>Ga0316605_10000076_pt1 | contig 111597 bp, 101 predicted proteins | sample OWC_soil_day20_n_FD_207666 | JGI IMG/M metagenome (GOLD analysis project Ga0316605, IMG submission 207666) | Wetland soil microbial communities from Old Woman Creek delta, Ohio, United States - OWC_soil_day20_noCT | ecosystem: Environmental > Terrestrial > Soil > Wetlands | place: USA: Ohio...
TTACCCCATCTAATAGTTGCGGCAATGGAACACCTCAAATTTTGAGTGTAACTACTTTGAGTGTTCCGGAGCAACCCTCTACAATTAGCGGAAATACTGAAATATGTAGCGGAAGCTTGGATATTTTGTCCTACGCCATAAATGGTGTGGCAATTGATAGTGGTTTGGCAACGATATCGTACAATTGGGAAGTGCCGATGAGTTGGACGATTGTGACAGGACAAGGCACCGATTCGATTACCGTTACAGCGGGAACTTCTGGTGGCACGATCTCCGTTACACCATCTAATGGTTGTGGCAATGGAACGGCCAGAACTTTGAGTGTGACCACTTTGAGTGTTCCAGAACAACCCTCTACAATTAGCGGAAATACTGAAATATGTAGCGGAAGCTTGGATATTTTGTCCTACGCCATAAATGGCGTGGCAATTGATAGTGGTTTGGCAATGATATCGTACAATTGGGAAGTGCCGATGGGTTGGACGATTGTGGCCGGACAAGGAACCGATTCGATAACCGTTACCGCAGGAACAACCGGTGGAACGATATCCGTTACCCCATCTAATAGTTGTGGCAATGGAACGGTACAAACGGTTGAGGTGATTGTTCATCCGATACCAGCAGCACCAACCATCTCCTATTTGGACAATCAATTGTTCTCGGATGCTGTTATTGGAAATCAATGGTATAATCAATTTGGGGTTATTGAAAATGCAATTGAACAAACATTAATACCTGAAATCAACGGATCCTATTTTTCAATTGTAACGATAAATGGATGTATTTCCGATAGTTCCAATATTATTGAAGTTACCAATGTTGGTATTCAAGGGTATTTGATGGAGCAAAATATTCTGATCTATCCTAATCCTACGACTGATATTCTTTTTATTGAAAACAATCTTCAAGAACCAATCAAAATTACTATTTTTGATATATACGGTAAAAAAATTGCGGATCATCAGTGTACACAAAAGGCTCAAATTGATATGTCAGAATTGGCTAACGGATTGTATGTGATTATTTTTGACTACAAAAATAATCTATTGATGAAAAAGGTTGTAAAACAATAAATGTTAAATTATATAAAACCATTTAATACACTATAACACTTCCTTTTACAATTTTTCCTCCCTCTCCTTCGGTTTTATAAAAGATCACGTAAGCATAAACTCCATTCAGACAATGATCTCCATTCCATCCTTGTTCGATATTTTGAGCTGTAAAGACTAAGTTTCCCCAACGATTGTAAATAAAAATGGAGTATTCTTCGATTTTTTCCGGATAGGTAAAGATTGGCCTGAATTGATCGTTTACCCCATCTGAGTTCGGTGTAAAACTGTTAGGAATATAAACTTCCTGTTCACATTGTTGATAGGAAACTTCTATATCTGAAGTTTGTTGAAAACACAAATTGGATATTAAAACTTGATAAATGCCTGCATATTTCACCAAATAGCTTGATAGTGTTGAACCATCCTGCCACAAATAATCACAATAGGGTATTTCTGCAGAAAGTAGCAACTGTTGACCCTCACACAGGGTTGTATCATTTCCTAAATCTATTTCGATAGGATACAAATACCCCACGTTGATGGTATCGCTGACGTGTAAACATTCATCTGTAACGATCACCCAATATTGACCGTCTGACTGCACTAAGTAAGTAGTATTTGTAGACAGATCCTGCCATAAATAGTTCGCAGGATGGGGTTGTTCAGCATTCAGAACCAAAGTTGCTATGGCACATAAAATGGAATCGTTGCCCAGATTTACGGTAGATTGTGGATAGAGTTGAACATGAATATCATTCAGTGTAATCTGACATCCCAAATTGGTGACCGATACTGAATAATAACCCGCTGTATCAATGACAATTGAAGCTGTGGTATCTCCAGTGGACCATAAATAATGAATCGCATCCGGTGTGGCTGCCGACAGTTCTGTACCTTGACACAAAATGGTATCTGAGGATAATGGAATAATAGGTGAAGGTAACACTACAACAAATGTGGTGGTGGTATCCGGACAATTATACTGTAAAACCAATTGAACGGTTAAAGTATCTGCTGTATTTAAAGACAAATCAACAGTGGGTGTGTTCGGATACAAAGTTCCGTCCACAATCCAGTCTATCGGTATATAATCTGGATTATAAGGAACTTCCAGATGCAGTTGATCCCCGACACACCGGTAAACGGTAGCGGAATCGATAGGGCTGAGATTGGAATAGGGAACGGGAGAATCATAATAGTTGACACCGGAGTCGTTATTATGGAAGTATATAAAATCCATTAACCCATTGGTATTAGGTCTCATATTATATCCAAATTCATCAATAGTTGCACTGAAACCGTTTTCATTCTCTAACATGAAAAAATCGGGAATAGAATCGTTATAAAGGCCATATTGAAGATAGTAATAATCGCCGTTTGTGTAGGGGAAGGTATCGAAAGCAGTGGATGGAATAAGTTGATGATTGATGTACATGGTGTGAATCCCCTCCGGTTTAACGAAGATCACCAGATCCACATAAGTAGAATCGGGAATTTTGGAGATGTGGTGTTGTGTCGTTGGAATGATCCATTTTTTAACCATACGATCAGTTGCATGATAATAGTTTTTATTAGTAATTTCCCTCACTTCTTCAGATAGTCTATTCAAATATGGCCCACTACTAGTATGTGTTATAAAATTTTGAATATTCACTATAACAAATTTGCTACTATTACTCCAAAAAATTCTATTGATTGAACTTCTAAAAAATGCATAAGGAACATTAATCAAGAATGGTGGTGTTGGTAAGCAATTATTCAATTGGTTATGAACAGCAATATGTTCTAAATTTGTTGAAAATTGATTACATCCATAAATTAAATAATTACCTAATAACCAATTTGAAAAATTTAAATGTAATTCTTTATTAAAATTTGAATTAATAAATTTTAATAACAAAAAATCTTTTCCATAATAAAAATTTTGATTTGTTGTTGATTTAAATTTTTTCACTAAAAAATTAACATTTGAGGTCTTTGAACAAAAATAGGAGACAATTTTTTTACAATTTGTTGTAATAATATTATTAGTGTCATATATGTATAATTGAGCATTAGGTGTAAAGTGGAAAACTTCACCTTTTTGTAAGGTCACGTTGAATGGAAATGTAAACATAGAACCATTGCTAGTATGAAAACCCGGTATTTGTATAATTGTATTATCTTCAGTTGCTATTATCATCATATAATTTGTACAATATATTGTATTATTAAGATTGTATAGATCATTCAATTTAATTTCTGTAGAATGTATTGTTAAAGGTAAAATGGGTACTTTCACTATTTGACTTCCAATAGTTATAGGCATCAAAGTATCAACATAATTTGTTTGCATATAAACAAATACATTTTTATTTGTATTTATATATATACCTTTTTGTTCAATCAATCTATTTGTGTCACCGTAGAATGTATTTGGAACATTACATAAAATTTCATCTTTGGGAATAGCAATAACCAAAACGCTGTCTGGGATCACTGTAAAACTGCGGTAAAAAGAGGTGTTGGGGTTTTCAATATAACCGGTACATAAGGTATCACCCATAATGTATATCAAGGCACTATCAGGCATTATAGCAGAATAACGATTCACCGATGAAGTAACCCAAAACTCACGACCTGCATTCGTTTGCTCCTGTGCCTTGAGTGACAGAAATGAAATGATTATTATTATCGCAGTTATATAGCGTTTTTTCATATACTTGAATTATTATGTAATTCAATTTTATTAGTTTGAATTTCAATCACATACATTTATCTAAATTAAGTTTGTTTAGATCAACGTTGCAAATATATAAAATAAATTCATTTCATTTTCAAAAAAAAATGTAAAAAATTTAAAATATAATTTTGGATTATTTTCGGCATTGTAGGAATAAGAAAACTTCGAAAATCGAATATTTAGCTTCGAATTCACAATTCACAATTTTTGGGCATTCCGGCACCATCTACCCCACCCTTCGGGCACCCCTCCAAAGGAGGGAAATTCGCATCTTTCATAATATGTGCATATTATGAAAGAAATGTTTTTGAGAAAAGTAATTTTTATTATAAATAACCCAATCCCTAATACCAAAACCTAATATCCAAAACCCAATACCCAAAACCCAAAAAACCGCTTGCGGTTTTTCGCGTGAGGGATTGGAGGGGCGGCGAAGCCGGTGCGAACCGGAACGAGCGCCGTAACATGTGTTCGGTTGTGACAAAAATTGACTTAAGCGAAGTGCGGTGAAGCACGGAAGCGAAGCGGACCCCCGGAAAGCCCGACGGCATGTGCGTTAGATTGTGCGACAGGAAAATGCCGGCGCGCCCAAATAAAAATAAAAATTTAAGTAGTAAACTTTTTGATGACCGCCGGATGCATCACGGAAATAATGATGAGAACACCATTAAAAATGATTACCGGTTGAATCCAAAAGTATTGTGTCATAACTAATTGCACGGTTATCCAAATAATCGCAATGATGCCAATATATAAGGAGTAGGTCCAGGCCCAAAACCGATCTTTATAGACGTTTAGGAGATTAAACCATTTTTGTTCCATTTTAAAAACCAATCCGGCAAGGGTAAACAGGGTGAACATTCCTAACGTAGAAAAAAGGATCAATCCGGGAATGAAATAGTTTTTGAATGGGGCATTCTGGAGCCAATCCAGCGTCATTCCCATTAGGGAACCATCCGGTTTCATCATGAGGAGTAAACCTCCCATTAATGCATTTAATCCTAGGAAAAGGAGTAAAAAACACAAAAAATAATAAAAAAAGTGATTTTTAAAAAGTTTCATATTTTACTGATTTAATTTATTTGGTCATCGATGGTGGTGGTGTTTTGATTCCCCAGTTATAATTTGGTTTTTCACCCATTTCAAAAAGGAGCGTTCCACCCTTCATTAACTGATCTCTATTGATCCAGCATTGCTCTATTTTTTGATTATTCCAACGAACATTCTGGATATACATATTTGATTTTGAATTATTTACAGTCTTTATAATCAAATTTTTACCTGTATAATATTTTTGATTTAAAGTGATCGTCACCTGATCAAACATAGGGCTTCCAAACTGAAAAGTAGGATTTATATTTCCATGACCCTGAACATCAAAGATTCCGAGAGCTGCTAAGACATACCAGGCGCCTAATTGTCCCTGATCCTCATCCTGTCCGACACCATACCCATGCAAAGGTTCATTTCCGTAGAACTCGTTACAGATCGTGCGGGTCCATTTTTGAGTTAACCATGGTTTACCGGAATAATTAAAGAGCCAGGATTGGTGTAAACAGGGTTGATTTCCATGATTATACAACATCTCCACACCGGAAAAACTATTGATATTATCTTTATTGCCTCCAAACATCGATTTTTGGGATTCTGTAAAAGTGAGTTCCAATCTTTTATTAAACTCTTCAATACCAATAAGTTGAATCAATCCTTTAATATCGTGAGCGATATACCATGTAAACTGGTAAGCGTTTCCTTCCTGAAATCCGGCCCAGGCTTTCATTGGATCAAAATTGGGAATAAAAGTATCATTTTCAAGTTTTGGGCGAATAAAACCGGTTTGAGGATCATACAAATTTTTATAATTTTCAGCTAATTTCATCAATTTCTGATAGTTAACATCATCACCCATCGCTTTAGCCATTTGAGCGACACCATAACAGGTAAAAGCGTATTCTAAAGTATGGGAAGCTCCGAAATTGAACACCCAACCATTGGCAATGGTGGTATCTTTGTAAGGGATATAGCCATTATTCACAAAATAGTGCAGGTTATATTTTCCATTTCCCAATCCCCTACCCTCGTATTGCATTTCGTTTTTCAGAGCAGCCTGATAGCCGGTTTTAACATCAAAATCGCGGATTCCACAATGGTAAGCAGAAGCGATCAGGAGTCCCTGAACATTGGTTTGTACACCATTGGTATAAACGCCGGCTGCTTCGCCATCATGAAGCCAGCCCCGATCATTATAATAGTCGATATTGGACTGAATGTAGTCGCTAAAATACTCAGGATAAGCAAGAGCCCAAACCTGAGATAGATTCCAGAAGCCGCCCCACATCCCATCAGTATTGTAGTGTTTATGCGTTGGGATCCCATTCTGATCCAGTGGAATTTGTCCTATTTTGCCATCCACCTGTGGGTATTGACCATTACAATCGCTAGAGATGCCACGGCCCAGAAGGGCATGATACAAGCCGGTATAAAATTTAACAATATTTAAGCTATCTCCACCTTCCACTTTAATTCTGCTTAACATTTCATTCCAGATCAGATTCGCTCTCTTTTTCACTTCATCAAAAGTGGTTCCTTTTGCTTCGATATTTAGATTTAGACGGGCATTCTCGATAGAAGTATAACTCAATCCTGTTTGGATCTCTAAAATCTCACCCTTTTTCATATCAAAAGTAAGGTAAAGACCATTATTAATTCCTTTAGATTCGATATTTCCGGGTGTTTGAACAGAATCGATAAAAGAACCGACGCTTTTTGGAATTTTGTTAAGGTAAGCCACAAAATACATTTTTACTTTTTTCCCGGGGTCACAAAACTTGGTATATTCTGGATAGGTTTCCACGTAGCCCACAATTTCATTTTTTTGATTCCATTTCACATAAGCCTCGGTAACGGTGCTGCTTTCTCCTTGTTGATGCCCCATATCAATGATAAGATGTGCCTGATCGGTTTTGGGAAAGGTATATCTATGGAATCCAACTCTTTCTGTAGCAGTTAATTCTGCTTTAATATGATAATCTTTTAAAACTACAGAATAGTAACCCGGTTCAGCATGTTCCTGATTTTTATCGAAGCGGGATCTATATCCTGAATCCGGATTTTCCAATGTTCCGGGAGTTGTCTGAAGGGTTCCGGTTGTGGGCATAAACACCACTCCGCCCACTTGAAACTCGTGAAAATGACCAAATCCTTCAATAGAAGTATGGCGATCATCATAACCGGCCGGCATCCAGCTTCCCAAGCTACCATAAGCGTTGGTATGTGGGGCTAACTTACACATCCCGAAAGGCAAAGCTGCAGGCGTATAGAAAAACCATCTACCGTGAACCGATCCAATTTGAGGATCCACCCACTTTATGGCATTATATTGATTTTCAGTACTTTTACACGAAAATAGTAGAATGGATGTCGCAACAATACAAAGTAATGACACAACTTTAAGAGAAACTTTCATTTTAATGATTTTTAACACGATTTTTAAGGTGTAAAAATAGGAAAAAAAACAAAAAGATTTAACTACTTTTGTAAAAACTTAAACAATTCTCAAAAATGAATACATTTATTGCATTACTTCGAGGTATAAATGTTAGCGGACATAATTTGATCAAGATGACTGCATTGAAAACTTGTTTTCAAGAGTTGGATTTTCAAAATATTAAAACTTACTTACAAAGCGGAAATATTGTATTTCAGAGTTCAATAGATGACACTAAAATGATGGGAGAGATCATCAAACAAAAAATTGAACAGGAGTTTGGATTTAGTATACCGGTTTTGGTTATTACTTTAAATTATTTAGAAAAAGTGATTTCTCAAAATCCATTTTTAAACGATTCATTAAAAGATCCTGCATTTTTTCATGTAACTTTTTTATATTCTGATCAATACCTTTCTAATTTTGATCAAATTGAAATCAGAAAAAAGGAAAATGAAGCCATTGTTTTAGATCAGGATGTAATTTATTTGTATTGTCCGGATGGGTATGGGCAAACCAAACTCACGAATACATTTATTGAATCCAAACTTAAAGTGGGAGCCACAACCCGAAACTGGAAGACCGTGAATGAGCTTTTAAAAATGGTGTAAAAGAGTTAATAAAATTTTTCATCCAAATATAGGAAACTTTTTTCCATTTTGGTTAACAATTTCTAATAATTCAAATATCCAACATTATAATCCAATGTGAGAAAATATATTGTTTTTTCATCAACAAATAAAGGTTGTCTTAATATATTTTTCTTATTTTTTTGAGTTGTAAAATAAAATTTAAATTCCAAATTTTCGTCGATTTTAGTAAAAACAATACAATTCATATTTTTCTTAATATCTTTATTCGTTTTCCAAATCTTTAAATCACTATTTATATAATTTTCAATATTATCATTATAACATAAAAAAATATCTTCATTCGTTTTTAAAACAAAAACATTATGCATATCATTCATTTCTCTTTCTTTATAAACATATAAATAATCGCTAATATATGGAATAACAGCTGTATTATTTTGATTCAAATCCTGACTTAAAGAGATAAGCAAAATGTCTTTTTTAATTTTTTTTACATTTGGAAAAACAATTTTTTCACAATTGTTTTGAGCAACAATTACTATATTTCCATTATTCATCTCAACAATATCCGTATAATTTACAGTATATTTTTGTTTTAAATAACTATTATCTTTATACACATATTTGGAATTATTAAATAATTTGTCAGTATAAGGAATATTGATTTGTTTGATTTGTTTTCCAGTACTATCCCAGATCGAAACATTAAAACTTTGTTCGTTACAAACGGTTTTAGAAAAAGAAATATCACAAAAAAGAAAATCTCCATTATTTTTATACTTAAATTTACTATTTTTTACAATATATTCGTCTAAATTTATTTCAGTAATTTTAAAAAAGTCTTTTGATAAAAACATATAGAAATGTTTAGTAATTTTATCTATGTTGTTAAAATTATCTATTTTAATAGAATCGAAAACCGAAATAATTTGATTTTGATTAGTTACAATAAAGGAGGTGATTTCACAATCTTCAATTCTATCAAAATTTGGATAACTTTTTTCCCAAATGATCTCGTCATATTCATCAAAAACAACTCCATGAATATTTGAAATTTTTTGATTGACATCAATAAACATGATGAACAAACCTAATTTAGAATTATCTGGAGAAACAGCACTTTTTACAATAATTCTACAAGGGTAAAATTGTTTATAATTAAATTGATATATTGTACGATTACTAGTGGTTGGATTTAAATTTTCAAAATCGGAACAAATGATCTTTATAAGAAAATCATTATTATTGGAATTCTGATCTAACAATTCATAGTTGTAAACTTTAAAATTAGATTCATTTATTCTTTCACAAAGGTTTGAAGATTTTCTAAAAGAAAGATTTTGAACTGTTTTTTTTTCTAAATCAAATTTCCAGAAGTTTTGAATAAAACCTTTGGCATTAAGATCTGTACATTGTTTAAATATTTTAGATTCCTCAAAATTTCCAATGAATTCAAAATATGAATTTGCATTTCTTCCATACCGAAAAAATGGAAAGTTACTGATTACTATAGGATTTTGGCTAAACCCAACACTCCAAAATGAAAAAAGAAAGTATAAAATGAATTTAAAATTTTTCATATTACTTATTAGCTCATTAACTTAATACCTTCACATTTGGATTGGTTGCATTCGCCGCAGGCGATGCAGGCCATATCCACTTTTTTGTCATGAATGGAGCCCATTTTGCAATATTTATGACATTTTTTGCATTCAGTACAACCATCCAAAACAATTTTGTTGGCAAAAGGAAGTTTTGTGGTTAAATTTAACAACATTCCAACCGGACATATTGCTCTGCAGAAGGGTCGATAGATCAAAACAGATGAGAGAATAAGAATTCCGACTAAAAGGTAAGCCAACCAACCGGATGCGGATAAAGTGAAAATTTTAACAAAAGGATCATAAGTGCACACGATATTAATTTGAGCTACTAATATCCAGATACCAAAGGCAATAAATGTAGCTCTTTGAATGATATGTAGTACTTTTTGAGCGATTTTACTCCTTAATAATTGCATTCTTGGATTTCTAAATAAAAACTCTTGTAAAGCACCAAAATGGCACAGCCATCCGCACCAAATTTTTCCAAAAAGGATGGTCATTATTATGATAATGAGCAAAATAATGGGATAAACAACCAAACTTAATTTTCCGGAAAATAGAAGCAACATATCGTTAAACATCACCAAAATACAGGGGCAGCCACCCAAAATAAATCCAAAATACACCAAAGAACCAAGAAGAATAGGATATCTGAAATAGTGTATCCATTTGGTGTGGTAAAAAATACTGATGATTGCAAGTAACATAAAAAGGATAGAGAAACGAATAAAAGTGGGATAATATTTAACCCAATCGATTTTTACCTTTTCTGTTTTTGCCGGTACTGCATTGGTAACATCGGCTCTATTTTGAAATTCATCATTGGAGACCTCCTGAAATTCATCATTAGAAACTTCTTGAAATTCAGACCCTGATGCATCTTGAAATTCATCATTCGAACCCTCTTTAAACTCTTCTTTCTTTTCAGTTTCAGTTGAAGAAACTTCTGAGAATTCATCACCTGAAGGTGCTTTAAATTCTTCTTTACCGGTAGATGGAGGAATGGAAGCATTGGATCCCTTTCCGGTACAGTTTTCTTTGGATGGGCAACTTCCGCAGGATTGCTCTATACAGGAAGAATTGGTTGTATCTTGTTGAGAATTGGAGATTTCAGATGTTGCCTTAACCTCTTCAGGATGTGAAATCCGGTATTGTTTAATTGAAAAAAACACTAATGTGCCTAAGAAAACACAAAACACAATCCATTGCAAAATTTTTCTAATCATGGTTTAAAAAATTGGAATCGCAAAAGTACTGAAAATTACAATATTTGTTTATTATCAGGAATACTTTTCCCGATATTTAACAGCATGCCAATAGCAGAACCGGAAATAACCAAAGCAACTCCACCCCTACTGATAAAAGGTAAGGTTTGTCCGGTTGAAGGGATAAGGCTCACATTCACAGCAATATGGATCAATGCCTGGGCGCAAAACCAAAAACCGATTCCAAAAGCCAGTAAGGTGCCGAATGCACCCTCCGCATTCCTGGCAATACGCATGGCCTGAAATAGTAAAGCAAGGTAAAGTAATAATACGAAAATACCCAGCAAAACGCCTAATTCTTCCACTAAAACCGAGAAAACATAGTCATTATCTCTTGCAGGAAGAGCAACCTTAACAACTCCTTGTCCAACACTTCCCGGTAACCAACCCGAGTTGGTAATGGCAGCTTTGGAGAGGATCACTTGTTTGGCATAATCTTCAGAAACCCCTTCCACTTCGCCAGTTGACCATAATGTGAATCTATTGATTAATGTTTGTGTCCTTCCACCACCGGCAACAATAAGAATCGTTGCTCCGAGAACTAAAATCCCTGTAAATAAAGCTAAATATTTTATTTTTACTTTTCCGATAAACATGATCACCATGCAAGTTGTAAAAAGTATTATTGCTGTAGATTGATTTGCTAAAAACACACCTCCGCAAAATACGGCGATAATTCCAAATAAAGTAACAATTTGTTGATTTGTAAGGGTTTCCTCTTTATTAATATGACCCGCTAAGTTTTTAGCAATATAAAAAACCACTAAAAAACCAATGATATAAAAAGTTTGTAAATTGATCCCAAACAGTGTTAGTGACCTACTATTGTCTGTTCCAAATAAAAGTGTTGAAATTAAAAGGATAAAAGCAACCAAAAGTCCCAAAGGGGCTAATCTGGAAAGTGTTCTATAGCTAATTTTTGAAAAAATAAACATCATAAAGAAGCTCACTCCCAAAAAAATAAGTTGATTTAGCCATAGTCCATCAGTGGTTAAAACCATCAGCATAGAAAAGAGAGCCAGAATGATTGTAATGGCGACAATCACTCTCCCACTTATAAAATTCACTCGGGTACTTGTGGCGTTCATATTTCTTCTATTTACAACTGTGAAACAGCATCTTTAAACATATCACCTCTTTCACGGTAAGTTTTAAACATGCCTCCACTTACAACACCAGGAGAAAACAAAACCACATCTCCAGCTTGTCCTGAGTAAAAACCTGTTCTGGTAGCTTCTTCGAGGTTCATAGAAAACAACACTTCTTTTTTGAGTCCTTTGAAAAAATCGTAAATGGCTGAATTGTAAACTCCTTGAATGATAATGGTTTTCACTTTGTCATTCACTAAATCTATCAACTCTTCTGTAATTTGATCCACAGCATTGATACTCATGATCCATATTGTAGGTTTACTCATACTTTCGAGGGCAAACCACACAGAATTTACATTAGTAGATCTGGAATCGTTGATAAAATCGATACCATCTATGGATTTAACGTACTCCAGTTTATGGGTAGAATTTTCAAAATCGTTAAGGGATTCTGCCAAGCTTTCGCTACGAAGATTAATTAACTTGTTGTTCAAAGTAGCGGCCATATCCCCACTTGATCCATATTTGTCTATTACCTGATAGATTGATTTTCTTTGTGTTGCCATGTTATCTAACTTTTAAGGTTGCCAATGTAATAACTACTAATAAAATTCCCACGATTATAAATCTTTGAACAATTTTGGCTTCGTGAAACCCTTTTTTCTGATAATGGTGATGTAAAGGAGCCATTAAAAACACCCTTTTTCCTTCACCATATTTCTTTTTGGTATATTTAAAATATCCAACTTGAATCATTACTGTGAGTGATTGAACCAAAAATACTCCGCATAAAATGGGTATCAACAACTCCTTACGAATGATAATCAATAGAACCGCAATGATGCCTCCTAATGCTAAACTTCCGGTATCTCCCATAAAAACTTGTGCCGGATAACTATTAAACCAATAAAATCCGATACATGCTCCTACCAGAGCAGCTGTAAATATTACAATTTCACTGATATTCGGAATATACATAATATTCAGGTAATCAGCAAAAATGGTATTACCGGACACATAAGCCAGGATAGCGACTCCAAATGCGATGATCGCAGATGTTCCTGCCGCCAGACCATCGAGTCCATCTGTGAGATTAGCACCATTTGAGACCCCAAGAATGATGAAAATGATAATTGGAATCATGAATAAAAAAGTCCATTTACCTTCTGTATCTCCAAATAATTTGGAGAACCATGCGTAATCAAATTCGTTATTCTTAACAAAGGGAATGGTTGTTTTTGTAGATTGTTCTGCTTTACTGGCACTATATGCATTATAATTAACGGACACATTTTCAATAGCGAAAGCATTCTCTTTATTGATAGTCACGTTGTTTTGTGTTCTGGATTTCTCTTTAATTACAACATCAGGATGAAAGCATAGCACAATACCCACGATAAGTCCTAAAATGGTTTGTCCGATCAATTTTTTCTTACCTGAAATTCCCTCTTTATTTTTCTTAAACACTTTCACATAATCATCCCAGAATCCGAGCAATCCCAACCATAAAGTAGTGAAAATCATTAAAATGATATAAATATTATTGATTTTACACAACAGCAGAACCGGAACTAAAATGGCGGTAATGATAATAATTCCTCCCATCGTTGGGGTTCCTTTTTTCTCTAACTGACCGGTAAGTCCCAGATCTCTGATATTCTCACCAATCTGTTTTTTTCTTAAATAGTTAATAATCTTTTTACCAAAAATCATAGTTATGATCAATGATAAAACGATAGCGGCAGCCGCTCTGAACGAAATATATTGAAATAATCTCGCTCCGGGGAAGTTAAACTTTTCTAACCAATCAAATAAATAATACAACATAAAATTTTGTTTTTATAGGTTGAAATTAATTTTAAGTTCTTCAAAATCATCAAAATGGTGTTTCACCCCTTTGATCTCCTGATACGTTTCATGTCCTTTACCGGCAATCAGTAACACCCCGCCGGGTTGTACGATCATGGCACCTGTTTTGATCGCTTCCTTTCGGTTTTCAATCGTTAATACATTTCTCTTAAAGGAAACAGGCACACCCTCTTCCATCTGTTTTAAGATTTCATAAGGATCTTCACTCCGTGGATTGTCTGAAGTTAAAATCACTTTATTACTGAATTGGCAAGCCATTTCAGCCATAATGGGACGTTTCAAGGCATCCCGGTCACCACCACATCCTACAACTGTAATCACTTCCACACTATTTTGAGTAATCTCTTTAATGGTTGACAACACATTTTTCAAAGCATCAGGAGTGTGGGCATAATCCACAATTCCAATGGTTCCCTGATCGTTTTTTAGCACTTGAAATCTACCGGTAGCTCCTTCCATGTTACTCATTTTCACCAATAGTTCCTCTTCATTAACTCCAAGCAAAAGTGCTGTACCATAAATAGCTAGTAAATTATAGGCATTGAATTTTCCACACAATTTAAAATAAACCTCTTTGTTATTAAAAGAGGCTTGTAAACCTTCAAAACTATTATCAATAATCCTTCCTTTATAATCGGCTGCTGTTAATAAACTGTAGGTATATATATGACTTTTACAATTCTGAACCATCACCGTGCCGTTCCGGTCATCAATATTGGTTAATGCAAATGAATCAACGGGCAATTGATCAAACAGGGTTTTTTTAGCCTGAATATAGTTGGCAAATGTGTGATGAAAATCGAGATGATCATGGGTAATATTGCTAAAAATGGCACCAGTAAAATGGAGTCCGGTAATGCGATGTTGCACAATAGCGTGGGAGCTCACTTCCATAAAACAGCATTCACATCCGGTGTTCACCATCTCCCTCAGCAATTTATTCAATTGTAGCGCATCAGGGGTAGTATGAGTAGATGGAATTGTTGTGTTATTGATTTTGTTAACAATCGTCGAGAGAAGTCCGGTTGGATACCCCAAATCCATAAAAAGTTGGTGGAGAAGCGTAACAGTTGTTGTTTTTCCGTTGGTACCTGTGATTCCCACTAACTTCAATTGTTCAGAAGGATGATCATAAAAAGCAGAAGCAATTAATCCTAAAGCTTCAGAACTATCATTCACTACAATCCAGGTAATATCCGGGTTGATTTTTGATGGTAATTCCTCACAAACAATAACTTGAGCTCCTTTTTCAATAGAAGAATCAATAAACCGGTGGCCGTCAGACTGAGTTCCTTTCTGAGCAATATACATGGAAACTCCTTGTTCCGGTTTGCTCACTTTTCGGCTGTCAAATTGAATATCTCCAATACAAAAATCGGTACTCCCAATAATTTGAGTATGGGGAACTAAAGATAAGATTTGAATAAGTTGATTCACGTTATTAAAATTAAAAAGTTAATGGTTTGGAAGGGGAACACAATTTGAACAACAACGGATATGGGGAGCATCTAACTCCCCGATCCCAGAGTGAGATGCACGATATTTTTTCCTTTTAACTGAACTTGTTTCACCACACCTCGTCCCTCAATTTCAGTCTTATACCCAAATTTTGATAATTCAAAGATGGCATCTGAAACGTTCATACCAACAATTTGAATTAACACGTTATTTTGAGTCATTTTTTGGTCCAATTTTTTTGGTTGAAGTACAGGTATAGGATTTGTTTGGGGTTTCTCATACTCTTTTAATGTAGAGAAATTTTCAATATTCATAATTTTTTGAGCAATATTAGCAAACACTTCAACTGCTTCACCGCTCATTTTTTCAATGTTGTACATATATACAATCATGGTATATTTTGGATTTTCGAATGGGAAAAATCCGCAAAAGGAAGCACTGTTTCTGCTTTTCAAATAGGAGTTGGTAGAAGGATCCCAGATGTCACGTGTTCCTGTTTTACCGGCAAAATGGGGATCAAATTCAGCATATTTTTTGGCAGTACCATGAGGTCCGGTCACTACGGCATGTAGATATTTTTTAGCTCTTTCGATGGTATAGGGAGAAGCGATCTGTTCATTGATCACATCAGTTTCATACACCTGGATAACCCCATCATTCCCGGTGATCGATTTAACAAAAATGGGTCTGATCATCTTACCATTATTAGCTACTGCATTGTAATAGGTAAGGGTTTGAATCGGAGCCATTTTAAATCCGGCACCAAAACAGGTAGAATAAAACGTATTGATATCTTTCGCACCTCTACGGATTGTGGGAGGTTTGATTGTCCCAAGTTGTGTTGGTAATGAGTCAATAATTCCAAATTGATCCAATTTATTTGTATATCCTTTAAAATTTTTAGGATACACACTAAAAACCATTGAAGCTGTACCTTCATTATAGGATCTTTGGAAAATCTCAATTGGTGCACCTAACCGGTGTAATGAGCCTGCGTCATCACTATCATAACATTTGTCAAACTTTCTATTACTAAACTGCCCTTTGATATCGCATCCGCAAAGATGGTAAGATTTGGAAGAATCATCCGGTGTTGCCTCTAAATAGGTTAACAAAGAAGCCAGTTTAAAGGTGGAACCCGGTTCACATTCATGTCTTAATGCATAATTAAATTGTTCGGTATAGTAATAGTTTCCTTCGGTACCATTTCTTGTTAAATTGGTAATCGCTTTCACTTCACCGGTTTTGGTTTCCATCACAACCACACAACCCCAATCAGCATAATTAGTTAAAAGTTTATCCATAAGACATTGATAAGCAATATACTGAATATCCAAATTAAGTGTTGTTTTGATATTATAACCATCAATAGGTTCTGTACTACCTTCCAATGGAACTTTGATTTTATTCATTTTTATGAACTTCTTACTCCCCTTTTGTCCTGCTAACTCTTTATCAAATTTTTGTTCTAATCCGGTTTGTTCCTTATTTTGAATATTAATATTTCCTAAAGTTCTTTTAGCTAACTCACCATAAGGATAAAATCTTCTATAATAAACCGGAAATGAAACAACCTTTAATTTCTTGCTACAAAATAGAGGGAGCTTATTAAGAGCTGATGTATCATCAGAAGTTAATCTTGATTTTTGACTATTTCTATCAGATTTTAAAATGGTCACGTTTTTACCTTTCAAAATCGCATCTTTTAGTTTGTCGGTATAGTAACTTTTAGGGTAATTATATCTGGAACTGAAGCGATTATATAAAGCATCAGAGAGTTCTTCAATAAGATTATAAATAGCACGGTTATCCGTATATTTTATTTCAGTTTGATCGTTGTAGTAAAAACCTTCCCTTTTTACATCTTTAAACTTATACATTAATTTTTTACCATCAATTACCAAATCGAAAACAGAATAGTTACTTACTAAAATCCTCCCTTTATCATCATAAATTTCACCACGAATTGGTTCAATTTTATTGTCAACTATCGTACAGTTGCATGTAGAATCAGCAATCAGATCATCAGCAGTGGCATCTTTACAATTGGAAAATTCATTAGAAAATGCAGATAAATGAACAATTCTTAACACACAGGCAAATCCAAATACAAGTGCAAATATGTATATGATAAAGAGTCTTTTATGAAAAGTTTTTTTAATATCTTCTCCCATTGGTTCGCTTTATTTTGAATTGTTTGATTTGACAGTAATTTTATAAGTATTAGCGTTGTTTTTTACAAAACCCATACTTTTAGCTTGTTCTTGAATGATACTTAATTGGTTATACGGAATAAACTGGTTGCTTTTTTTTAATTCATTGAGAATCATTTTATATTCGATCTCCTTTTTGTCAATCCATTTTGTTTTTTGTTTGATACTTTTCTGATTGATGATTGCTGTTAAGGCTAATCCAAAAAACAGAACAATAAAAGGGATATATTCTAAGGTTTTTCTTTGCAATAAAAAGTCCCCGCTTAGGATAAATGTAAGCAGGTTTCTTTTAGGGATTTCGTTCCCTGTTTTGTTTTTGGTGTTATGTTCAGTACTATATTTCATGTTTCACAACTTCAATTTTTTCAGCAATTCTCAATTTGGCACTTCTCGCTCTGGAGTTGATGGCAATCTCTTCAGCAGAAGGGGTGATTGCTTTTCTGGCAATCAATTTAAAAGGGGTCAAAGGGTTTCCAAAGAAATCTTTTTCCAGTTTACCTTCCACATTTCCGGTTTTAAGAAAGTTTTTCACCATTCTATCTTCTAAGGAATGGTAGGAGATAACCGCAATTCTTCCGCCCGGTTTCAGTGCATCCACAGTTTGTTCCAAAAAACTTTGCAAAGCTTCCATCTCTTCATTCACTTCAATACGGATCGCCTGAAAAACCTGCGACAATGTTTTGTTTTCTTTTCCAAAAGGGAGGGCTGGAGCTAAAACTTCACAAAGTTGACCGGTTGTATCAATAGATTTGATCTCTCTGGCTTTCTCAATTAAGGTAGCCAGCTTATATCCGTTGTTGACTTCCCCGTAGAGATAAAACATTTTGGCTAACTTCTGAGCGGCATACGTATTTACGACATCTGCTGCAGAAACACCTCTGGATCTGTTCATTCGCATATCCAACCGATCATCAAAGCGATGAGAGAAACCTCTTTCCGGTGTATCAAACTGATAGGAAGAAACTCCAAGATCGGCTAAAATGCCATCAACAGGATATGCTTTATAAAACTGTAAAAACTTTTTCAGATATTTAAAATTGTAAGGGATAAACTGAAAACGAGGATCATGAATAATATTATTCTGAGCATCCTCATCCTGATCAAAACCAAACAATTTACCTTCTTCATTCAAACGGTTTAACATCTCTTGTGAATGTCCGCCTCCTCCATAAGTAACATCTACATATACTCCATCAGGACGTGTAACTGCGCCAGAAACAGTTTCATTAAGAAGTACCGGAACGTGATACATATTGATTATTTTTGAAGGTTCTGTAAAGCTAAACGAGCATGAATATTTTTATTCAACTCTTCTAAAGATTCGGGAGACATTTTGAATTTGGAAGAATAATAATTATAGTCCCAAACTTCAATAACGCCGTTGGAAAAAAGTAACACCACTTCATTTTGAAATTGGTATTGTTCTAAAAAAGTTTTTGGAATCACAATCCGATCCTGGGAATCACTATCTATCGATTGTGAATCTAACAGAAAGGCATTACGAAACAATTTGAATTCTGTATCACTGTAATCTAAAGTATCCAAAAACGCATTTTGTTTGTCCGCTTCCGTTTTAGTCCATAAAAATATGTGATTTCCAAATCCATGTGTTACAAAAAATGATCTCCTTTCATTTTCGGGAATACTTTTCAGTAAAGCAGCCGGAAGTTTTAGTCTCCCATGCTTTTCTAAACTAACTGAATAATAAGCGTGTCCTAAATGGATCATTTTTTCTTTTTTATGCGACAAAAATACATCTTTTTTTTTATTAATTCCACAGTGTTAATAAAATAATCAAAAAAATGCAATATTATTTTCTATCTATCTGAATATCAATGTGGAAAAATAAGGAAATATTTTTTTTATATAAATGTTGTTAACAATAAAATATTGATAATTCACGATTTACATCAAATCAAATGAAAAATATAATGATTTCATTTTCATTGAAATACAAAAATCCAATTTTTTAATTGATAAACAAAAATATTTTTGGAAAAAAATGGCAAAAAAAGGAATTTGACTCCTTTTTATTGGATTTATTGGGGCAAACAAAAAAACGATGATTTTTAAGATCATCGTTTTTCTAAAAAAAGTAAATATAAAAATTGGTAAGGTATACGATTTTATTTATTAAAATAATCCGCTGATATTTCCTTCATTGTCAATATCAATAAATTCGGAGGATGGAATTTCGGGTAATCCGGGCATTCTCATGATGTCACCGGCTATTGGAATCACAAATCCGGCACCTGATGCGATCTCAATCTCCCGAATATTAACGATAAAACCGGTGGGTCTGTTTTTTAATTCCGATTTATCTGATAACGATTTTTGAGTTTTGGCAATACATACAGGTAAATGTTGCAACCCTAACTCTTCAATCATTTTTAAATCTTTTCTTGCTTTAAGAGAAAACTCAACTCCAGCAGCGCCATACATTTCTGTTGCTACAGTATTTATTTTCTTCTCAATACTCCAGCTAAAATCATATATCGGTTGAAAACAATTGGCACATTCAACTGATGCTTCTACAACCATTTTTGCTAATTCAACGGCTCCTTGACCCCCTTTTTCCCAAGATTCATTAATTGCAAAACGAACTTGCTGTTTTTGAAGATGTTCTCTGATCACCTGAATCTCTTCATGGGTATCTGATGAAAACTTATTTAAAGCTACAACAGGATTCAAATTGAAATAACGGATATTTTCAACATGTTTGTCTAAATTTTGTAACCCGATTTTCACTGCTTCAGGATTCGATTTTTCTAAATCCTTTAAAGCAACCCCACCGTGGTATTTCAACGCTCTTACAGTAGCAACAATTACAGAAGCATTGGGCATTAAATGTCCATATTGAGCTTTGATGTCAAAAAATTTCTCAGCCCCTAATTCGGAGGCAAAACCGGCTTCTGTTACAACGTAATCACTTAAAGACATTCCCATCTTAGTAGCTATCAATGAATTGGTTCCCTGTGCAATATTCGCAAATGGACCACCATGAATTATGGCAGGAGTATTTTCTAATGTTTGAACCAGATTAGGTTTAATGGCTTCTTTAAGAAGAGCAGCCATGGCACCCTGAGCTTTCAAATCTTTAGCATAAATTGGTTTTTTATCATACGTGAAACCAATAAAAATATTGCCTAATTTGTGTTTCAAATCATTGATATCCGTAGCTAAACATAAAATTGCCATAATTTCGGAGGCGGCGGTGATATCAAACCCGGTTTCACGAGGAATACCCTGTGCTTCACCTCCTAATCCGATCACAATGTTGCGTAAAGCACGCTCATTCATATCCATCACTCTTTTCCATCGAACCGTTCTTCCATCTAAACCCAGATTTCGGGTTTTGCTTTGCAGATTATTGTCTATTAAAGCAGCCAAAAGATTATGTGCTTTTTCAATAGCAGACAGATCTCCTGTAAAATGCAAGTTGATATCTTCCATTGGAATCACCTGTGCATAACCACCTCCTGCAGCTCCCCCTTTAATCCCAAAAACGGGTCCTAATGATGGTTCTCTGAGTACAACAGTAGTTTTATGTCCCAACAAATTCATCCCTTGTGCCAAACCAATAGAAGTGGTGGTTTTTCCTTCACCGGCAGGTGTTGGAGTTATGGCTGTAACTAAAATCAGTTTACTTTTTTTAATTTTTTCTTCATCAATAAGACTTAAAGGAAGCTTCGATTTGAACTTTCCATAGTACTCTATGAGTTCTTTGTCGATGTTCAATTTTGCTGCAATATCTTTGATATGCATCATGTTTGCTTCTCTGGCGATTTCAATGTCTTTTTTCATTTATATTTTCTTTAAATAAAAAATGTATGAAAATGTTTCCATTTTCATACATTCACGTTCAGATTTTAATCAATAATTTTCATTACTTTTTAATCAATTTAACAGTTTGACGATCATTATCGTCGATAGTAAAAATGTAGAATCCCGATGGAAGGGTAGTGAGGCTGATCATCATGTTTTCATGGTTAATGACTCCCCTAATTAAAGCAACACCATTAGAATTGCTTATTGCGTAGGTTTTCCCGATCAACGAACCATCAACAGCAATAGTAGTGTATTGATCCGCAGGATTAGGATAAAGATTTATTTTGTATTTGTTTTCATTTTCATTGATTCCGATTACAACAACATCTAAACAGTCACTCCTTTTGGTACATCCGTCTTGCGTAATTTCAACTGCATAACTACCTGTTACTGTGGCATTATGAAATTGTTGTGTAGCAAATGGGAGTGGTTCAAAATTGTTATTGCAATCTACCCACTGGTAAGTTCCTGATGTATTAACAGCTGTCATAAGTGTTCCATTAACAATTAGTGAAACATCAATTACTGTTAAATTGGCAGTAACGGCTAACCTTTCAATAGATTCCAACCCTGCTACAGTTTGAGTAGCATAATAGATGGAACCGTTAACTAAGGGCGTTGTTGATGGTAGAACTGTGGTTGAAGTAGCTGAACTGTACCATTTAATACCGGCACCGGTTACCACTAAATCAGCTAATGTATTTCCTTCACAAAACGATTGTTGAGCGGCACCTGTTGGAGCTGCAGGAGGAGTTGGAACCAGAGTAAACGTTAAACTTCTCGATCCCATGTGATTGGATCCATGATCGTTAAGATTAAATGTATTTGAGTTTCCACGGGCCCAGATTACATTCAAATTTCCAGATTGCGCACTAAATGTGTAATCATGGATATCTCCTGTGTTTAATGACCGGGTAGCTACAATGGTTCTTGCTGTTCCAACAGTGACATCCGACACAATAGTCCAATCCTGACTTGGATCATAAGTTGGAGCTGAATACCCTGTAAGATAGGCATCTGGAGTGGTTAATGGAGCTACTTTATGAGATACAAATACATCAACACCATTTGCCATTTGGGTTGTATTAAAACCGATGGAAAACCATCTGCTTGATGGTCCGGTCATGGTTAATGTAACATTTGTGCTCAAATCAATTTTTACATTCATTTCTAAACCTGAGGTATTAGAAAGTGTAACTACTCCTGAAGTATAGGTTTGTCCTTGTGCCCATCCCATCAAAAGTACGAATAAAATTGTAAATATGCTTTTCATTGGTTATTGTTTTAAATTATGGGGCAAAGATAAAGCATATATTCGTATTGACCAAACTAATTTTATCTATAAAAGCTATAGATAACGTCAATGCAAATTAACAATTTTCGTGATCTCTACATCTTCTTTTTCTACGGGCTGCTCCACAAGGTCCACCAAAAATGATGCTTATTCCCAACATAAATCCAAAATCATACCAACCCCCATTATTATTTACGGCATAAATAGCCACTCTCTCTTTAAAAAGGCTAACGATAAAAGTAACGGGAGAGATGATTCCATGCCATAGGCCATTCCAGAATCCATAGGTTTTTTCATCTACACAATTGGAAACATCTATATATTTAGCACATCCTGCAAGCAGGACAATACCGATTAAAGAGATTCCAACAATTCTCAAATACTTGTTTAATTGATTGTTATTGTTCATTTTTTTTAAAATTTGAATAAGTTTTTACTAATAATTAATGGAGCAAATATAAGAAATTTTCAAATCCCTATTGCATTTTTAAAAATAATTTGTATTTTTGCCGCTGATTACCTGGTGAGAGATTCTTGTTCGCAAAATCTCGAGAGGGAATTAGGTGTAAATCCTAAACAGTACCCGCTGCTGTAAGTTTCATTCGTTCTTTGAGCTTCCTCAATATGTCACTGTTGATTGTATCAATGGGAAGACGCTCAAAGAGAAACAAGTCAGAAAACCTGCCAATTAGTCGTTGTGAAAAGCTTCGGGAAGTGAGCTTACACAAACGAGTTATATCCGTTTGGTTTACCGTTTGATTTCATTTTCCGAGCAAAAAAAGGTTCTGAAAATATTTTTAATCAACTAAAAACCAATATTATGAAAAAAATTCTAACCCTCTTTAGCCTTTTAACTTTGTTTTGGAGTATTAATGCTCAGAATACAAGAAGTGTAAACACGTTACCTGAAGATGCAACCATAGCCAATGATCAGATCCGGTATTGGGTCGGTGGTGGCTCAAAAAGTGCTATTTTAACTGTTAACTGGTGTGATACTGCCATTGCATTGGCCTGGGGTGTCCGTTTTGAAGGAGATTCTATTTTAGTTGCCGACTTAATGCATACTGTGGCACTTTATGATCCCAGAATCCACTTTTCCTACGGGGATTGGGGAATTACAGATATTACCTATCAGGATGAAACATACAATCTGGCACTTGCCGGTGATTGGTGGATGTACAATGTCAATGGTCAGTCAGCGATGCTTGGTATTGATGCCCAATATGTTCACAATGGGGATGTTATAAAATGGGGTGATGAATCTTGCGGAATTGCAGATGCCAACTTTAATTATGTTTGGACAACTCCAATTCAACCTATTTTAACCGGAGTAAGTGATCAAACGATTTTTGACGGAATTGTTGGAAGTTCCAACTTTTTAGCAATCTCTTACGATAATAGCGCCATTGTCGGATGGGCAACCGGTTGTCAGGTTACCCGCGGATATCAGGATATCGCAAATCCTATTTTATTTGCTTCTTACGGCAACGAGTTGGATGCTGTGGGACAAGCAACCAACTCTACCATGGAAGTGGTAAGTCTGGGAGATCATGGGTCAGCAGTACTCACCTTCTCCACTCCAATTATCAATACCACAGGTTACGATTTCGCTGTTTTTGAAAATAGTTTGAACGATGTTTTCTTAGAGCTGGCATTTGTTGAAGTGAGCTCTGATGGCATAAATTATTTTAGATTTCCATCAGTATCCAACACGCCTAATGATGTTCAAATCAGCAATGCCGGTTCTGTGGATGCTACTCATATTCATAACTTAGCCGGGAAACACCGTGCAGGATGGGGAACATTATTTGATTTAGATGACTTATCAGGGTATACTGCATTGAATATTAACAATATAACCCACATCAGAATTGTAGATGTAGTTGGTTCAATTGATGCTCAATACGGAACTACAGATCGTTATGGAAACCTCATCAATGATCCCTACCCTACTGATTTTGCATCGGGAGGATTTGATTTGGGTGGTGTAGCGGTTTTAAACGGTTATATTCCGGAAGCTATAGATGATTACACAAATTTGTCCATTCATGTATATCCCAATCCTTGCGCTGATTTTGTGATGGTTGATAATCAGGAGGGAAAACAAGCCACGCTGGTTAATGCATTAGGACAAATCATCTGGACAGGATCGATAGAAAACAGCCATCAACAAATTGAAATGAGTCAATTTAACAGCGGTATCTATTTCTTACAAATCGGAACTCAAACGGTAAAGATTGTAAAGAGATAGTATTCTGATTTTTAACATTTTATTATGGGCGTGTCCCACCTCCGGGCTCATGAAAGTGAGTCCGGATTTTTTTGTACAATCCAGCCCGTCGGAGGGTCGGCATCCGGCCTGTACTCCTCGTTTCGCTGCAAGGGTCTGAGCGGCCGGGCAGTAGCTCACAGGTTCGCTCTGCCCGATCCGTCATCCCCTATGCAGCTCAACTTGCGGGGTACCTGGCCTCCTGCCTCACGCATCGCAAATCGGAAAATACACCGCATATTTTGCGGTGTAAAAGGGGAGAATGCACCGCAAATAGTTATAGTTTGGGAATTCTGAGTTTTGATGGACTGTTAATCAAATAGTTGGTTTTTTTTCCTTGATCCTCAACAATAAGCATCTCTTTTTCAACCAAATCTTTCAAATCTCTTAAGGCAGTATCAGCGGAAATATTGTGAAGTTTTGCATAATTAGATGATCTAAGATATCCCATTTTTTTATCATACTGATCATAGAGATAATTAATTATAAATCTCTGCCGTGAATTAAGGGATTTTTCAGCATGATGATCCCAGAATTTTGCTTTATCTAAAACAATTCCTAAGTGAACTTCACTTGAAAGTAAGGCCCTTTCAAAACAGTTTAAAAACCATTCCAAATAACCAGTGATGTCACAATCCCCTTTTTGGGTTTTTTCGATTATTTGATTGTAATGTTTGTGTTCTTTATATAGTTGGTTTGATAAACTATAAAAACGAATTTTACTGTTATCACTACGTGCCAATTGCATATCCATTATAGTTCTTGCGATTCTACCATTCCCATCATCAAATGGATGGATTGTTACAAACCATAAATGGGAGATAAATGCTTTTAAAAGGGGATCAATAACTAAATGATCATTATTAAACCAACTTAAAAAGTGTTCCATTTCATAAGGTACTTTTTCAGGAGAAGGAGCTACAAAATGGATTTTTTCTCTTCCAAAGTTACCTGAAACTACTTTCATTCCACCTGATCTATAGTGAGCAACTTCAATTTTTTGTATTCCTGAAATTCCTTTTGGGAACAAAGAATGATGCCATCCAAACAAACGCTCTTCTGTTAGTGGTTTTGAAAAGTTTTGTGTAGCATCCAGATATACGGAAACAATAGTTTCAATATCACGAGGGGATGTTATAAAATCATTTTTTTCAATTCCTAATTGTTGAGCAATTGAAGAGCGAACATGATCAGGATTTAAAAATTCACCTTCTATTTTATAGGAGTCAACAACATCTAGTGTCAGAGAGATTAATGTTGATTCTGAGTTTAATTCAAAACCTAAATTATCAATTTTCCCAAGCAATTTGCCTTGTAAATAACGTGTTTTTACTAGCAATGGATAGATCCTATCGTTTTCCCAGGTAAAGTTTGTCCAATTTTCAATTTCATGAATATACATAATGCACCGCAAATTATGCGGCAAATATACAACAAATTCACCGCAAAATTGTATGAATTAATAAATTTTTAATATTTGTATAAAAATTTTACAAATATTTTATTTATTAGAAAAAAATTTGAATTAGTATTCTTAGCCGGAACAAAAAAATGGTATTTTTGTTAATATTTTCCATAAAATAAAAGTGCATGAGTATGTTACTATCCTATCTTAAAAATGAAAAAGTCATTGAACTTTTTTAAATAATGTAAAGTTATATGCTTTTTTCGTTTTTGTATTCAATATTAAAAAACACTATAAATCAAAACAAAATGAGATATTTTACTTTTCTTTTCTTGATCTTTTCTCAGTCATTATTTAGTCAAACTATTCAAATATTTGATCCACTTGATTCTAAAAAAAATATGAATTTATTTATGGAAATTGGAATTGATGAATATGGGAATAAATGGCTAGCTACTATGAACTCTGGGTTAATAAAGTATAATGGTAAAGAATTTGAATTTTATAACGAATCAAATTCAGAAATTAAAGGCAATTCTACAGGTCCAATATATGTTGATTCGAAAGGAAATATTTGGATTAGCTATTTTAATAGAGAAAAATTATTATATGGATTTGTGAAATATGATGGTAGGACTTGGACAAAAAATTTTAATGGAATTAATCTTAATTCCACTTCAAAAATGATTGAAGACTCAAAAGGGAACATTTATTTTGCCCAAAAAAGAAAATTAATTATTTTTGATGGTAAGAATTGGTCTAATATTAATTACCCAAAAGGAAATTACCCAACAAGGTCTTTAGCGGTAGATTCGAATGGAACGATTGCAATCGGTCACCATTATGGATTATTAATCAAAAAAAAGAATGTATGGCAATCGTATAAACTTGATAAATCTGAAGTATATTCAATCCCATCAGCTTTGTGTTTTGATCAAAATGGCAACTTGTTTATTGGGTATTATGGCAATGGTGATATTGGGTTTTCAATTTTAGACACAAATGGACATTGGCAACATTTTAGTACATTTAATTCAGATTTACCCAGTAATAGCATTAGAGATATTAAAATGGATGAATTGGGTAATTTATGGATGTGTTCAGATGATGGATTAGTTAAATATACTAATGGAGAAATTATTTCCTATAATTTAAGGAAAGATTATGATGAAAATTTTTTATATTATTTAGCCATTGAGGATAATACAATTTGGATAACATCTTGTTTTGGACTAATTAAGTTTAATGAATAATATAATAAAACATTTACTTTTTACTATTTAACCACCCCGGCCTAGCGGCCACCCCTCCAATGGAGGGGAATTTGCGACTATCTTATTTACTGGCAAATAAGATATTAAAATTAACAAAACTATTCACTATTTGTTATTCACCATAAAACCGCTTGCGGTTTTGCGCATTAGGGATGTGGAGGGCGCTGAAGGCGGTGCGAACTGGAACGAGCGCCGCGATAGATATTCCTTTGCAGAGTATACATTTTTAAGCGAAGTGCAGTGAAGCACGGGAGCGAAGCGCACCCCGGAACAAGCCCGACGGCACGTGCGTGGATTTGTGGGTCAGGTGGTGCCGGAATGCCCAAATAAAAAAAATAGTTTTTACCCGTAAAAACTCTTATTTTTTTCATATATTTGCAAAATTAAATTTCGACACAAATGATTGATATAATTATAAATACAATTAATAGATTTCCCCTAGGATTTGTATTCACCTCATCTGATTTTAATATAGAGGTGAATAAGAAGAAAATGGTAAATAAATTGCTAAACGATTTAGTTGTTCAAGGGAAAATTAAACGACTTTCAAAAGGGCGTTTTTATAAACCTAAACTAACTGAATTTGGCGAATTACTTCCGGATGAATATCAGATTGTTAAAGATTTGATTGAAAAAAATGGAAAACCTATTGGATATATAACCGGGTTTTCAATATTTAACCAATTTGGATTGACAACACAAGTTCCTGCAACAATACGTATTGCAATTAAAAAAGAAAAAAATTCTATTAAAAGAGGCATGTATCGTATAAGTTTTACCAAACAAGAAAATAATATCACTAAGGATAATATATGCTTATTACAATTGCTAGATTGTCTGCGCTTTTTTAAGGAAATCCCTGATACTTTCCCAGATCAAGCATGCAAAAGACTTTTATATCTTTTAAAAAAACTTAATATTGAACAAATTAATACGATTAAAAAACTAGTATTGAAATATAACCCTTCAACAATTGCCTTACTGGGAGCTCTTTTAGAAACAATAAATCCGGATGAGGATATTCAATTACTTCATAATAAACTAAATCCTATGTCAAGCTTTAAACTCTATATTTCAAAAGATATTCTCCCAACTCAAAAAAAATGGTATATAAAATGAACTTATTACACAATAACAAAAAAGATTTTTTTGAATTAATAAACATTATATCTCGTTACTACAATATATCAACTACTTTTGTTGAAAAAGATTATTGGATTACTTTAGTATTAAACCGACTTGCATGTTCAAAAGATGCAAATAGTTTTGTTTTTAAAGGTGGAACTTCACTGTCTAAAGGATTTCATTTAATTGATAGATTTTCTGAAGATATTGATATTGCAATGATCAAAGAAGAATTATCAGGAAATGCAATTAAATCTAAACTTAGGTCCGTTGAGAAAGAGATTTCAGTGGATTTAAATGAAATAGATGAACCTGAAATAACAAGTAAAGGATCTATGTTTAGAAAATCTGTATTTCAATACCCATCTTTTTCAACGGATAGACTTCGTCAGAATAATTCAAACCGACTTATTATAGAAATTAATTCATTTGCAAATCCTTACCCCTATTCTCGACAAACAATTCAATCACTTATTACCCAATATTTGAAAGAAACTCAACAGGAAAGCATTATAAATAAATACAACTTAATTCCGTTTGAATTAAATGTTCTTGACAAAACTCAAACAATGATTGAAAAATTAATATCACTTATTCGTTTTTCTTTTGATAGTTTTCCGGAAAGAGCATTAGCTAAAAAAGTTCGACACTTTTATGATTTGTTCTATTTAATGAATGATGAACAGTGTATAACATATCTAAAATCTGATTTATTTCAAAAAGATCTATTAACTTTATTGAAACACGATCAAAATTCTTTTGATACTCCTTTAGGTTGGAATATCAAAAAAAATAGAAGAGTCCCCATTATTAATTGATTTTGAAAAAACTTGGTTTTCTATAAAGGAAACTTACATTTCTGAACTTTCACAATTATCATTTTCAAAAATGCCGGAAGAAAATGATATTAAAGAATCTTTTAAAAAATTAATCCATTTATCCATAAAAAAACTTTGACAGATTGCTCCATCAAAGTTTTTTTATAGTTTTAAGAAGTTAAATTCTATCCTTCTTTTTCCTCTTTCTTTTGAAATACGGATAACCCTAAAAGATAAACAGCACAGGCTACCAATACAAAAATGGTGGCTGTGGCTTTGCCTGTTGTGTCCTGGATCCATCCCATAAGCGGTGGAATCGCAGCACCACCGGAAACGGCCATGATCATCAAACCGGAAATTTCGTTGGCACGTGTTGGATATTTACCTACAGTGATCGAGAAAATTAATGGGAAAATATTGGCAACTCCTAATCCAATGATGAAAATGATCACCATTGCTGCGACTGGTGTTGGTGCAAACATGAGCCCAACAATTGCTGCTAATCCTAAAATGGAACTCCAGAAGAAAAACTTACGACTGCTTACTTTAGCTAAAAGTAAAGCGCCACCAAAGGTTCCTAACATCTTACCAAAAAAGTAAACACTTCTGCCAGATTCTGCTAAAGATTGTTTTATATCAACACCAAATTTGTCTAGTAAAAACTGTCCGGAAATCGTATTGATACCCACATCAATCCCCACAACCAAGAAGATTCCAATCACCATGGCTGTGATATATCCATTTCCGAATAGTTTAAATGAGGAAGCAAAAGTGGCTCTTTTTTCAGTATTTACCGTTTCTTCTATTTTAGAGAAATACAACCAGATTACGGATAATAATGAAACAATTCCAAAAACTAAAAAGGTTAGTTTCCAGTTACTTTTTCCAAACTCATTTGCAAAAAATGCTGTTAATGGTGCTGCAATCATGGAGCCCAATGCTTTGATAAACTGGGAAAAACTTAAAAAACTGGAGCGTCTGTTGGAAGGAACTACATCCACCAATAATGGGTTTGCAGATACCTGAACAATCGTATTGCCTATTCCTAACAGAGCAAATCCAATTAAAGCTGTTGTGAAAGAATAAAAGAAAAATGGGATAAAAAGACCAATTGCAGTAACTAACATACCCAAATTAAGTACGTTTCTTTTTCCAATTCTGTCTTGTAATACTCCAACAGGAATCGATAAAATGAAGAACCATAAGAAAACTGCTGATGGAATCAACTGGATTAAAGTATTGCTGATATCAGGATTGTCTAACTTAACACGATCCACTCCAATTCCTACCAGGTCGCAAAAACTCATCACAAAAAAGGAGAGCAGGACGGGGAATAAAAATTTTGTTGAAATTTTTTGTTTTTCCATTGTTGTTGTATAAAAATTACATTAAAGGTAAAAGATTTTTAATTTTTTCATAGTATTGGTTATCAATCAATACGGCACTGCCAATCATGGATGCAGACTCTTTGAGTTCAGAAATCTCCAGTTTTACCTTGCTTCCATTTTGGGTAAGATATGTTTGCATTGCTGGTCCAAAGAGATGGAAAGCATGAGAAATATTGCCTCCCATAACTAATGTTTCCACTCTGAAACGTTCCATTCTTGGGTATAAAAATAGAGCCAGTTTGGTTCCGAAATCTACAAATAAGTGATGTGCAATCGGATCTTTTTCAGCCAATTCCGCCAATGGTTTAACCCCATTCAATTCTGTACCGGTTAATTCTTTGTATCTGTTTAAGAAACCTCTTGTGGAGAAATAATCATCTGCATTTCCGGATTCAAAAGGGAGATGCCAGACACATCCATTTTCAGGAACCTCATCTCCTGTCACAACAGGTAATCGATCTGCCAGGAATGCTGATCCAAAACCGGTTCCTAAAGTGATGGCTAAGGATCTTTTGGTTCCGGCTGTTTTGCCGATCCAGTCTTCACCAATAGCAAATGCAGTCGCATCATTGATAAAACGGATCGGAAATGAATCAGGAAGTTGAAGTCTTTTGCCTAATTCATGAGGAACATTTACCCCGTATAAAGACTCATATTTTTTATTGTTTCCCTTGAACAAAGCAACCCCGTTTGCGTAGTCGAATGGTCCGGGCATCGCAAAACCGATACCACTTAAATGGTCCATCCCAACTTTTTGAATGGTTTCCTGAATGGTTAAACTCCAGATATCCAAAATGTCTTCTTTAGTGCCCTGATTATCCAAATCGTGTTCACTTAATGTTTCCGGAAGATAGATCTGATTTTCGATATCACAGGCTGCACAGCTTACATGTGTCCCACCGATATCAACTCCTATTGCATACGATTTCATATTGATATTTTTAATTTGAAAAATTTCAGAAAAAAAAGAAAATGAACCCCCATCTGTACCCAAAACAAGCCACAAAGATAAGAAAAAACTTTGAAATTAAATTTTGTTAACATAATTTATTGCATTCCATCTTTTTAATAGGACATATATTGACTTTAAGCTGTTGAAAATTAAATAACTAATTTTAAAATTGGATCTGTTTTTTTTGTTTCTTTGTACTTTATTTTCACAATTTCATTATGAGACCATTTCTAATCATAACCCTTTTTCTTTTTTCAATATCTTTAATATTTGCAGGTTCCTTACCTTCCAAAAAAAAGGATCCCAAAGATTATATAGCTAAATTGGATAATTCTTTTGAACTTAACGGAGAGTATCAGGTTGATTTTACACATATTGCCATGATTAATGATCAGGGTAATCGAATGTTTACCTACTACCCCAATATGAGAGGAGTGATTAATTTAGGAATAAGGTATAAATTTTTATTTTTTAACTACTCTTTCAATGTAAAGGAAAACGATACCTACAATCGCTTATATGGAAAAACAACCTTTAATCAGTTTGCTTTTGGGATTAAAACAAGACCCATCTGGTTGATTTTATATTACAGTAAGCATCAGGGATTTTTTATTTCTGAGGAAAATTTGTTATTTCCTACATTTGGAACTGATTCTTTATATACTCAGAATAATACATTAGCAACCAAACGATTAGGGATTAGATTGGATATTATTTTCAGCAAAAAGTTTTCCATGGAAGCAGCATTTGAATATTCAAAAATTCAGAAAAAAAGTGCCGGTTCGTTTATGTTGAGACTCAATCCTGAATTTAGTGGATTTAATGCTGCGGAGAATCCCATTATTCCATTGGAATATCTATCCCACTTTGGCGGGTTGCAATACTTCTATAAAACTAATTTCTATAATTTCGGTATGGGATTAGGATATGCGTATTCATTAGTCATTGGACCCATCAATTTTTCCAATATGGCATTGATAGGTCCAACTTTCCAATTGTATGCCTACGATAAGTTATCGGTAGCATTTCCGTTATTGATGAATTTTAAAAGTTCCCTCAGTTTTAATGTCAAGAACTTCTATGTAGGAGCATTAGCATCATTAGATGTACAAAACTATAAACTTTTGGATAATACGATCCGTAAGCAGAGTTTAGCGTTTATTCTGAGAGCCGGCCTCCGGTTTTAATAAACATCTCACGCTGAGAACCTTTTGCCTTTCACCCTTCGCCTTTCGCCCTTCGCCCTTCGCCTTTCGCCTTTCGCCTTTCGCCTATTTAATCGGAATATAAATATCTGTTTGTAATTTTTCCGGTTTGGTTTTTTCAGGATCGTTGATATAAATCTCTAATCCGGGACGATCATCTGGTTCATAACCACTTTCCGGCATCCATGATCCGAAAATGTAGCTATAGGAATCCGTGAATTTTTCATAACTCCCTTTATGTCTGAATATGGCATATTTTCCGCCGGGGATCACTTTTACACCTATTTCACCCTCTGGTTTTACCTCTTTCCGAATGGCTATACAGGCATCATAACGTAACCTGGCTTCATCCGTGATGGTTGGATCATCGTGACTAATCCCAATAAACTGAGTTTTAAATCCAAAAAGTTTTTTGTCTGCAGCATATTTGCATACCTTTTCCCATGCTTTTGTAGTACTTTCACTATAAGGACCAATGGCCTGAGCAAAGATTACAGTTATTGGATCCACATTTTTAATTTTGGGTTGTGCTGATATTTGATCTGAAATAATCATAATTTGTTTACTTTTAATGTGTTGATAATTAATATTAATGGTCTCGCGAAACTCTAATGGAGAAATATTAAATCTTTTCTTAAAAGCTTTGTTAAAAGAGGTAGGATTTTCATAGCCCACTTTCAGTGCAATTTCCTGTACGGGCATCGAAGTGAGTCGTAATAGTTGGGCACTGCTTTCCAAACGGATTCTGATAATGTAAGTACCGAGAGGTTCCCCCAAATAGGCACGCATGATTCTTTGAAAATGGAAGTCAGAATAATTGCCAATTTGGGCCAATTGTTTCATATCCAGATCATCTCCCAGATGAAGATTGATATAACCGATCACTTTGTTGATCCGTTCGTAGTAAATTTTTTTTGTGTCCTCTCTACCTATTGTCATTGATTTAATATTTGATGGCAAAAGTAGAAACAAAATATGATTATTTCTTTTCCAATCTTGCTATTTTAAAAAAGTAGTTTCAAATTAGCAATTTAGGACAAGCTTGATCATACAGAAACAATCACAGTGTATCATAGTGTTAAAAAGTGTATCACAGTGTTTTTTATATAATTTTTATTGTAAAAATATATAATTTTGTAAATCAATATTTGAGACTGTGATTTATTATGATCTGACAATGGAACTAATTAAACTATAATACTATAAAAAACGAATATGGAAATAAATCAAATTACTAAAGAAATCTTAGATTCAGCTTACAAGGTTCATACTAAACTTGGACCAGGATTATTAGAATCCGCTTACAGAAAATGTCTAGTTTATGAATTAAAAAAAAAGGGAATGTTTGTTGAAGAAGAAAAACCACTCCCTTTAATCTATGATTCAATGAAACTTGACTTTGGATATTGAATAGATATACTTGTGGAAAATGTAGTTGTTGTAGAACTAAAAGTTGTTGATTCTTTCAATGAAGTTCATATTGCACAAGTATTAATCTATCTTAAATTGTCAGGTAATAAAGTTGGGCTCCTTTTAAATTTTTATACAAAGAACCTCAAAGATGGAATAAAAAGAATCAAATTGTGATGAATGATAACACTGTGAAACATTTTTAACACTGTGAAACATTGTGACCTAGAACATTAAAAATAAAAAATATCAATCAAACATCTATGCAATGATCGCAAAAAACATATATTCATCAGTGTTGAACGATAAATTTAAGATTGATCTTTTGATCTATTGATAGAAAATAAATGCCGTTTTTCAAATCTTCTATATTAATGGATTGATTAAGTTCCATAAATTTTGAAAACACCACTTTCCCATTCAAATCTGTAATTGTAATCCATTTGAAATCAAGCAGATCATTGTTAGAAACAATTTTCAGGTAATCATTTGCAGGATTTGGATATATATAATATGAATAGGTTTTATGATTTTCATTGATATTGTTTATAACTGACGGAAGGAACAGATTTCTGTAATTTTGAGCAAAAGTGTAAGCTCCGCAACAATTTACGGCATCCCAGTTGATACTCCAGGTCATCATACCTCTTAAATCGGGATATCCATCAGGATTTATCAAAGTGTAGGAGCCAGGTTTTGTACCCTCTCCTTTCAAATACCTAATGGCGGCGGCAACATCAGCAGTATCGGTAAAACCACCACCTGCGGCAGTTACACATGCAGGTAAACCCACGGTCACTTTTGAAGCTGGCAATCCTTCAAAAAAGCCACCGGCTGTATTGAAACCTCTGATTGTAGCTTCAGTAAGGGCAATTATAAAATCAGCAGTTCCCTGAGTGTAAATATTTCCATCTAATCCATAAATGGTTCCGCTATTATACAACTGCACGGAAACGATATCGAGTTCATTTCGCAGAGCATGAATAAGAGGAAGATAACCACCCCAGATGGAACCGTAACCGGACATTCCACCTTGTACATAAGCAGTTTCAGGAGCCATAGTCAACCACATTTTATGACCATGATTTTGCTGAAAAGTGGCCATAATTGACTGGATGGCATTGATTAGGTTTAATGTCCCGGGATCGGTAGGTGCTGCAATAGTTCCCGATGCAGATATGCAATCTCCATGTTCAATATCAATATCAATTCCATCAAAACCATACGTTGTGATGAGGTTGTTCATGGAATTAATAAAGTTTTGTTTTTGGGTATTATCCGCTATATTAATGACCCCTGTTGCCCCGCCAATGCTGAGTAATACTTTTTTCCCACTATTTTGAAGTTGTTGAATATGGGATATAAAATTGGCAGTTGTATATTGTTCGGGAACAAAAACCATAGTCATATCGTTATACGAAGTGGGCACTGCAAAACTTACAACAATGACATTATAAGTTGTATCAATATTATTTAAAGGAATAAAAGGAGCATCGGTTGTATTCCAGTTGTGCCAATAGCCGACTAATGCGGGGGTTTGGGCTTCAATTATATTCATTTTTACAAAAAATAAAAGTGCAAAAATAAAAGTAGTCATTAAAAACTTTTTCATAATTAATTTTTTTTAAATTTATAATTAACGCCCAGATAGGTGCTCATCACAATATTATAGTGTGGTATAAATCCTGCTGAAATGTCAAAATGATCATTAATAGCATATTTATATTCAATTTCACCCCCATACCAGATAAATTTAGTTTGGTACTTATCTCCGGGTTCCCCATTAATGGGATGGGTTTGAACATAGCCTTCGAGATCATACCAGTTTTTTCTAAACATAAATGTTGGGCCAATTCCCAATTGTAAAAGGTGTTTGCCAATTCGAAAAATTTTTATTCTGAACCCTAAATGGGTAACTCCAGCCAATTGAGTAGCACAATCAGCAAAAAGAGTTTGCGCAAATTTAATGGATAAAATATCTTTATAAATAAAATGATCATAAGAGGCTATCACTCCAAAATTGACAACAAAAAATGCATCTTTATCCAATTTAAAAGGCATCAGATGGGCATTTAACGGATCCCCTTTTGGATGAATGGCTAATCCAAAAAATTGAAGGCCAATATTGTTTTGAGATTGAGAGACTAAATGATTCGCCAAAAAAGTGGAGAAAACTAAAATTAAAACTATTTTTTTCAAAGGTTTAAAATTATACTGGTTAATGATAATAGCGTTGCAAAAATATAAAAATTCACTTTTAAAAAAGTATAAAATAATGAAGGATCGCTAATTATTATAAAAATTAACCCAATAATTTGTTTTTTTTAATAAATTTCAATTTATATTACATTTTAAATCATTATTTTTTTATCTTTGTCATCCTAAAAATCAATAGGATGAAGCGTATTTTAAAATTGTGTATAATTATCTTTGTTATAGTTTTTATTACTACAAATGAGAGTAAGGCGCAAGTATCCTTTCAGATAGGATACAGTGCAGGATTTCCTACAGGAGTGGATAGTCTCAATTATGTTATAGATAGATATAATGTTACCCGAAATTATCTGGATGAATCAATGAAAAACATAAATTATCTGGATGGTTTTACCATTTCAATGGGAGCAATTTTCGATTATTTTTTTATGGATATTGGGTATACTGGTGGTATTCAAAGAAGATCAGCTGAAGGTATTATCTCTTCAAAAAAATTTAGAAGAGATTTAAAAGTTTCGAATCATTCCTTTGATTTTAATTTTGGTTTATGTGTCACTGGTGAAAGTAAAGGAGGTGTATTCGTTGGAGCAAGTGTACATTCCGGTTTATTTCTCATCAATTCAAGAGTAGGTGAAATCACTTCTTCAGGGCGTATAGAAGAAGATTACAAGAATATAATTTTTGAACTGAATTTATCTTATGGTTTTTTTGTCCGTTTTTGTTTAGGAAATCCCGGACTTTATATACAACCCTTTGTACAATTTTCCCCAAAAGGTATATTCGCTATGGATATTACTGATCTAAATCAAGCCATCAATCCCAACACCTATACACAAGATCCCACTCCTTTAAAAATTAATCCCGGTATATTTGGCGTAAAAGTTGGATTTTCACTAATATCTTATAATTAAAAAATTTTGAGCAATATGAATTTCAAAAGTAAAATTTTAAGATTTCTTCTTCAAACGTTTTCTTTAAGTGCAGTTCTTTTTGTATTTCAGGCCTGCTATGGAACCCCACAAGATTTTGAGCAAGATCTTCAAATTGAGGGAACTGTTGTGGATAGATCCAACGGATTGCCCATTTTTGGGATAAAAGTACAATTAGGTGGAACCTTACAATATACTTATACGGATAGTTTGGGTAGATTTTATATGTATCAGTACAATAATCATTCTGATATTGTGCTTCAATTCTCAGATGTAGATTCGTTGGAAAATGGGCACTTTTTACCATTAGATACTTCCATTCAGTATAGTTCTCCATATATGAATATTCCCGTTGCTCTTGATCCAAAGTGAGATTTGTAAAAAGAAAACTCATTAGGACTTTTATCAAAGAGGAATCCCAAATTCATAATTTAAGATACCTCTTTTGGGAATGCACCCAAAGGTGTAATCTGAATTGTTTGCATTGTGGAAGTGATTGTTTACATGATAGTTCCTTTCCTGATATGTTATTGGAAGATTTTTTAAAAGTATTGGATGACATTAATAGTGTTCGTCATGAGCAAATCATTGTAAATCTTACAGGTGGAGAACCATTATTGAGACCTGACATTGAACAATGTGGTTATGAAATCAGAAAAAGGGGTTTTAGATGGAGTATTGTAACCAATGGCTTTTATTATACTGCTGAAAAGCATGTTTCATTAATGAATGCCGGAATGGGTGCTGCTACTTTGAGTATTGATGGATTGGAAGATGAACACAACTGGCTAAGAAACAATCCTTTAAGCTTTAACAAAGCAGTGGAAGCTATGAGATTGATGAATAGGGAAAAACGGTTGAATTTTGATGTGGTGACTTGTGTTAATCAAAAAAACATCAACCACTTAGAGTCATTATTTAAGTTTTTTAAAGAGGAAGGGTTAAAAGCATGGCGTTTATTTACCATTGCACCAATCGGAAGAGCTAAAGATAACCCGGAATTACAACTTACCGGAGAACAGATCAACCAACTATGGAATTTTATTATTCAAAAAAAGAAAGAATCTGTGATGGAAATCAATTTTAGTTGTGAAGCATGGGCCGGTCCTTTAGATGGAAAAATAAGAGATGGTTTTTTCTTTTGTCGTGCCGGAATCCACATTGGATCAGTACTCATTGATGGTTCAATCGGTGCTTGTCCTAATATTGACCGCAGATTTATACAGGGGAATATTTACAAAGACCATTTTATGGAAGTGTGGAACCAAAAATTTGATCTGTATCGAAACAGAAACTGGATGAAACAGGGTATCTGCAAAGATTGTGATGGATTTAAAGATTGTCAGGGTGGCGCTTTCCATTTACGGAAGCCGGGTTGTGAAGATCCTATTTTTTGTCATTTTAAAGGGCGAAGGGCGAAGGGCTAAGGGCTAAGGGCGAAAGGCGAAGGGCGAAAGACTAATTAGCACATTAGCACATTTTTTTTTGTATCTTTGCGATCTAAAACCTTTGGATGTTTAACACTAGTCTGGATATTGTAAAATAAAAACCTAAGAATCTATTTTCTAAGGGTTTTTGAACATTTTAAGTCGATATATTCATATCGGCTGTTTACCATTTAATTTTAATTTTATTCGAAACACATTAAAAAAAATGTGTTTCACAAACAAAAAAAAATACAACAATGAATAACGACAATAATAATTCAACACTTGAACAATGTTCTATTCACGATTTCGACCTCAACATGATTTGTGATTATTTTTCCACAATGGAACGTCAAGGTCCGGGTTGTGACGAAATGACATTAAAAGCATTAAGTTTTATAAAACCCTTAACTGCGGAATCGAAAGTGGCAGATATTGGTTGTGGAACAGGAAAACAAACCATTGTTTTAGCTCAACATTTACCTTCAAAAGTAGTTGCAATAGATCTTTTTCAAAAGTTTATTGATATCCTAAATCAAAACAGTAAAGGGTTGGGTCTTCAAGAAAAATTGACCGGAATAGTGGGTAATATGGAAACGCTTCCTTTTCAGGAAGAGGAGTACGATTTGCTTTGGTCTGAAGGAGCTATTTACAATATTGGATTTCAAAAAGGGATTACTGAATGGCGAAAATTTCTCAAAAAAGGAGGGTATATAGCTGTAACAGAAGCATCCTGGTTTACAAATGAGCGCCCTGAAGAGATTGATCAATTCTGGAAAGATGCTTATCCTGAAATAGATACGATTTCCAATAAAATTCACCAGATTGAAAATGCCGGATATATTCCTGTTGCTACATTCATTTTACCTGAATATTGTTGGATTGAAAACTTTTATGAATTGCAAAAAGAAGCAAGGGAAATTTTTCTATCTAAGCATAAAGGAAATCCAACAGCTGAAGCATTGGCAGCCAATGAAAAGCATGAGTATGATTTGTATAGAAAATATAAATCTTACTACGGTTATGTTTTTTATATAGGAAAGAAAATCTAATTAAAAGGGATTCCCAGGTTGATTGTCCAGGAATCTTCCATAGAATCAAATAAATGAGCGTAAGCTATTCTGATTGGACCGATGGGGGTAGTAACACCTATCCCCACGTGCCAGCCGGACATAAGAAATAGAGATTCGATACTTTCGGGAAGAACTGTTGTATTTGGGTTGAAAAAAGTAACCGCTTCAACACCTGTATGGGCAAAAAAGTTTTTAAAAAATTTATATTGGAAAGTGAGTCCTAATTTAGCATATCCATTAGTAAGAACATTACCTTGTTGTAATCCCATCATGGTAATTTCATTCATTTTATTTTGGAATTCCATACCTCCAATAATAAACCGTTCGCTTAAAAATGGGGTTTTAATACAATACCCGGCATTAAAAACAGGATTTATGGTGAAATTTTTAATTTTAAAGTATTGTCTAAAATCAAATTTCATTAAAATATTATATTTGGATAAACCTTCCGGATACACCAAACTAAGGGCATCACTCATTTTACCACCAATAACCTGTTTCATGTAAGTATTTAAGTAGGTTCCTTTAGTAGGGTAAAAGGGATTATCCAAACTATTGATATTAAAATTTACTAATGTATAATATTCAGAATATTTTAAGTTATTAATTTCAAAAACATATTGCATTCCATCTTTAAATGAAACCCCATAATAATTTCTTCCCACAGAAAGATCAACGGTTCCATAATTCCAAAGTCGGATTCTACTTCCGAGTTTTACATTAAAATTATTAGAATAGAAAAAGCCTAATGTATAACTATTATTATTTTGATCCCTCACCACATTGGGCATTTTGGTTCTGTTTAAATAAAGATCTACATATAAACCGGCACGTTTTCCTTTAAAAGGAATATATTCATAATTAAGCTGAGCCTTAGGGAATTCAGAAATTCCTAAATTTAATTTTAGTAATGAAGATGAGAGAAGCAGATCAAAAAACTTGGTTCTCACCATCAATCCTGGCCCTTCAATTCCACTCAAATTCAATCCAAATTCCAATTGTTGATTATCTTTGTCTATAAAATTAAAAATCAATATATTACGATTATTTTCTACAATAAAGTTGTAATGTACTAACTTAAACCTCAAAATATGGTAGAGTTTATCAACAGCTTCAGAAAGTTGAATATTGGTTACTTCCATTCCGGGTTCTATATTACATAAAAACATGAGGTTTTTTATTGAAATTTTTTCTGTTCCAACAATTCTGATCTCATCAATTTTCACGGGAGAACTGTTGTTCATTTTAATTCTCACTTTTTTATGCTTTTGTTGCTCTCCAATCTTCTTTAATGCATTATAAATGAGAGGATCTCTTGCAGCCTGCTCACCATACTTAATTAATTCCGGACCTTTTAAAAAATTCTCCGGAAGAATACTCATCACATTAGGAACAATATTAACATCCAACAAAGGGATCAGTTCATTAGCTTCTTTAACACTTTGTAAAATAGCTGAACGAGTTAAAATATCAACAAAACTTTTGATATGATTTGGGTCTTTATCTCCCTCATATCCGGTTAAAGAGCCAATGATGATATCGGCACCCATCTCTTTACACTCTAAAATAGGATAATTTCTTAAAATTCCTCCATCAACCAATATCATGCTATCCATGATAACCGGAGAAAAAATGGAGGGGAGTGACATGCTACTTCTGACAGCCAAAGAGAGATTACCTTTACTAAATACGATAGGTTTTCCTGTGACTAAATCTGTTGCCACACAACGAAATGGGATTGGAAAATCATCGAAAGAGTTGCATAAGTTACTTCTCCAAGTGAGCTCTTGAAGTAATCCCAACACTTTCTGACCTTGAATAAGTCCATTTGGCAAAGTGGGTAAATCGGTAAAGGTAAAACTCATTTTGAGTGGAAGTTCCGGATAATCCTGTTTCCAAAAAATATCGATCTCTTTGTAGCTCAATTCATCAGATAAGATATTGACCCAATCCATATTAAGAACTAATTGTTCAATCTCATCAGGAGAGTAACCAAGGCTGTAAAGTGCTCCAATGATAGAGCCCATACTTGTTCCGGTAATATAATCTGGAATGATTCCACACTCTTCCATCACTTTTAGGACACCAATATGTGCAATCCCTCTCGCAGATCCGCCACTCAATACCAGTCCAATTTTTGGAGAAGTATTGACCGAATCTGTTTGAATATTTAAAGAATCCTGAGTATAGGCGTTAGAAATGCAACTAATTAGAATACAAATAATTAGAAGTGATTTAAACCTGATTTTTTTCATTTGTACCAATTGTGATAATTTTTTGGCAAATATATATAATGTACCAATACAAAATCAAATCAATACAACTATTTACAATAGTTTAAAATCTCTTTGTAATGCAAAATATGGATCCCTTTGTTCTCCTGATTTCCAAATTGAACCATTGCTTTAGCAACCTTATGGGCTTGAATGGGTTTATATTTTGAAGGAAATAAAAAAGAAATTACCGGAAACATAATAGAAGCCATTTTTTCAGCTAATCTGAATTCGTTCCTTTTGCCAAGAAGCATGGAGGGTCTGAAAATAGCAATTTGGTAAATTGCAAACTGGGAAATTTTTGATTCCATCTCCCCTTTCAGTTGAAGATAAAAATTGGAACTTTTGTCATTTGCCCCAACTGAAGAAACAACAGTAAAATAAGGAATACCTAATTCTTCACCAAATTGAGCTGCTTGAACCGGTATTTGATAATCCACTTTTCTATATGCATCTTTATTCCCTTTTACTTTTTTATTGGTTGTACCTACTGCACAATAAATGGCACTACAACCTTCCAAAGCCTTTTTATAATCAACGGGATTTTCGAAATCAACAATCACTTCCCTTATATGTTCGTGTTGGAATTGCAGGGATCTCCTTGTTATGATTCTGATTTCAGAATAGGTTGAATTTTGAAGAAGTTCATGAACGATAGCACTCCCGATTAATCCTGAAGCACCAATAACTGCAGCAATTCTTGTTTCCATTATGCTCCAATTTCGCCTATAAACACCACATAATTTTTGCCATATTTTTTGGCACATTTTGGACATGTAGTGTACCACATATACAATTTTTCAATAGTATAACCTTTCAATTTAACCATGGCATCAAACTCTTTGCCCCATCTTTCGGTATCGCTGAAATGGCCTTCATACACTTTACAAAAGTATTTTCCTGACAAGGTAACATTTTCGGCATCCTGAACTTTTTGATCAACAGCCAAATAAATATCCATATTCCATTTAGAAGTATGATCAGATAAACAAAGATAATCAGGAATTTCAGTATTACTTGTTTCAACTTTTTTCATCATTCTTTTCATCACACCACCAAAGTTGATGGGCATAAAGAAAAAAGTTTTTACTTTATCTTTAATAAAAAGTTTTTGATCCCATTCCACTACTTTATTATCCCAAAGTGTTGGGTCAAAAGGTGGACAGCATGTTTCTTCCATTTTTGTTTCTTCTTTCATAAAAAATTTTTTAACTTGATTTAACAATTTTCAGATTTATAATTTGCTTATTATTAATAATTTGAATAATATAAATACCCTGATTTAATTCAGTGAGATCGATCCAATTTGAATTTGAATACGTTTGTAACCGTTTACCGGATATATCCAATACATATATTGTTTTAAAAATTTGCGAAAAATGAACCATTCCGTTTGTTGGGTTAGGATATGGCAGATCATCCATTGTTCTTTCTGAAATACCTGATTCATCAGGTAATCGGTTGATATATTCCCAAATCTGATCATTCAGAAGGAAAGAAACATCCGTATTTTCGGGGGAATCTCCTAAACGAATCCAAACCAAATTTTCAGAAGGAACAACATTGATAAATTGACCGTTTTTACCCATTGCTGCAAACATATCCTCGGGAGCATGAGGTGATAAAAACCCCGGAAAAACAAACTGACTTTGAGGAATCATAAATGAAGATTTTCCATTAAGCCACCATAAATAGCCATAAGACAAATTCAAATTTTGAGAAGTGTTGACCATTTCATTATAATAGTTGGTATCAGACAAAACGATAGTTTGATCCCATTTACCTTTATTGAGAATCAACAATCCAAAGCGAGCCATACTTCTGGCGTTGCTGTAATACACATTGTTATAACCAGATGGTACAAATAAACCTGAAATTCCAGTTTGATTTTTGACTTTTTGAGTCATATACTGATTTAACGTAATTCCTGTAGCATTTTCAATAATTTGATCCAGTAAAGTATAGGGAGCATTATGATAAGCCCATCTATCTCCGGCATTTTCTAAATATTGTAAACATGTATCTATTGTACAGTAAGGGTCAGGAACATCATCATCCAATCCAGACGTCATGGTAAGTTGATGTTTAATCGTGATTTTACGCTCTTGTTCCGGTGAGCATTCGGTCCAGCCTAATCCTAAATATTGGGAACTGGTATCGTAAATGGATAAATATTGTTCCTGTTGTGCTATTCCAATTAAGAATGAAGTAAGGGTTTTCCCGGCTGAAGCCCAATACCAAATTGAGTTAGTATCAAAATCATCAAAATATTTTTCTAACACAATCTTTCCATCTTTGAGTAAAATAAATGCTTTAGTGTTGTTCCGTTCTAAAAATTGATTTAAAGAATCAATATTTGCACTATTCCAGTTCAATAAATCTGGATTCATAGTTTCCCATTGGTTAGTACTAATGGGAGGGAAATATAGACTTTGAGCGTTTACTGATCGGGTAAGCAAAAACAAAAAGACAACAAAAACAAATTTATTCATAACATTTGTTTTAAGGGGAGCAAATATAAAAAAAAATCGAACACAAAGGCAACTTTTTAAAAAAGTTGTGTTTATAAAGAAAAACTAAAAACTTTAAATATGAAAAAGCTATTATTAATCTTTACTCTATTTTGTCAGATGAGCATCTTATTTGCTCAGAATCCGACATTAACAGTATCAGGTCAGGTTTTGGATGCTTACTCCTTAGCTCCCATTGGAAATCATCCTGTTGATGTTTTTGTTATGTTTGATTCCCTTTATTCTCCTCAAATTCCAACAACTGTTGTAACTGCTAGTGATGGATCTTACCTTTTCTCAACTCCTTTTATTGGGCAGACAGCTACGATTTATCTTTCAACACTTAATTTTTTCGGAATTCCAAGTGCCGCAATGTATCAGGTAACGAATTCACCTATTAATCAAGTGGTAACCCAAACCCATACTTTTTATATTAACAATGATTCTATTGTTAACAATTGTATGGCTTACTACGCCTTTGCTCCACAATATCCAGATTCTCTGACAGTACAATTTACCGATCAATCCATTTATTCAGGGAATGGCGTAAATTATGACTGGACATTTGGTGATGGCACATACTCTAATCTACAAAATCCGGTTCATACATTTCCACAATCAGGATATTATCAAATTTGTCTTACTATATACGATTCCATTTGTCAAAATACTTATTGTGATTATATATTTGTAGGAAATCCTTATGACACGATCAATCCAACACTTTGTTCTTCCCTATTTTCATATTATCAAGATTATTCCAATGCTGCTTCCTTTAGTTTTTTTGATTTATCTGATGGAAATCCAGACTCATGGTTATGGGATTTTGGGGATGGTGCAACATCAACTATTCAACACCCTAATCATTACTACTCTAGTAACGGCTTATTTGTAGTATCTCTAACGATTTCCAACTCCTTAACAGGTTGTACCAGTACGTATGTTGATTATCTTTATGTTGATACCACTCAAAATCCTAGTTGTATGAGTAGTTTCAGCTGGCAACCAGGATTTAACGGAACAGATGTTGAATTTTATGATTTTTCTGTAGGAAATAATATATTAACCTGGTTTTGGGACTTTGGAGATGGGACAACTTCAACCATACAAAATCCGGTACATACTTACTCTACTTCCGGAATTTACAATGTTTGTCTAACAATTATGTCTTCTGATTCTTGCATCAGTACTTGGTGTGAACAAATTGCAACAGGAAATAATATTGATTGTTATTCTTTCTTCACTTATTCTCAGGATTATAGTAATCCATATAACGTAGTATTTTTAGATTTATCAGCAGGAACCCCTGATTCCTGGTATTGGGATTTTGGTGATGGCACCACTTCAACTTTACAAAACCCTCAACACACATATTTAACTACAGGCATATTTGTTGTAACTTTAACAATGTCAAATTCTCAAACCGGATGTAATGGAACTTATTCAGAATATATAATGATTGATACTACATGGATTACAAACTGTATGAGTGCGTTTAGCTGGCAACCTGGAAATAACAATAACGAAATTCAGTTTTTAGATTTTTCCATGGGGAATAATATCCAATCCTGGGTATGGAGTTTTGGAGATGGAACATCTTCAACATTACAAAATCCTCTTCATCAATTTAGTACTGAAGGTATTTATCAGGTATGTTTAACCATTACAAGTGCTGACGGTTGTTCCAATATTTGGTGTGAGTATGTTCAGGTGGGTGGTTTTTATCCTTGTTCCAATTACTTTACTTATGTTACTACAGGAAACACTGTATTATTTGATGCCATTCACTCTACAGGTGGAGATGTGGTATATGACTGGTATTTTGGAGATGGAACCGTTGGAACAGGCCAACAAGTTACACATACTTTTGCTAATCCGGGTACATACTATGTGTCTTTAATGACAACAGATACTATTGGATGTGTAGCATTTTCTGATCAGGTTGTAGTTGTAGGTGGAGATCAAAATTTCAATCAGGTTTACGGACAGGTTTTTGCAGGAAACATGCCTGTAACCAATGGTTTTGTTTTGTTATTCTCTGATGATTCAGATGTAAGTAACACTGTGTTTTATGATGTTGTTCCAATTGATCAAAATGGAGTTTATACCTTTGCACAAGTTCCAAATGGCGAATATTATATTCTTGCTTTCTCTTTAGAAAACAGCAACTATATTCCAACCTATTTTGGTGATCAGATTGATTGGCAAGAAGCAACATTAGTTGTATTACCATCAGAAACAGTTCTTTATAATATTAATTTGGTTTCTGCAAACAATAATGCTTTAAATGGTAATTCATCCATCAATGGAATTGTTACCAACTCAAATGGTGTTTTACCAAGTCCAATAAGCAATTTAAAAGTATTACTTTATGATGAAAATCATTTACCTATCATTTTTGCAGGTATTCAAAATGGGAACTCTTTTAACTTTAACAATTTACCTATCGGACAATATTACATCAAACCTCAACTTCCCGGATATGAAAGTGAATTTACAAGCATTGCAGTCACTCAAAACAACCAAACAATCAATGTTATGATCACTGTAAATGGGAACCAATTACAATTAGGCGTAAATGATGCATCTACAGAAATTTCTATAACAGGAATCTATCCTAATCCTGCATCTGATGTTTTAAAAATAGCTATCAATTCAAAAGATGATCAACCTGCATTAATTAAAATCATAGATACATTTGGCAAAACTATAATCCAAGACAATGTTCATATTTCAACCGGTGAAAATCTTTTTGAAATGAATGTTACTACCCTAACTTCCGGAATCTATATTGTTAATATTACTTCAGAAAATGGTAATCAAATTAATAAAAAATTGATTAAACAGTAATTAACAAAAAAATGATGTAATTTCGGGGTTACTTTTGTAATCCCGAAATTGCTTTTTAAAAAAAATCAAATGAATACAATAAAAACTGCTGTTTTACATTATTTTAAGTGGTTTTTTACATATATAATCGTTCTATAAAATTTGAAAAAGAGGTCAATAGACATATTAAATATGGTAAATGAGGAGTTTATTATTTCCATTTTGAAAGGAAATTCTAAAAACATCTCATTATTTTATGATTATTATTCTCCATATTTATATACAACCATTTATAGATATGTCTCTAATATCCAAGACACAGAAGATTTGCTCCAGGATACATTAATTAAAATTTTGGAATCTTTAAAAAACTTTACATTTACAAATGAACAAATGTTTAAGTCCTGGATGATTAAAATTGCTATTAATAATGCATTAAATTTTATCAGACAAAAATCAAAATTTGATACTATTGATGACTTTTCATTCGAATACTTAAAGGATGATGAAACTGAAGATGAGGAAACACCCATACATGAACTTTCCCCAAAAGAACTTTTTTCACTTATTACTGAACTCCCTATAGGATACAAAACAGTGTTTAATCTCTTTGTTTTGGAGAATTATTCACATAAGGAAATCGCTAACCTACTCAATATCTCTGAAAACACTTCCAAAACGCAACTTTTGAAAGCGCGCAAGCTTTTGAAAAACAAAATTGAACAAAAATATTCATATATCAAAAAGATTGAATATGGAAAAGTATAATTTATTTGATGAAAGCATAAAAAATGCTTTAGATGATTTTATCATTTTTCCCGATGATTCACAAAAAGATGTTTTTTTGAATCATGTTGAAAAAATAAAATCAAATCGTGCCAGAAGAAAAAAACTATGGATTTTTTCCGGCCTGATCATTTTGTTATTAGGAACAACCATTGTTTCCTTCTCCATATTTAATGCTCCAAAAATAACGAATATTGTTGTAAATAATACCATTCAGAAAAAAAATCCGATACCTTCTAAAATCAATAAAAATGGATCTATTTCCAAAAAATGTGTTGGTTCAAATCCGGAAAAAGAGATCAAAAAAGAACAAAAAAACCATCTTTTAACTATTATTCCTGTTGAAAACAATTCGCATCAAACAGAAAATTCTGACCACAACATAGTTTCTGAATTTTTCATTCCAAGTACAACCACTAATAGTAATTTCGAATCAAAAACCAATATACAATCAAATAGCAACTTAGAATCAAATAGCAACAATGCACAACCTCAGGCCGAACCTTCAAATAGTATTGTTGAAAATAATCCTGAACTCCGTGTAAATAGCCCCATTATATCTGAAGAATCAAACATTAAAAATGATAATAAAAATACTATATCTCCAGAAAATAAACCTGATACTGCTACAAGTAAACCCCAAAAAGAGACAGTAAACAACAAAAAGAATAAATCAGATCATAATCCTATAACTTCAAATATAAAAGATTTAGATATCTGTGTCAGTGTTTTTTACAGACCTGAAGTGATTTATAACATTATTGAAAATGATAAATATATCCATAACGCCGGCTTAGAGTTTACATTTCATCCATTTAACCCAAGATATGTAATCAGAACTGGTATTGGGTTATCTATAAGTAAGGGTTATTACGAATATCAGGTTGATTACAATAAATATCTTGGGTCCTATAATTCATTAGATTCTGTTTCATTTTCTTTAGCACAAAATGGATTCAATCTGATACCGGAATACCATTTTTCAAATGAAGATGTTTATAACGAATCGCTTGATTCCTATTATACCAAAATTTACAAAAAGTTTATCTATTTGCAGATTCCTTTAGAGATTGGCTATGATTTTTATAAAAAAAATACCTATTCCTTAGGGGTAAGGACTGGTCCATTGCTTTCTGTTTTAGTAAATCAGGAGTCAACTCTACTCACTGTTGATCCGGGAAAAGATAAGATTATTCAGATCAATCAAATAACTCCGCAAAGGATAGCTGCAAACTGGCAATATATGATTGGATTTAATATATCAAAATCTGTTCGTCGATTTGTTTTTGAAATAGAGCCCAGATTTACTTATTATTTTAATTCCGTATATGAAAAAGGGGATCAGACTCAATCCCCATATAGTTTTAATATTAGATTAGCAATAGGTATTAAATAGATTTATACTATTTTTTTGGGCATTCCGGCTCGCAAGCTCGCCGTTAAACGTCCGACGTTCGACGTTAAGTGTTCGACGTTAAATGTTCGACGTTAAACGTTCGATGTTAAGTGTTCGACGTTAAATGTTCGACGTTAAATGTTAAATGATATTTAGCCTTATAACGTCTTAACTACTAACGCTGGAGTTCCTTTAAGTTTGATCTTTAAATCTTTAGGGATTTCAATATAAGTTAAACCATCTTTTTGAATCACAGGAAGCGGTTGATCAAATCCTAAAATCTGAATTGTTGATGCTGTTTTGAAATGGGAAGGAATCACTATTCTATCAGGAATCACTTCGGTTTCTAATAGTAGATAAAACAAATATTTCACCTTTTCATCCTTGGATTGTGTAAAGCAATATTTGTCTTGTTCATAAGGAATTAGAGGTTTGGTATCGTAAATGGCTTCACCGTTAATATGCATCCAATTACCAATCTCTTCCAATCTTTTATACACTTCAGGGACTAAATCTCCCGTTTTATCCGGACCAATTCCCATTAAAAAGTTACCCCCTTTAGCTACAATTTTCACTAAAGTATGGATACTCCATGTATAAGATTTATAAGTTTCATTTGGAATAGCATACCAGCTATCACCGAGCGTAATGCAACTTTCCCAAGGATAATCTGGTTTTATAACAGGAATGGATTGTTCAGGGGTTCTGTAATTTTCATATTCTCCATGAACAGTTCTATCCACTACTAAAATTCCGGGTTGATTTATTCTGGCCATTTTAGCAATTCTAGGCATGTTGATATCTTGAATCCATTGATTTTTACCAATCCATGGTTTTGTTTCCTCAGTTAATGTTCCTTCAGGTCTAACCCAGCCTCCATCTAACCATAAAATATCAATTTTACCGTAACCTGTCATCAATTCTTCAATTTGATTATAGGTGTAATTTTGAAAATTAGTCCATTTTTCAGGATATTTTTTAGGATCATAGTTTACATTTCTATCAAATGGAGGGAAATATCTCCACCAATAATCATCACTATGCCAGTCCGGTTTACTAAAATAGGCTCCAATCGCCATATTTTCAGCCCTGAATGCATTAAAAACTTCTTTCACGACATTACTACGAGGATTAGTCGAAAATAAAGATCCTTTGTCTGTTATTTTATAATCTGTATATTTTGTATCATACATACAAAATCCATCATGGTGTTTGGTAGTAAAAACCACATATTTCATACCGGCATTTTTACAAGCTTTTGCCCATTTTTCAGGATTGAATTGCAAAGGATTAAAAACAGTTCTGATTTTTTCATACTCTTCGACATATTTATAGTAGTTATCGGCATAAGGACCTCTTCTTTTGCACCAATCTTCATCTTCAGGACATAAGCTCCAGCTTTCAACAACACTCCATTGACTGTATGCCCCCCAATGTATGATCACACCAAATTTCCAGTCTTGCCATTTCTCTAGGTTTAGCTTTACTAATGAATCTGAAGGCCATTCATAAGGGAACTCCTCTTTTTCTGGTTCCATAAAACGAATTCTTCGTTTATAGATCTCTTTCTGATTGGTGCTAACCACCAAATAGAATCTACCATAAGGATAATTGGTCAAAGTATAAGTAAAAAAGCCCTCTTTTAACATCGGATAAAAGTGTTTTTCGAGCACTTGATTTCCGGGATCACTAATGATCTGAACGGTAATATCTTCTTTTGTATTACTAAAATAGGAAAATGTGGTTTTATCATTCGTTCTGGCCGGGTACATCGCCATAGATTTTAGATTTTGATCGATAGGATCGGGATTTGCACCGATTTTAAATTGATAATTCCAACCTGATCCACAATCAGGATCAAAAGATTTGATCAATTTATCCTCTTCATTATACAATCTTGCTTCTCCTCTACCCCCTTTGGTATTATACCAAAACTCCAATCCATCACCCGTGGTATCCCTAAATTGGAGTGAATAGGAACCATTAGATAAATAGAGAGAATCAAAATAGGTTATTTGAGGACTTAAGGTTCCTAATTTTCTTTCATATAATACTTTTCCATTTTGATCAACCAATCTCCAGGCATTATGTTGCGGTTCATTATTGGTCAATAATGAAAAAACAATCGGAGAATAATGGATGGGGCAAGATGAAAATGAAGAGGTCATTTTATTATCGAACTGGTATTCATCTTTTTTATTATTGGGTTTTGAAAGAGTAACCATAAATAGGTTTTTATCCTGATTCATATCAATTTCACCCGGTAGAGTAACCGTTGTTTCTTCGTTAAATTTAAGAAATCCCTTCCATAAAAATGTTTTTGAAGGATATCCTTTGGTTCCGTATTGGATTGTCATTTCAGTAACAGGTTCTTTACCATTATTTTTAATAATGATCATGGGATTCATACTGGCAGGGTTATAATGAGAATAAATATCTTTATCAGAAGGCACAATAATATCATCAACGGAAACATCATACGATTTTGCTGGTTGTTCATATTGAATCACATAGGCGCTAATCACCTGAGCTCCGCTATTAATCACTTCAGCAGTATAGGGTTCCATAATAAAATGGAGTTGATTTTGTTGATTTGGATTTATTTTTAGATCAAAGGTTTCAATATCGACCAGATCACCGGGACACCAGTTCGCACGATCATAAATCCAGGTTCCTGCTTGAGGGGAAAGCGGGTTATCGCCACACTTCTTCCACATTTGTCTTTTATTAATCAATTGATTATTAAGAATTATCTCACGATATTTACTACAAAACTCACCACAATTATCGGGTCTATCCATTCCATGGCCTGTTTGAATCACTCTCAATTGGGCGTAGGCACATTTTGGATCACCCATAAAAGAAACAGGAACCATTTGTTTTTCGATTGGATTTGCACTATTTCCATATTCAAAATGGTCATTATAGATTTGGGTAATCGAAATGGGTTTTGCAGTCGGAGTTCCGGTAATAATCTCAAATTCAATGCTTAACAACCAACCTCTGTCATCATTAGGTTCATAACCGGAATGAATATAATTAATTTCACAACTATCTCTAAGGATTAGGCTAAAATCTGTCACATCCTGTTCCCAGGTAAAATGCCAGTCTTTTGCAAAGAAACCACCATAGGGAGTGATCACTCTCCCCAATTCCCAGTTTTTATTTGATCCATTAACCCCATTAACTCTTTCTAACAAAATTCTGTCAGAGTAATCCCAATCTGCACAACGCATCGAATCAGGGCAAGCGAAGTGGACATACATTGTAATTTTTCGGATTGGAATATTGGGGGCAGGAAGTTTTGCCCAACTTTTAAATGATCTGACACCTTGAGAAGGATCTGTTACAATTGTTTCTTTTTGATGCGCAAAAACTCTAATCGTATCCTGTGCAAAAGAAAAAGAAACATTTAAAATTAAAAGCAAAGAAAAAAGGGATAGAAATCTTTTCATATTATGATTTGTTATGATTTATTAAGAAATATTAGGGTTACAAAAGTACTAAATAATTTAACAAGTAACAAGTAATAGGTAACAGGTGAAAAGTAACAGGTGAAAAGTAACAGGTGACAGGTAACAGGTAACAGGTAATAGGTAATAGGTAACAGGTAACAGGTAACAGGTAATAGGTAACAGGTAACAGGTAGATAATGATTCTGAAAATTATTTTTATTTAGAAAGACCTTTTTCATCCACAGTAAGGGGAAACTGGAGTATTGAGGTTTCAAAATTATTTTGTTTTGTAATTTTTAAAGTATAATGATCTTTATAAATCAATTCTAATTTATTGGTCAGTTGATCCAGTAAGATCTGTTTTTTTACTTTTCCGGGTTTGTCTGGAATTGAATTTGAAATTTCTAATTTTATTTGATTTGATTCAACAGAAATAATCAACTCAATGTAAGGAATTGAACCTAATCCCTGACTTCTTTCAATGGCAGCCTCAATCACAGGTGTCAATAGAAATGGGGGTAAGGTATAATCCATATTTTTAATTTTATTTACATAGTTCAATCTCAGGCGTTCTCCCATTTTATACTTTTCAATAGCCAGATAGTTTTCGATATAGGAAAGTTCATCGGTAAGTGGAATGGTTTCTTTTCCAATCATATTATGATAAAACCGCATCATATCAGAAAACTTGTGGGTATAATCCAAAGCAATGTTTTTATCCATCATAATAGTGGCATAAATATTATTAAGATTATTGAACAAAAAATGAGGACTAAGCTGATTTTTTAGGTTTTCCAGTTCAGATTTTTTGATTTCTACTTCATCTTTGCTTTTATTAAATTTTTCAAAAATGCTATTTAACTGAAAATAACCGGTTGCAATAGAAAATATATTGATAAATGTAAAAACCCAAATATAAATACGGGTCATCCAATGTTCAGATTTAAATAGGCCAATATCAGCAATTTGAACTAATGTTATGTATGAAATAAAAAATAGAATAGTAAAAAGAATCCACAATAGCCATTTGAAATTGAATTTAAATATTCTATAAAACAACCATGAAAAAAAACAGGTATTAAAAATCATTCCAATAGATGTAAAAAAGAAAGGTTTAAAATTATCCGTTTCCAGTGACATTTCGATCTCCCACAATAGCGTTGTATATAAAGTAAGGAAAAGTGCAGAAATAAAAAGGATGTAATTAACGGGTGACTTTATATGATTTTTTTTATTTTTCATCCTTAGAAAGTTCATCAAAAATTATAAACTACCGATTTAAAGCATTTTGAATGGATTGTCTATAAGAGATCCCAATAGGAATTACATTAGAAATCACCACAACTTCTTTTTGATTCCATGAAGTTACATAATCTTTGTTGATCGTAAAAGATTTATGAACTCTTATAAATTTTGAAGAGGGCAACATGTCCAATAATCCCTGAGTAGAAATACTGGCCAAAATCATTTGATTATGAGTAAAAACTTTGACATAATTTCCCCAACTCTGGAGATAAATGATGTCATTAATATTAGCTGTAACAGATTCACTTCCAATAGGAATATCAATGGAAGTAGGAATTTCAGTGATGGGAAGTGGATTTTTAACAAGCTCCGCATTCATTTTATCAATAGCTCTTTGGACTGCTCTTTTAAAATGATTTTCTGTGATTGGTTTTAGTAAATAATCAATCACATTATATTCAAAACTTACAGCTGCATAAGCTGCATAAGCGGTTGTAAAAATGACAGGAGGTTGAGAGTTTAATGAATTGAGAAAATCAATTCCGCTAATTCCCGGTAAATTTATATCTAAAAACAAGAGGTCAATATCATTTTTTTCAATGATCTCTTTAGCTTCTTTAGCATCACTGGCAATAGCAAGTAAATCTAAAAATTCATTTTGTTCAATAAAAAATTTAAGCACCCATTGAGCGGGTTGTTCATCTTCAACAACTAAACATTTTAATTTTTTATAATCTGTGACAGTCATATCAATATCGAAAAAGTTCAACGAATGTATGCATAGGGTACTATTTAGTTTTTCATATAAATTGTATTTGCAAAGATATAAAAAAATGACAAATTCAACTCATAATTTTTATTTTTATTTTTGAAATAAATTAAATATCTTTGCAAGGCATATTGTTTAATTTCCAAAAATGAAAGAATTAATTCAAATTTTAACTAAAAATCTTTAATTATGAAAAAATCAATTCTACTTTTTTTTATTTCATGGATTTTTATATTCCAATCATTCTCACAAATTACTGATAATGAAACGGTTTTAAGAAAAAATGAAAAAGATACCTTAACAGGTTGGAAAACAGGTGGTATCTTTGCCATTACAGGCTCTCAAACTTCTTTAACAAATTGGGCAGCAGGTGGTGAAAACTCGGTTTCTTTAAATGCTTTACTCAGCGTTTTCGCCAATTATAAAAATGGTAATGGTGCATGGGACAACTCTCTTGACATTGGGTACGGTTTATTGAAACAAGGATGGGGAAAAGAGATCCCATTTTCAAAAACAGATGACAAAGTAGATCTTTTGTCCAAATTTGGATATAAAGCTTTTAAAAATTGGTACTATGCGGCCCTTTTTAATTTCAAAACTCAGATGACTCCCGGATACAAACTACCTACGGATACAATTAAAATATCAAACTTTTTAGCCCCTGCTTATGTAATTGCGGCTATTGGGATGGATTATAAACCAAACAATCATTTAAGTATGTTTATAGCCCCTTTTACAGCAAAATGGACCATTGTAAATGATTCCATTTTATCAGCAGCCGGTGCATTTGGTGTTGAATCCGGGGAATTTTTAAAATCTGAATTTGGGGGTTATATTCGATTTATTTATTCAAAAAATGATTTTAAATCTCCATTTTTGAAAAATATTTCATTTACCACAAAATTGGATTTATATTCTAACTATTTAAAAGAACCTGAAAAAATTGATGTCAACTGGGAAGTTTTAATTGCCATGAAAGTAAATAAATATATCACTATTAACCTTACTACCAATTTGATATACGATTATGACATCAAATTCCCCAGCGATTTAAATGCAGCAGGAGTGGATAAAATTCAATTCAAAGAGATATTTGGAGTAGGATTTTCTTATAAATTTTAATAATAATTTAAAAAACTTGTATTATGGGAATGTTAAAAGAGTTTAAAGATTTTGCCATGAAAGGCAATCTTGTGGATATGGCAGTAGCTTTCGTAATGGGTGCTGCATTTGGAAAAATTGTTTCCGCTTTTATCAATGGTATGGTGATGCCAATCGTTGGTGTTTTAACAACCGGTATCGATTTTAAAGATCTTAAAATTGTACTATCAGAAGCGCAATTAGATGCCGCTGGAAAAGTTATAAAACCGGAAGCTGCCTTGATGTATGGTGATTTTATCACTGTTTTCATTGATTTCGTTATTGTAGCTTTCGTGATGTTTTTAGTGGTAAAAGCTATGATAAAAGCAAAGAAAAAACAAGAAGAAGTGCCAGCTGCACCTCCTGCTCCTACCAAAGAGCAGGAACTTTTATCTGAAATTCGGGATTTGTTAAAAAAATAGTGTTGATTATCAACCTGTTTACTTTCCAAAAAAAGGTGTAATTTTGCAATATAAATGACACCTTTTTTTATTCTTCATGCTTTTATTGGTTGATAATAACGATTCTTTTACTTATAACATAGTGGAAGCGATTCGCTCTGTTTCTAATGTGCCTATTGTTGTAAAAAACAGTGCGGATATTCAAATAGAAGAAGTGGAACAATATCAAATGATCATTTTTTCACCTGGCCCCTCCCTACCGGACGATTATCCCATCATGAAACAGATTTTAAACCAATATTGTGCAACCATTCCCATTTTAGGAATTTGTTTAGGACATCAGGCCATCTGTTCCTATTTTGGGGCTCAATTAGTGCAAAGTGATTCAATAATCCATGGTTTTGATTCTTTAATTCAAACCAATTCCCAGTCATTATTATTTAAAGGTGTTTCTGAAATGATTGTCGGGAGATACCACTCCTGGCATGCCATTCAAATACCTGAATCGTTATCTATAACCGCTCAGGACAAGTATGGTATCGTTATGGCAGTAGAGCACAAACACTATCCGGTTTATAGCGTTCAATTTCATCCTGAATCTTATATAACCAAACAGGGAAAGCAAATTTTTAAAAATTTTATCGATGCAGCTACTTCCTAAAAATCAAATCATTGCAGAAATGAATTGTTTGGGGTGTACTCAAACTCCTTTCCTTTTTCTTATTGATTTTAAAGGAGAAGAGGGATATTTGATTCCCGCTGATCAATTGAAAAAACACCATATTCAGGTTTCATTTCCAAATTTCAAATGGGAATCCAGTGATCAAACAATTGATTTTCTGTCTTATAATCTCACACCCAACCCAATCTCTGAATCAGAATATCTGGAAATTTTTAACAAAGTTCATAAAGAAATTTTATTTGGAAACAGTTATTTACTGAACCTCACTTTTGCTACGTATTTGGATGAAAAATTAGATTTCAAGTCGATTTATCAACATGCCATAGCCCCTTACAAATTGATGTTGGAAGATCAGTTTCTATTCTATTCCCCTGAATCATTTGTTAAAATTGAAAACGATACAATTTACTCGTATCCTATGAAAGGTACCATTGATGCGTCTTTGCCTGATGCTGAAAAACAACTTACCCAAAATAAGAAGGAATTGTATGAACATTTTACTATTGTAGATTTGATTCGCAACGATCTTTCGATGGTTTCAACTCAAGTTGAAGTGACTCGTTTTAGATTTTTTGAAAAAATTGGAACACAAACAGGTGCTATTTTGCAAACTATTTCAGAAATTTCTGGAAAACTGAGTTCAGACTGGAAAACCCGACTCGGGGATATCCTTTTTCAATTGTTACCTGCCGGTTCTATTTCGGGAGCTCCCAAAAAGAAAACGATGGAGATCATCACCAAAAATGAAACGACAGAAAGAGGATTTTATACAGGTGTAGCGGGATTTTTTGATGGTGAAACCCTCGATAGTTGTGTCATGATCCGCTTTATTAAAAAGGATCCTGATGGGAAATGTTACTATCACAGTGGAGGAGGTATTACAGCCTTAAGTGAAGGAATTGATGAATATCATGAATTAAAATCCAAAATTTATGTCCCGGTTTCTTGAAACAATTGCGATTATTGACAAAATTCCACAACATGTGGAATCTCATCAAAAAAGGATGGAAAAATGCTCTTTGGTACAATTGAATCCTTTTTTAAACCTGATTAAAGTTCCAACTTTTAGACAATATAAATTATCCATTCTTTATAATGAAACTCAAATTGAAAAGTTTCAACTTTCTCCCTACTCTCCATCTACAATCAATAAATTTAAAGTATTAATAGATAATGAAATAGATTATTCTTTAAAGTATGCTGACCGTTCCCGGTTGGAACAATTGAAATCTAAGGCTCAAATGTGTGATGAAGTGATTATTGTCAAAAATGGGGAAGTGACGGACACTTCATTTTCCAATCTTCTTTTTTGGGACGGGGTCAAATGGATCACACCGGAAAATCCCTTACTGAAAGGAACCTGTAGGGAAAGACTGTTACAAAACGGGATCATTTCTAGCCAAAAAATAAGCGTTAACCAACTCGGTACTTTTTCCAAAATGATGTTGATTAACGCGATGTTAGATTTTGATGAAGATAGGGCTATCCCTATTGATTCAAAGACCTTTCAATTCGATTAAAATCCAAATTTATCCGTGATATTTAACATATCCTCTTTTGATTTGGCCGGATTAAAGATGTACATAATGTATAAATCTTTGTCCGGGTAGGAAACAATAATGGCAGAACCGTCAGGAACATCACCGTAGTAATGACTTTTTCCGTTGTGATTAAAAGATTCGAAAAGGGTCAGATCGGTTGTTTTTGTAAGTTCACTTTTAGAAGTTCCCAATATAGTCAAAGCTCCTGTAAATCCAACAAACATAGCATTATAGTTAGTGGTGTTATCTTTTATACTCAACATTCTATAACCGGGAATTTTAGAACTGTTAATAATGGTTTCAAAAGTAGCATAAGTACATTTCAAAACCGGAGTTGTTGTTGTCTGTTGCACTGGTTTTGAGGTATTCACTTCTGTAGATGTTGTAACGGGAGCTGTTGTAGGAACTTCAATTTTTCCAATATCTTCATATTTCACACCTGGATAGGGTTCAAATTTGACAGCAGGAACTGTTATGTTCTGATCAAATTTAACGGCAGTTTCGGTGATTGTAATTCCGAGAATTGAAGCTTCTGTTTTTAGGGCAATACCTTTATAAACCCAACTTTTAGCACCCATAACAGAGATAATGTCACACTCATATCCCATAATAGTCTCTTTCCCAATAATAGAACCACCATATTGATCCAACATCTGTTTTTCAAAAGCTTTCTTTTCAGCTGGAGTCATATTTTCGTAAAAAGCCAAATTTTCTTCTATATCATAAATACCGGTTTGGTAAACTTTTTCAACGAGGTTGGCATTCCAGAATTGATTTTTCTTGGTTACGTTAACGGTTTCCTCTTTAGTTTCGTTAGTGATGCCCAATATTTTGGTTACAGTGGTGATATTTGATTCTGTTCGTGATTTATTTCCGTAGTCATCCCACCACATTTTTCGGGATCCGGTAGAATTTCCGGAAACTTTATACTCGATATAGCCACTTTTAATGGTATAATGTTGATACTTTTGCTGAGCATACAAGCCACTGATTGCAAGCAAGATGAAAGTTAAAATGGTAATTTTTTTCATGATTGTTTTGTATTATTTATCTATTTTTATTGAATGTTATATGGAAGTACAAATATAAGAAAAAAGTGGAAAATGGGATTCATTTCTAAACAAAAAAAAGGATCAAAAATAAATTTGATCCTTTTTAAATGTATTTGAATTGGAAATTATTCAGCAATAACTTCTAAGTTTACAGTAACTTTAATATCTTTATGGATATTGATTTGAGCTGTATAGTTTCCTAATTCTTTAATATGTTCGCTGGAAAGAATGATTTTCTTTCTATCCACTTCGATATCATGTTGTTCTTTAAGAGCTTGAGCAACTGCGATATTAGTAACTGATCCGAAGATTGTTCCTTTTTCAGAAGCTTTAGTTCCAATTTTTATTGTTAATCCTTCGATTTTACCAGCTAAGAATTCTGCTTCTTTTCTGATTTTTTCTAATTTGAAAGCTCTTTGTTTCAAAGTTTCGGCTAACATTTTTCTATTAGGTTCAGTTGCTTGAATTGCCAATCCTTGAGGGATTAAATAATTTCTTGCGTAACCATCTTTAACTTTTAAGATGTCATCCGCATAACCTAATTTTTGTACGTCTTGTTTTAAGATTATTTCCATTATTGATCCTCCTCCTTATTGATTGGTTTTTAAATTGTCGGCAACAAATGGTAATAATGAGAGGTGACGAGCTCTTTTTACCGCTTGAGCAACTTTCTTTTGGAATTTTAAAGAAGTTCCGGTTAAACGTCTAGGTAAAATTCTACCTTGTTCGTTTACAAATCTTTTCAAAAATTCACCATCTTTATAATCGATGTATTTAATTCCGCTTTTTTTGAAGCGACAATATTTTTTTTGTTTGATATCAACCGCAATTGGGGTCAAATATTTAATGTCTGTTTGTTGAGCCATTGTAAATCCTCCTTTTAATTGTTTTGTTCTTTTGCTTTTCTCAAATTACGTCTCTTTTCGCTGTATGCGATAGCGTGTTTGTCAAGGGCTACAGTTAAATATCTCATGATTTTTTCATCACGGCGAAATTGTAGCTCGAATTCAGCAACAACGTGAGGTTCTGCTTTGAACTCAAATAAATGATAGAATCCGGTGGATTTTTTTTGGATTTGGTACTCAAATCTGCGTAATCCCCAGTTTTCCTGGTGAATAATCTCCGCGCCTTTTTCAAGGAGAATATTCTCGAATTTTTTTACCGTTTCCTTCATCTGTTCATCAGACAAAACGGGAGTCATAATGAAAACGGTTTCATACTGTTTTAACATAATTTTAATTGTTTAATTTTTAAAACTTTTAATTATTTTTAGGGCGGCAAAAATACAAATTTATTTTGAATTATGCAACCTCTTTCCCAAAAAAAATCAAAAATAAAATAGTTTACTTTTTTTGAACTTTTTTTAGATTCAACATATTGGTCGGTGGCATATCTAATCCATTGATACTCTTTTGAGTAAAGCGGATGATCTGATCATAAAAAAGAACCACAACCGGAGCATCCTCCATCAACAAAGAATCGAGTTGGGTGTAGTAATTATTTCGAATTTTTTCGTCAAATTCCTGTTGTGATTTTTCAAAAATCTGATCAAAAGCAGGATTTTCAAAATGGGTATAATTGGATCCGACCGGCTGGAAATTTTTGGAATAAAATAACGATAAGTAGTTTTCTGCATCCGGATAATCGGCAATCCAGGAACCTCTGAAAAACGGCAACTGATAATTGCGCATCATCTGTCTTTGTTGAGCTGCCTGTTGCACATCCAGCTGCAAAGTGATCCCAATCTTGCTCAACTCATGTTGAATATATTGAGATAGATCTAAGTATGCCGCAGAAACCGAAAGTGAAATAGGTGGCAACCCTTTTCCACCTGGAAAACCTGCTTGAGCGAGCAATTGATTCGCTTTAACCGGATCATAATGGTACCCTTTTACACGGGAAGTATCAAAAGAGAGCATCCCTTTTGGAATAAAACCGGAAGTGCCGGCATATCCAATCCCATTACGCAAATAACGGATCATCTTCTCCCGATCAAATCCGTAATTGATCGCTTGTCGTACCTCTTTGATCAACAATGGATTACTTTTATCTTTCTTTTTATCCAACAACAGAAATCCCAAATACTCGGTATTCAGATAGGGTCCGGTTTGCAATTTAATCTGATCCCTGTATTTTGGGTTGAGTTTTCCCTCTTTGGTCAATAATGCATCTTTGTAACAGGGGTCGATGCCCGACATAAAATCGAGATTTCCTTTCATAAACTCCATAAACATCGCCTGTTTATCGATGATAAATGAGATCGCAACTCCATCTATATAAGGCAATTGAACTCCCTTTTCATCTTTCTCGAAATAGCGTGGATTTTTACGAAGCACCAGTTTGATCCCTTCCTCCCACATCTGAAACTGGAATGGCCCAGTTCCCACGGGATGCTTTCTAAACTCTTTTCCATAGTGTTCTACCACTTCTTTAGGAACTACGGAGCAATATTTCATAGCGAGTATCGACAAAAAGGGAGGAAATGGAGCACTCAAACGAATTTCAAAAACGGAATCGTTGATAGCGGTGAATGCAGGTTTACCGTTAGCATCTCTGGCTACCTGAGCAAAGATCCAGGCTCCCGGGGAAGCCACTTCCGGATCCAGGATACGCCCAAGACTGTATACGAAATCATGTGCATCCACGCTTCTCGGTTTTCCGAAAGCAAATTGTTTGGTATCATGAAAATACACATCGTTTCTGAGCAAGAAAGTGTAGGTTTTTCCATCCTCAGAGATGGTCCAGCTTTTCGCAATCATGGGGATCACCTGAAGGTTTTCATCGAGATCCACCAGCCCGTTATAGAGCATATTACAGGGCCAAAGGGCAGCTTGTCCGGAAGCATAAGCCGGGTCAAGCGACTGAATACCAACAGATTCGTTATATTTAAAGATGGCTTTATTTTGATTCTTATTTGTATGATTACAACTAATCAAAATAAGGAAAAACAAAGTGTAAACAATAAAACGGATACCAGAAAAATTCATTTAAACAAAATTTAATCGCAAAAGTACGAAATAATAAGCTAATGTGATAATGTGATAATAAGCTAATATGATAATAAGCTAATGTGATAATTATGAAATTAAATATTATACTTTTTTTATTTATAAAAAATTAATGGATTATAAAAAATTAATGGAACGCGGATGACGTTGATGCTTCGCATTACGGATTTATACGGATTTAATTTATCTATAATTATTTAATGTTTCTTCTTGTTTGAATAAACTTATAAATATTAATATCCCTTATAATAGAATCAGTGTTAAATCAGCGTTTGAAAATCCGTTTGATCCGCGTTCCAATTGTTAAAACTCAAAAGTGGTAAAAGGTGGTAAAGAAATGACAACAGACTACGGACAACAGACTACAGACTGTAAATATCTCATTTTCATTAATATAACAAAACTCTTATCTCTTATCTTTAAAACCGAAGGTTTTTCGCATTAGGGATGTGGAGGGCACCGAAGGTGGTGCGAGCTGGAACGAGCGCCGCTTCTCATTTGATATTTGGAAGAAGTTAGTTTAAGTGAAGTGCAGCGAAGCACGGAAGCGAAGCGGACCCCGGAACAAGCCCGACGGCGTGGGTGGAATTGTGGGTTGGGAAAGCCGGAATGCCCTGATTAATAAGCTAATGTGATAATGAGATAATAAGCTAATTAGGCGAAGGGCAAAGGGCGAAAGGCGAAGGGTGAAAACCTTTATTTATCATTTTTCATTTTTAATTATCTCATTTGCTTATTAACTCATTAGCTCATTAATTTTCCGTACTTTTGCCAAATATTTGAAATAGTCCGCTGATTTTCAAAACTATTTCAAATTCAATTAATGATTATTCCTACATGACAAGTTTTGTTGACAATATTGGGTAGGAAAAAAAGTGTAAGAATGCAATTTAAAGAATTAGGAATTATTGAGCCGATCCTTAAGGCTCTTCAAGAGGAGAACTACTCAGAACCAACATCCATACAGGAAAAAGCGATCCCTGTCATATTAACCAAAAGAGATGTATTAGGCAGTGCACAAACCGGAACCGGTAAAACGGCAGCGTTTGCAATCCCTATTTTGCAGCATCTGTATTTAGATCGTCAAAAAAACCATGGCCCTAAGAAAATAAAGGCATTGGTGATCACTCCAACCCGTGAGTTAGCGATTCAGATTGGGGAGAGTTTCTCCGTTTATGGAAGACACACCGGCATCAAAAATACTGTGATTTTTGGGGGAGTGACTCAAGGAAAACAAACAACAGCCTTAAACCATGGTATCGACATCCTGGTTGCCACACCGGGAAGATTGTTAGATCTTTATAATCAAGGATTTGTGAAACTTAAAGATATCGAATACTTCGTGTTGGATGAAGCTGACAGAATGTTGGATATGGGATTTATTCATGATATCAAAAGGATTATCACCCTTTTACCTCATCAACGTCAATCGCTGTTCTTCTCTGCAACTATGCCTCAGAGTATAGTGGAATTATCTCAGAAAATCATACACAATCCGGCAAAAATAAGTGTTACGCCAATTTCCTCCACCGCTGAAACGATCAACCAATATCTATATTATACCAACAAATCTACTAAAAGGGAATTATTGTTGTATATCCTGGATAAACATAAAATTAATCAGGTTTTAGTCTTCACTAAAACCAAACATGGAGCTGATAAAATTGTCACCTATCTCAAATCCAAGAAGATAGATTGTGCTGCGATCCATGGTGATAAGGCACAAAATCAGCGTCAAAAAGCACTTTCTCAGTTTAAAGATGGAGAGATTCAGGTGTTGGTTGCTACAGATATTGCTGCTCGGGGAATTGACATTGATAAACTCAAGTTTGTGATCAATTATGATATCCCCAACATCTCCGAAACCTACGTACATAGGATAGGTAGATCAGGGCGTGCAGGAGATGAGGGCAATTCAATCTCTATCTGTGAACCTGAAGAAAACAGCTTTGTAAAAGATATCGAAAAACTGATCCGTTTAAAAATTGATGTGATCAAGGATCATCCATTTCCACAGACAGATGCTCCGATGACAACTGCAGAAAAGCGAATTTTTGAAAAAGAGAAGGTTGAGAAGAAAAAGGAGTTTTTCGCAAATAAAAACAAAAAACAGGCTCGTCCTGCTAATCCAAAGTTTTCCCGTAATCGGAAGTAATTTTAAAATTATTTTTTTTAATTAACATATTATCTGTATTCCTTAAAATTAATGGAACGCGGATGACGTGGGTGCTTTGTTTGAAAATCCGTTTGATCCGCGTTCCAATAAATCAGATGGAACGCGGATGAAGTGGGTGCTTCAAAATCAGGTTCCGCAATAGGTTTTGTAGTCGGTTCGGAAATCCTCGATACCATGAAGATAGCGGTTATCAACATCCTGCAATTCGTAGGGGTTTTTAAGAATTTGTAACCATAATTTCAAATCGCTTAAATCACCTTTCACTGCCTGATCTAACACTTGTTCAACGATATGATTTCTGGGAATGTAGATTGGATTTTGGGTTTTCATCAATGATTTTGCTGCCTCAAATCCACCTTTTTGATTGTATATCCTACTTTTCCATTGTTCAACCCAACTGATTCCGGATTCTGAATGAATTGGGTGTAACGGGAATAAATCGGGACGTAATAACGCTATAAAACTATTTGTATAATCCGCTTTATTGGTATGAATCCATTGTAAAAATGAGTCAATAAATGGTTTATCACTTTTCTGAGGGTCAACAAACCCTAGTTTTTTAGAGATCATTTGATCCCATTTTTCTAAAAATTGGTTCTGTAATGTGTGAAGCACCTCTTTCACAATCACAACACTTTGGTAAGGATCTTTATGAATAAGAGGTTGTAAAGTATCTCCTAAGACTGAAAGATTCCAGAAGACGATATTGGTCTGATTCTCAAAAGAATAACGACCATACTGATCAATAGAACTATACACCGTTCTTGGATTATAGTTATTCATAAATGCACAGGGACCATAATCAAAAGTCTCCCCTGAAATACTAGTATTATCGGTATTCATCACTCCATGAATAAACCCAACACGCATCCAATCCAGTATTAAATCGATCTGTTTTAGAGCGACCGCTTTTAGGAGTTCCAATGGGGGATTTTCTGAATTCTGTAATTCAGAATAATGGCGTTGGATCACATAGTGGGTTAGTTTTTCCAGATCTTGTCGTGTACCATAGTGAGCAGCATACTCAAAAGTTCCGATTCTGATATGGCTTTTCATTACCCGAGTTAAAACAGCTCCCTGATGAGTCTCTTCTCTTTGCACCTCATCCTGAGATGCCACTACTGCTAATGATCTGGAAGTGGGAATATTCAGATAAAACATCGCTTCACTCATTAAATACTCTCTCAACATGGCCCTTAAAGTAGCTTTACCATCTCCTCTTCGGGAATAGGGTGTTCTCCCGGAACCTTTGAGTTGAATATCAAAACGTTTTCCGGCTGGAGTGATCTGTTCACCCAATAAAATGGCTCTGCCGTCACCCAGCATGGTAAAATGTCCATATTGGTGGCCTGCGTAAGCCTGAGCAATCGGCTGCGCACCCTCAGGCGTTAAATTTCCGGAAAGTTCTAGGGTAGTTTGATCCATATTTTTATCCAGAAACTCTAATCCCAGTGAATTTGCCAAAGGCGTATTAAAAAGTACCATTTGGGGTGAATTCACCATTGAGGGATTTTGAAAACTATAAAAAATGGGGGGCAATGTCAGATAGGAGTTATCAAATTGCCATTTGGGGGATCTATTTGTTGTCATATTTGTTTTCAGTTATATAAATTGTTGACTCATTTTTTGAAAAAAGGTTATTTTGAAAAGAAATTTGAAATTATTAATAGAACACTAATGACACAGATTGAACAGATGACCACAGATTAACTATAATCTTAATATTCTATTTTATCTTAAAACAAATTTGTTGTCTTTATAAATCACAGATAATCAAAGTGTAAAAAATGGTTTCACAGTGTTTACTGTTGAAAATTCAAACTGAAATAAAACTGTCTAACTTTGTGAAAACTTTGCGAAACTTAGTGTCCCAAAAAGAATCCGTGTAAATCCGCGTTTGAAAATCTGTGTCATCAGTGTTCTATAAGGCTAAAGGCAAATAATTTAATGTGAAATATAATTACTTTTAAAATAAAATAATTATCCTCTTGCATTTTAAGCATATGTTCATTATCTTTGCAGCGAACAAATGTTTACATTATGTCACCACGAAAATTAATACCTCGTAAAATTTCATCAACACCAAAAATCAAAGGATTTAAACCTTATGGAGTTTCTGAAGACCTTGAGAATTTGGAAGTGATTGCCTTACATTTTGAAGAATACGAAGCTCTGAAAATGTGTGATTATGATCTTTTAAATCATTGTGATGCTGCGGAAATTATGAATATTTCGCGCCCTACATTTACCAGAATATATGCCATTGCCAGACAAAAAGTGGCCAAAGCGCTTGTGGAAGGTTCTCAAATTTGTATAGAAGGAGGAGAAAATTACTTTGATAGCGACTGGTATCAGTGTTCTTCTTGTCCATCTTTATTCGACAATCCGAACAAAGATACAGAATCGGATATTTGTCCCATTTGTTGTTGTAAAAAAATTCGGAGATTTAATAATGGACAAGAATGAAATAAAAATTGCATAAAATTTTATAAACCATAAAAATTAAAATAGGATGAAAATTGCTGTACCAGTTACTCAAAGTAACGAAATTGATGCTCATTTTGGACATTGTTCTTTTTACAATGTTTACACCATTTCCAATCAACAAATTACAGATATTGAAAAGATTGATTCTCCACAAGGTTGTGGTTGTAAATCTAATATTGCCAATGCATTAGCTTCCAAGGGAGTTACACTGATGTTAGCCGGGGGAATTGGAGAGGGAGCAATGAACGTTTTATATTTCTCTGGAATTGAAGTTATCAGAGGGTGTAGTGGAAATGCCACTGAAGTTGTAAAACTTTATATTGAAGGTTCTATTCAGGATAGTGGCTCCTCTTGCCAACATCACCACGGGCATGGAGATCATGAACATAGTTGTCAACATTAAAAAATAAATACGATATGGACTTATTAAATCCAAAGATTAATCTCGATAATGTAAAACACGTTATCATTGTAGCTTCCGGTAAAGGGGGCGTTGGTAAATCTACCGTTTCCGTTAACTTAGCGATCTCGTTAGCGCGACAAGGACAAAAAGTAGCTCTTGTTGATGCTGATTTATATGGTCCTTCCATTCCTAAAATGATGGGCGTTGAGGATATTCAACCTGAAGTGACCATGATTGGCGATAAAGAGGTGTTTTTCCCTGTTGAAAGATATGGAATCAAAATGATTTCGATAGGATTCTTTGTATCGAAAGAGCGTCCTTTGATCTGGAGAGGCCCGATGGCTTCAACTGCTATTACGCAACTATTAGAAAATACCGAATGGGGAGAGATTGATTTTATGATCATCGATTTTCCTCCGGGAACAGGAGATATTCAGTTAACAGCAATCCAAAAACTGAATCTTTCAGGTGCAATCATTGTTACCACCCCTCAGGAGATTGCAGTTAACGATGCGCGCAAAGCAGCATCTATGTTTGAAGACCCTCATATGAATGTTCCTGTATTAGGTATTGTCGAAAACATGTCATGGTTCTCCCCTGCTCCCCATCCTGATGAAAAATATTTCATCTTTGGTAATGGTGGCGGCAAAATGTTAGCGGAAGAATACCATACAAAACTATTAGGACAAATCCCATTGGTTATGGAAGTGGGCGAAATGGCAGAAAAAGGATTATCCATTTTCAATCAAAGCGACAAGATTGTTGTTGATGAGTTTGAAAAAATGGCACAAATCCTTCTAAATTCTTTCTAAAAAACAAGAATTATTATGAAATAATTGGATTAAAAGTTCATTACAAATGATTTTATTCAATTATTTTTCAATACTTTATAAATTTTTTAATAAATTTCCATTGGAATTATTTTCCATTGGAAATTTTTATTATCTTTGCATCGTCAAACTGATTAAAAAATGAACTCAAAAATTAAAAACTTATTCCATAAAAACAAGCTCACTTTATTGGGTGTTCTGGTTGGAGCAATCGGAGGTTATCTATACTACCGGTTTGTTGGGTGTGAATCAGGAGCATGTGCTATCACTTCCAGTCCTATCAACAGTACCATATATGGAATGTTACTAGGTGGATTACTTTTCAACATGTTTAAGAAAGAAAACAAAGAAACTACAACATCTCAAAACAACAAATCCGATGAATAACATATTCAAGAACTGGCATTTTACAAGAATCATCCGATTAATAGCCGGGATAGGATCATTAATCTACGGTATTACTACCCACGATCAAATTTTTCTGATTATTGCTGCTTTATTTTTAGTTCAATCATTTTTCAATTTATCCTGTTGTGGTGCCAATGGCTGTACTACAACTAAATCATCAGATAACAAACAAGTATACAAAGATATTATAAAACCTTTAAAATTAAAATAATACAATGAAAGCAATTCAATTAACCAAAGCTGACTTTTTAAAAAGAGTCGTTGACTATGAAAACTCTCCTTCCGAATGGAACTATTTAGGGGACAAACCTGCCATTATAGATTTTTATGCTGACTGGTGCGGACCATGCAAACAAGTTGGCCCAATTTTAGAAGAGTTAGCAGAAGAATATGAAGGCAAACTTTATATTTACAAAATCAACACTGATGTTGAACAAGAATTAGCTGGAGCATTTGGTATTCAAAGCATTCCTACTCTTCTTTTTGTTCCTCTGAATGAGCAACCACAAATGGCTATGGGAGCACTTCCCAAAAGCACGCTAAAAGATGTGATTACAAACGTTTTATCTGTTAAATAAATTATTAGGGATTCTTTACATGAAAACACTCTGTAGAATAAGGGATATTTATCGGGCTATTTCTGAATTTGAAGTACAATTTCAGCACGAGCATAATCTTAATTTGAATGAAGGTATGTTACTGTGCAGTCTGCACACTAATGGGGTCTTATCTTCGGGAGAGATTGCAAATGTGTTGGGTCTTACACCTTCAAATGCCTCCAAAGTGATCACATCTACTGAAAAAAAGGGGCTTATAAAGAGAGAGTTTGGTAATGCTGATAAACGTCAGATGTACTTTTCACTTACAAAAGCAGGGGAACAATCCATCACGGCTATTGAATGTGATAAAGTAAAAATTCCTGAGATGTTAGAAACTTTCATCGAAATGGAAGACGCTGATTTGAAATAGAAACCTTATTTTACCATCTTTATAATGACCGTCATAACCATGAACGGTCATTTTTTTTGAGTCATCGTATGAATTTCTCTAACTGCAGCGTCAATAATTTCATCTTTAGTCATATCATTCCAGTTAAAATATGCTGTAATATCGGGTGGAACGCCCGCTTCTGCATAATTATTACCATTCAGATCAAGTAATTGAGAAACACTAAAACGATAAAACCAACCATTTGGAAGTTGACCGCCATTAGGTATTCCGCCACCTCCACCGGTATAATCTCCTACTAATTTAATTTGGTCAAAAGCTTTAGTGATAACTGAGAAGAAAGTTGAGGCACTATAAGAATACCTATCAATTAAGACCATAACCGGTTTTGTATAAATTGTTCCGGTTCCTCTCAAGACTTGAATGGGTTCTTTTTCTCCAAAATCATCATGATGGGGCCCATTTCTATTTATGGAATAAGCCACCAGTTTAGATTCACTACAAAAAGCTTCTAAAATGATAAAAATATTACTTATAGAACCTCCCCCATTGGCTCTTAAATCTAGAATCAGTCCGTCTGTATTTTGGTAATATTGAGTTAAATAGTTCATCTGATCAGGGGTTACTTCAGACATAAAACTATCGTATCTAATATAACCAATCCTTCCATTATCAATAAAATCATGATGAAAAGGACCAAAAGTTTTAAAGTTGGGAATATAATAGCGGTTAACAACATGTTCACTATAGTTGGAATTGTTTTGAATTCTAATATTATATCTTGAAATATTAAATGGAGAGATCAAATTGGAATGATCATCACGAAGTTCATCCATCATATTACCCAAAACATCAAAGAGTTGTTCCTCAGACATACCTTCAAATATTTGTGCCCGATAGGTCTCTCTAATCTGATCCCAATTAATATTTTTGTATTCAAAGTAACTATATTTCTGATCGATTTGATTCCACAGGTAATCAAAATTAACAAAAGGATCCGTACTGGCTTTATTTTCATCAAACAATAATTTCTCGCATGAAGAAAACAAAATGATAAGAGTTAGGAATAAAAATATTTTTTTCATGATTATCTTTTCTTATTGTTGATTAAAATAGTGTATTGCAATTTATGGGTTGCCATATCGAAAGGTTCAAAAGAGCCGGGGGCATGAGCTACATCCCAAATATAGGAAATTCTTCTTCCGTTACCTGAAGGATAAAACCAGGTATAATCAATTTGGGTTCCTATTCTCCAACCATTTAGTTTCCATTTATATTCTTTTAACAATTTATCTAAAGATAAGGCTGTTCCGTATATGGCTCCCAAATAAACGTAGTTATAGGTGGAAGGTCTGGAATTAAAGTTTAATACTCCGATATTCATTTGAAATGAAAGCATCCTTTTACCCGGTTTTTTAGTTCCTTTTATAAACCAGCATTTAAAAGGTTTTGGTTGACTTACAGAAAGATCCCGGGATATTTTTCCAACCAACATCAAATTTGTAAAAGCTTCATAACCCACCTGAGCATTTTGCAAGGAACTATTTATTCTTAAATTCTGAGTCATGAGTAGAGCTCCCCCAACCTTAAGATTCCATTTTGGACTTTTTAAAACAGGTAAATTACGCAAAAAATGGTAATAACCATTAAATTGAAAAAATTGTTCATCCCACATATAGATACCACCATCCAGGTCAAACCGATTTTCGGTATTGTCAGTATGATAAATCCCGGAAAAGGTAATTCCTAAACCCGGTAATTCATAAAACAATGGAGAAGTGGAAAAGTCCCTATAAACACCACTCCCTGTGTGAATGGATAACCCCATTAATTTTCTGGATTCATTGAAAATGGTAGGTTCGTTTTGTGCAACCAACTTATAACCAAACAGGTTAATAAAGATAAACAATAATTGAAACCCTAAAAACGTTCGTTTACTCTGAAATTTTAACATTATACTGAATTTTAAGTCTAATAGGCAAAAATAACATTTTTTTCCATTAGTATAAAATTTTATCTTTGCAAAAATAAATTGAATGAAAAAAATCGTCTTGCTATCCCTCCTTTTAAGCTCATTACTTGTTTATTCACAGGTTGATTCAATAAAAAACATAGAACAAGACTCTCTTAAATGCATTAGAGTATCAAACCAGGTTCAGGATTCGTTGGTTTTTCAATTTTCTCATCAAAAATTTGATCGATTTTTCCCCATAATAAATTACTGGATAGACTCTTGCGGATATTTCGAGCCCACATTACGTTCAATAATTATAGAAGAGATCATTACAGGAAATCCTGTAGATTTAGCCATTCAGGATTATTTTGAGGTTGGATACTATGACATTTTTCAAAACAGAAGAACTGATGCTCAGGAGTATAACTATTATGATTTTTATATGGATAATGTAGTTTATTACGGATTTATTCCTTTAAATTCAACACTAGATTCAGTTATTCAACAAAGAGCTTATGAATGGAAAGATTCCACTTTTTTAACAACAGATGAGCGTCTAATGTGTTTACTTTTCTCAGGGGATCAATATGAATTTGAACAATTAGCATTAAAAAAAGAGAATAAAAAATCAATTATTGGGAAACAGATCCGTCACCAATATCGTACTGAAAGAGATCAATATATTGCCTTGATTTTTGGTACCGGGTGGTCATTCCCCACAGATAAAAAGAATGTTTTAGGAGTTAATCAAAGCTTAAAAATAGGTCTATCATCGTCATTATCTAACAGATGGATTTTTGATTTGCTTTTAGATTTAAAAATTAATTACAATCCAAAACCTTTTGATTTTTATGCATTGGATGTCATTAATGAAGTAAAACCTACTACCATTTTTAATATTGGAGGATTCATAAACTATCGGTTATTTGGAATTCGATGTGGATTAAATAAGATTTTTATTATTCCCAAAGCCGGCTTTGGATTTGATTTTATTTCAACAGGAATATTTGAAGAAGTGGGACAGGAAGAATACAATTATTACAATCCAACAACTATCAATATCTCTTTAGGAATCAATACGTTAATTCCATTATTAAAAACAAGTTATTTAGGAATAGGGATCAATTATCACTATATTCCATTCAATTTGGACAAAAGAGTAAAAACACCATTAGAATCTCATTTTATCAGTGGAGAGGTGTTTTGGAGACTTTAGTTTCTTATATTGCTTTAATTAAAAGGAAGATAAGATATCAAAAAACAGAAAGCTAATTATTCTGCAAACACTTTCATGGCAATATAAGCACAAGCTTCTGCATCAGCTAGTGCATTATGATGATTGGTCAGGTCATATCCACAATGAGCGGCCACGGTATTTAATTTGTGATTTTCAAGATCCGGATACACTTTTCTGGAACCCTGACAAGTACAATGAATCGGATAATTGGGATAATACATTTGATACATCTGATGAGCCGCTTTCAGACATCCTCTTTCAAAAACATTATTGTGAGCGACTAATGGCAAATTGCCAATTTTTTTATCAATTTCTGTCCAGACCTCTTTAAAATTGCGGGCATTTTGAGTATCCTTATCAGAAAGGCCATGAATTCTTGTATTAAAATAATTATAAAACTCGGGTTCCGGTTTCACCAAATGATAAATTTTATCAATTATTTGACCATCTTTTACAATTACAACACCAACACTACAGATACTGGTAGGGTATCGGTTTGCTGTTTCAAAATCCAAAGCAGCAAATTCCTTTAAAACAATTTTTTTGGGTTCTCTTGTTTTTCTGACCTTTTTAATTTTTTGGTGAATTTGTTTTTTAGCAGCATCATCTTGAATAAAAACCACTAAATCATCCCCATTGACAGGTTGAAACTCTTTTTTTTCCTCTTTTTTCTTCATATCCCACGGCACATTCTGCCAAAACTAATAAATTACAAATCCCAATACTGATTTACGAAATCATCCACTTCCTCTTTAGAGTAGTTTAAAAAAGTCACATGACCCATTTTGGAATCTTCGACGATATCAGATTTCAAATAATCATGGACAAAAACACGTGGTAGAGATAATTTTTCCAATTCTTTCACCCCATTGATATGTTGACCAAAAAAGCTCACTGAAATTGCAGGGTGAAGTAAATCTGTATTTTCAAGTGGAAGGCCTGTAATAGCACGAATATGTTGTTCAAATTGACTTACATTACAAGCTTCAATAGTATAATTTCCTGAATTATGAGGGTGAGGAGCCATTTCGTTAAAGATTACTTCCTCATCAAGCACAAACATTTCAATAGTCAGAGTTCCCACAAATCCTAAATTTCTCATTATAGTTTTAGCCATCAACTCAGCTTTATGAGTTACCTCATCCGAAATGGAAGCAGGAACTATACTCATCAATAGATGAGTTCCCTTGTTGATATTCTGAGCAATCGGAAAAGTAGTGATATCGCCGAAAATACTACGGGTAACAACAATACTGATTTCCATATCAAAAGGTACATATTTTTCCAAAATACAATGGCTTTTTTCAACAATTCTGGAAGCTTCAGGAAACTGATCTGCACCTTGAAGGACAACATATCCTTTATAATCAAAAACATTGCATGTTTTTAGCACACATGGATAATCAATAAGTCGCACTCCTTCAATCAATTCGTAAGTATTATTCACAGGAATATATTCCGTACAAACGGCTCCAGCACGGGTAGCAGAAATTTTTTCACGTAATCTGTGTTGCGCAAGAAATAGAGGCATCTCACCTTGTGGAATATTGTATAATAATCCAAGTTCTTTTATCGATGTATAAGGAACATTTTCAAATGCATAGGTTACTACTTCTGTTTTCAGGCACAATTCTTCCATTTTTTTAACATCGTTAAAATCCGCAACGATCTGTTCTTCTGCAAATTGCGAACATGGGCAGTCGGGTTGAGGATCAAGAACTACGATTTGCATCCCCATTCGATGGGCAGCCTCCGCCATCATCATTCCCAAATTACCACCACCAATTATACCTATCTTTTCCATTCAATAGTATTTTAAAACGCAAAGATAACTAAATTCAGTTTATGTTTCTCATTTTTTAAATGAAAAGGGCATTTAATTATGTCAAATTTTCATTATTTTTGTAAAAAAAATAAAAACTTAACGATTTATGAGAGTTGTCGTTCAAAGAGTAAAAAGTGCTTCGGTGGTAGTTGAGCAAAACGTCACTGGATCGATAGGAAAAGGGCTTTTAATACTACTAGGAATTGAGGAAGCAGACACCATGGATGATATTGATTGGCTCAGTGCAAAAATTGCTCGATTAAGAATTTTCCCTGATGAAAAGGAAGTGATGAATTTATCGGTAACAGATATAAAAGGTGAACTATTAGTTGTAAGTCAATTCACTTTACATGCAGCCACAAAGAAGGGGAATCGGCCATCCTATATCAAAGCGGCACCTCCGACAATTGCTATTCCACTTTATGAAAAATTTGTTGAAAAACTGGAAGCAGAAACCGGCAAAAAAGTAGAAGAAGGGATTTTTGGAGCCATGATGGATGTCAGTTTAGTCAACTGGGGTCCAGTAACAATCTGGATAGATACTAAAAATAAAGAGTAACCCCAGAACTTTCATCTATTCCAAACTTAGTCAGTTCAGTCATATATTTTTACCCCAGAGAACTCAAAGATTAATTACCACAGTGGACTCAGTGGTTATTTACCACAGTGAACTCAGTGGTTATCTACCACAGTGAACTCGGTGGTTATCTACCACAGTGGACTCAGTGGTTTTCTACCACAGTGGACTCAGTGGTTATCTAGCACAGTGGACTCAGTGGTTATCTACCACAGTGGACTCAGTGGTTATCTACCACAGTGGACTCAGTGGTTATCTACCACAGTGAACTCGGTGGTTATCTACCACAGTGAACTCGGTGGTTATCTACCACAGTGAACTCGGTGGTTATCTACCACAGTGGACTCAGTGGTTATCTACCACAGTGGACTCAGTGGTTTTCTACCACAGTGGACTCAGTGGTTATTTACCACAGTGAACTCAGTGGTTATCTTTTTTGGAAAGTTTAGAGTTTTTTGATAGAAAAATTTCACTAAATTATTGATTATGTAAAAATTAGTTTGTACATTTGTACTCTATTATTAACTCAAAAACTCAATATGATGAATGAAGAACAACTTAACAACTTGACTAGACAAATCATTGGATTTTCTTTTGATGTTCACACTGCTTTAGGACCTGGCTTGCTCGAATCGGCTTACAAAACTTGCTTGTTTTATAAAATTCAAGAATCAGGTTTATATGTAGAAAAGGAGAAACCGATTCCGGTTGTTTACAAAGGAGTAAAATTAGATTGTGGATACAGAATTGATCTATTAATTGAAAACAAATTGGTGTTGGAAATTAAAAGCGTTGAATCCCTAAGCAATTTACATCTGGCACAGATGCTAACTTATTTAAAATTAGGAAATTTTGAATTAGGATTGCTTTTAAATTTTAATGTCTTAAGAATGAGAGAAGGAATTAAAAGAGTGATTAACTAGTTGTTAATGAACAATGTAATAACATCTCAGTGTCCTCTGTGGTAAAAATCTCAGTGTCCTCTGTGGTAAAAATACTTTGGGTTCTCTGGGGTAGTAACTATCAGGGTTCTCTGTGGTAAAAATCTCAGTGTCCTCAGCGGTAAAAACACTTTGTGCTCTCTGTGGTAAAAGCACTTTGGGTTCTCTGGGGTAGTAACTATCAGGGTTCTCTGTGGTAAAAACACTTTGGGTACTCTGGGGTAAAAACGAATTAATTTAAAAAAAATAATTATGAATAATTTTACTTTTCAAAACCCTACAAAACTGATCTTTGGATCAGGTACAATTGCAAAATTGACTAAAGAGATCCCTTTAGACAAAAAAATAATGATCACTTTCGGAAGTGGCAGTGTTAAACAAAACGGTGTTTATGAACAAGTTAAAGAAGCTTTAAAGGGACATAACGCTATCGAATTCTGGGGTATTGAACCTAATCCAACTGTTGAAACTCTTCGAAAAGCTGTTGCTATTGGAAAAGAACAAGGGATAGATTTCCTTTTAGCTGTTGGGGGTGGTTCTGTTTTAGACGGAACAAAATTGATCTCTTCAGCTATTCCTTTTAATGGTGACGCTTGGGAATTAGTATTGAATCCTTTACTAATAAAATATATGATCCCACTTGCTTCCGTTTTAACATTACCGGCAACAGGGTCTGAGATGAATCGGGGTGCAGTGATTTCAAATCACGCTATACATGAAAAAAGAGCATTCTATTCTTCTCATCCTCAATTTTCAATTTTAGATCCATTAGTTACATTTTCTTTGCCGGAATATCAGGTTGCTTGTGGAATTGCGGATACTTTTGTTCATGTAGTGGAACAATATTTAACTACACCAGGACAATCACTGTTGATGGATCGCTGGTCTGAGTCAATATTACAAACACTGGTTGAGATTGCTCCAAAAATTAAAGCTGATCCTCACAATTACGATTTGATGTCGCAGTTTATGTTATGTGCAACTATGGCTTTGAATGGATTCACAGCAATGGGAGTTACACAAGATTGGGCAACTCATATGATCGGACATGAAATTACTGCTTTGCATGGTCTGACACATGGTCACACTTTAGCTATTATTCTTCCCGGAACAATGTCTATTATGAAAAACCAGAAATGGGATAAAATTTTACAGCTGGGAGAACGGGTTTTTAAAATTTTAAATGGAGATGAAGCTTTAAGAGTGGAACAAACAATTATAGAAACGGAACAATTTTTCCGTTCTTTGGGGTTAGAAACCAAATTGCATGAAGTTGGTATCGGTGAAGAAACCATTTTAAAGATTAAAAATCGCTTTTTAAAAGAGGAAACCGTTTTAGGCGAAGCTCAAAATATTGATGGAAATATTACCGAACAAATTTTGAGACAAGTGCTTTAAAAGTTGTAAATGTTTTTAAATTATTCCAAGAAGAAAACAATTGTACTGACAACTCTTGCTTTTTGAAGATATGGTTCTTCCGGTTGGGCAACATCTTCTTCATCATAAGAATAGTTACCGGCAATTGAGATTTGTCCTTGTGATGCAGTTTTAATTTTGCCCAATTTAGCTTTTGAATCATTTGCAAATTGTTCACCTGCTATTCGGGCATTTTTTGTACTTTCTGCTATCAATTGTGGTTTGATAGTATTCAATTCAGGAAAAACATATTCTGTTGATATCGTACATGTTAAATCTTTACTTATCAAATCAAGTTCCATCATAGAAGCATTGTCTTTCATTTTTTCGACATCTTTTGTTTCAATGGTAATCACTTGAACAACAGTATATCTATCAATTTTAACTTTCACTTCTTGTCCATTTCTCCATTCCATTTCATAGTAATCTTCACGATCAGTCACCATAATATTTTCAACCTTGATATCCTGATCTGTTTTACCGGTACTTTTTAAATACGCAATAACTTCATTTTTTTTGTTATTTGTTTTATTGATAACATCTTGTAAAATGTCTCCTGAAAAGGAAAATTTCAATCTGACGGTAGCAGAAGTTGCTTTTAAATTCATCTCTGCTAATCCTTTAACCGTCACAACCCGGTCTTTATCGCTAAAAGTTTTAAGTCCTTTAAAAATAAAAAACCCTAATAAGATAAGTCCCAACAATATTGAAACTCCTAAAATCATTGATTTAAATATTGACTTGCTTTCCATAATAATTTGAATAATAAATGATTAATACGTTTCTTCTAATAATCTTGTTCGTTTTATTAAATTACCATTAAAAGAAGACAACTTTCTTTCCAATTTTTTTATTTTTAAATCAGGTAATTTTGTAGTATTATCTCTTGTCAAAACGATCCGACCAAAAATATAATAACCTGAGAGATTATCTTTCAATACATCTATACTTCTGTCAATTTGTTCAATAGCACGACTAATATCTGAACCTTTTAATTCTATAAAAAAAGAGTATTTTCTATTGCAATTTAAAAGTAAAAAATCACATTTCGCACTAGAATCACTAATAAGTCCTCCATCTACTTTATACTTAGAAATGAAGTCTAGACTTTCATTATTATACTTGTATGTTACTGAACCTCTATCTGAACATGTTACAATGCTTCTTCGTTCATGTTGAAAATCAAAATGATGATTAAAGACTTTACAATTACACATGATCCTTCTCTGTTAGTATATTATATAGATAATCAAATTCTTCATTGATCAATTTTGATACGGAATCAATTTGTTCTATCGGAATCATCTCAAAATCTTTATCAATTATTTTTTCTACTGTTCCGTCTTTTACAAATCCTGCATAAACATTTTCGAAATCTAACCACAACTGTTTATTCACTTTTGTTTCAACATCTTTAAATGAAGTTCCACTTGCTTTTTTGGCTAAAATCATGTTATTGATTGTAGCTAAGACATAAGGGCTGTGAGTTGAAATTATAAGTTTGTTATCTTTATTCAAATTACTAATTGAAACTAAATGTTTAATCAAATTCATTTGTGTTACCGGAAACAAATTTTGTTCCGGTTCCTCTACTATGTTAACAAAAGCCTTTTTATTAAATTTATTTGAAAGAGTAGATATTGCAATCTGTTTTTGTTTTTCTGATAAATTATTGTTAGTTATTATACTACTGATTTCATCTTGAAAAATTCTAATATCGCCACTTGACATAGGTATATTATCTTTATTTTCAACAAGTTTTGCTAAATATTCGGTGACAATATACAAAGGTATCAAAGATTGTAAACCACTTGCAGCTTCTGTTATCTTAATCTTATAGTTCTTGTTTTTTACATACAGCATTTCATGCCTTTTGTTATATTCTATTTCTAAACTAGATATTGGTAAAGATAAAGATCCTTTCAAATTATTTGTTGCATTAAAGTATTCTCTTTCAAAATCTTGCAAAGCTCCTTCAGATTTTAAATCTTTAGTTGATCTAAGATAAGTAAGAAAATTCCTTTCGGCTGGAACATACATTAATTGAGGTAATTGGTAATCATGAACATCTCGTTTTGAAATTGTTATTTTATTTTGAAAATATTTAATAATGGATGCTTCCCCATAATATTCAATCAGTGTATCAGTTTTAAGATAGTTCTCAATTCTATGATAACTAAGAAACGTATTTTTAAATCGATTTTCTTTTTCAAGCCAATTAATGTCAGAACCTCGAAATACTGATTTTTCAATCCATAGAAATGTTGAAATAAGCTTAATAATTGTACTCTTACCAACTGCATTTTCTCCAATAAGTAAAATAATTTTTTTTAATTCAATTTCCGCACTTGAAATTGATCCAAAATTTTTAATTATAATACGTTGCATATTTTTTGTTTTTAAAGATGTACAAAAATAAACTTTTTATTTAATTAAAACACTAATTTAAAATGATTAATATCAATAAATTTTTCAGATCAATTTTCGATCCCGGAGTTCCCAGAAACATTTGGCTGTTGCCCAAATATCAACGGCTGCATTATGAGCTTCATCAAATCCTGTTTTGAACAATTTGTAGTGTAATTCACTCAATTTAGGCCATTTGGGACCGTAAGGCCCCATTATTGCGCAAAAATCAACAGTTGAAGCCATTGTACAGATCTTATTTTTGTTAGAAATGATATTTTTCATCCCTAATCTCAGAAATTCTGCTCCCATAATTTTTTCATCAAAAGCCATATTATGAGCGATTAATGTATCTGATTCACTTATAAGATTGGAAAAATGGAGTAAAACATCATATAAATTCTCACCCTCAGTTAACGCTCTTTCATGGGAAATACCATGAATTTTTGATGAGTCAGAAGGAATGATAAAACCATCAGGTTTAACAATAAAATTCCCTTCTGAAATCTTATTTCCAAATGGATCATATTGCAAATATGCTAATTGCACCAATCTGGGCCAATTGTTTAAATCTGTAACCGGAGCTTTCCAATTTTTGGGGAGACCTGTCGTCTCGGTATCAAAAAATAAATACATGATTATTATTGGGTTTGAAAATCTTCCCATTTACCCATATCTTTCCAATCATCCTGATTATGAAGATATCCGTAGATGGGGTATTTTTTGGTTAATTCTAAATATAATGGGGTAAAAGATAATTTTTGATTTTCGGGGATGAAGTTTAAAATTTCGGTATTCACAATATGGATTCCACTAAACCCAACTAACTTGGGTTTTTGTGTTTGATGACTCCAAATTGTATCCCCGGTTTTAGAGTTGTTCCAGCCGCAAAGCTGAAGAGAATCCTGATCAAGAATGAAATGGCGTGTTGTATCTCTCTCTTTAACGGCTAAAGTAGCTAAGTGTTTCTGGTTTAAATGTTCAGAATATAAATTAGAAAGATTGATATTTGAGATAATATCAACATTGTACAACAAAACATGTTCACTATTTTTAAAAAATGGAGCTGCTTTTCTAAAACCGCCGGCTGTATCAAGTAACAATTCAGTTTCGTCAGAGATCTCAATATGCGCATCAAAAGAATGAGATTGAACAAAATCGAAAATTTGATCAGCAAAATGATGAACATTGATCACAATATGATGGATATCTGAAGAAATTAATTTTTGAATTGCATGTTCCAATAGTGTTTTCCCCTGATATTGAACCAAAGCTTTAGGTTTATCCGCAGTTAAAGGATAAAGGCGGGTTCCAAGACCCGCCGCGAAAATCATGGCACTAATGTTATCCATTGACAATTTTTCTGCAAAAATACAAAATAATGTAACAGGTTACAGGTAACAGGTAAGAACTTAAAGGTACCTGTTACTTGCTACCTGTTACCTGCTACCTGTTACCTGTTACCTGCTACCTGTTACCTGCTACTTGTTACCTGTTACCTGCTACCTGTTACCTGTTACCTGCTACCTGTTACCTGCTACCTTATTCATATCCTTTTATTTTTGCAATCTCTTTAATCGAAGTCGTGATCGCCAATCCAAAATCATCTTCCGTTTTTTCCTCTTTCATTTTTTGATCGATGTAGGCTTGTCTTTTGATCGCTAAATCCTGAATCTCTTTTTGGATTTGCTCCCTTTCCTTGATCTTATTTTCGATCTCTTTTTGGAGTTGTTCTGTTGTTAGATTCTGATACTCTTTAGGAAGTGTTTCTTTATCCACTTCTTCTAGAAACTTACTATTTTTCTTAACATTATCAACTACGTCCCAGGATGAATTATCATACACCTCTTTTTTAGATTTGGAAACAGTTCTTTCTACTACATTAGCGGTTGAAAACTGTGCAGCATTCTGGTCTTGTTGGGTTTGATTCGAATAATAAGCAGTTCCCGATGTTCCGTAATAAATATACGTGTTGTTTAATCTTACATTACATTGTGAAATCATGTCATCATAGGGGGTTATAATATAACGAATCTCTTTATTGGAATTGATGCTAAAATATTTTCCATTTCCACGAATAGCAGCATCTTGCCAAAAACCGGAAATCCCCTCTTCATGTGTTCCACAGTGGATCGTATTTACAAAAACTCCTTTTTCTACTGCATTTCCAACAGCATTTCTATAGTTTACACTTCCTTGTGTAAAAGGCTCATTACCTGCTATATAGATTAGTTTCATACTTTTTTCTGATTTGTCCCAATCTAAATGATCTAAAGAGTGTTTGATGACGGTTCCACAAAATTCAGATCCTCCATAAGTAGTGATACTGAATAATTTTGCAGAAATAAGATCTAAATCTCTAGTGAAAGGAAGGATTTGACGGATATACCCTTCGGAAGAGGGCAATCCGTCATTTCCATACATATATAAAGCGATCTCAATAGTGGGTGTTTTGTTATTGAATTTCAGAGTAGTTAATGTGTTTACAATTCCCCAAAGCCTGGCTTTTGCCTGATTAATTAAACCATCCATACTATTGGAAGCATCCAGAAGAATGGCAACCTGAATTTTGGGAGTTTCTTCTGTTAACTGGGATTGAGTGTGTTGATCCGATTTTTGATCTGTTGTTCGGTTTTCACATTTTGCAAAAACAAAAAGGGTACTGATCAGTACCACGAAAATTGATTTAAGAAGTGTTGTTTTCATAAAATTGATTTTAAAGTTTTCTGACTGCAAATCTATATGTAGTATAGAAACGCGACCGTTACAAATGGGTGAAATGGGTATTTGAAAGGGTGAATACCTCATAATCCTATTGTTTTTTTATGTTACTTTGTACTCTCAAAACTGAATACATGAAAAAAGATTTTTTTAAATATATTCTATTGATATTTTTAATATTATATGTTCCATTTTTGGGATGGTCACAGTCAGATACAATCCAAAAGAAAACCAAAAAAATGACCTCTTCAAGTGCAGTAAATAGTGCTTCTGAACAAATTGAAAACACGATGAAAAGAGGAGGAAGTAATTCGGAAATTGCAGAATCTTATTATCTTTTAGCTTTGGAACTCATAAAATCTGAATCGTGGGTAAAAGCTGAATTTTATTTAAAAAAGGCTATTCAATTAATTGAAAATGAAAAAGATAATCCTAAACTCGCCATCTATTACCGGGAGTTGGCAAAAGTTCAGGAAAAAATGAATAAGAATGAAGATGCTATTTCTAATTTTCAGAATGCTGCCAGTAATTCGATTGATAAGAATACAAAAACATATAACTTAAATGATCAACAAAGGGTTCAAAATAGTGCTAATCCTAGTACGCAACTCGAATATCTGACCCAGAATAATAAGATCCTGATGGAAACAGGAAAAGATTTTGAGATTGCTGAAAATTTTGAACAAATTGGGAATGTGAATCTTAAACTCAATCAACCACAGGTTGCTTTGGATAACTACGAAGAAGCCCTAAAGTATGTTAAGCAAAAACCTGAAAAAGAGATTCCGATTCTGCAGCAAATGACCCAAATTTATACGGAAACTAAGGAGTTTGATAAAGCAATTTTGTTGCAAAAAGAGTTGATAAAAAAAGCAGATAGCATTGGAAATTTCGAAATGCAAGTGATTCAATTAAGAGAATTAGGGATCATTTATATTAAATCAGGAGAAAAAGGAAAAGGAATATCTATTATTAAACAGGCCTACCAAAAAGCATTAGATTTTCATTTGGTAAGAGAGGCAAAGAATACTCTTCTGCTATTAACGCAATTTGAATCTAATCAGACAACTCTAAAATTAATGTATCAGTTTATGAAACAATTAGATACATTAATTGCAAACGATAACACATTAGTTGATAGCCGTTTATTTGAGATATCGGAAGAAAAAATTGCCCAACTTGAAAAAGAGAAAATTTTAAGTCAACAATTACTTTCACGTAAGAACAGATACAATTATTTATTAGGTGGATTAGTTGTTATAATTACTCTTGTAACATTAATTATTTTATGGTTTTACAGGAGTGTCAAAAGAAAAAATTATAAAATTGCTTTACAGTCGCTCCGCCGGGAAATGAACCCCCATTTTATCTTTAACAGCTTAAATAGTGTCAATCAATATATTGCAAACAATAATGAGATGGAAGCAAATCGGTATTTAACTTCCTACTCTCAACTCATGCGAAAAAGTATGGAAAACTCTAACCTTGATTTTGTTTCGGTTGCAGATGAACTAGAGATGATTACCCGATATTTAGAGTTGGAAAAACTCCGGTTTCCTGACATTTTTGAATATAAAATTTCTATCTCAGATAATATTGATCAGGATACAGAGATGATTCCTAATATGTTGATCCAACCTCATCTGGAAAATGCGATATGGCATGGATTGCGCTATAAAACCGATCCTGGTTTTTTGCTTCTTTCAATTCAAAAAACTGATCAGAAAATGGTCATTACGGTGGAAGATAATGGAATAGGAATTCAAAAAAGCAGAGCATTAAAAACGGAAAATCAAAAAAAACATGAATCCCGTGGATTGAAAAATGTAAAAGAGAGAATATTCTTATTGAACAAGTTGTATCATAAGTCAATACGGTGTGTTGTGGATGATAAACAACCGCCTGAATCAGGTGTTATTGTAAAAATTGAGTGTTAGATGAAAATAAAAAGTATCCTTATTGAAGATGAGGTTTCTGCCAGAGAAGCACTAAAATCTTATCTAGGTAAATATGTTCCACAGGTGGAAATTGTGGGTGAAGCTACAAATGCCAAAGAAGCAGTAGAGATGATCCATCTTATGAAACCACAGTTGTTATTTTTAGATGTGGAACTCCCTTTCGGAAATGCATTTGATATTCTCGAACAATGCCAGGATCTCCATTTTGAGACCATTTTTGTGACTGCTTACTCTGAATACTCAATGAGAGCTTTAAATTTAAGTGCAGCCTATTATATTCTGAAACCGGTTAGTATAGAGGAACTCATTGTTGCCGTCAATAAAGTGCAGGAGATTTTGGAAAAAAAGATTTTTTTTGACCGCAATAAGATGGTGATTGAACATTTCAGAAGCACTGATCCTGAAAATAACAGAGTAATTTTACCTACAATTGAAGGTTTTGAGATTTTAAATATGAAAGAGATCATCAGATTACAGGGAAATGGCAATTTTACCGATATTTTTATGACAGATGGCTCCAGAAAAATGGCGTGTCGGTTTTTAAAACACTATGAAGAGAATCTCCCCTACCCTTTTGTTCGGGTTCATAAATCTCATATTATCAATTTGAATTTTGTAAAATCTTACAGTAGGACTGATGGAGGATTTATTGTGATGCAGGATAAAAGTGAAATTTTAATCTCCCCAACTTACAAGGAACAGTTTTTAAACCATTTCAAGACGAAATAACGGAACTATGAAAAATAATAAATTAATCCTGATTTCACTCTTTCTGTTTGGACTCATTATATCCGGAATCAACCCACATGATTATTTTACATGGTTTCTGGAAGTATTACCTGCACTTTTAGGATTTGTTTTTTTAGTTTTAACTTATAAAAAATTTCAATTTACTTACTTCACATATACTTTTATATTGATCCATTCTTTTATTCTATTTTTGGGAGCCCATTATACGTATGCTGAGGTTCCTCCATTTGATTGGATCAGGGAAATTTTTCATTTTAGTAGAAATAACTACGACAAATTAGGCCATTTTGCTCAGGGTTTTGTCCCCGCTCTGATCATCAGAGAATTATTTATTCGAAAAGAGATTGTTAAAACCAGATCGTGGTTAAATTTTATTGTTGTTTCTATCTGTTTAGCGATTAGTGCTTTATATGAATTGGTAGAATGGATGGTTTCCATTCTCACTAAAGAAGCTGGTGATTCTTTTTTAGGAACTCAAGGGTACATTTGGGATACACAATCCGATATGCTTTTTGCAACAATAGGAGCAATCAGTATGTTAATATTTGTTTCTAAATGGCATGATAAAAAAATTATAAATCATAATTACTGTTAAAAAAATAGATTTTTTTAATGAAAATGAAATCAAGCTACTTTATCTGGATTTTTATGATTAGTTTTTCTAATCCTCTTTTTTGTCAAATGGAATCCATTCAAACCGATTCACTTGCCTGGAAATTTGTAAAACAACATTGTTGTAAAAAAGACTACATCATTACTAATCACGATTTAATTTGCCCTGATTCCATTTATATATCTCCCGTCACTAATTCTTCCAATTATCTCATTCAAGTTTATTTTGAAAGTTTTGACGATATTGGATCGGAGGTTTTTTTAGTAAATTTCAATCAAAATACATTTTTTATTTTGGACTCTATTGTATTTTATCAGCACGACTATCTATTTATACCCAGAAATATTGTATATATTGATTCTGTTGACTGGTTTTATGGGTATAGTGAAGGATGGGGATCGGGATTTTATGCAGAATGTAAACAAATTTTTAAAATTGAAAATGATCAAATCATTACATTGTTGGAATTCCCTGAGTACAGCAGTCAATTAGACTTCGAATGGCATAATTGGTTTGCAACGGATTTATCGGTTCAAGAAATCTATATTTCAAAAGACAGCATTGAACTCTTATTGATTCAAAGAGAAGATTTTGTACTTTTCAATAGATGTTTTACCTATAAAAAAACAAAACAAAAACTTCGATTGGTATTTGACCATGTAACCAAAAAATTCAAAGAGATTGATCCAATAAATCCCAATATATATATGTGGATGAATTTATAATGTTTTATTTTAAAACATTTATTTGTTTTATTTAAAAACATTTTGTATTTTTGCAAAAAATAAAATGATGGAAACAATAACACCAAAAAAATTAGGAGAAAGAATCGCTTCCCTTAGAAAAAGTAAAGAGTTTTCTCAGGAAGATCTTGCTAAAATATTGAACATTTCCAGATCATCTTTAACTCAGATTGAATTAGGAAATCGAAATATTTCGGTCTTGGAATTGCAAAAAATCTCTGAATGTTTTTGCATGTCTATTGATTTTTTGTTATCACCCGATTTTAAATATGATGAAACAATTGTAAGCAGTTCCAAACATATTGATGAACCCAAGATTAGAATTTCTGTACCTAGATTAAAAATTGAAAAATTCAAAAATATTCTTTTATATATTTTGGAAAAGTGTGCCGGAAAACCCAATGTTGGAGAAACACTTTTATATAAACTTTTATATTTTGCTGATTTTAATTACTTTGAAATATACGAAGATCATTTAAGCGGTGCTGAATACAAAAAACTACCTTTTGGACCTGTCCCTCAAAAAATGGATTCAGTTATTCAACAAATGATATCCGCTAATCAAATTGAGCGTATTAAAACCGAATACCATGGATATCCTCAAACCAGATATCTTCCTTTATTGAAACCAAATCTTGAACTTTTAAAAGCAAGTGAAAAAGAAGTAATTGATAAAGTAATCGATCAGTTTTCTGATTGGTCGGCTTCAAAGATAAGTGATTATTCTCATAAAGATATCCCTTGGTTAGCTTCAAAAGATGGAGAAATCATTGACTATGAACTTGCTTTTTACAGAGAATTTCCTTTCTCAGCTCGAAATTATAATGAATTTTAATGATGATTTTTGAGGAAATTGAAGAATTTAATAAAGATCTCAAGCGGTTAAAGAAAAAATATTTAACCATAAATGATGATATTGAAGTAGTTAAAAAAGTTTTATGTGTTTATCCAGATGAAAGAGCACCATTTAGTTATAGAATAGATAATTTAGGGATTGAAACATGTATCATAAAAGTTAAAAAAATTGCAAGTAGATCATTTAAAGGAAAAGGGATTCAATCAGGATTTAGATTAATTTATGCACATTTTGAAATTGAAGAAAAAATTATTTTAATTGAATTATATCATAAATCTGATAAAGAAAATGAAGATAGAGAAAGAATTTTGAATCATTTTAAATAAAATTCATTCAAAATTCATTCTCATTTTTATTGTTTTTTTTATTAATTTTGCACCCCTTTCTATTTCAAAAAGGGGTGTTTAAAAATGGGATTTCACATGAAAAAAAATAAAAAACTACTTGCTATATATCTTATTATTATTGCTATTTCTTTGTTGTCATTTCATCTGATCCAGGCTTCTATTGCCAAAATTAATAGTCATAACAAACTTATAGCTCACACCAATGATACTATTAGAATTCAAATTGGTTTTGTTGGAGATATCATGGCGCATCTGGCTCAGCTGGACGCACAAAAAACAGATAGTGGCACGTACGATTTTAACGATAATTATAGGTTGATGCAGCTCTTTTTCCAGTCTAACGATTTGATGATTGGAAATCTGGAAACCACTTTTACCGGAAAAGAGAGAGGATATAGTGCTTATCCCCTTTTTAATACACCTGATCCATTAGCCGAAGCACTTAAAAATGCAGGATTTGACCTTTTATCCACCGCCAATAACCACATGTATGATCAGGGAACAGATGGTCTTATGAGAACCATGGAGGTGTTATCCAAAAATAAATTGTTGTTTACAGGGTCGAGAAAAAACGTACGTGATAAAAATTACATCGTTTACAATGTCAATGGGATCAGAGTTGGAGTGATCGCCTACACTTATGAAACAACACCCGACTCTTCCGAATTTATTACCATTAACGGTCTTAAAATTAAAAAAGAGGATCAAGCACTTATCAACTCATTTGACCCGAGTAAACCGGCTGAAACCGTTGCCAAATGGAGATCTGATGTGACCCGCATGAAAAAGGATAGTGCTGATTTTTTGATCACAATTATACATTGGGGAAATGAATACCAGTTGAAACCTTGTAGTTATCAGGTTGCTTTAGCCGATAGTTTGAATAAATTAGGGATTGATATCATTTTTGGGAGCCATCCCCATGTAGTGCAACCGATCGATATTATTGTCGATTCCGTAAGAAATCATACTACTTTTGTATCATATTCATCCGGGAATTTCATCAGCAATCAAAGATTTGAAACCCTTCAGAATTACAACACCGAAGATGGTCTTTATTTGGAAGTTAAGATCATGAAAATCAAAAACCAAAAGGCTCAGATTCAACACATAAAGACGATCCCCACCTGGGTAAACCGATATCCCCGAAACGGAAAGTTCGGCTATGAAGTGACTCCTTTGCCTCTGATTTTGAACAATCCCAATGAAAAAAACAATTATACCGAAGAACAGTGGAATCGCATGACCGAATCCTTCAACAGAACTAACGAACGGATTAAAATGGTCGATAGTCGATGGTCAATAGTCAATAGCCGATAGTCAATGGTCGATAGTTCCGAATGCTCAGAATGCTCGATTGCTCAGATTGCTCGATTGCTCGATTGCTCCCTTTTATCTCTTTTTTGGATGATATAAAAAAGAAAAAAAAAGGATTGTGAATGAAATTAAATCTATAAAATAATTTTAAAAATTAAGAAAAATGAAAATTAAAATTTTAACTACTCTCCTCCTATTTACCGCAACACTGGGATTCTCGCAAAACTATATGGAAGAAATTGCCATAAAAGCATGTGATTGTTTAAATAAAGTTTCTGACACTTTAGAAACCGATAGATTTAATATGGAACTCGGTTTATGCATGATTGAAGCAGCAAGTCCTTATAAAAAACAATTGTTAAAAGATTATAAAATTGACTTAAATAAAATTGATGAACAGGGAGAAGAATTAGGAAAATTAATTGGATTTAAAATGGGATCTGTATGTCCGGAAGGATTGTTGAAAATAGTCAATAAAGTTAATAAAATTGATAATAACAAACCTATAGAAAATGTTATTGAGGGACAGATAACTTCAATTCTTGGTGAGAAATTTATTGAATTTTCAATCAAGGACTTCTTAGGTAAAGTCTCAAAATATTATTGGCTTACATTTATTGAGTCTAATATTGACTTAATAAATGATTATAAAACATTGATTGACAAAAATGTACGGATCACTTTTTCAACTCAGGATTTTTTTGATGCCAGAATTGGAGAGTATAGAACCATTAATATTATTCAAAAACTTGAAATTATTGAAAATTAAATAGTGTTTATTTTTTAATCACTACATTTCAGTTAGTAACTCCTGTTTGAAGAATCACAGATGGGTTGTTTAATGAGTAATGATAAAAAACTAACAATCCATAAATTCAATATGCTACATCAATTTTTTCAATATAGAAGGTAACTAATATTTGTTTATCTTTGTTGCATAATTTAAATCTAAATTATTATGAAAACAAAAAATAGTGTTCTTATGTTGATCATTGCCTCGCTTATTTTGAGTTCTTGTGCTCAAAATACAACTGTGACAACCGTACCTAATGTTGATTTAGATAAATATTTAGGGAAATGGTACGAAATTGCAACCATTCCTCAAAGTTTTCAGAAGGGGTGCAACTGTACTACTGCTGAATATTCATTGAGTGATAAAGGGTATGTAATTGTTAAAAATAGCTGCAATAAGGGATCGGTAACCGGGGAAAGGACAACTGCCGAAGGGAAAGCTTTTGTGGTAAAAAACACTGGAAATGCGAAATTAAAAGTTCAGTTTTTCTGGCCTTTTAAAGGTGATTACTGGATTATTGATCTGGCGAATGATTATAGTTATGCAGTGGTGGGTGATCCTTCCAAAAAATATCTATGGATTTTAAGTAGAACACCTCAAATGTCCGAAACAACCTATCAGGAGATCCTTACACGTATAGCTGCAATGGGTTATGACCTCTCAACTCTTGTAAAAACCAAACAGTGTGAGTAATCCATGAGAATTTGGTCACTTCATCCAAAATATTTAGATACTAAAGGTCTTACTGCTGTTTGGAGAGAAACACTTCTTGCAAAGCATGTTTTAGAAGGGAAAACAAAAGGATATATTCACCATCCTCAGTTGAATCGTTTTAGGTCTTGTGAAGAACCTCTTATGGCAATAAATTATTATCTTTCTGAAGTTTATAAAGAAGCTGTTGCACGTGGATATCATTATGACTCTTCAAAATTTGAAATTTCTAAAAATCCTCCTCAAATTAAAGTTACTTCAGGACAATTAGCGTTTGAAAGAACCCATCTTCTAAATAAATTGGAAAAAAGAGATCCGGTAAAATGGGATCTTTTGAACTCTATTTTATCATTTGAACCTCACCCTTTATTTTATGTTATTGAAGGTGATATTGAACCTTTTGAAGTGATTTCTTGAGGAACCCGATTTTTTACTAAATTTGCCCTTGATTTCTTTGTATTTCAAAAAGTAAATTTATTATTAAAAAATGATCCCGATATGACAAAAAAAAGAGGTGTTTTATATTCACTATTTATTGTTTTTTCATTATTATTCAGCAATAATTTTGCTATTTATGCTCAAAAAGTCACGATCAGCGGTTATCTCGAAGATGGATCTTCCGGGGAACGTTTGATTGGTGGTATTGTTTATGATACTCTATCTAAAATTGGAACAACGACCAATAATTATGGTTATTTTTCTCTTACTTTTCCTTCTTCAAAATTAGTAATGCGATTTTCTTATGTCGGGTTTGAAACTTTGGAACTCCCCATTTCGAATAAGAAAGATACCATTTTTCAAATCGGATTAAAAAAATCTGCTCAGTTAAATGAAGTGGTTGTTACCGGTAAAAAAGAGTCTCAGGTAAAGCAGTCACAAATGAGTGAAATTGAGATTCCATTGCAAACGATACAGACGTTACCCATGTTTTTGGGAGAACGGGATCTTTTTAAAGCGATTCAACTGTTTCCCGGTGTTCATTCAGGTGGTGAAGGAACCTCAGGTTTGTACGTTCGTGGAGGTGGTCCGGATCAAAACCTTATTTTACTAGATGGCGTTCCGGTTTACAATGCCGACCATTTATTTGGATTTTTCTCTGTTTTTAATCCGGATGCTATCAACCATGTTTCTTTAGTAAAAGGAGGATTTCCTGCCCGTTATGGAGGTCGGTTATCCTCTGTTTTAGATATTCGGATGAAAGAGGGTAATAATAAATCGTATCATGGGGATGTGACAGTAGGCTTAATTGCTTCCAAAATTACAATTGAAGGACCAATCATAAAAAATAAAGCGAGTTTTATCATTTCTGCAAGAAGAACCTATATTGATATTCTGGCACAACCCTTTATCTTGTTATATAATAAACAGGATCCCTCAGATGGAGGATCCACAGCCGGTTACTATTTTTATGATATGAACGCTAAATTCAATTATACTATTTCTCCCAAGGACAGAGTATATCTAAGTTTTTATGGCGGACAGGACAGAGCGTATGTCAAATCGAAATATACCTATACTTATGATCAAATAAAATATGACAATAATAATAATTTCGGATTAGATTGGGGCAATATTATCACTGCCTTAAGATGGAACCACATCTATAACAAACAGTGGTTTTCCAATGTTTCCCTTACCTATAGTAAATTTCAATTTGGGATAGGATTAGAAACAGAGTATATTGAAACAGAAAACAATACAGTTCGTGAATTTAGTGATAAATTAAGCTATTTATCCGGTATTGAGGATTGGAGTTTTAAAGCTGACTTTGAATACCATCCTGATCCCAAACATCAGATATTGATGGGAATATCTGATATTTATCACACTTTTATTCCCGGAAAAGCATCCTATTATGCCAAAGATCCATACTCACCCACTCCAATCGATTTAACTCTTGGAAATAAAAAAGTATATACGCATGAAATATCTATGTACATTGAAGATGAATTTACAATTAATTCTAAATTAAAACTGGATGGTGGTATTCATTTCAGTATGTTTCCCGTTGATGGAAAATTTTATTCTTCATTACAACCAAGACTTAACGGAAGATATATCTTTGCTGAAAATTGGTCTGTAAAAGGTGCTGTTTCCAAAATGACTCAATATATTGTTTTGCTTTCCAATAGTGGAATCGGGTTACCTACAGATTTATGGCTTCCTGTCACCAAAAATTTAAAACCTCAGGATTCTTGGCAATTTGCGGCCGGAATTTTTCATGATCTCAAATACAATATCGAAGTTGGAATTGAAGGGTATTACAAAACGATGACCAACTTAATTGAATACAAAGAGGGCTCCAGTTTTATGACGGCCAGTATCTCTGAATCCTGGGAAACAGAAGTGGAATCTGGCACCGGAAATGCTTATGGAATGGAAGTTTTGATCCGTAAAAATGAAGGAAAATTTACAGGTTGGATAGGCTATACCTTATCCTGGACCAATCGTTTGTTTGAAAATTTGAATTTTGGAAAACAATTCCCTTACAAATATGACAGAAGACATGACATTGGAATTGCAGCGAATTACAAATTTAATGATCGGATTGATATTGGATTGGTTTGGGTTTATGGATCCGGCAATGCACTCAATTTGCCCATTGAAAGATATTCAGGGTATTCAGAAATGTACACCAATTTGAACCCGTGGATGCAACCAATCCAATACTACAAAGAAAGAAATGGCTTCAGAATGCCTTCTTATCATAGGATGGATTTGGGAATCAATTTCCATAAAAAGAAAAAATATGGAGAGAGAATCTGGAGTATTAACATCTACAATGTTTACAATCGTCAAAATCCTTTTATGGTCACTTTTGAAGATTCTATTGATCAAAATGGAAACCAGGTTACCCGTTTGAAACAGATCAGTCTATTCCCAATCATTCCATCATTTTCTTACACTTTTAAATTTTAATCAACATGAAAAAATTAATTTATATCCTACTTATTATTGTGTTATTTGGTTCATGTGAAAAATATATAGATATTGAAATTCCGGATGAAGGTAGAAAAATTACAGTGAATTGTTTCATAAACAATTCTGATAAACCCATATTAATGCTAACACGTAGCAAATTTATTCTGGATAATGGTTATGAGTTTACAATGATTGATTCAGCAAAAGCGTACTTATATCAGGATGGAGTGCAGGTTGCTGAATTTTTCCAACAAGATTCATCGAATATTTCAAATCCAATAGAGATAGGATCATATAAAGCAAACTATACTTGTCAACCCGGAAAACAATACACTATTAAAGTGATCAAAAACGGAGAAACGATCACATCCTCAACACAAATACCTAATAGCGTTACGATTCAGTCCATTGATACCATGACCATTTTAAACCAGGATGGATATAAAAATTTAAGAGTAAAAATAACCATTAATGATCCGGCTAACATAGAAAATTATTATCAATTTTCATTTAGAACCATCTCATTTGGATATGAACAAATCCTTTCATTTCCGGTGAATCAATCAGATTTTGGACTTACTGGTACAACTTATCAAAGTTATTTGATAACCAATGACAAATTGTTCAATGGACAGTCTAAAACTTATATTTTTGATCTGGATGCGGGCAATTTTTATGATATTGTTACCCCATTAAGTGTAGTGGTAAATGGGGTTTCTAAAGATATGTTTTTATACTATCAACAGCTTCAGAAATATCAAAATGCCCAAAATTCGTTTTTAGCTGAGCCGGTTATGATGTACACTAATATTGAAAATGGATTGGGAATATTTGCTGGATATAGTTCTCATATTACAAACATTGATGTCCCTAGACTCACTGATGATATTATTATTGAAGGAAAAAACAGTACTTATGATCATAAAAAGTAAAATCACACAGGCATTCGGTTCAACAGGCTCAACTACTGGGATTGTTTTCTTTGGGATTGGTGTCATCATGTTGTTTTACACATGGAAAACCTTTTTTTTAGTGATTATTGGCGCGTTTTTTGGGTTTACAAATGCTTTCTCCTATATTGATACCGATCGGAGAAGAGTGAAACTCACCGAATTCTATTTCGGAATTATTCCTATTGGAAAATGGATTCAAGTTGATGATTCGATGTCATTAGGTTACAAAATGACCGATGATGGATGGAGTGTATCCAGTTTATCCAGTCGCACTTTAGATATCCCGGACAGCCGATACACCATTATTTTATATGATCAAAATGACATGCCCATTATCTCTTTGATGAAATTAAAATCTGAAGAGGAGATGACTGAAAAAATGGAATTGATCGCTACTTTATTACATCTACCCTTATAATTATGAAACTAAATCGTACCAAAATTTTTATTTTGTTCCTCCAATTAATCTTGATTGGAATATGGAATCCAATATATTCTAATTCATTAATTTCTAATAAATTAAAAGACAGTACCAAAACTTATTGTTTTGAAGGTGAATTGAAAGTGGGAAAAATCTCACCAACGAGTCCACGATTCGCTCCTTCCGGAACACTCTATTCATTGTTGTTTAGTTTTGGTGAAATAAATCATAATTCAGAAAACCAATGGGCTCGTTTTCACAACTTTCCCATCACCGGAATCACCCTTGGTTTTACCAATTTAGGAAACCCTGATGTTTATGGTTATGAATGCAAACTGATCCCTTATGTCGAATATTGTATTGGTAAAAAATGGAGCTACAGACCCTCTGTAAAAGTGGGTTTAGGATTCAGTTATACCACTCAATACTACAGAACCAATCCTTCAAATATTGCTTTGGGAAGTCCAATTAACTGGGCTTTTGAACTCACTTTTCGACAAAATATTCTGACTACACCTTATGGGATTTTTCGTTTGGGTGTTGGGTATGTTCATAGTTCTGACGGACATACGCAATTGCCTAATATGGGCATTAACGGATTGGTAACTACGATTTCATTCATGCATTTTCAACAATCCAATACTTATTCCTATAAAAATAAATGGAAAAAACCCGAAAAAGAGAATGAAATCTATTACTTTTTGCAATTCAATCCTATTTTGGGAATTCATGAGTTGGGTGGACCATTAGGTCCTGTGGGTGGACCTAAAAGGGGTGTTTATGGTTCTAATTTTATGGGTGGATTGGTTCTTAACAGAGGATTCAAATTCTATGTTGGATTTGGGTATCGTTATTATGACCATTTTAACTATGTTTATCAACATGATCAACATCCAGATATTGAAAAATACAATTCAGGCGTTGCTTTTGCTTCCAATTTTTACATTTTAAATGGGTTAGAATTGATGTATGGTCATTTCGGATTCACTTTTGAAGGAGGGTTAAATCTATATAAGCCATTTTATAAAACCTATTGTGATCTATACAGCCCGGAAAATCCCACCAAATATATCCTCAAGAAATATCTCAATTCCAGAATTGGAATTAAAATATATCGTTATAATATTAACAAAGGCCCCAAATTTAATTACTTCATCGGCGCTCATGTAAATGCCAATTTAGGTCAGGCTGATTTCACCGAATTCAGTATCGGGATTTTAAGAAATTTTATTCCATAAAGAGTTTAACCAATTACTGAACCAACTGATTCAATATTGGGATAATTTCTTTCGTAGAGGGTCTGGGTGCTGTTGCATCTATAAAGTTTCCATTTGCATCTATTAACATAAATGTTGGGATACTTATCAATTGAAATTTTTCTACCAGTTTAGGATCCCATCCGGTATGAGTTCTCAAATGAACGATTGATTTTTCATTTTGAGTCATTTTTTTCCATTCATCAAATTTGTCAGGATCGTCCAAAGAGAGAGAAATAAAGACAATCTCTTTATTTTTATATTGCTTAGATAACTCCACAAAATAGGGTTTCTCCTCTTTACATGGGGTGCACCAGGTTGCCCAAAAATCAAGATAGATCACTTTACCTTTAAAATCACTTAAATGGACCTCTTTATCATTGGTATCATAACAAGTAAAATCAAAAGCAGGTTTACCTTTAGCTAAATCCATCTTTTTGTTTAACATTAATTTAATCTGATCTCTGTAAGTATCATTTTTAAGTTCCTTTTCATAAGTTGATCTACACAACTCGAAACCTTCTAAACCTTCGTATTCAATCACCTGTTTGATGGCAGAAAAGTACAAATACTCTTTTATTTTAACATTTTCAAATGTACTGATCACTTTTAGTTTCTTTGTAATCCAAACTTCCGGTTTTGCCTTGATGGTATCATTCATATCCACTAACTGATCATTCAATAATTTTTCAGTATAATACTGTATAAACATTCTAAAATCCGGAATAGCCAAATATTGGGCATTATCTAATTCTAACGAATCAATAAAATTATAAAAGCGGGGATCATCAATACCATTTTGCAAACCTAAAATGAGTTTAAGTGTAGCAGCCTTAAATTTACAATATTTGTTTTGAAAATTAACAAAATTGGGATCCAGGTTTTTACCTTTGATCATTTTCTCAAAAGAGCTACTAAATTGATTAAAAATGGAATCTATATAAGTTATAATTTGATTTTTATCAATTTTATCTAAGTATTCATAATCTATCTGATCAATTGATTGCATTATATTTTGCAACATATTATTCTCAATTTCACCTTTTCCGGAAAATTCAATTATTGGGGTATCCAAATTTTCAGGGAATGTTGTTTTGATATTCAAATCATAGTTAGGACCCAGAAAAATTTGTTTCATTTGATTTCCAACAACTAAAACATAATATCCTGCATTTTCCATTTCAATTTTTTGAGAAAACTTGCCATTCGTGACTTTAATTGTATCCAAATGATCGTGTATGATTTGGTCTCCAAAAAGCACTACCGTACTATCGTTACCCTCGATTGTACCGCTAATTGTGGCGGTTTCGGGGCTACAAGAATTAAAAATAAGGATGAAAACAACAATAAAAAGGTAAAAAAGGTTTTTTTTCATGGATTTTAAATTACTTAAATGAAAGTCATAAATATATTGGGTTTAATTATTTTCTAAAATCTGCAATCTCTTTAATGGCCTGGATAGCAGCATCAACATGGTTTTCCAATGTAAAAGGTCCAATGCTTAATCTTACGGTTCCATGAATTAGATCTGTTCCTAAATGTTGATGAACAAAAGGAGCACACTGTAATCCTGTTCTACAAGCAATATTGTAATCAACATCTAACATAGTTCCCACATCACCTGATTCAAAACCATTTACATTTAAACTCAAAACAGGATTTTTATTTTCTCTGTTTACGGCACAATAAGTGGTCACGTTTTCAATTTTTTGAATTTCAGAACGCATTTTGTCCCATAAATCCATCTCTTTACGATGTAAATTCTCAATTCCTTGTTCTGTAATCCATTTTACACCAGCATGTAATCCGGCAACTCCTAAAAGGTTAAGTGTTCCACACTCTAATCTGTATGGAAATTCCGTTAAATGAGATCTTTGAGCAGAACGAACACCTGTTCCACCAAAACGAGTAGATTTTACAGGAACATCTTTCATTACATAAGAACCCCCAATTCCGGTAGGTCCCATCAAACATTTATGTCCTGTAAAAGCAAAAGCATCGATACCCATAGCTTGCATATCCACTTTCACAGCACCGGCACTTTGGCTGCCATCAACAATAAACAAAATTCCGGCTTCTTTACAAATTTTTCCAACTTCGCCTACGGGTTGAACAGTTCCCAATACATTAGAACAATGGTTCATTACAACTATTCGGGTATTTTTCTTAATTCTCTTTTTGATATCATCAGGATCAATATAACCGGTTATTTTATCAAAAGGCACATAATCAACTTCAATTATTCCATCTTGCTCCAAATGATAAAGTGGTCTTAAAACAGAATTGTGTTCTACCATCGTTGAAATCACATGATCCCCTTTTTGAGCTAAACCATAGATTAACATGTTTAATGAATCACTAGCATTATAACTGAAAGTCAAGCGATTAGGATCCCCATCTCCGTTAAAAAGTTCCATTAACATTCTTCTGGTTTGGGCAACCATCTCTTCCGTTTCAATAGCTGCATCAAAACCTGTTCTTCCGGGACTAACCCCTTTAGTTCTGTAGAAGTTCATCATGAAATCATACACATCATCCGGTTTTGGGAACGATGTTGCAGAGTTGTCTAAATATATTAAATTGTTCATGTTATAAAAAATTATTGTTTTTCTAATCAAGGACTAAAGCATCAGCTACAATCTCAGCTAATGTTTTAATTTGTACGTTTAATTTGTAATAAGAGTTTAATTGAGTTAATTGGTCCACGCAATTGTGGCAGGGTGTAACCACAATCTGAGCTCCGGTATTTCTGATCTGATCAGCTTTCAATTTACCGGTTTTCATTCTTCTCTCATTGTATTCACTCATAGCCAACTGGCCGCCGCCACCACCACAGCAATAGTTGTCAATTCCATGTGGGGTCATCTCTACAAAATCGGTTACAGTTTGAGATAACACATATCTTTGTTCTTCAACAATCCCACCGTTTCTCACTAAATTACAAGGATCGTGAAGCGTAACTTTCTGTTTTATAATATTTTTATTCACTTTTATACGACCACTTTTAATATAATCTGCTAAAAGTTCGATGGAGGTTCTGATATTAAAATTAAAATGGATTTTCAAATAATTTGGAGCTTCCCAGCGGAATGCACGATCACCATGCCCACACTCAGCCAAAATTAATTCTTTAGCGCCCAGTTTTTCCATCTCATTCATCATCCGGTGTGCAATGATACTGGCTTCAGCTAAATTTCCGCTAAAAAAAGCGTAGTTGGTTACATCATACATTTCAGTGGAGATAGTCCAACTCTCTTTAGCAGCATGAAACACTTTAGCCATTGCAGAAATAGAAAGCGGAAAGAATTTGGGTTCCCGTGGATTGAGGGTGTACATCACATTTTTATCGGGTTGATTCAGTGGAATAGAGGCGGTAGTGTCATTTAACTCATCCTGAAGATCCTCTTCCAACCACTGAATGGTATCCACAAACTCATCATAAGTGATTCCCATATTATTGCCGGTAGAAAGTGCAGCATTAACTGTTGATTGTAAAGTTGCAGGCACGAAACCCATTTCAGATAACATCATTCTGCCTGTTCGAACTAAAAAAGCAATATCCAGACCAATAGAACAGTGAATATTACAACGGCTACACATGGTACAGGCGCCAAAAAACTTATCAACCATTTCAGGAATTAAATCATCATTCAATGATCTTGCTCCGGTAATTGCTGGAAATGTTTTTCCTAAAAATGTAAAATAGCGACGATAAATTGAGGCTAAAAGATCCACTTTGTTTGCTGGTGTGAGGGTTGGATCCTGATCAGCTAAAAAGTAAATACAACTGGTTGAACACAATCCGCAATGCACACAACTATTGAGATGAGTCAGCAGCTTACTATTGTCCAAATTATTAAGTATATCTAAACCTCTATCAATTTGATTTTGAGATAATGTAATCATATTTTAATGTTTTTTGGAGGCCAGGTTCCTCTCCAACCGTAAAAAAATCCTAAATGAAAGCGCGCAAAGAAAAAATAAACAACATGTTTTAATTTTCCGATTGGGATATAAATGAGTAAAATGGAACTCCATAGAAAATAGAACATTGGAATATCAAAATGGAGCATTCCAATAGTCAAGATTTGAAACCCTGTAACTAAAAGGTTCGAAATATAATCATCAGGATTAGAAATCTCTTTTTGAACTTTATTAAACAAACGTGCTACTAAAATGATTGCACCACAAATAGAAGTTATGGCTAAGCCTCCTGTTAGTCCCCAAACGAAAAAGGGCTCAGTGATATAGAATCCTGCTAAATGAATAAAAAACACTAAAACGGAAACAAAAGCACCGATATGAAATAATATGCCGGCACTATATTCAGGAAGATGTAAATAAGCAGATTCTTTGTGCGCAGGATGCATTGCTCCTGTGAAAGAATATGGGATTGCTTTGGAAAGATCTCCGGCAGATTTTGAGTAATCTTTTGGTTTACCAAGTCGAATCAAGCGTATCAGATGGAATAGACAACCTGAGATACAAATGATAAGTGCAAAAATTGCAACAATAATGTACCAACTCATAATGGGAACGATTAAACGCAGCCGTCAGGTTTGGGTAACCCTGCAACTCTACACGCACCACGAGCAGGTCCTAATGGAAAAAGCTCATAAATTTCACGTAATTTAACACCTGTATCTTGACAAATACTACGAATCATTGGGGCATTCCCTTTCTCTTCAAAGTTTCTGCGAATAAATCTCACAATTGCCCAATGTTTGTCTGTTAATTCAGTAAGTCCATCGTATTTAGCAAATAGTTGTGCTACCTCTTCATTCCAAATTTCAGGAGTTGCTAAAAAGCCATCTCCATCCACTTCGAATACTCTACCATCGATTTCTAATGTTGCCATATTAGTTTTAAGTTTTTTTAAATGTTTTGTTGAATAAAAATTTTCCGCCAATTTAAAGCGCGGCAAATATACAAAAAAAATGCAACAAAAGTTAAAAAAACTAAACTGTTTTTTATCGGTTTATGATCACTTTTTGAGTGGAATTTCCTTGGTCAGATTTTACAGTAACAAAATAGATTCCATTACGGAAAGACTCCATATTGATCACTTGTTTTGATGCTGTTACAGGTTCCTGAAGTAACACTTCTCCCAAAATATTAGTCACCATATAGGTACTTTTTCCATCAACAGGAAATAAATGGTCAATAGTGATTTGATTAGTAGCCGGATTAGGATAAACTTGCATATTATTTACAGAAGCCTCATCAATTCCCACTACATTACCTTGAAATGCTACATTGTCAACATATAGATAATCATTAATAGTAGGTTCATCACCACTACTGACAAAGGCGATTATGCAAGTATCAGGAGTTCTGGCATCTAAATAGGTTAATGGTAAGGAAAAATTAGTCCAACTCATCGCCATTCCGGTTAAAGTATATTCTAAAGAAGCAATTAATACCTGAGATTGAGTTTCCACATCCCATTTGGTCAATTGCACTACAACCAATCCCTGACTCTGTCCAAAAATCATGTGTTGCCATTTTCCGGTTAAGTTAGCAGGTCTTCCGGTAAAAGGAAAACCACTAAGAATTTCATTATCAATATCCATAGAACCACACATAGCATAACCTGGAAGGACAGCTATATCCATCATGTTTTTACTAGTCAATTTTAAAAAGTAATTTCCTGGATTTCCCGGAGATCCTTTTTCACAAGTATAAATGCCAAGTTCATCTGTCATAGCATTATAGCTAGTCCAGGAAACAGGTTCTTCGTAATTTCCAGTAGTGGTCCAATCCTCAAAACTTCCATTAGGAATTTGAGAAAATAATGAAATACTACAAATAGTGGTTAAAACTAAGGTAATGTAAAATTTTTTCATGTTTTTGCTTTTATTAAAAATAGATCGCAAAAATATAGAAAAAAATGATTGAAAAGTAGAAATGAATCTAGCTAATCAGAAGATTTGATATGGATTATAAAATACCCTAACTTGTATATATTAAATAAAGTTACTGAACTTCCCCCTTTGCTTAAACCAGCCCTAATTATCGGATTAATGAGTTTAAAAACCGGTTTTAAAAAGGGTGCTAAAGCTTTAAATCGGAAATAGGTATTTAACAATGAGATGTTATGTATTAGTTCTTTCTTTATTTCTGTAAACTTAAGAATCTGGATTATATTATCCATTCCTTCTTCCGTCTTTGTTAAAAAAACTTCATTGGTTTCAATATCACCATTCAAAACAGGATTCTCAATATGTGTTATTGAGATCCCCTTTTTGGCTAACTCTATTCCAAAAAGAGTATCTTCATGTCCATATTTCGTCAACCGTTCATTAAATCTTAGTTCTTGGAATAACTCCTTTTTAATCAAAAAGTTATTCGTCATAAATGAACGATTAGGATCTTTTTTTCTTTCTTCAACTCTTTTACTCTCTCTTTGAATTCCGTATTTCCAACGCAGTTGATGCTCTTGATCCGGTTTTTCCAAAGGATACACTCTTCCCCCACAAACTACATCCGGGTGTTCAGAAATAATCGAAATATAGTTTTGTAAAAAATCGGATTGATGAATGATCGAATCACAATCTAAAAAGAGAAGATAAGAGAATGTTGCATATTGCAAAAAAAGATTTCTAATCCTGGCACGGCCTACATTCTCTGGTAATTCAATGTATTGATGATCACCAACTATTGTCCTGTAATACTCTTTATAGGAATCATCTGAATGATCATCGATCAGTATTAACTCACACGGAATAGACAATTTTTCCATTTGTCTTTGAAGCTCGATAATCAAACCGGTGGCATCAAAATTAAACAAAGGAATACAAATCGTGATCATTTTTGCATTTGAATAAAGGTGGATACCTGCTCTAATGGTTTTGAAATATCTTTTCCACTCGGTTGTTGGTAAATATCAAGATCAAAATAAAGAGCCGCAGCTAAAATGTGATCAAAAATGTTGGCTAAAATATCTTCGTAGGCTGCCCATTCTGTTGTACTGGTAAAACAATAAATCTCAATGGGAACACCCCTGTCTTCAATTGGCATCTGTCTGACCATCAATGACATATCTTTTCGAATATCTGCCCTATTGGTGATATAATTTTCAATATATTTTCTGAAAACTCCGAGATTGGTCATCCTTCTTCCATTGATCACTTCTGATGTGTCTATCTGATTTTGAATATTATAAAGATCAATCTCTTCCTGTCTTTCGTTAATGTAATCGGTTAAAAGGTGGATTTTCTTGTATCTTTCACGGGTTTCCTGATCAATAAATTTAACGGTATGCACATTGATATAGACTGATCTTTTGATTCTTCGGCCCCCACTCTCTTTCATGGATCTCCAGTTTTTAAAACTTTCTGTCATAAAATGGTGTGTAGGCACGGAAGAGATCGTTTTATCCCAGTTTTGAATCTTAACTGTATTCAAATTAATCATGATCACTTCACCATCAGCATTGAATTTGGGCATTTCGATCCAGTCGCCCACCCGAACGGTGTCACTGGTAGCCATTTGAACACTCGCTACCAAACCCAATATGGTGTCTTTAAAAATCAATAACAGAATGGCGGTCATCGCTCCAAATGCACCCAAGAAAACAGCAGGAGATTTTCCCAGAATAATAGATAAGATCAACACACCTGTAGCGATATAAACAATAATTCTGATCAACTGAAAATAACTAGATATCGGTTTATCTTTGAATGCTGTTGTTTTTGACAATCCATACTCACTCACTTTTAAGAAAGAGTTAATGATGGTCACAAAAACAATGATTAAATAGGAGTCTGTAATTTTAATCACGTATGGAAGTCCAGCTTTAAAATCCTCAAAAATCATTTGCGCAAAACCCCGGACTATAAAAGCAGGAACCAAATGGGCTACATTATTAAAAACCTGAAATTTGACCAAAGCATCGTCCCATTTAAAACTGGTTTTCAAAAAGAATTTATATATTCCTTTGATTACCAAGTGCTTCATGATCCAAAATACGATCAAAGCCAATAACCCAACAGCAACTAATAGGATCATTAACCGAAAATAGATTGCTGCATCAACACCAACACCCCATCTGTGGAGCAAAAATTCTAACCAATGTTCAATATATTTCATAAATTAAAACTATTAATACGCAAAAATACGAAATAAAGTAACAGGTTACAGGTAGCAGGTAACAAATAATAGGTAACAAATAATAGGTAGCAGGTTACAGGTAGCAGGTAACAAATAATAGGTAACAAATAATAGGTAGCAGGTTACAGGTAGCAGGTAACAATTAAAATTAAAAATGAATAGTGAATAATGAATAATGAATAATGAATAATTGAGCACATGAGCACATTGAGAATTCGAGCATTCGAGCAATCGAGCATTCGAGCATTCGAGCACACGATATTGTCTTATTTTTGGGAGATTAGGGAGTCTGCTTTTTGGATCACTTTTTGTTTGGTGTCACTGATGACATTGATAATTTGATACTTATTTCCTTTAAGTAATGTGTTTATCCGCCACTGAAACTGGGAAATAGTGGTCTCAGTTCCGGAGTCGTACCACCAGGCGGAGTATAAAACATGCTCCCCTTTGGTTAGCTCTCCAAAATAAACATTTTGATTTCCAACTTTTATAATCTCCTCTTTTTTAATTGTATAGCCACTCCCTTTCCAACATATAAGCGGCGTATGATCAGAGGAATAAAAAGGTCTGGATGGTTTGATGTAAATCAAATAATCAGCATTACTCAATTTTAAAACACCATGTTCTTCAACACTACAACTGAAATGGGTTGTCCATCCTGAAGGAATCTTCGCTTTTGTAAGAGTTTCATTTTCTTTCTTTCCGGGAATGATAACAGCCATCAAAAAAAGAACGGCTGTTATCATCCCAATTCCAAAGTGTATTTTTTTATTGACGTTTTTTATTGCTTTTTCTACCCTAAATGAATCCCGAAATGGAAATTTTTTAATGATAAACCAAAGAGGAATAGCAACATACGCTATAAAACAGATGATCCCGATCAGATCATGAGAAAAAGTTTCCGGTTTGGATTGTAAAAAAGTGATCAATATAATTCTAAAAAGATTGGATACAATATCTAAAATATAAGTGATCCCCAAAATGATGATAATCGCAATAAACGAGTAGTTATATTTTTTGATTCTGTGAAAATAGGTGATCAATAATAACGCAGTAAAAAAGGAGAGTATCACCATTTTAAGCCCCATACATTCCGGATCTACATGAAACTCCTTTTCTCCGATTAGGATTATATTACCGGAATAACTATATTGGGAATCAATAAGATGCAATAACTGAGCAGCCACTTTGGTGAGGGTTAACCGCAACTCAAACCCGACCACTTCTGTTAAAAAAATGACTAACGGCGAGACAATCACCATCAAAAAAAGGGGCACCGAATTTAGCTTTCCGTAAAAGGATTCGAAAATAAAAAAAAGGGCACAAATAAAGGCAAAAAAGTATAGTGTACTAAATGAAAACCAAAAATAGAACCCTAAAAGTACAATGGACACAATGCCATATCTGTATGATTTCTGAGCCGACTCCCTGTAAATGACAAAAGGGAGTATCATCAGTAACAGAATAAAATTTAAGTCAAATCTAAAATAGAAGGCTAATTTTGAAAAAGAGAGTAGTGTTAACACCCCTATCAACAAGAGTGTTAACACTAATTTTTTCTCCAATATTTTGGGAATCGACACACCCATTTTTAAACTTTAAATGATTTACTCTTCACAAAAACAAAAATTCCTATTCCAACAAAAACCAAAATTAAGGCCCATTCATGAGGTTCAGGAACAGCCCCTGAGGATTCCATTGACGCATTTTTTAGGCTATTTTTATTTTCATCAATTCCAAACCGATCATAATCATTTTTGGTTTCTAAAACCACTAAGCTTGAAACCGGTGAAACAACGTAAGCTTCATTGGCCATAGAGATAAGATGTTGATTAAAAGCATACTCTTTATTGAGATAATCTTTTCCCAATTCCTGCATAATCTTATTATAGGCATACAATCTTAACAGATGGTCCGGTGCTTTGGAAACACCACAGTTTTCCTTAGATGAGATGATCATTTGAGCATTTTCCAAAATTACCGTGTTACTATCCACTTTATTGATTCTAAAAGTTTGGTCATTGATCATTTGAGCTAATGTTGCCATATTCCCGGAATAAAAATGGAAAACCTGTAGCTCTTTTAATGATTTGATATAGTTTGAAGAGTTATTTCCCAATTGAAAAATGTTGATTTTACTCTCCTTATTTTTTAAATATGTTGCTAAGTTATTTAAAAATTTTGAATCTTCAAGATCATTCAGATTGGGTGAGTTTAAGGTTGATTTGGAGATCACAAGAGTATGAGCAGCGTTTGGAATTTTATAAAATGGGAATAACGAAAAGTTCTTTTTTACAAATTGATCAAAAATAGCAGCTTCATTGTCCGGCGTAATCTGAATAATTTGATCCTGAATAACAAACACTTTTTTTCCTTTTAAAAGTGTAACAACCTGATAATATTCATCTTCACTCCAGCTGCGATTCAAATCTAAAAATAGTGTATCCGGATGAAAGGGAATGATCTCTTTTGGAAGTTGAGAAACCGTATAGGAATGATCCTGAAATGAAAAGGGTTGACTAGATAATGGAGTCGCTTTACATTTCAATTCCCAGTACGGAATATAGGTTCCGGAATATAAATAATCGTTATTGATCTCTTTCTCAAAAGATTCAGGAAGTTGAATCTCTTTAACATCATGTTCAGATTCAAACTCAATTTTTGTTGTTTCATCAATCTTCTTTATAGTGGGACCCTCAAAATAGATGTTGGGAAGTATTAAATAGCCATTTTCGTAAGTCAGAGGGGAAGTGATTCCAATTTTAAACCTCCGATTTTCTTTAGGCGTACATGGAAAAACGGTAACAGTCAACCGATTTCCCTCTTGCCAGTGCATGATTGATGGATCTCGATTTTCAACGCCAACAATTTGCACATAAGCACTATCTGCTTTCTCTTTTGAACTCAACCTCGATTTTTCCTCTTTTCCGTTAATCCACAATGACAACGATGAAGCCACAGATCCTTCCGGCAAATAAAAAGTGTACGCAGCCTCCTCATTTTCAAAATCATAAGAAGAATAATTTTTTACAGTTATAATTTTTTCCATATAAGCCATTCTATAATCGGGAAACACTTTAATATGATTTAAAACTTCAATGGTTCCTAAATCTTCACTTGACCACAACTTTCTTTGTGCCAGGTGGCGGGCATCAAACTGAGATTTCAAAATTTTAATTCTGGTATTTTCATCCAAATTCAGATCTCCAAAAAATGCTAATCCAATATTTATCAATGGATTATGTTCTTTACTTTCCCCAAACAGGGTTCTATCAAATCCCCAAAAAGAGTTTTGAAAAGTTTCATAAAAAAGATCTCCTTTGATAATCGTTTGTGTAAAAGAATCATCAGAAATATCCTGACAAAACAACACCCACTCGGGCAAACTGGTATCGGGTCTGGTAACAATCGAAGCCGATGATTTGGTGATCTCTTTTTGAACATCGCTCCATTGAAACAAAAAACCGGCGATGACGATCAGAGGAACCATAATTCCGGAATAAAAAGCCAGATGGTCGGTCCACGATTTTTTCATTCGAACAAAATAGTAAATAATATGACCTGAGATAATCAAAGGAACTAAAAAAAGCATCCCTAATCCCAGCAATAGGATCGCAATTAACGCAACTAAATACCAGGGAGCCAGATAGATTGAAAAATAAAGCGTTAAAATCAGACTTACGCCTAAAATAAAAAACTCCACAAATCTAAGATAGGGATTCATTTTCTCAATAAAAAGGAGTCCGATCAGGGAAATAAACATGATCACAATTAACAGGTAGGTCCACCAAACAAAAGTTGCAAAAATGGGAATAGACAGGTTCAGGGTAAAGCAACAGATCGCAAAATGAACTAAAGAGATGATCAGCAGTTTTTTATCGATTTTCAGAAACTTATAGAAGGGTGTATTCGAAAAAACAACGTTAATGAAATAAGTGAGAGAAAAAATAAAAGAAAAAATAGGAATAACGAGTGCTTCTTCGAAGTTGGGTCTGTTCGCTTTAATCAGGAAATGAATCACAAAAAAAACGATTAAAACCGGGATTAAGATCAACCCAAACATAAATAATTTTCGGGGTCTTTGGTGTTTTTGATTCTCCATACGATATGATTTTAAAAGAATAATAACGGAATGAAAATTAAAATAGTTTAGGAATTTTTAAATTTAACTTTCTTTAATATGTCGATAGTCGAGTGCTCGAATGCTCAATTGCTCGAATGCTCGAATGCTCAATTATTCATTATTCATTATTCATTATTCATTAATAATTAGCTTATTATCTTATTATCACATTAGCTTATTAATGAGGGCATTCCCCTTTGGCTTCGCTCAACCCAATCCAAAACCCATCGAATACAAACCCCGTCGCTTGCCAAAGGGTCGGCCTCCCGCTTCAAGTCCGCAGGTATAAGCCGAGTGACTACATGGTCGTAAAAGGAGCTCACAGGCTCGCTCTTTTACTCCCTGCATCACTACGGCTTCTACCTTTACGGGCTTTCTCGCTTCCGGCCTAATGCGAACTTTTTCATGGTGTCGGCGTTTCGATACGAAGCTATTTATTTCTTCGTTTCTTTAAGACATCGTTAGAGCGCTTCTACTCAACGACCTTAGAGGAGTGGGTATGTTGCTCAAATCCAAGGTCGCTGAGTAGAAACCGCAAAATAATACTTAATTTAAAAAATAAGACAAAACAGGTTTCGTATCGAAGCGCCGGTGCCATCATTTATTTTTAACTGCCAAACTATTAACGATTACCCGACGAAACCATCCCGCTCCAGAGGTGCGTTATATTTGTATGAGCATGTCTGCAGCCCGCCGACCGCAGTCCGCAGACTTTTCAACCTCGAAGAGGTTTCAGATTAGTAACCGTAGGTTGGCGAAGCTACCTGCGGCAAAATGAACTAGCCCGACAAACTACTACCTCGAAGAGGTTGCAGAAAGTAAATAAAAATTCACTATCTTTGCCCCGTCATTTTTTGACTAACCACGTGATATGCGTGCGGGGGGCAAGCCTTTCGAGTAACTACCCCATTAAACCTTTACAAGTAAATTGGATTGTAGTTTCAGTGGGTGTTGTAGAGGTTTTTTTCATTATTATTAATCGTGTAACTTTTCTATTTTTTTCCATACCATTGGAGTGAAATGTATATCGAAACAGCTCCACACGAGCCATTGTACGACCCCGGCCGGGGTCGTACCGCTTTCCGTCGCCACATCATTGCTATAGACATGCAATCCCTCCGGGATTGGGGGCAATTTAAATAATTCTTCTTTTTTTCTGCAACCCCTTCGGGGTAGTAGTTAGTCGGGGGGGAACATCCATCCGTAGGTAGCTTCGCCAACCTACGGTTATTCACATGCAACCCTTTGGGTTGTGCTCAGGGGCGTAGCTCTGGTATCTTCGTAGCAAGAGGGATTCACATCATATTCCAAAGGGGCGTTAGCCCTGATATCTTCATTATTCATTACGTTTCGGAGCCAGTGCGTAGGCAAGGCCACAAATAATTTAACATTTAACATTTAACAATTGAAAGATCAAGTAACAGGAAACAGGTAACAGATAACAGGTAAGGGGGATCAGGTAAAAATATGTAATTAAATAAAATAAACGTTAAAAGAAGCCTCTAAATGCAATTATTTATACAAAGTCTGTACTCCATTGTCAGAACAGCCATTGATTTTTTGTTTCTTTTTGATCAAGCAAAAAGAAAGTAAAAGAAAAGAAAGATGCAACCCTGCGGGTTGTAAAGGTTGCGGTGGCATCATTCGTCCGTAAGCTGCGCAAGCTTGCAAATGAAAAAGACTACGGACTACGGACCACAGACTTTCAGAATGCTCGAATGCTCATGTGCTCAATGTGCTCATGTGCTCATGTGCTCAATTTTTCATTATTCATTTTTCATTATTCATTTATAAATAGAACACAGATGCCGCTGATTTTCAAACACGGATTTAAATGGATCGGTTTTATCCGCGTTGCGAAAGCATCCGTTTTATCCGCGTTCCATTTTTAAGTAATTACCGGCAAACTAAAAAAAAACTGAAACCTGAAACCTGATAGCTGATAGCTGACAACTCCCTGCGTTAGCTCGAAGGCCAAGTACCCCACAGTTGGGACACTTAGCAGACCACCGGCAGATAGAGCGAGCTTGTGAGCTCCTATATGCCGGATGGACTGCTTGGTGGACCAGCGAGGAGTACAGGCCGGAGAGCGACCCTTTGGCTAGCGACGGTGTAAATAGAAAATTGACTGAGAAATTGGATTGAGCGCAGCCAAAGGGGAACGCCCTGAAAAAAAGACGGCAGACAGCAGATGGCAGACAGCAGACGAACTGTCAATGCCTAAAAATGGTTGACCGTTTGTTTACTTGTTTTTGGCATATTATCACTGGTTGAGTTGTCCTTGTTGGGGGAGCTCAGAGCTTGGTCTTGGGCTAGCCCAAGACCAAGCTCTGAGCTG
>Ga0316605_10000077_pt1 | contig 110463 bp, 112 predicted proteins | sample OWC_soil_day20_n_FD_207666 | JGI IMG/M metagenome (GOLD analysis project Ga0316605, IMG submission 207666) | Wetland soil microbial communities from Old Woman Creek delta, Ohio, United States - OWC_soil_day20_noCT | ecosystem: Environmental > Terrestrial > Soil > Wetlands | place: USA: Ohio...
GAGACGACGGGCGGCGTTTTCCTTGAGGATGCTTGGATCGGGCGCTGGCGGTTCTTCCGGCTCGATCTTCGGGGCGTTCTGGTAGGCGCTGAGGTTCCAGCGGGCGGCGTTGTTCTTGGTGCCGTCGGCGCCAAAGATGGCGTCGACAAAGCCCCAATCCTTGGCTTCTTGAGCGGTGAACCAGGTTTCGCTGTTCATCCATTCGACGACCTGATCATTGCTCTGACCGGTCTTGTTGACGTAGTCGATGGCGATGGCCTGATCGATTTTGTCGAGCAGCGTGATGGTTTCGGCAAGGTCTTCCTTGTTGCCATACACCAGTGTCCAGGCGTTGTGGATCATGAACATGGCGCCGTTGGCGATGTTCACGGTCTTGGCGGCAATGGCGACGGTGGTGGCCGCACTGGCGCAGAGGCCGTCGATCCAGACGGTGACGTTGCCATGTTGTTGGACAGCGGCAGCAATGGAGCGGCCATCGAATACGTCGCCGCCAGGGGAATTGATGCGCAGGTTGATTTCCTGGCCGTTGAGCTGGGCAATCTGCTTGACGAGCTCAGCGGCATTGACGCCCCAGTAGGAGTCGATGATGTCGTAAAGGTAGAGCGTGGTTTGCCCAGCGCCGGTGCTCTCGGCACGGACGCCAGCGGGCTGGCGTTGCGCGTTGTCACGCAGTAGTTGGAGCAGTCGCTTGTGCATCTGGCTGGCCTTTCTTTGGGTCGAATAGGGTGTCTCCACCGGGCAAGGGCGGAAGGTTCTTTATTTTTCGGATTTCGTTTGGCGTCATCCAGCCGGGCCCCTGGCTTCCGCCGATGGATTGCCGGAATGCCTCGCCTTCTGACTTGGCGTCACCGCGCAGCAGCCCCTCAAGGGAGAATTCGGTGAAGTATTTCGCGGTCCGGAAAAACTTGCGGTTGAATTCCTGCTCGATCCGGTTTAGGTAGGGCTGGATGGTGAATTTGACGAAGCCAATGGTCAGTTGCTCGACGCCGGTACCCCAGCTGGTCGTTGTTTCATTGGCGCCGATCATGTGGGGCGGCACGCCGAATGCGCGGGCAATATCGATGACCTGGTACTTGCGCGAGTCGAGCAGCTCGGCATCGGCGGCCGTCATGCTGAGTTCACGCAGCTTGACCCCCTCTGTCAGCACCATGGGACGGCCGGCATTGTTTACGCCGGTGTAGCGTTCGGAATAGGTTCGACGTAGTTGCTCGATCTGATCATCCCTGAGCTTTCCTTCGGCCTCAAGCAGGTGCTTTGACATGGCGCCGTTGGCGTAGAACGCGCCGCTGAATTCGTCGGCAGCCAGCGCGATGCTGATGCCGTGCTGGGCGCCCAGGCGGATGGTGCTGGGGCTGCTTTCGCCATCGAACATCAAGTTTGGAACGTGAACGACGTCATCCTGATGCAGGCCGTATGGGCGCGTTCCATCAGTCGGGTTGATGTAGTAGTGCAAATAGTCGCCGACACCTTCGATATCGACTGTGTCGCGATGGTGCGGCTTGAGGCCGGTGATGACGCCGCCGCGATTGCGCTGAATTTCGATGATGGCGTCACCGCGCAGGCCGTTGCAGGCAACAATGAACTCGTAGAGGCTGGCGGCTGTCCAGCGCGGGTGCGGCTGCTCGTTGAGCAGGTACCACAGATTTGAATCGGAGACGCGACGGCGGCCGCCATCTTCGGTGCGTTCGTAAATGTGGCAGGGAAGGCTGGCAATGGATCCGGCGATCCTGCTGATGCAGGCGTAGACGGCCGATGTCCGCATGGCGGTGCGATCATTGACGGTGTGGCCGGTGATGCCCTGCGATCCGCCAAGGAAGTCGAGGATTCTAGAATTGGAGAGTGCTATCGAATCGGTCTGGCCGTTGCTGGCGTTGACGATGCGTTCGGCTTTGCGCTTGGCCATCCAGGCGTTGAGGATGACGCTGCCCGACTGGGAGACGCGCTCGGCGTTGTACCAGGTTGCATTTTGTTGGGTCACAGCAGTACGTATCCTTGTTCGATGGTCTGCGATTCAGGGGCTACGGCGAGCGCGCGGTTCATGGCCACGATGGTGGCGACGGCGGCGTCGATCTTGTTGGAGGCGCGGGATTTGCGCGGGAAGATGTTTTCGTTGCGATCCTCGATGCATTCGACGTTGGACATCATCCAGACGTAGGCGGGGTTGCCGTCGTGGTGGAAGCGGCCGGAATCGACCAGGGCGGCGATTTCTTTCATGGGGTCCGACAGGTAGCGGACTTGTTGCGGTATGTCGACGACTTCGAAGCCTTCGGCGGCGAGGTTGGCGCCGAGCTGGTGACCGCCCCATGGATCCTTGGCGTATTCGCGGATGGCGACTTTGTGGGCGGATTCGATGAGGTCTTCCTGGATGAGTTCGAGGTCGATCATGTTGCCCGGGGTGGCGATGAGGTGTTGGCTGTTGACCCAGGCTTGGTAGTGGGCGTTTTCTGGCTTTTCGACGGCGGACTGGGGGACGTAGTTGCGGCTGATGGCGTAGTAGTGCCGGCCGTCGTCGAGGTCGCGCCAGCAGAGCCAGACGGTGCTGGCGATGTCTTGTTTGCTGGCGAGGTCGCCGCCGGCGACGCAGCCGTCCCAGGCGTGGGTTTCGAAGTCGAGGTTGGGGTCTCCGGCTTGCTGCAGGTTGTAGAGGTTGAGCCAGGGTGAGGCGGCGGCGACCCAGAGGTCGAGGTGCTTGGTCTTGAAGACGTTTTGTTTGCGCGGGTCGGCGATGGCGTCGCGTTGCTGAAGGAGGAGATATTCGCCGTCGACGCTGATGCCGAAGTTTGGGTTGGCTTTGCGCAGGGCTTCTTCACTGGTCCAGTCGTCGTCGGCGTCGATGGTGAAGATGATGCCGAAGCGTTGGTCGTTGTCGATGGTGCCTTCGAGGATCTTCTGCAGCTCGACCTGGTGTAGGTAGCAGGGGCCGGATATGTCGGCACCGGCGGTGGTGATGACGAGGATGAGCGGCTGGCTGCGGGCGCCCATGCCAGTCTGCATGGTGTCGAAGAGCTCGGCGGTCTTGTGTTCGTGGTATTCATCGACGATGGCGCAGCTGGGGCTGGCGCCGTCGCCGGGTTTGCCGATGACGGGCTCAAACTTGGAGTTGTTTTCGGCGATGGAGAGGTTGGAGGCGTTGACGGTGAGGCCGTAGGCTTGGCAGAAGCGCGGTGTGGCGCGGGCCATGAGCAGGGCCGGGCGGAAGACTTCCATGGCCTGGTCTTGCGAGGTGGCGCCGGAATAGACTTCGGCGCCGAATTCGCCGTCGACGGCGAGCATGTAGTTGCCGATGACGGCGGCCAGGGTGGATTTGGCGTTTTTGCGGGGGACGATGACGTCGGCGACACGGAAGCGGCGTTTTCCGGTGTCGCGATTGATCCAGCCGAAGATGCTGGCGAGGATGAATATTTGCCAGCGTTCGAACTTGATGAGCTGGCCTTTGGCGGCCCAGTCGCCCTTGATGTGGGGCATGAGTTCGCCGAATTTGCAGATTCGTTCGGCGGGGCGGTAGGTCTTTCCCTTGGCGTCGGTGAGTTCAGGGTTGAAGACGTAGGGCATGAGGCCGGATTCGGCGCGCGACAGGTCGTTCAGGTGACGCTGGCAGGCAAGGCGGTGCCATTTGTTGGCGATGATCTTGCCGTCGACGACGTCGCGGGCATAGGCCGTGGCGATGTCGCCGAAATGGGTTTCCGACAGGGCTACAGACCGTTCCATGCGTCTTGAGTCCCTTCTTCGAATAGTTGGCCCTGGCGGTTGTCGCTTTGGGTGACTTTGGTGCGGGCTGAGGGCGACAGGCCGAACAGGTCAAGGTAGGCTTTGACTTGTTGCGAGGCTTTGTTGCCGGCGACCCAGTAGTGGCTGTAGGTGAAGTTTCCGTTGGCGGTGCGGACCATGATGCCGTCGCCGCCTTCGTAGATTTCGCCCTTGGCTTCAGCCGCAGCGCGGGCTTCTTCGGCCTGTTTCATGGCGCGGGCGAGCTGACGCTCGGCCCAGACCATCTTGGCCCAGGCTTGGCAGTAGAGGACCAGGGCGGCTCGGTCGAGATTGGAGACGAGGCCATAGTGCTCGAGCTCGGCAGCGAGGCGCTTCCATTCCTTCTTGGCTTCGGGCCAGATCCATGTCGGGAAGTCGGGGATTTCGACTTCGGGCTGGAATTCGTCGAGCAGCTGGCCGAGCGGCTTCTTGCTGGCGTTGCCTCGCAATAGATGCACGTTCTTCGGGAGCGGCTTCGGTCCTCTCGATCCCATGTGCACCTCCGTAAACGAAAAAACCGCCCGAAGGCGGTTGGCTGGTTTCCCCACCAGGGGGAGTTCCTATTTCATCAGGATCTCTCCGCTCGGCTCGATGACTCAGGATCACCGGCCGCCGAAGCGGCCGGATCACCATAATCACCCTTGCTCGAGCACACTGGCTCAGGGTTTTATTCTTGCCGGCTACTTCCATTGGGCCCGGGCCGGCGCTCGGACTGACAGGGGCGGAAGCAACCCCATCCTGGGTGTAAGGCTGACTGACCCGATTAAGCGATCGCCACTCGCACGCTACGCGCTGCCTGCTGACCCATACCGGCGTCGTCATCGGCCTCATCCGCGCTAAGCCCGGCTTTCGGATGTTGGTGCACACGTATGCACCCTTGAAGAGGGGGGGGTACCCCCTCCCCTAATTACTCCCGCACGAAAAAATTTCACTAACCGTCCGGTCCCGGCGGGTAGGGGGTCAGACTTTTGAGGCCCCCCTCCCCTTTGCTGCTTCGGCCGTCGTTTTCGTTTGGTGGCAGCAGTCGCAGATCGACTGCAGGTTTGTCTCGTCGTCACATCCGGCAAGACTGCCACGCAGATCTCGCCAGGATTCCTTATTGATGATGTGGTCAACCTGTGTTGCTGCTGTGAGGCGGCCTTCTTTCAGACAGGGTTGGCATAGACCATTGTCTCTTGCCAGGATTCGCTTTCGGCGCTTGTCCCAGTCTGAACCATATCCACGTTCGTGTCGGCTGCCTCGACGAACATCGCCGAATTTACCGATGCGCCGGTCGCCCTGGTGCGCGCTGCAGTATCCACTTCCGTCGCGTACCAAATCACCACATCCGTGGTGTTTGCATGGCTTGGCTGCAGTCGTGGCCATCTATTTATTTACCTTACCACGGCTGTCAACCCCCACAAGGTCAACAAAGTCAACAACTTGCGAAACGCGCACGCCTAGACCTTCTTCACCAGCCAAAGCCAATACATCGCGCGCAACAAGTAGCATCGCCGCCCGAATTCCTTTAGGCATTCGTCCGCTCTCTCGATTCCGAGTCCAATGCTGTCCCAGCGCTGCCAAATCGTCCAGCGCGTCAGCAACAGGGTCATGCACGACAATCAACTTAGTATTTGCCATTTTCGCCATTGATCAACCCTTACTCAGCCGCGCCGTCAGCTGCCTTTCCATCCACACCTCAGCCTCAACCAGGCAGGCCACGCCTGTGCTGATGGCGACGTCGTGTTCGGGGATCTTGATCTTCCCGGTACCGCCACAGGAGCCGCACATCTGCTGCTCGATATTCAGCACGCCACGGCCGTGGCAGGTCGGGCAGCGGTCATTGTTCCAGAGCTCCAGGGCGCGCAGGGCGTGCTCTTTGATGCCGTCTGCAGCCATGCCACGCCGCTGCATTTCCGTGGCCAGCACGAGCAGCACGTTCCATGTATTCATCGCTGATGGCGGATTCGTCAGGTAACGCACCACGGCGAAGCCCAGCGGGTTCTTCTGACCAGACAGCCCTAGTGCGATGATGGCCTCGAGGGGCCAGCGCTCCCAGCTCAGATCACCCGATGCCGTGGCAGTCACAGCGCTTTCCACACGGTTCAGCTCGTTGATCATCATCACCCTTTCAATTTACCGGCCTTGGCCAGCCTGGTCAGTTTGCGAATACGCCTCGCCTTGCGGCGGACATCCTGTTCCTTCAGTCGCTTCTCTTCCTTCGCCATGTCGGCGCGCAGAGTGCGGATCTGATCGATGGTCTCAGCCGGGTCTTTCCACATCCAGGAGAAAGGGACCGTCGCCATCAGGCCTTGCCTCCCTTAGCTTCAGCAACCTTTGCCCGCATGGCCGACTCAGCCACACGAACGACCAGCGAGAAATAGACGACGCCCGTGGATAGGTCAGCCAGCCAGCGAGCCCACAGGGCGAGGCTGGTCATGTCGTTCGTCTGGATGCAGCGCTTGATGACGCCGTTGAACTCCTGAATATCGGCGTCGGTCCATTCGCCGGATTCCTTGCGGGCCTTGGCCACCATGTCGAAATCAGCGCGCAGTTTCTTCAGCATCAGTTCCACTGGTTTTCTCCTGTAGGTTCCATACCTTCCAGACGTATGGCAGAGGTATGGAACCCTAAAAGCCTTGCTGTGTGGCCTTCTTCCATACCTTCCATACCTTCCATACCTAAATTGATACCTGTACGGGGGTGCACGCGCACGTGTACGCGTGTGTGTGCGCGCCCGCCTACATGTGCGCAGGAGAAACAGGTATGGAAGGTATGGAAGGTATGGAACACCATTGCAGCACAACGCTTTCCAGCTTCCATACCTTCGACATAGGTATGGAACAGGTATGGAAACTGCGGTTTAGAAGCCGGCATATTCCCCTCCTGTTTTGGGTGCGTTGGTCGGCTCGTTGGCTGGGCCGTCGTCAAGCATTGATGGCGGCCGATACCAGAACCGCGTCATGCCGTTGCGCTTCTCGATCTTCTTGCACCCGAGCTTGCGCAATGCCGTTCCTACGCGCGTTTGCAGGTCTCTCGTGAGCTTCGACGCATCCATGCTTCGACCATCGACGCTGAGACCTTCCATGACGGCTTGCGCGATCGAGAAATCAGCCACCTGGCTATAGACCCAATCGTGCAGCGCATCGATCAGACTGTCCTGCTGCTCCCGCTTCAGCTGCTCAGGATCGAAGTACTTCTTCTGCTCGTCCCAGATAGGCCAGTAGCGATGCCCGGCGTCGTAATACGCCATGGCCTCGGCGAACAGCTGCTCGCGTGCCTCAATCAATCCCTGCACGTCGAGAACGCCCACCGACACCGGCCAGAACCGCCGGCCGCCTGTGGGGTCTTTGTTCCACTCGTGCTCGTTGGTCGTGCCAGCAAAGACAAGACGCCGAGGAAGCTTGACGAACGATGTCGCGAACGGCACCCGGAACTCATCGAAACGTCGGGACAGAAAAGCCTTCTGCCGCTTTTCGTCCGAGCGCGCCATGGCGCCCATTTCGGCAATCTCAAGCAGCCACTTGCCCTGCAGCGCCATCATGGCGTCCTTGTTGCTCAGGTCGAGTTCGACGTCGCTGAACCAGGCATCACCCACCAGCGCGGCGAGGATCGTCGATTTGCTCTTGCCCTGCTCCCCTTCGAGAATCAGGCTGTAGTCGAACTTGCACCCCGGCTCCATGGCCCGGGCGATCATGCCCATCAGGAACCAGCCACCCGACAGGCGCAGGTATTCCTTCTGATCCGGCGACGATGGCGTCGCTCCCAGATACCGCTCAAGCCATCCGCCGATGCGCTTCTCGCCATCCCATGCAGGAAGGCCACGCAGCCACAGCACCAGCGGATTGAACGCGTGATTTCGCGCGACCAGATCGACCGCCTGGGCAGTGATCTCTTTACCCGGCGCAAAACGGTACCGCCGCGTGATCCAGATCGACAAATGAACCGTGTCCTGATCCGTCCATTCACCCGCCTCGCCATTCACGAACGGCGGCGGCCGGCGCTTCACCACGCGCTGGGCGTGCTCGTCGAAGGCAATGATCCCCTCCCAGAGCGAATCATTCACCAGCACGTCATACACATTCGCCACGCAGCGCTCGATATCGCCCTTCTGCGTCTTCAGCAACGAGTAGTACCAGCTTTGCCTATCTTCCCCCGCGGCAGCATCTTTAGCGGTAGAAATGGTTTCCGAAGGTGTTTCCGGCTGGTCTCTCTGCCACACCGCCGAATTGTCACGCAGCCATGAAAGGCTCGTCTCTTCGTCAATATGGCCAATCTGGCCAGCCGCGCACATGTCGGCAACGTCCCAGCCATCCGGAAGAGTGCCCGGTTCCGGAAGATTGACCATCCAGACCTTGCACTTCTGCCCCTCAAGCCGCTCGGCAATCTTCAGCGCCGCCTTCAGTCCGGCCTGCTTATCCGCTGCCAGGTAAGGCTTCGACTCCGGATCGACGCCCTGCTCCTTCTCATCCTTGCTCAGGCGCTCGCGCTTCGAGTCGGCATCGGGCCAGATCATGACCTTGCGACCGATCAACGGTGACCAGTCTGCCTTGTGCTCGGCATTGGTGCCGCCGCACCAGGTCAGCACGGCCAGCGACGGGAAGAGGCTCTGCGCCACATCCGCGCACTTCTCGCCCTCGACGATCAACACAGTCGCATCCGGCATCGCCGCCAACCGGTCCAGACCATACAAAGGCCGCGGCTCGGCAAAGTGCATCCAGTGCCACTCGCTCTTGCCCGTCCGTGAATTCGTTGCCCAGCACACCGGAAGCACTTCCTTGCCGCCGTCGCTCGTCTTGAACCGGAACACGTACCCCAGCGTCTCCCCATCCGCGCCGCGGTAATGCCACAGCATTTCCGGCAGCCCGCGCTTGATGTGCGCCTTGGGCGCTTCAGGCGCATCCGCCGGCGCCTGGCGCTGCGGAACCCACTCCGACACCGCCTTCTTCGGTGCCTCGTTCTCGGCTGCAGCCTTGGCCGATGGGGAGGACTTCTCTGCCGGGGGGGTTGCAGAGTCGGGTGGCATTGCGGCACGGCTGCCGCCACCCGTGCGGGGGGGTAACTGTATACTCAGACGCGCGGCCACGTCATAGGCCGCCTCGATCTGATCGTTGTTGTGGAACAGGTAGGCACACAGCGAGACGAGATCCTTGCCGGCATCGCCCGCCGCGAAATCGCCCCACATGCCGTTCGTCATGTTGATCGAGAACGACCCCTCGCGATTGTCGCTTCGCGTCGGATTGACGGACTTGTACTCGTACCCGACCTTGTGCCCGTTCGGCAACCATTCGCCGAGCAGCTCGTCGACCGCATTCAGCGCCCGGGCCGCCAGCATGCCAAAATCGATTGGTTCTCGCCGGCCCCCGCCGGAATTCCCCCGCTTGGCCATCAGCGAACCGCCTTCAGGCCTGCTGTCGGCACCTCACGCACCGTCGATTCGATCTCGGCCAGCATGCGCTGGATGGCGCCAACCGTCCGGTGCGCACGCAGCTTCAGCGCATCAAATTCAGAGGGTTCGATGATGCCGTCCGACCGTGCCTCAGTGAACTCACGGGACAGGTCACCCATCGACTGGATGATCGACAAATAAGCCTGCAGGACATCATCGTCACCCGCCATCCCGGCCGGCAGCTCGACGAACACACCGCCGAAGTACTCGCAGATCGCCTCGGCATAAACCTTGGTTTTGGCGTACTCAGCCAGCGCGATCGCCTCACGGGCAGTCACCTCGTAATGCGGCATCGCATCGGAGAACTTGTTGTGCATGATGCCGGGCGATCGGCCGACACGCTTGGCAGCAGCGGCAATGCCACCATCCATCGACAACAAAACCGCATGCAGCGCGTCAATCGGATCACGATGAGACATGGCGAACTCCCTCAGTAAACATTCCAGTGCACACCAGCCACACTGGAACCGTTGAAGAAAAAGACCGGCGAAGAAGCCAATCCAGGAGAAGTGAAAACATGATCAGCACCAAAAAAATGGCCAGCCATCCCGCGAACGGAATGAGCCGGCCAAACGAGAGGTACTACAGGAGACAACCGGAGAGAGACCATCACGCGGACTCTTCGAAATTTGGCGGATTTTCCGCGTTGACAGGAGAAGTTCCGCGCAAATATGCCCAATCGACATCGGATCGAACCTCCTCGCAAGTGACTACAGAATTGGAGTGTTTTTCCATTTCGATGCACAGGGATTCGCCAAGCTTTTGGCCCCTGGATAAGGCCTTGCGCAAGTAGCCGATGGAGGTTTCGCATTTATTTGCGAACTCCTCCTGCTCCTTTGTCGAAAGTGAATTTAGAAAGTCGCGAAGGTTCATAACCGCAATCATTACCCACGGGTAACGATCCTGTCAATACCTTCAGGATATTTACCGGCGGGTAATCAACGAGAACAATCCTGTCATGGAAAAGACATACGAAATGCGCCGCCAACACCTAAAAACCCTCGTTGACAAACTGGGGAGAGGAGGTATTGCCGCCGTCGCCAAAAAGATCGATGTCAATGCGAGCTACCTGTCACGCTGCCTATATCCGCCAGAAAAAGCCGGACGGAAAAATATCGGCGACGAGATCGCTACCAGGCTGGACGAGCATTTCCCGTCGTGGAAAGGCGCCTCAATAACCTCGTTGCATAGTCCAGCCGCCGCCTACTCCGTCGAACCCACACGGGACAGCATTTCACCCGCCGCCGTAATGTTCGGCCATGTGTTCGACAAGCTGAGCCCTGCAGACCAGTTCGACCTTTGGGTTGATCTGAAAAAACGGGTAATGAACTACCCGGAGGTAGAGCGGGAATACTTAGCCGATATCGTGAAATATTTAACACTAATCTGATCCAGCTTTACCTTGGTAATATTTATCCTGAATATGCCTCATGTCATAGTTTCAGGACAAAAACAAACCAGGGATAAACATGGGAACAGTAACCAGAATACGGCGTGAAGTACTGCCGAAAGAGCTCTACGACCTCATTGAACGATTTATGATGGGCGAAATCGCATCGATGCAGATCACGACGCTATCGAATACATTCAAGATAGAACACTTCAGTTTTGGCGATACCCCAAAACCGCTGGCTGACATATCCAGCAATACTCCATGCCGGATATATGAGATCAAAGGCAAAAAAAATTGAAAATGATCAGACCACCAATAACGCTACTGTCGGCGCTAATCGCCACCATCTCACTACCTATTTTCGCCGAAGAAAATGCAGATCTGGCGATCTTGATTGCCCCTGAGCCAATCGAGTATCGAATGGAGTACTCACTCCATACATTCGCATCAATCATTGGCGCTTGGGGACCGCTACTCGCAAACAAAGCGAGGAACAATTCTCTCTCGGGAGACTTGACAACCGCCATGATGAGGTCCGGCGTTAGACCCAACCAGGAACTTCGCGAGGCAACCGAAAAACACCTTGCGGCCGTAGGCATCAAGACCGAGCGGACAAACCTTCCAATCAACCCAACCAACCAGGCGGCGACCAATTATCGTGAGGCGGCAAAAGATCGACCCGTCCTGCATGTCTATTTCGAACGAATCGGCATTCAATCCAGGCCATCGAGCAAAACATACACCCCTTTCGCCCACGTCTACTATTGCCTTGTCCAAAAGGGGAAATCCGCATGCGATGAAACTGCAGATCGTGGCTATTACGGAGAGGGATACACAGAACACGAGCGCCTGGTCGTTCCTGCCGAACCCGTATATCAATGGATCGACGCCGACGACGTAATGCGAAGACAAAGCGATGTCATTGCTTCCATACACGCCATGTCTGACGCCATGGGCAAAGAAATAGCCGAGGCCGTTTCAGAGCACATGAGGCAGTAACAACCCCCAGCCAATGACAACCGCCTACGGGCGGTTTTTTTTCGCCCAGAAAATCGAAATCGTTACCCGTGGGTATTGCGCTTATGATTACCTAGGGGTAATATCTGCCAAACATTAAACGGAGGTCACCATGAACAAAGCACTCGGCATCGGCATCATCGCTTGCTGGATGGCGCTCGCAGCGATGGCGGTCATCTGACATGACCACCGCCGAAGCGCTCGACAAGGCCCGCGACATTGCGCGCGGATCGACGTGTTTCCTGATGCCCGTCGGCGGTGTTTTCAAAATCTGCCGTCGCGTTGACCGCCGCGTCATCACCCTCGGCAAACGAACCGACGCCAGCCAGGCACTAAGCCTCCTGCGCCGGGTATGCAATCACTAGGAGGCGACCATGGAACTCGACCCGAAATATCAATGCTGTGAATGCGGCGACATTCACGACGACGAAGACGATGCGCGCGAATGCTGCGCACCGCGCATCAAGGAAGTTTTCGTGTGCCCTCAATGCAAAGAAGTTTTCGACGACGAAGACGAAGCCATCGAATGCTGCGATCTCCCCGAAGGGTTTGAGATCAGGCCAAGCCTGATTGAGCTTGAGGCTGCTGGACAAATGAGGCTGCTGCCATGATCACCGCCCAAATCATCCACGACAGCGCCCTGCTCGAAGAAGTCGCCGTTGCCGCCGCCAAACGCGGATGGCACATCATCAGCAACGGCAAGCGCGCCGTTATCAGTCCCATCATCCCCGCCGGCTGGACGAAGATCGCCGTCAAGGTCAAGACCGCCCGCAGCGCCACCCTGGAGGCCCAGCCATGCGCCGCCTGATCGACTGGCTTTACCGGACCCTGTTCGGCATTCACGTCCGCACCCACGAGCAGCACATCGCCGACCTGCGCATTCTGCTCGACGACCTCTACCTGCAGGCGCAAACCACGGACGCGGAAATCGAAATCGTCACCCGCAAGCTCCTCGACGCCAAGGAAAGGCGCGACGAAGCCGCCCGCAACGCCGGCAAATTCGTCGAGCGCCGCAAATCGATGATCGACGACCGCTTCCCAGACCCAATTCCCCGCTCCTACTGAGGACATCATGATCCTAGACATTCCCGTCCTGACCGCCATCAAAAAACTGGGCGTCGCAACCTATTCCCAGCTTGAGGCCGAAACAAAGGAAAAGCTCAATAAGCTGCGCTGGTGCTGCAACGACCTGAAGGCCCGTCAACTCGTCAAGCAGACCGAAGACCCGACCGACAACGAAGTCGCGTGGAAGATCACAGCGAAGGGAGATCAGCACCTATTCGCCCAGCAACAATCCGACATTGAAGCGGCCGAACTCGAAAAACATAAAGCGAAGCACCTGAAAAAACCCGGCAAGGCCACCCCGGCCAAGGCGGCAAAAGGACACGTCGGAAGAGCGTGTGCAACCCCAGCGGCCGGAGGGGCATATATCAGCCGCAGCACGGAATCGGATCGCCTCGTTGAGGCAGATAGCACCTCCACCGAGGCCCGTGCCGTTGTCGAGACGCAGGCAGCCGGTTTGGCGGCTGAGGAAAGCGCTTTGGCGAGCGCCTACCGCCCTGCAGTCTCCGACGTGAAATCCGACATCGAGATCATCGCCGATCAACTGTTCCAGGTTTCCGAAGACGAGCCGCCGATTGAGTTCGCCGATCCGCAGCTGTTCGCCATGATCAGCATCGACGGCACGATGCACATCGCGTTCGCGTGGAAAGAAATCAACCTTCCCGCCTTCGCCGTCCGAGAACTAGCCGACTTTATCGGCGACACCGAAGCAGCGTGGGACTGATCATGCCCACCCAACGCTTCCGACACCCTGCCGGCGCCTTCGAGATCACCAGCCTGCCCGGCCAGCCACAAGTCGCCATCTGTCACAGCTTCTTCGTCCGCGAAACCGATCGCGGCCGCGGCAAGTCCCACGAGATCAAGGCCCAACAACGCCACACCCTGCAAAGCCTGCAGTACGACTACGCCGTCTGCACTGTATCCGGCAACAACCACGCCCAGAAAGCCGTGCTCAGCCAGGGCGGCTGGAAAAAGCTGACCGAGTTTTACAACCACCGCAACGCCGAATTCACCGAGACCTGGGGGACCACCCCGTGACCGTCCTCGCTCTCATTGCCCTCATCAACCTTTTCATCAACCCATAGGTGACCCATGCAACAACTCACACTACCCCCGCTCGCCGAAGGCGAGACCTACATCGGCGCGATCGGTGACGCATCAGGAAATCTGCATCACGTCATCCTGCTGCCCGGCGACAACGACGAAGCCACCCACGAAGCCGCACTCGAATGGGCCAAGAGCATCGGCGGCGACCTGCCCACCCGCATCGAGCAGGCCATGCTCTGGGCAAACCACCGCGACCTGTTCCAGAAGGACTGGTACTGGAGCAACGAAATCCACCACCGCGAGTCAGGCTGGGCCTGGTATCAGGACTTCGACATCGGCGGCCAGAACCACCACGGCTACCGCAGCTACGGGTTGCGCGCTCGTGCCGTCCGCAGATTGCCCATTTAATCATTCATCCATTTCGAGACCGTCATGACCACCATTACGCTTGATGAAATCAAGGCCCAGCATGCCAAAGTGGCCGAAATGATCACTGCCTTTGAGCTGCAGCAGGCACCATCTGCCATGTTCATCCCCGAGGCCACCATCAGCCTTTCCCCGGGCGAACACTACGCCGGCCTCGTTCTCGGCAAAGACGGAGAGCCGAGCTATCACCTGGTGCTGCTCCCCGGCCAGGCCGACGACATCACCTGGGAAAAGGCCGAAGAATGGGCCGCCAAACAGGGCGGAAAACACACATCCAGCCTGCCCACCCGCCGCGAGCAGTCGCTGCTCTTCGCCAACCTCAAGGAAGAATTCGAGGAGCGCGCCTACTGGTCATGCGAGGCTCACGAAAGCGAGTCAGGCTGGGCCTGGTATCAGGACTTCTGCTACGGCCTCCAGTACGGCATCAACCGCGACCACGGGTTGCGCGCTCGTGCCGTCCGCAGATTGGTCATTGAGTAATTTATCAATTTAATCAGCATGGCCACCCACACCCATCTTCCCATTTACAAGGTCGCCTACGACCTGCTCGATGTCGTCACGAATCTCGTCAAGAACATGCAACGTGATTTCAAGCGTTCCATCGGGGATAAGATCAGCGCCGAGTGCATTGAGATCACGGTGCTGATCTTCCGGGCCAATGTCGCCCAGGACAAGGCACCGCACCTGCTGGAACTGATCGAGCGCCTGCAAGTCGCCGAACTGATGCTTCGTTTGTCCATGGACAAACGCCTCATCTCCAAGGCGGCCTACGCTCAGGCAATCGAACTCACCACCAGCATCGGGAAGCAGGCCAACGGGTGGCGCCGCGCCGCACATCGCCCGCTTCATGGAGGTCAAGGCCGCCATGACTGAGCGATCATTCAATCTGGTCGTGCCGCTGGCTCACAAGGCCACCGACATGCGCACCACGGACACCGCCGGCAGCATGCCGGGCCGGTCCGGCGCAGTTTCCAGGCTGAACACTCGGCCGGGCGACGTGGAAAGCACGATGGGTACGAGTCAGGCTGGGCCTGGTATCAGAACTTCAACAACGGCAACCAGAACAACAACAACCGCAACAACGGGTTGCGCGCTCGTGCCGTCCGCAGATTGGAAAGCGCCCGCTGATTTCACCTTCGCAGAGCTTGCGCAAGCCTATTTCGATTGCCGCCGCACCAAGCGCAACAGCGCCAGCGCGCTGGCCTTCGAAGAGCGCCTTGAGCACAACCTGCGCACCCTCTACGACGAACTGCACGCAGGCACCTACACGCCCGGAAGCAGCATCTGCTTCGCCATCACCCGCCCAAAGCCCCGCGAAGTGTGGGCAGCGACGTTCCGCGACCGCATCGTGCATCTCCTGCTGCACAACCGAATCGGCCCGCGCTTCTACGCCCGATTCATCGCCGACTCCTGCGCCTGCATCCCGGGCCGTGGAACCCTCTATGGCGCCGAACGACTCGAGGCCAAGGTACGCAGTATCACCCAGAACTGGACGCGGCCAGCCTATTACCTGAAGCTCGATCTGGCCAACTTCTTCGTCAGCATCGACAAACGCATCCTGCACCGCCTGCTCGCCCGCCGCATCAACGAGCCATGGTGGCTGACGCTGACCGAAACCATCCTTTTCCACGACCCGCGCCAGAACTACACCCTGCGTGGCAACCCGGCCGACCTCGAGCGCGTCCAGCCACACAAGCGCCTGACCAGCCAGCCCGCACACCTTGGCCTGCCAATAGGCAACCTCAGCAGCCAGTTTTTCGCCAACGTCTATTTGGACGTATTAGACCAATTTGCGAAGCACTATTTGCACGCCAAGCACTACATCCGCTACGTCGACGACTTCGTGCTCCTGCACGAATCCGCCCAATGGCTCAACGACGCCAAGGACCAGACCGAACACCTGCTCGCCACCCAACTGGCCGCCAGAATCAACCCGAGCAAGACCATCCTGCAACCCATCGACCGCGGCATCGACTTTGTCGGCCATGTCATCAAGCCACACCGCCGGACGCTGCGCCGCAGGACATTCAACGACGCCCTGCACCGCCTCAAAACCATTCCCGAAACCGACCTTTTCGAGACCGGAAACAGCTACTTCGGCCTGCTACGACAAGCCACCCACAGCCACCACGACCGCGCCCAGATCGCCAACATCCTGCGCAGCCGTGGCCACAGCATCAAATCAGACCTGACTAAAACATATAGGAAATCAGCATGAACTTCACCGGCCAACCCATCCCCCTACCGCTCGACCCGACCATAAACCGCTGCCTGGCGCACGGCGATCACGTCGGCGAATGGTGCGAGCGCAGCGAAACCTGCGCATGCCACCAAACCATCAAGCACGACCGCGGAATCTACCCGCCGGCCGCGTTCCGAAAGTGCACGACCGACCACTTTGCCGCCTATCTTCCGCTCGAAGGCTTCCCGATTGACGACAACGAGGATGAAGGGAGGCCAGCGTGAGCCATACGAAAGAGCCTTGGAGCTACGGCGAGGACAACGACGGATGGTATGTAGAAAAAGACGGTGTGCAGATTGCTCACGGACTTTCAGAACAGGACGCCCGCCGAATCGTCGCCTGCGTGAATGCTTGCGCTGGAATGGATGACCCTGAAGGAAAACTCAGTGAAATGCGCCACATGATAACTGACATGCATATTCGGGCCATTAACGCAGAGAAGAATCTCGACAGCTACAAAGACGCAGCAGAGTACAACAAGCGTAGGGCTGAGGATGCAGAGAAGAAGCGCGACGATCTGCTGGCGGCGCTTGTCAATTCTCGCAACTGCCTTGAGAGCGCAAACGAAATGGGCGACGGCCCGATAGTCGACACGATCTGGTACGGGCCAGCCGAAACGCTATTCGACTACATGGACTCGGTTATATTCGGATTCAACGGTCAACCGGAAAAAACGCTCGAAATCGAAACCACCATCCCGGCCATTGTCTTCTACCCGGCCGGCAGCCTTGGCGAAGAGGTGGCGCCGTGAGCGATACCGATATCGCGCTAGCGTTGGCCGGTCTGATAAACGCCATCGCGCTACCCCTCATCGCACATCTATTGACGAGGCCAAAATAATGAGCCGAATTGTCTGTCAATTCTCATGCGGCGCAGCATCGGCTGTAGCGACGAAGCTTGCGCTAGCCCAGTACGGCGAACGCGCCGTTGTGGTGAATGCCTTTATTGCTGAAGAGCACGAAGACAACCGCAGGTTCGCCGCTGACTGCGAGCGCTGGTTTGGACGCACTATCGATACCCTTCGCGACGTAAAGTATGACGCGAGTGCTATCAAGGTTTTTGAGACGGTCGGATACATTAAGGGGCCGCGCGGCGCATCCTGCACTAGCCGAATTAAGCGCGGGCTTTTGCGCACATTTGAGCGGCCGGGCGATGTGCTTGTCCTTGGCTATACAGCAGAAGAGCAATGGCTCCTCGACGACTGGCTAGAAAACTGGCCGGACCGCCCTGCGATAACACCATTAATTGACCGAGGGCTTACAAAGGAAGACTGCAAGGCGATGGTGATCCGCGCGGACATCGAGCTTCCGATGATGTACCGGCTTGGATACGACAACGCGAATTGCATCGGATGCGTGAAGGGTGGGCTCGGATATTGGCGCGCGATCCGCGAAGACTTCCCGGAGCGGTTCGAGCGCGTTGCCCAGGCCGAGGCCAAGGTGGCAGCGCTGCACGGAGAGAACGCCTACATTCTGCGCCACCGCTCAGGACCGCTCAAAGGAGAGCGTTTCCCACTGCGCCAACTTCCAGCCGGGAAGCCTGATCGTGGCGAGCAGCTACCGTCGTGTGGGCTGTTTTGTGAAACAGCGGAGCAGGAGTACGCAGCATGAGCCGCAAATCCTGCAAACGCACCCATCACCGCCTGGTCGCGCCGACCATCGTCGCCCTGCACCTTAACCCTGAAGTCAGCCTGCAGGAGCGCCAGGCCATCGCCGCGCTGCGTGGCGGGTGGGCGACGACCGCACACTTCAACATCCTCGCCGACTGCCGCGACATGCTCATGCTGGCAGCCTCGGAGAAGGCTGACAAATCGACCGAGATCTGCTGCGACCTTGCCGGCATTGCACTCATGAACCTGAAGGACCGCTACATCGCAAAAAAGCGCATGGGCGCCACCGGCGACGAGCTGCAGGCGCTCGACCTCCTGGTCGACACCTCCGAAGACTTCTGGAAGCGCCAGGGCGGCGGCCTGTTCATCGACGCCGAAGCCGCCCTGCAGCGCGCACGACTGATGCGGGCCGAAGAGGCTAGTTTGAGGGATGCAGCATAACGCTTAGGTGATGGGCCGAGGCAACGCCAGTTGCCGAAGGTCCAGCGCGAAGCGCGACATTGACCGGAGTGTTATGTGTGGAGAACAAGATGAGTGATGTTGAAATAGTGAAAGCAGCAAAGAAGCGGCACCGCTGTTCATGGTGCGCGGAAGGTATTGAGGCCGGAGAAACCTACAAGCGTTACCGCTGGTTTGGCGATGACGGACCAGCCACGGTGAAGATGCACCCTGAGTGCTACGACGCAATGATTGAACTGTCCCAAGAGTGGGGTGAAGACATTGAATGGCACGAAGGCGACAACCCACGCGGCTGCAATTGTGGCCACAGCAAAGGCTGCGACCGTTGCGATACAAAGAAGGCGCAGACACATAACTTGTAGTAGACGCCAAAAATGTCCAATAACCCGGTGCTGTCGCGTATCACCATCAAACCGGACAGCGCCGACCATTGCGACACAGCGAACAACGATCATTGCTCAATATTTAAACAAAGGAAACCGGACACATGAGCGACATGACCAGACAACAGCTTTGTGCCGCTCTAGGCATATCCGAATCGACCGTGCGGCGTCTTGAACAATTCGGCATGCCGTTTACTCCGGTTGGCATTCGCTCAAAACGCTACAATCTCGACGAGTGTAAAAACTGGCTGAGAGAAAACCAATGTCAATTTGGACAGACGAACAAGGCCGCACCCACGTCGGCATCATGGTCAGCGGCAAACGCATTCACCGACGCTTGCCGGAAGGTACATCTAAGAGTGATGCCAAGCTGATCGAGGCCAATCTAAGAAAAGCTGCAGGACGAAAGCAGACACACATCCCGGGCGACCCATCGCTAACCGAAATAATGGGCCTGTACATCGCGCATGCCGACACGCTGCGCAGCCCAGAAACAGCAAAGCACCACGCCTTACGTGCCGGACCTTGGTGCGAGGGAAAAAAGGCCAGCGAAGCCGATCTCGTTGTCGCCAAAATGATCGACGACATGCGAGGACACTACGCGCCAGCGACCATAAATCGCAGCATCGGCGCCATCAAGGCAGCACTCAAAATCGCATTCCGGCAGCGGATTATCTCCGAAGACATCGCCGCCAGAATATCCAGGCTGCCAGAGAACAACCAGCGACATACCTACCTCAGCGTCGAGCAGGTTAAAAAGCTGTCAGATCACTGCAGCGAGCAGGTCAGAGCCGCGGTATGGATCGCCCTTTTAACCGGATGCCGGCGCGGCGAAATCCTCGGGCTAGAAAAAGAAGACATCAAAGGAAACTACCTTTGCATTCTTGCCGGGAACACAAAGACACTACGCCAGCGAAGCGTTCCAATTGTCCCGGCACTGCGGCCGTGGCTCGAATACATCCCGCTCAAAATCAACTTCGAGGGGCTGAAAACGGGATTTGGACGAGCACGGAAAAAAGCCGGAATCGAAGCCAACTTCCACGACCTGCGCCATAGCTGCGCCAGCCTGCTGATCAACATGGGGACACCACTCGAAGTGGTCAGGGACATCCTAGGCCACACGACCGTCAAGACGACCGAGCGATATGCACACCTGCACGTCGATCGACAGGCCGAGGCGCTGGATAAACTATCAATGGCCGTGCTTGGATGAAAACAACAACGATGACAGGCGACCTAGCAGAGATGATGGTTGCCACGGAGCTAATTCGCCGAGGGTACTTCGTATCCAAGCCGCTCACGAATGGAGCGCCATATGACCTACTGGTCGACAGTGGCAATGGCGTTAAAAAAATTCAAGTTAAGAGCGCAAATACAACGCTGACAGGAGCCATAAGAATCAGGCTTAGATCATCTAAATACCACAGGGGAAGGACTTCTGTTAGCTACGAAGGACTAGTCGACTTTGTCATCGGAGTTGACTGCACAACAGGAGATATTTTCGTCGTTAGCAGCGATTACCTAAGCATGGCCGAAGTAAATATTAGAACCAAGCCATCAAAAAACGGGCAGGTCGCCAAGACAAGAAACCACGAAGAGCATGCGCTCGATTCGTTTTTCCCAAGCAAGTGAAAATGGTGCGAAGTGCTGGCTTCGAACCAGCGACCCCCTGCGTGTGAAGCAGGTGCTCTACCCCTGAGCTAACCTCGCAATTGCCGTTTTTTACACCGACTTTTACACCGGGCCTTTGAAAACCAGCATGGTTAAGCCAAAAAACGCTGCCGTGTGAAGGCAGTGCTCTACCGCTGAGCTAACCGCCCAAAACAGAGGCGCGCATTTAACCATAAGTCGTCAAGCCGGTCAAACGCGGGTCGGCTAGAATAGCGGCTTTTCGCCCAGCCAAGTCCAAGCATCCCATGAAGCCTGTCCGTACCCGTTTTGCTCCCAGCCCCACTGGTTTCCTTCATATCGGCGGCGCGCGCACCGCGCTGTTTTCCTGGGCTTTTGCCCGTCGGCATGGCGGCACTTTCGTCCTGCGCATTGAAGACACCGACGTGGCACGCTCCACACCCGAGGCCGTGCAAGCCATTCTCGACGGCATGCAGTGGCTGGGTCTGGCGCATGACGAAGGCCCGTTCTACCAGATGCAGCGCATGGATCGCTACAAGGAAGTGATCCAGCAGATGCTGGCTGCAGGTACGGCTTATTACTGCTACACGACCCGCGAAGAACTCGATGCCCTGCGCGCCGAACAGGAAGCGAAGAAGGAAAAGCCGCGCTATGACGGGCGCTGGCGTCCGGAAGCCGGCAAGACCTTGCCGCCCCCGCCGGCTGATGTCCCGCCAGTCGTCCGCTTCAAGAACCCCAAGGATGGCGTCGTCGCGTGGGAAGATCAGGTCAAGGGACGCATCGAGTTCGCCAACGCCGAACTGGACGACCTGATCATTGCCCGCGCCGACGGTACGCCCACCTACAATTTCTGCGTCTGCGTCGACGACTGGGACATGGGCATCACCCACGTCATCCGCGGCGACGACCACGTCAACAACACCCCGCGCCAGATCAACATCCTGCAGGCGTTGGGCGCCGAAACGCCGACCTATGCGCACCTTTCGATGATTCTCGGTGACGACGGCGCCAAGCTCTCCAAGCGCCATGGTGCCGTGTCGGTCATGCAGTACGACGAGGACGGCTTCCTGCCGGAAGCAGTCATCAATTACCTCGCCCGCCTCGGCTGGTCGCATGGCGACGACGAAGTATTCTCGCGCCAGCAATTCATCGAATGGTTCGATCTGGACCACATAACCGCCTCGGCAGCCCAGTTCAACACCGAGAAGTTGCTGTGGTTGAACCAGCACTACATGAAACAGTTGCCGCCGGCCGAGCTGGCAGCCCTGGTCCGCGCCCGCCTTGCCGCGCGCGGTGTCGATACCGGCAACGGCCCCAGCCTCGAAAAAGCCGTCACGCTCTACGCCGATCGCTGCAACACGCTCAACGTTCTGGCCGATGCCGTCGAGGTCTTCTACAGCACGATCGAGGTCAATCCGGAACTGCTCGCCCAGCATCTGTCGCCCGAAGCTGCGCCGGCGCTGGCGGATTTTGTCGCCGGTCTGGCCACCGTTGCCTGGGAAACACCGGCTATCAGTGCGCTGATCAAGGAAAGCATCGCCAAGCACGGCCTGAAAATGCCCAAACTGGCGATGCCTCTGCGTGTCATCCTGACCGGCCAGGCCCAGGCGCCCTCCGTGGATGCGCTGGTCGAGATGATCGGCCGCGAGCATGTTGTCATGGCTTTGTCGAAACATCTCTAAAAATCGTGAAAGGCCCTTTACAAGGACCAGGTCGGTCCCTATAATGCGGCCTTCTTTCGCGGCGGGGGTATAGCTCAGCTGGGAGAGCGCTTGCATGGCATGCAAGAGGTCAGCGGTTCGATCCCGCTTACCTCCACCAAAAGTGCGAAAGAAAACGTCCGGGTCCCCATCGTCTAGAGGCCTAGGACACCGCCCTTTCACGGCGGTAACCGGGGTTCGAATCCCCGTGGGGACGCCAAGGTTTTAGCAGTATTGGAGTGGTAGTTCAGTTGGTTAGAATACCGGCCTGTCACGCCGGGGGTCGCGGGTTCGAGTCCCGTCCACTCCGCCAACATTCAAGAAAACCGGACCCGTCCGGTTTTTTTTCGGGTAAGAGGCAATAGCCTCGAATCCAACAAGTTCGGCTTGTCTCTCGACTGTGGGGGTATAGCTCAGCTGGGAGAGCGCTTGCATGGCATGCAAGAGGTCAGCGGTTCGATCCCGCTTACCTCCACCAAGCGCCGAACGAGGTAGTCAGTTTTGTCCGGGTCCCCATCGTCTAGAGGCCTAGGACACCGCCCTTTCACGGCGGTAACCGGGGTTCGAATCCCCGTGGGGACGCCAAGCTTTAAGCGCGGAGTGGTAGTTCAGTTGGTTAGAATACCGGCCTGTCACGCCGGGGGTCGCGGGTTCGAGTCCCGTCCACTCCGCCAACATTCAAAAGACCAGCCCAGGCTGGTCTTTTTAGTTTCTCGGGGAAAAGTCTGCTTTCCCCTGCGGGTTATAATCGGGCGCTTAGTCGACTCGGCAGCGCCAGGAGCACAATTCATGCAGCAAGGTAGCGTCCTGTCGCCATACCGCCAACTATTTGCCTTCCTGCTTGGCGCAGCGCTGTCGACGCTTTCGGGGACGCTTTACGCCAACCCTGAGGACGGGACCAGCTTCCCCTCGCTCAGTCTTTCATCGATGGCGGAACCCGGGCTGAATGCCGACGAGGCACTGACCGTCCACGAAATTCGCCAGGTGCCGCAACTGCCGGCGACGATCGACCTGACCCTACATTCAACGAATCTTTGGGAACGCATCCGCAACGGATTTGCGATGACCGACCTCAACGACGACCTGGTGCTCTACTACCAGCAGTGGTACCAGAATCGTCCCGATGCCTTGCGCCGCATGGTGACGCGCAGCCGGCCCTACCTCTTCCACATCGTCGAGGAACTTGAGGCACGCGGCATGCCGACGGAACTGGCCCTGCTCCCCATGGTGGAGAGTTCGTTCAATCCGAACGCTTACTCACCGGCACACGCGGCCGGCCTGTGGCAGTTCATCCCGTCAACCGGCAAGCGCTTCAATCTCGAGCAGAACTGGTGGCGCGACGAGCGGCGCGACGTCGTGTCATCGACTACAGCGGCATTGGACTATTTGCAGGCCATCTATGAAATGCACGGCGACTGGCACCTGGCACTGGCGTCGTACAACTGGGGTGAAGGGGCCGTCAAGCGGGCCATCGGCAAGAACGAGGCGCGCGGGCTGCCGACAAACTACCCGAACCTGACCATGCCCAACGAAACCCGGCATTACGTGCCGAAGCTCCAGGCATTGAAGAACATTCTGGGCAATCCGGCGCTGATCGCGCGGTTCGACTTGCCGATGATTCCCAACGAACCCTATTTTGCGACGCTGGAAACGCGCCGGCCGATGGACGTCAAGACTGCAGCCCGCCTGGCCAACATGTCGATCGAGGAATTCCAGCGCCTCAACCCCTCGCACAACCGCCCGATCATCAATCCTTCGTCGGCAATCGTCATCCCGACCGACAAGCTCGATGCCTTCCGCGACAACCTGAACAATACCCAGGCACCGCTGACGCAGTGGCAAGCCTATACGCTGACGGCGCCGGAAAGGCTGGACCGCATTGCCGCCAATTTCGACACCACGGCCAGCGAGCTCGCCCGCGCCAACGGCCTGTCGGAACGGGTTCGCCTTGGCGCCGGCTCGACCCTGCTCGTTCCGGGAATCGGCAACAGCGCCAGCCTGAACAATCTTCTCAATGCACAAGGCCCGCAACACATTATCGAAGCGGAGTCGAAGGCGCGCTGCGCCAAGGTCGGCAAAGGCAAGCACGCCGTGGTGAAGTGCAGCAAAGGCGAATCGCGCGCTACTGAAAAGGGCGGCAAGTCGTCGGGCGCGAAAGCCCAGGGCAAGACAGGCAAGTCATCCGCTACGACCGCGCGTCACGCACCCGCCAAAGCCAGCAGCGCCAAATCGCCGGCCAAGGGAAAGCGGCGCTAAGTCAGCTTCCTGTAACGCCGCCACGGCGGCCGGGGCATTGCCCCACGCGCTGAGCGTGCCATGCTAGGCCACCAGATGGCAGCGAACGACGTGCGTGCCAGACACCTCGGTCACACCCGGATAGCCTTGCCGGCAAACATCGGTCGCCTTGGGACAACGCGGATGGAAGTGGCAACCGCTCGGCGGATTGGCCGGCGATGGCGTTTCGCCGGGCAAACGAATGATGTCGGCTCGCGCGTCCAGATTGGGCACCGGCACGGCCGACAGCAAGGCCTGGGTGTAGGGATGCCGGGGCGAACGCAGGACTTCTTCCGCCCTGCCCTGCTCGACGATGCGACCAAGGTACATGACGGCGATGTCGTGGGCCAGATATTCGACGACAGCGAAGTTGTGCGTGATGAACAGGTAGGCGATGCCGAGCTCGGCCTGCAGACTTTTCAACAGATTGAGGATTTGCGCCTGCACCGAGACGTCGAGCGCCGAGGTCGGCTCGTCGCAAATGAGCAGTTCCGGCTGCACGGCCAGGGCGCGGGCGATGGCGATGCGCTGGCGCTGGCCACCGGAGAATTCGTGCGGATAACGGTCGCCGGCATCGTCGGGCAGGCCGACCTGTTTGAGCAACGCGGAGACTGCCGCCGCCCTTGCTTCCGGGTCCGTCTCGACGCCCAGCGCGCCCATGCCTTCGGCGATGATTTCGCCGACGCGCAGGCGCGGGTTGAGCGAGGCGAACGGGTCCTGGAAAATCATTTGCATGTGGCGGCGTGCGTCGCGCAGGCGCCGACCCTTGAGACCGACCAGTTCGCTGCCGCCCAGCGTGACGCTGCCAGCTGTCGGCTGGATCAGTTGCAGGAGCGCCTTGCCGACGGTCGTCTTGCCGCAGCCGGACTCGCCGACCAGGGCCAGCGTGCTCCCGGCGGAAATGGCCAGCGAAACGCCGTCGACCGCACGGACGTGACCGACCGTACGCTGGAGGAAGCCCTTGCGGATCGGGAAATGGACCTTGAGGTCGCTGACTTGCAGGAAAGGCTTGCCGGGATCGATGTCGAGTTCGGTGACAGCATGGCGGGTTCCGTCATCTTCTGCCGCCGAGCCTTGCCATTGGCAACGGACCGAGTGTCCGTCGGCAACCTCGCGCCACGGCGGAGAAACCTCACGACAAACCGGCATGACGTGGGCGCAGCGGTCGGCGAAGCGACAGCCGGCCGGCATGGCGGCGAGCGACGGGACCTGGCCGGGGATTGTGGTCAGCTTGAGGCCGCGTCGCGAGATTTCCGGCAGTGCCTCGAACAGCGCTTGCGTGTAGGGATGGCGCGGCTGGGTGAAGAACTCTTCGCGGCTCGCCACTTCGACCAGTTCGCCGGCGTACATGACGCCGATCCGGTGGGCCATGCGGGCGACGACGCCGAGGTCGTGGGTGATGAGCAACATGCCCATGCCACGGTCAACCTGAATTTTGGCCAATAAATCGAGAATCTGGTCCTGGACGGTGACGTCGAGTGCGGTGGTCGGCTCGTCGGCGATGAGCAGTTCCGGTTCGCCGGCCAGGGCGATGGCGATCATGACGCGCTGCTTCATGCCGCCGGAGAGCTGGAAGGGGTATTCGGTCAGCCGGCGCTCGGGGTCGGCGATGCCGACCTGACGCAGCAGGTCGACCATGCGTTCGGTTGCCGCGTCGCCGCGCAGGTCGAGGTGGCGTTCGAGTACTTCGCCAATCTGGCGGCCGACGGTGAGGACCGGGTTGAGGCTGGTCGCCGGTTCCTGGAAGATCATCGCCATCCGGCCGCCGCGGTAGGCGCGCATGTCGGCTTCGGAGAGGCTGAGCAGGGGCTCGCCTTCGAGGGCGACATTGCCTTCGAGAATGCGGCCGGCAGCCGGCAGCAGGCGCATGATGCCTTGCGCCGTGGCCGACTTGCCGCAGCCGGATTCGCCGAGCAGGGCGAAGGTTTCGCCCTTTTCAATCGAGAAGGAAATGCCGTCGACCGCAGCCAGCGTTTTTTTGCCGGCGGTGAAGCCGAGGCGGAGGTTTTCAACCTTCAGCATTTACGCAGCCCTCGGGTCGAATGCGTCGCGCACGGCGTCGGCGAACAGGTTGGCGGCGAGGACGAGGATGAACATGGCGCTAAACGCCGCGGCCAGCGACCACCAGACGACCGGCTCGCGGCCGAGTTCCATGCGGGCGTTGTTGATCATGGTGCCGAAGCTGGTCATCGTCGGATCGACGCCGATGCCGACGTAGGACAGCACGGCCTCGGCCAGCACGAGACCGGAGAAGTCCATGACCAGCGCGATGATGACGATGTGCATGAGGTTGGGCAGGATGTGGCGGACGATGATGCGCCAGCTCGACACGCCGAAGGCCTGCGCCGCCTGGATGTATTCGAGTTCGCGCAGTTTGAGCGTTTCGCCGCGCAGCAGCCGGCACAGCCCCGTCCAGCTCGTGATGCCGAGGATAAAACAAAGGGCCAGCAGGCGCAGGTCGGCGCGCTCGGCGGCGGTCGAGAACCATTGCGGATGGGTGTCGATAACGACCTGCATCATGAGCACGGCAGCGGCGATGAGCAGCACGCCGGGGATCGAGTTGAGCACGGTGTAGATGTACTGGATCACGTCATCGACCCAGCCGCGGAAATAGCCGGCGACGATGCCGAGCAATACCGCCATGGGCAGCATGACCAGCGTCGTAACGAGGCCGATGATGAGCCCGGTGCGCACGCTTTTGAGGATCTGGTAGAGCACGTCCTGGCCGACCTTATCGGTGCCGAAGACGTGGTAGTAGCCGGACAGCCAGAACAGCGGGACGGCAATAACCAGAATGAGCAGCAGCGTGAGCAGCACGGCATCCCAGGCGAAAGTGGCTTCGCGTAATTTCAATTTTGGGCATTTTTTCCGGTTGACCGTCACAACCGCGCCAAACACGCCCAACCAGCCGATAAAGGCGAGTACGCCAGCCTTGAAGGCCGTAAAAGCCGCATCCTCCGCCACTTCGTCCTCGCGCTCGCCGAGATGCTTGCCGCCGTGCTTGAGGCGCGGGTAGTCGCGCACCGTGCCCTGCCCCGGCACGTCGATGGTTTCCTTGGCGTAGAGTCGGGTGGCGAACGGCGCCGAGTAGGTCTTCTCGTTGCGCGAACGCAGTGGCGCGGCGAGCGCATCGAGCACGGAAAGGACTTCGACGGCATAAACCGCCTTCTGCCCCGGCTTGCTTTCCAGCTGCGCCCGGTAATGCAGCGAATCGAGCAGGCCGATCAGGATGAAGGCCAGCAGCACCGTCGCCGAGGCCATCGCGATGCGATTTTCTCCAAGTCGTCGCCAGGACACCAACAAACGTTCATCTCGAGAGGCAAGAAAGCCAAAAAATAGGCCAAAGGCTACCAGCAACCAAATAAAGATATCTGACCAGAGAACGACAATCTGAAATTGCATTACTGCAGCCTTATCCGGGGGTCAGCCACGGTATAGGAAATGTCTGTCAGTAGCAGGGCGACGATATAAAGCACCGCTCCGATAAAGACCATTGAGCGCACCACAGCAAAATCCTGCGCATTGATCGCATCGATGGTGTAGCTACCCAAACCAGGAATACCAAAAAACGATTCCATGACGAGAGCCCCCATAAATAGCGTTGGTATCGCCACAATCGACTGCGTCAATATCGGCGTCATGCCATTTCTTAGGACGTGTCTAAACAGAATGAGCGCCTCGGGAAGCCCCTTTGCTCTAGCCGTACGAACGTAGTCTTTGGTAATTTCATCAAGAAAAATGGTGCGGTACCAGCGCGTACCTGAGCCAATCCCCGACACCACGCCGATCAGCACCGGCAAAATCAGAAACCGCCACGCCTCCAGACCGGCACCAAAGCCCGAAATCGGCACCAGCCGCCAGACCTTGCTGATCAGATACTGCCCGCCGATGATGTAGAACAGTCCGGAAATCGACATCATCGCCACACACAGCACGACGCCCCAGAAATCGAAAGCCGTGGCGCGGAAAAAGGCCAGCGTCAGCGCGAAGGTGATGGTCACGAACAGGCCAAGAATGAAGGTCGGCAGCGCGATGGCCAGCGACGGCAGCATCCGGTTGCCAATTTCGCGGGCGATGTCGCGGCCATCCTCGGCCCGCCCGAAATCGCCAACGAACATGCGGGCCGATTTCTCGAAAAAGATGGTGTTGGTCACGCTCGCCAACCCGCCAGCCTCGGCATTGATCAGCAACGGCTTGTCGTAACCGCGCTCGACCTTCCATTTCTCGATCGCCTCCGGCGTCACGCGTTTGACGCCAAGCTGCATGCGCGCCATGTCGTCCGGCGTGTTGACGACGAAGAACAGCGCGAACGTGACGAGGTTCACCCCGATCAGGATGGGCAGCGCGTAGAGCAGGCGGCGGGCGATGTAGGCGAGCATTGGCCCGATTATGCCAAGAGCTGGCCGCGAAGGGAAAAGGCAAAACGGGAGAAGGCGAACGCCAGCCAAGAACCCGGCGAAAATCAACAGCGCTCAGGCCGCGACGAACTCTTTCAGAACCGTTCTGAAACAACGCGTGGGACGAGCAATCATCCTGCGCCCATCACGCTCAAGAGGCTGGCTAGTCAAGCCAGAACGAATTGCTGCGATGCCCGAGCAGATAGATCAGGCCGGCCACGAACAGCAACAATGGGGATGCAATCTCGATGATGATCTCAAGCATCGCTTCAGTCACCTCACATAATTCTGATGCGAGGAGTATGGCCCAGCCAACGCCACCTTGAAATACAACAAAAGTAATAACAAACAACAAATACAAACCTGAAAAATCACTCTATAGAGCCAATAAATATATTTTTATATTTACTTTCAACATATTGCAAAAACACACCGCCCAAAACAACCCACCCAAAAACACCAATGAAATGAAATTTTTTACAAAAAAATAAATTTTGCTGTTAAAGACATTTATTTTGTACTATGATGAATCCGTATCCAGACAGGATTACTCCCCGGTAGCAACTTCAATCCCTGCCACAACCCGGCGGGGATTTTTTTCGCCATGTGTTTTGGAAAGGCTGCAGCCAGGCGCCTGGCGCCGGCGAACCGAAACGGGTGCATGGAAGGTTCCGGCCACAAAAAAGCCCTCCACACCATTTTCAGAACCGGAGGGCCATGCCAAACCATCAGAAGGGTGCAGAAAACGCGCCCGTTTATTTCCCGACTGTCAAAATTGCCGGGGGTACTGCGTATATCGGACGTTCAGCCCGTACCACCCACGCCACAAGATGAAACTTCGCAACGCGCTCGGGACAAGTTGCAACTGGCTTCATGGTGATTCATGTTCCTATCCTTCACAGTGATTGCTGTAAAGGAGGACGCCGTCAGCGTTTCGCTGGCAACCCCGCTACCGTAGCTTTCGTCTGTAGGCCGGAGGCTTTGCGTCCCCACTTTTCAATGGGTTTGCCAATAATTAATGAATTACTGATTGATGCATCACGAAGAATAGACGAACGACCACGCATGTCAATGCCCATGATCTGATCAAGGTTTTAGCGGCAGGAAAATTCCTGAATGCATCCCGTCGGGCTGCGCGCTTGTCAGGTTATTGTTCAGTTCGCCGAGGGAGTTGGCAGACGCAGCGCCGCCTGCCTTGCTCACGATACACTCCTGGCGCTTTACCAATCGTCACAAAAGGCCGGGGGAAATTTACGCCAAAGGCATTAAAATACGCCCCGCCGCACAACGGGAAGGCCGAAAAAACAAAACCCCGTCATTCTCAACTTATTGAATAAGAAGGAAAAACGGGGTTAATGGTCGCTTGGCGGAGAGGGTGGGATTCGAACCCACGGTACCTTGCAGTACGCCTGATTTCGAATCAGGTACATTCGACCACTCTGCCACCTCTCCGCAGCGGCCGGCATAATAGCACACGGATGCACTGGATCAAACGTCTACCACTGCTCGCTTTGATTTTTTTTGTCGTCGGCTGCGGCGATGGCGGTTCGCGCCTGCCATTGCCGACGCCGGCGCAGCATGACCTCGTCGTCCTCATCCAGCCCGGCCTGCTGAGTTATTCGACCGACGACAACGGCAATCCGATCGGCCTGGAATATGATCTGGCGCAGGCCTTCGCCCAGGAACTGGGGGTCGGCGTCAAATTCGACATCGCCGAGCCGGCGCAACTCGACGAGAAACTCGCCGACGAAAAATACCATCTCGCCGCCGCCTGGCTTTCACCTGGGAAGGATCCGCAGATCCAGGCGACACCCCCGATTTTCCTGACGCATGACGCGCTCGTTCAGCACGAAGCCTCCCTGCCGCTCACCGACAAGAAGCAACTGGCGGACAAGACCATCCACGTCATGGCCGGTTCGCGCCAGGCGGCTTCCCTGGTAAAACTCGCGAAAGAAATCGCCGGACTGAAGGTGGTCGAAGTCAGCGACGGCGACCTGCTCGAACTGCTGGAAAAACTGGGCAACCGGCGTATCGAGTACGTCGCCATCGACGAAAGCTTCGAGGATATCGCCATCCAGTTCGTGCCCAACCTGCGTGTGACGCTGCCCTTGAGCGAAACGCAGCCGGTGGTCTGGCAACTCGGCCGGCATCCGAATCCGGAACTGCGCGACAAGTTGAACGCCTTCATCGAGCGGGTTCAACACGACGGTACGCTGGCCCGGTTGGAAGACCGCTATCTCGGCCACGTCCGGCGCCTCACGCAAACGGACATCGTGAAATTCCTCGGGGAAGTCGAGACCACGCTGCCCAAGTTCCGCAAATCCTTCCAGGCCGCGCAGGCGCTGACCGGCATCGACTGGCGTCTGCTTGCGGCGGTGGCTTACCACGAGTCGAATTGGGACCCGAACGCCACGAGTTACACCAATGTGCGCGGCATCATGATGCTGACGGAGGACACGGCCGACCGCCTGCAGGTCAACAATCGCCTCGATCCGAACGAGAGCATCCTGGCCGGGGCGCGCTACATCAACATGCTGAAGGAGCAGTTGCCCGAAGAGGTCAGCGAGCCGGACCGGACCTGGCTGGCCCTGGCCGCCTACAACATCGGTCCCGGCCATTTCAGTTCGGCGCGCACCCTCGCCCGGCAACTGAAGGCTGACCCCGATTCCTGGTACGACATGAAGCGCGTGCTGCCCAAACTCGCCCAGCCGAAGTATTTCAGCCAGTTGAAGACGGGCCGCGCCCGGGGTGGCGAGGCCGTGATCCTCGTCGAAAACATCCGCAGCTATTACGACATCCTGCTGCGCAACGCCCCGCCGTTCGCGCCCACGCCATCGGCAGCCGAAGGCCTCAAGCGGCTGGTGCTGGAAATCGAGGAGCGGCGCAAGGCCTATGTGAAGCGGATCAACGCCGCGAAGACCATTTCCGCGACTGAAAAGGAACCGATGGCCGAAGCGCCGCTGCGCCTGCCGACCATCGAGCACGGCGCAAGCGGGGAATAAGGCCTGGCGCCCCGCCAAATAAAAAGGGGGCCGCAGCCCCCTCGATGCCGTTTGGCCAGCCGTATCAGGCCGTGAGCACTTCCAGGCCGCCCATGTAGGGACGCAGTGCGGCCGGGATGGTCACGCTGCCGTCGGCGTTCTGGTTGTTCTCGAGGATGGCGACCAGCGTGCGGCCGACCGCCAGGCCGGAGCCATTGAGCGTGTGGCAGATTTCCGGCTTGTTCTTGTCGTTGCGGAAACGCGCCTGCATGCGACGGGCCTGGAAGGCGCCAAAGTTGGAGCAGGAGGAAATCTCGCGATAGGTGTTCTGCGCCGGCAGCCAGACTTCGAGGTCGTAGGTCTTCTGGCTGGAGAAACCCATGTCGCCCGAGCACAGCACCATGCGGCGGTAAGGCAGCTCCAGCTTTTCGAGGATGACTTCGGCGTGACGGGTCAGCGCCTCGTGCGCCTCGGCCGATTGGTCCGGATGAACGATCTGCACCAACTCGACCTTGTCGAACTGGTGCTGGCGAATCATGCCGCGCACGTCGCGACCGCCGGAGCCGGCTTCGGACCGGAAGCACGGCGTGTGGCAGACGAACTTGAGCGGCAGCGCCTCGGCGGCAAGGATTTCGTCGCGCACGATGTTGGTCACCGGCACTTCGGCCGTCGGGATCAGGTAGAGCGGATCCTGATCGCCGCGCAACACCTTGAACAGGTCTTCCTCGAACTTCGGCAACTGGCCGGTGCCGTAGAGGCTGGCGGCATTGACGAGGTACGGGGCATAGAGCTCGGTGTAGCCGTGCTCGGCCGTGTGCGTATCGAGCATGAACTGGGCGAGCGCACGATGCAGGCGGGCCAGGCCCCCTTTGAGCAGCGAGAAGCGCGAGCCGGCGATCTTGGCGGCGGTGGCGAAATCGAGCTGGCCGAGCTGCTCGCCAACGTCGGTGTGATCCTTGACCGGGAAATCGAAGTTCCGCGGCGTACCCCAGCGCTTGATTTCGACGTTGCCGGTTTCATCGGAACCGACCGGCACGGAGTCGTCAGGAATGTTCGGCAGCGCGGCAAGGATGGCATTGAACTGCTCGAGCAACTCGCCGAGACGGGCCTCGGACGCCTTGAGCTCATCGCCCAGCGCGCCGACCTGCGCCATGACGGCGGAAGCGTCCTCGCCCTTGCCCTTCAACATGCCGATCTGCTTGGACAGCGTATTGCGCTGCGCCTGAAGATCCTGCGTGCGGGTCTGCAGCGTCTTGCGCTCGGTTTCCAGCGCCTTGAATTCGGTGAAGTCGATGGGCTTGCCACGCTTGGCGAGGCCTTCGGCCACGGCGTCGAGGTTGGAGCGGAGTTGTTGGATGTCGAGCATGAGTTTTCCTGAATCGCGGCGGTGGACCAGGCTTTGACGGTCAACCGGAAAATTTGGCCAAAAACGAAATTATACGCGAGGGATAGGGCAAGCCGCGCCGGGTCGGCCTGCGCATTTGACTCCTTGGCCGGCCAAAATTAGGTACCATCGAAGCCATAAAAAACCCATCCGACCTTGCCCGCGCATTTTCGGAGACCGCAATGGAAAACCCCGTTGCACGGCATTTGCCCAGCAGAGCCGTTTCGTTCTTTTGCCGCATGGCCGCCGCCAGCCTGATTGCCGGTGCCGCCATCTTCCCGGCTGCCCACGCCGGCGACCTGAGCAAGGCCGACATCGAACGTCGTTTCGAGCCGCCGCTGCACGTTCAGGACAAACTCACGCAGATTCCCGCCTGGCCATTGACCAGCGAACTGGAGCCGGAAGCCGGCCCGGTCGGCTACGTCTTCGAATCCATCGATCTGGCGCCTGTCCCCGGCTTCGAAGGCACACCGATGAATTTCCTGGTCTCCATCGACCGCAAGGGCAACTTCATAAACGTCGAACTGCTGCGCCAGCATGAGCCGGTCTTTCTCGGCGGCCTCGGTGAGGCGCCGCTGCGCGAATTCATCACGCAATACGCCGGCCGCAATATCAAGCAGCAGTTCCTCATCGCGCTGAACGCCGCCCGCAACCGCACCGGCCCGGCCGACACGCGCAGCGGCCAGACGACGCTGGACGGCGTGTCGAAAGCCACCGCCTCGGTGCGCATCGTCAACCAGACCGTGCTCGGCGCCGCCCTCGAAGTCGCCCGCGCCAAACTGGGTTTTGCCGACCGCAGCAAACGCGGCCCGGCGGCGCAGGTGCGGACCGATGTCGACGACCCGGTGGCCTTCGCAGAAATGCTCCAGAACGGCATGGTCGGCCGTCTGCGGCTGACCAATGCCGAAGTCGAAAAGCTGTTCGTCGGCACCGACGGTGCCGAGGTCGACGAAGAAGGCCTCGCCGAGCCGAATGCCGTGTTCACCGACATCTACATCGCCTACCTCAACGCGCCGAGCGTCGGCCGCGCCATACTCGGCGAGCCTCAATACAAGGCTGCGATGGAGCGCAATTTCGAGAACCGCCACCTGTGGTGGATCGCCTCGGCCGGGCGCTACCCCATCGTCGATGACAACTTCGTGCCCGGTGGCCAATCCTCGCGCCTGAGCATGGCGCAGGACGGCCTTTTCCTCGAACTGCGCGACCAGGGCTTCGAGCCGAAGGACATCGCCGGCCCGCCCGAACTCAACACCTCGCGCCTCTTCGGTGTCTATGCCGAAGCCGGCCTCGACCCCGGCCGGCCGCTCGACCTGACGCTGACCATCACGCGCGCCAAGGGAATGATCCTGCCCACCCTCACGCACAAGACGGTCACCCTCAAATACGCCCCGCCCAGCAGCTTGTTCAGCTACCCGCCCGAGCCGCTGCCGGAATGGGTGCTGGCCTGGCAACAACGCTGGCTCGACCTCAGCATCCTCGGTGCCGCGCTGATCCTGCTCAGCATCGCTCTCGCCCGACCGCGCTGGATTTCCGTCGACGCCCGCCGCCTTAAAATATTCCGCCTCGGCTTTCTCGCCTTTACGCTGCTTTACGTCGGCTGGTACGTACAGGGCCAGCTTTCCATCGTCCAGGTCACCGGCGCGATCAAATCGCTCAAATCCGGCCAGGGCCTGTCGAGTTTCCTCTACGACCCGATTTCGCTGCTGCTCATCGCCTTCACGCTAGTCAGCTTCGTGATCTGGGGCCGCGGAACTTTCTGCGGCTGGCTTTGCCCATTCGGCGCGCTGCAGGAATTTGTCGGCCAGCTTGCCCGCAAGCTGCATCTGCCACGCCTGCACATTCCGCTGGCCGTCGCCAAGCGCCTCGAATGGGGCCGCTACATCGCCCTCGCCGTGCTGGTCGGCGCCGCCCTGTTCCTGCCGCGTCAGGGCGAAAGCCTCAACGAGCTGGAACCCTTCAAGACGGCGATCACCGTCGGCTTCGACCGCAGCTGGCCGTTCGTCGCCTACGCCGTCGCGCTGCTCGTCGCCGGCGCCTTCTATTACAAATTTTTCTGCCGCTTCATCTGCCCGCTCGGCGCAGTCATGTCGCTCGGCGGGCGGCTGCGCCGTTTCGACTGGCTGCCCCGCCGCGTCGAGTGCGGCAAGCCCTGCCAGAGCTGCAAGGCCAAATGTGCCTACGACGCCATCGAACCGACCGGCGAAATCCGCTACGACGCCTGCTTCCAGTGCCTCGACTGCGTCGGCATCTACCATGACGCCAAGCGCTGTCCGGTGCTGCTCTATGAAAAGAAGGGGCTGGTTCTCACGCCGAAGGGCGTGATGGTCGCCGGATCAGGCGACTGAGCAGCGACCAGAAGCGCGTCAGCAGCCACCCTGCGAGCAGCAAGAAAACGACGAGCAGGCCCAGGAAAACCAGCGGTGAGGCGAGCATGGCCCACAGTCCACCAAGCACCATGCCCTCCTCGCCGAACGAGGCAATCCAGTTCGAGAACGGTTCCGGCGAGGTGTTGATCGCCAGCCGGCTGCCGGCCTTGGCGAAATGCGTGCCGGCCGTGATCGTGCCGCCGATCAGCCCGGCCGCTACAGTCCACGCCGGATCGACTTCACCCATCGCAAACGCGGCAAGCAAGGCACCGGCCGGAATGCGGATGAAGGTCTGGAAACTGTCCCACAGCGAATCGAAGGCGGGAATCTTGTCGGCGATCAGTTCGGCGAAAGCCATGATGCCGGCGACACCGATGACCAGCGGGGTCTTCAGAACCGCCAGCGTTTCCGGCAGTTGCAGATAACCGAAGGTGCTCAACAGCCCGGCCAGAAAAACGACCAGATACAGCCGCAAGCCACTCGCCCAGGCCAGGCCGGCGGACAGGGCGATGGTCTGGAGCATATCCATTAAGCTTGGGCGCCTTTATGCCGTCATTCCCGCGACAGCGGGAATCCAGTCTTTATTGCAGACAAATCGTGGATTCCCGCTGTCGCGGGAATGACAAGAACGGGTCATCACTTCTTTCCCGCCTTCCGATCCAGTTCCCGCAAGTGCGCCAACTTTTCCCCGATCTTGCCTTCCAGCCCGCGCGGGGTCGGCTCGTACCAGCCCGGTTCGGTCATCCCTTCGGGCAGGTAGGTTTCGCCGGCGGCGTAGGCTCCCGGTTCGTCGTGCGCGTAGCGGTAGGCGTGGCCGTGGCCGAGTTCCTTCATGAGTTTGGTCGGCGCGTTGCGCAGGTGGATCGGCACCGGGCGCGAGGCGTCCTGCTTCACGAAGGCGCGGGCGGCGTTGTACGCGTTGTAGCCGGCGTTCGACTTGGCGGCGACGGCGAGGTAGATGACGGCCTGGGCCAGCGCCAGTTCGCCCTCGGGCGAGCCGAGGCGCTCGTAGGTTTCGGCCGCGTCGTTGGCCAGTTGCATGGCGCGCGGGTCGGCCAGGCCGATGTCTTCCCAGGCCATGCGGATGATGCGCCGGGCCAGGTAGCGGGCGTCGGCGCCGCCATCGAGCATGCGCGTCAGCCAGTAGAGCGCCGCATCCGGGTTCGACCCGCGCACCGATTTGTGCAGCGCCGAGATCTGGTCGTAGAAGGCGTCGCCGCCCTTGTCGAAACGGCGCAGGCTCTGCGCCATCGCTTTTTCGATGAATTCGCCATTGACCGCAACAATGCCGGCCGTGCGCGCCGCCGTGCGTACCTGTTCAAGCAGGTTGAGCAGTCGCCGCGCGTCGCCGTCGGCCAAACCGACCATTCGCTCCCGCGCCGAGGCGTCGAAACTCAGGCCGGCCAGCGCCTCGGCACAGGCCCGGTCGAACAGCTGCCCCATCTCGGCTTCGTCGAGCGACTTGAGCACATAGACCGAGGCCCGCGACAGCAAAGCGGAATTGAGTTCGAACGAGGGGTTTTCGGTCGTCGCGCCGATGAAGGTCAGCAGCCCGGACTCGACGAAGGGCAAAAAGCCGTCCTGTTGCGCCTTGTTGAAACGGTGGATTTCATCGACGAACAGGATGGTGCGCTTGCCCTGCGTGCGCCACATCTCGGCCTGCGCCACGGCCTCGCGCACTTCCTTGATGCCGGAAAACACGGCCGACAGCGCGATGAACTCGCACTGGAACTGCGTCGCCATCATGCGAGCCAGCGTCGTCTTGCCGACGCCCGGCGGCCCCCAGAGGATCATCGAATGCGGCTGGCCGGACGCGAACGCCAGGCGCAACGGCATGCCCGGCCCGAGCAGGTGTTGCTGGCCGATCACGTCGTCCGGCGTTTGCGGGCGCAGTTGCTCGGCGAGCGGGGCGTGATCCGGCACTCCACGGTCAACCGGAAAATCCGGCGAATTTTGAGAAAACAGATCGTTCAATTCAACCCCGCTGTCAGCAGCCACGCTATCCAAACCGGCAGTGTACCGCCCCCTGCCGGTGAGCCCAAATCACATGCGATCCAATGGCGACACCACGCCCCGTCCACCTCGGTTGAGCACATGGGTATAAATCATGGTTGTCGACACATCGGCATGGCCCAGCAATTCCTGCACCGTACGAATGTCGTAGCCCGCATCCAGCAAACGAAGCACCTCATCCTCGTTCAGCACCGTCGGCAAGCGGGCTGGCTTTTTGGGCCGAACCAGATCGTCAAGCCAAGGCAGATCGACACCCAGAACCTGCTTATACAAAAACAACAATGCCGATAGCGCCTGACGTTGCGTTGACGCCGCCACATCGCGTTCACTGGCCAGATACGACAAATAGGCCGTAACCTCCCGCCCCCCAAGCTCTTGCGGATGGCGCATGCCGCAGTAACGGATGAACGACGCTATCCAATGGACATACGCCTGCTCCGTGCGTATGCTGTAATGCCGAATGCGTATCGCCGCACGCACCTGATCCATCATCCGCGGCGACCCCGCAATTTTTCTGTCAGAAATGTCCGGTTTCATAGAACAATTAATACTGTATGGATAAACAGTTATACAATCAAAACTCCTGCTCGGCAAGGAATTTCCCTGTCCTGCGCCCCGGGTTATTGGACAACCGCTCCGTTTATTGGACGTTTTTGACGTCTACTACTAGTTAGAGCTCTCTATGTTTTCGCCCACTTACGCTCAATTCTTGATCGGCTCTGTTGCTGGGGCATGCTGTGGCGCTTGGGTGCGAGCACTTGGCGGTCTTACCCTAAACGGGTTTGTTGACTGGGCTCACCTAAAGCATTTTCTGCTTGGCTCACTTGTTATCCCCGAGTTGTCCTTGTACGCCCTCGGCACCTTCATCGTTATAGGTTCCCCCGTATTTTTCTGGGCTCGCCAGCGCAACCGTCTTTCCCTGTGGCTGTTTGCTGGCTTATCTGCTGTTGTCGGTTTCTTGGCTTCTTACCCCGTTAGTCTTGTTCCATCATGGGCGTTTGTTTATGCCTTCTCCGGGTTCATCGGTGGCTCAATCTGTTTTGCCACAACACGAGCTCTAACATCCCGCTCCAGCGGACCGTCGGCCAGCTTCGCTGCCCGCCGTCCGCTGAGCTAGCACGTTAGAGGTCTCGCTTGAGCACAATCGCAGGTGGTCAAACACTCGCCCGAATACTAGGGGCAATCGAAGGTTTCTACGTTACCTTTGGCGAGTGGCCGTCCGCTATTCGCCTCACTCCCGGCTACATCAGACATTTGCAAAATGAAGTCTTGCCGCCGGAGGCATTCTCAAAATTCATCGGAAAAGTTGCGCTCGTCCCTGACGAATCTGCAACCGTTGTAGCTGAAAACTCAAGTGGTCATCGCTACAACTATGGCTCGTCTGGCTTTTCCAAGATCAAGCCGCCTATTCGTGCAAGGGAGTGGCTCGGCCTTGGCAACCTCTAACACTGCGGTCAAGGCCGCTCCCTCCGGTCGCTGGACGCTGCGCGATAAAGCTCCGCGCAGCGCCCCTTACCTACAACGTTAAAAGTCATGAGCGATCTAGCGTTCTTTGCCCTTATCGCGACAACTGTTCTCTTCCTCGGACTGTGCGTGCCATTTCTGCGTGCGCTCGAGGATGAGGCCCCGGACGTCTATCTGTCGCTCGGATCGCCTTCAGTCGCGACGTACATCTGGAAAAAGAAACTCCTGATGCCTTTTTCCCGAATGGTCCTCTTGCGGGAATACAGGCTGCAACTCGCGTCTTTTCCGCGCTCAAAGGCGTGGGCCAGTTGGCTGTTTGTAGCTCATTGGCTTCAACTTGTGGCGCTAGCGTGGTTCCTGGCCACTCTGTTCCTCCCGGTAAGAACATGACTTTTAACACTACGGTCGAGGTGCGGCTTCGCCGCTGGGACGCCGTGCCGGCGGAGCCGGCCCGCCGCCCCTCACCTTCACGTTGGGCATCATGAACATCTCATCTTGGCTTCGTCGCGAATACTCCTTTCCGCAATGGATGAGTCCGCTGCAGTGGATGCGGAAAGCGGCGAGATTTCTTTGGGCATTTCTTAGTTGTGCATTTGGCATTGGAGCAGCAGCGGTCGCCATCCCATCTCCGTTTGGCGGCTTATTACTTGCGCTTGTCGGTGGCATTGCCCTGGCAACTAAATCTCGTAAGGTCTGGCTTGATCTGTTCGCGCTGGAGGGCCGTGGGGCTCAGCTTTTCGTCGGCAGTTGGTTCATCGCAGGTCTCATCTTATGCATCAAGCACTACCTCTAGGCCACATGCCCAACCCGGCGGTCAAGGCCGCTCCCTCCGGTCGCTGGACGCTGCGCGATAAAGCGCCGCGCAGCGCCCCTTACCTACAACGTTAGAGATCACTACAGTGCCTGGGCATTGGTATGAGGTTAAGCCGAAAAAACTCAAGGCCAGTCACCGGCCGGAAGAATGGGTTTTTGCTTATTACTTGGAGCTTGGCTATCAACGCGAAGACGGAGAAGTATTTCGAGCTTTTTTGTTCCGCAATCGGGAGCGTACTGTTTTTGGGGCTGCGGTTTTTCGAGGAAACGAAAACCCGACTCACGACAGCAGGGATTGGGCTACGCGGGTCATACTCAACAAGGAGTTTCGAGAGCGCCATGTCACCGAAGATCAGTCAATCATTGCACTATGGAAACACCACTGATCTCTAACATCACAATCCACCGGACCTTCGGCAAGCGGCGCTTGCCTCCGTCCGGTGATTTTCAACGTTAGGCGACTTGAATCCCCCATTGGATATTTCATCATGAAAAGGATATTTTTCCCCCTACTGCTCGTTTTCCTGGCCAATTTAACATTTGCCCATGAGCCAGTTTATACAACCGTCAAAGGGTCTTTGTACAAGCAAGGAAAGCCACTCTCTAACGTCATGATTATCAGTTGTGAAGACTTACTCAACTTTGGAAGAAAATCTTGCGAACATCCAATAAAAGTGTTCACAGACATAAATGGGGATTTTTCTTTCTCTGTTCAAACCGGGTACCCGCCATGCACAGTTTGTCCATGCTCAAAAGACAAACCAAGCTCTTGCGATCCAATCTTTGGTTTTTGGTTTAGTGTTATTTCCGGAAACGATTCCAGAGAATTTCTTCTAGAGGGGTTAGGTTTTGGTATTAAAGGAGAAATTCCGCTTAAATGTGATGTACAGCCTACTGACTCAAAACCAGAATTACGTTTAATGCCTTACGGCACAAGTAAATATCGCTTGCCTGAATTGAAATGCTAGATGCTGCGCCTAACCCGGCGCTCAACCTCGCTCCTTTCAGTCGCTGGACGCCGCGCGATAAAGCCGCGCAGCGCCAAAGCCGCGCAGCGCCGGTTAGCTCTACGTTAGGCGATTTGTGCCGTGGGCTCTTCGCTACTTTTTAGCTGCCTCTCCCGCACTTGTCACATTTGGGGGGTGGCAACTCGCCCTTTTGGCTTACGAGCATTTTGGTTGCCAAGGCAGCCTCAAATACCTTCAGCCCTGTTTCGCCGGCTCAATCAATCTCTTGCCGTGGCTGGGTATCGGCCTATTTTGGTGTCAGTTGCTTTTATGGGTGCTTGGCCCCATTTCTGCTGGCCTGCTCCTCTCCGTTGCAGCAAAACATTACAGGGCTAGCCATGCCAAAAACATCGCCTAACTTCCTGGTCAAGGCGCGGCCTTTGGCCGTTGGGACAGCCGGCAAGCCTGCTGTATCTTAGCTACAACGTTAGGGTGCTTTCGGGGATTGCCCAGCCGAACTCCAACAAATTGCTTGTTGGTGGCATCTTCGGCCTAGGGGGTGACCTAAATCATTTGCCATTAGGAATCCTATGCCCATCAGCACCAGATGGGCATCCGGGTACGTCGCGATCACGCTCTCGGGAGCCATGGATTCCGAAGCACGACGCTGACAGCCGCAAACCTCAATGTCATAATCCGGCATTATGAAAAACGCGTTTTCCCTGGGTTCGTTGGTGGCCGGTGTTGCCTTCGGCCACTACCGTCTGCTGGCTTCCGCAGACGGCAGCAGGAACGATCTGGCCTCGTTCAAGGCGCGCCCTTTGTGCAGCGAGGGCTGGTCATGATGAATCTGACGGTCAACCGGAAAAAATGGCCAAATTCGAAATCCTGTGCCGGGCCGGCCGGTTGGAAGGCCTGTTCGCCGATGGATTATTTTGCGAAGGATGAGCGGTGAGTTACATCTTTTTCGTGTGGGAACACCCCAAGGCCATCCCCGCGCCGGCGTCGCCCGAACAGGCCTGGCAATTCGTCCGCGTGGCGTCGTCGATTCCGGCCGAGATGAACCCGCGCTACCAGGCGTTTGCCCGGGCATTGACGGCACACTACCCGGATCTGGAATCTATGCCGGACACGGGTGTCGATTCGGACACTTGCGTCTGGGCGGACAGCCCGATCGACGGCCAGACCGAGCTGGCGGTGTACACCATCGGCGTGCGCAACAGTTGCATGGATTACGACCTGCTGTGGCACATCGTCCATGCCGCTTGCGACGAAGGGCTTTACGTCCTCGACCGCCAAAGCGCCACCTTGTACCGCCCTGACCGGACCTACATCGACATGGAGGGACGGACAGCCATCGCCAACCTGCAACGCCCCCACCGTCCGGAGCCCAACTGGGAAGAGCCGGCCGGTTGTGTCGCCAAGTCCATTGGCGGCAAGTCGATCAAGGAGGCCGTCGAGCAGATCGTCGAGGTGGTCGCCCGCTTCCACGCGCCGGCCGATTTCATGCCGTTCGTGCCGGAGCCCGTCCAGCACCTGGCGCGCGAGCGGACCAAATGCTTGCCGGCCAGCGCCGACGACGTTCCCATCCTGTTTTCGGGGCACTTCGACTCGACCGGCATGAGCACCGTGGAAATCGCCGCGCAACGACGGCGCCTGCAGCGTGAGCGCAAGGAGCAGGTGTTCCGGGCCATGCAGGCCGTTCACGCGTATTTCCACGCATGAACGCAGCCACCCCGCCCGCCTTCTTGCGCCGATACACCGACCTGCCGGCGCTGCTCCACATCCTGAGCAACCGCCAGCTCACCCTGCTCGACCCGAAAACCTGGGACGACCGCAACGATGCGCACTTCATGGCAGCGTACAAGGAGCGCAAGGGCCTCAAATCCCTGCTCGCACTGTGCTTCTCACAGGCCTCCGAGACCTATCACCACTGGCGGGTGTTCTCCAGCGGGCCGTCCGGCGTGTGCATCGTCTTCGACCGCGAACGGCTGCTTGAAGATATCGCCGAAGCACCGGGAATCTCCGTGGGCAGCATGCGCTACCTGACGATGAAGGAGGCGAAACAGGCCGCCTTCCATGTCGACGAACTGCCCTTCGTCAAACGCGTCGCCTACAAGCCGGAACGCGAGTTCCGCGCGCTGTACGCCTCGACGACCGAGGAACATGCCGCACTCGACCTGCCCATCCGCCTCACCACCATCCGCGGCATCTCGCTCAGCCCATGGATGCACGCCTCGCTGTCGAAATCCACCGCCGGCGCCATCCGCACCATCGCCGGCTGCGAAAGGCTCCGCGTTTCCCGCTCCACGCTGGTTTCGAACGAGCAATGGAAGAAACTGGCCGCCGAAGCCATTTAGCCGCTCGTTGAAAAGCGCGACTTTCCCGCGGGTCTGCGGGAAAATATCGCCCCATGACTTCCCGCTCCCTTGAAGACCGCCTTGCCGGCGAACTGGCAGAGATCGAAACCGCCGGCCTGACGCGCCGCCGCCGTGTGCTGGAAAGCCCCTGCGGACGCATTGCCACGGTCGACGGCCAGCAACTGATCAACTTCGCCGCCAACGACTACCTCGGCCTGGCCGGCAACACCGACATCGCCCAGGCGCTAGCTGACGGCGCGCTGCACTGGGGCGCCGGTGCCGGCGCCTCGCACCTGGTCAGCGGCCACCTGGCGCCGCACGAGGCGCTGGAAAAGGAAATCGCCGCCTTCACCGGCTTCGACCGCGCCCTGACCTTCTCCACCGGCTACCTCGCCAACCTCGCCGTGACGCCCACCCTGGCTGGCCGCGGCGCCGCCGTCTTCGCCGACAAGCTCAACCACGCCTCGCTGATCGACGCCCAGCAGCAGGCCAAGGCCAACGGCGCCGACGTCCAGCGCTACCCGCACAACGACGTCGCGGCGCTGGAAAAGCTGCTGGCCGCGAGCACCGCCGCGACCAAGCTCATTGTCACCGACGCGGTGTTCAGCATGGACGGCGATCTCGCGCCGCTGCCGCTCATCTTCGCGCTGGCCGAGCGCTACGACGCCTGGCTGGTCATCGACGACGCGCACGGCTTCGGCGTCCTTGGTCCGCACGGGCAAGGCAGCCTCGCTCACTTCAACCTGCCCGCCTCACCGCGCATTTTGCTCATGGGCACGCTGGGCAAGGCGGCCGGCGTCGGCGGCGCCTTTGTCGCCGGGTCGGCCACGGCCATCGAATACCTGCTGCAAAAAGGCCGCAGCTACATCTTCACGACCGCCCAGCCGCCGGCCATCGCCTGCGCGCTGAGCCGGAGCCTGCGCATCATCGCCGACGGCGACGCCCTTCGCGCCCCGTTGAAAGCCCGTATCGGCCAGTTGCGCGACGGCCTGGCCGGTCTGCCGCTCAAGCTGCTGCCGTCGCTGACCGCCATCCAGCCGCTCATCGTCGGCGAAAACGACGCCGCCGTTGCGCTGTCCAAAGCACTCTGGGAACGCGGCCTGTGGGTGCCGGCCATCCGCCCGCCGACGGTACCCAAAGGCACGGCGCGCCTGCGCATTTCCGTGTCCGCCGCCCACAGCGAAGCCGACATCGCCCAACTGACCGCCGCCCTCAAGGAACTGACATGACGACTCCCTTTGTATTCCTGCCCGGCTGGTGCGTGGGCAGCGGCCCGCTGAATCTCACGGTCAACCGGAAAAAAGGCCAAATTCTGAAATTGCCGGGTTACGGCGACGCGCCGCTGATCGGCGACTTCTACGCCGCGGCCGACGACATCGCTGCCCGCCTGCAACCCGGCACGACGCTGGCCGGCTGGTCGCTCGGCGCCCAACTGGCGCTGGCCGTCGCCGCCCGCCACCCGGACAAGGTCGGCAAGCTCGTGCTGGTTGCCGGCACTGCCTCCTTCGTCCAGCGCGACGGCTGGCCGCACGCCATGCCGCCGGCCACGCTGGCCGAATTCGCCGCCGCCGTCGCGGCCGACGTCGAAGCCATGCTGCCCCGCTTCGTCGGTGGCTTCAACCGCGGCGACGCCCGCGCCAAGGCCGTCACCACCGAACTGCTGCAACTCGCCGATCCGCGCCCGTCCGCCGAAGTGCTCGCCACCGGCCTCGACTGGCTGCGCGACGTCGACCTGCGCGAGCTTGCCCCGCAGGTCAAGGCGCCGACCCTGCTCATGCACGGCGGGGCCGACCCGCTCATGCCGCTGGCTGCAGCCGAAGCGCTCGTCGCCCTGATCCCCGGCGCCCAACTGGCCGTCTTCGCCGACTGCGCCCACGCCCCCTTCCTTTCCCGTCCGGACGATTTCATCGCCACGCTCGACCGCTTCCTGAATGACCAGTAGCCCCCCCAAAAACGGCAACCGGCCCTCCAAGGCCCGCATTCGCCAGTCCTTCGAGCGCGCCGCCCCGACTTACGACAGCGCCGCCGACATCCAGCGCCGCATCTGCGTGCAGCTGGCCGACGGCCTGCCGGCGATGGCCCCGGCCCGCCTGCTCGATGCCGGCTGCGGCACTGGCTACGCCCAGGCCGACCTGCAGCGCCGCTTCCCCGACGCCCATCGCGTCGCGCTTGACCTCTCGCCCGCCATGCTCGGCAAGGTCGGCGCGCCCTGCTGCCGCCTGGCCGGCGACCTCGAACACCTGCCCCTGGCCGACGCCAGCCTCGACCTCTATTGGTCCAGCCTTGCCGTGCAATGGTGCGACCTCGCCACGGCCCTGCGCGAAGCCCATCGCACGCTGCGCCCGGGCGGCCACGTCGCCCTCGCCAGCCTCGGCCCGGCCACCTTCCACGAACTGCGCCACGCCTTCGCCGACGTCGACCACTATCGCCACACGCTGAGCTTTCACAGCCCGGACGGGATCCGCAAAATCGCCGTCCAACTCGGCTTTGCCACGGTCAACACGAAAAAAGGCACGAAAATCGCGCACTACGCCGATTTCAAGACCCTGCTCCGCGCCGTCAAGGCCATCGGCGCCAACCAGCTAGGCCAGGGCAAGCGCACCAGCCTCATGAGCCGCACCGCCTTCGCGCGCGCCGAGACTGCCTACGAAGCCCTGCGCACCAGCGCCGGCCTGCCGCTGACCTACGACGTCATCTACCTTTACGCCAGCAAATGAGCACCCAACGATGAGCCCCGCCTATTTCCTGACCGGCACCGACACCGAAATCGGCAAGACCTTCATCACCTGCGCCCTGCTCCACCGCGCCGCGCAGGAAGGCCTGCGGGCCGCCGGCCTCAAGCCCGTCGCCGCCGGCACCGATGCCACCGGCCTCAACGACGATGTCGAGGCCATCCGCGCCGCGAGCAACGTTGCGCTGCCGCGCGAACTGATCAATCCGTATTGTTTCCAGCCCGCCATCGCCCCGCACATCGCGGCAGCGGAAGCCGGCGTCACCATCGCCGTCGGGCCGATCAAGGCCGCATGCGAGCAGGCCCGGCAACAGGCCGACCTGGTCATCGTTGAAGGCGTGGGGGGATTCTGCGTACCGCTGGGTGAAAAGTTCAGCGCCGCCGACCTTGCTGTAGACCTCGGCCTGCCGGTCATTCTGGTCGTCGGCATGCGCCTGGGCTGCATCAACCATGCGCTGCTCACGGCCGACGCCATTGCCGCGCGCGGCCTGAAACTGGCCGGCTGGGTCGCCAACCGGATCGATCCGGCGATGTCGCGCTTTGATGAAAATCTGGCCACGCTGCAAGTCGCGTTGCCGGCGCCCTTGCTCGGCGTCGTGCCGAACGGGCCGCAAGGCGGCGCACGCGGCGCCGCCGATTTCCTGAAACTACCCGGCGTTTAGCACCGACGCCACTTCCCGCAGGCGCTGCAGCAAACCGGCCACACCCTCGGCCGACAGAACCCCCTGTTTGGCCAGCTGCTCGACCTCGGAAGCTTCGGCCGCACCGGCATCGTCCGAAAAGGTGGCGAGCAGCCCCTTGATGGTGTGCGCCTCGCGGCGCAGGACCGCGGCATCGCCCGAAGCCAGCGCGGCAGACAAGGCGGCGCAATTGTTATCGAGGTCCTGCAGGAACATGTCGACCATCATCGTGAAAATGTCCTCGTCGCCGCCCAGACGGCTGAGGATCGGTGCCTTGTCCAACACGAAAGCGCCTGCCATAAGCTTCTCCGTTGTACCCGCCCGCCGCTGCCGCGGATCGGACCGGGATCAAAATCAAATTTGCGGTGCTTCCTCGTCGCGGAAGCGTTGCCGGATATCCAGCACGTGTTCCCAGCCAGCCAGGAAAGCCTCGACGCACATCGGATCGAAATGCTTGCCACGGCCGTCTTCCAGGAACTTGCAGGCGTCGTCCAGCGACCAGGCACGCTTGTAAGGGCGTTCCGAGGTCAGCGCGTCGAACACGTCGGCCACCGCCACGATGCGCCCGAACAGGGGAATCTGGTGGCCCTTGAGGCCGTACGGATAGCCCGACCCATCGTATTTCTCGTGATGCGAAATCGCCACCTCGGCCCCGGCCTTCATGATTTCCGAACGGCTGTCCTTGAGCAATTCGTGACCGATCTTCGAGTGCCCCTTCATGACCTCGAACTCCTCCGGCGTCAGCTTGCCCGGCTTGAGCAGGATGTAGTCGGGAATGCCGATCTTGCCGACGTCGTGCATCGGCGCGGACTCCAGAATCAGCTTCTGCTGCGCGATGCTCAGATCGAGGCCGAGCGCGATGATCTGCGAATAGTGGGCCATGCGCTGGATGTGCGCACCGGTTTCCGGATCGCGGAATTCGGCCGCCCGCGAGATGCGGAAAATCAGCTCCTTCTCGCGCTCGCGAATCTCGGCGGTGCGCTCTTCGACCAGCGCCGTCAGGTGTTCGGCTCGGTCAGCCAGGAATTTCTGGCCGGTACGCAACGACAGCATGTTGCGGGCACGCGCCGAAAACTCGACGCGATCGATGGGCTTGGTCAGGAAATCATTGGCCCCGCCGAGCAGGGCATCGTAGCGAACGTCCTTCTGGTCGTTGGCGGTGATCATCAGCACCGGAATCTCGTTGCGGCCGTGCAGCGCCCGGAACGCGCTGATGAACTTGAGACCGTCCATGTCCGGCATCATGTAATCGACGATCACCAGGTCCGGGTCATTGCCCCGACACCATTCCAGCGCAGCCAAAGGGTTATCGAACAAGGTCGGACTGCAATCTCCCAGCTTGAGCACCAGCGCCTTGATCAGCGTCAGGTTGATGTCGCTGTCATCGATAATCAGGACCTTGTGCATGTACTCCCCTGCTAGCCGGATAGTTGTTTCCCGGCAGTATATAATGCCCCGCCATGAAACTGCTCTTCGACCTATTCCCCGTCATCCTCTTTTTCGTCACGTTCAAGTATGCGGAAAAGAGCCCCGAACTCGCGGCCAGCTGGATGGGCTCGCTGCTTGGCTACGTCCCCGACGACGTCAAGATGGCGCCGATCCTCCTCGCCACCGTCGTCGTCATCGTCGCCACCGTGGCCCAGATCATCTGGGTGCACTTCCGCCACGGCAAGGTCGACAAGATGCTCTGGGTCAGCCTCGTCCTTGTCGTCGTCTTCGGCGGCATGACCCTGGCCTTCCAGAACGAAGCCTTCATCAAGTGGAAACCGACCATCCTGTACTGGGTTTTCGCGGGCAGCATGGCGTTCAGCGCCTACGCCCTCAAGAAGAACGCCATCAAGGCCATGCTCGGCGAGCAGCTGACCCTGCCCGAGCCGGTCTGGGCCAAGGTCAACTTGTCGTGGATCGCGTTTTTCCTGGTCATGGGCGCGCTCAACCTGATCATCGCCTTCAATTTCTCGACCGATGCCTGGGTCAATTTCAAACTATTCGGCGGCATGGGCCTGATGCTCGTCTTCGTGATCGGCCAGGGCATGATGCTGTCGAAATACGTTGAGGAAGAAAAATAATGCTTTACGCCATCATCGCCGAAGACAAGGCCGGTACGCTGGACCAGCGCATGGCCGCCCGCCCGGCCCACGTCGCGCGCCTGCAGGGTCTGCAGGCCGAAGGCCGCCTGATCCTGGCCGGCCCCTGCCCGGCCATCGATTCGCCCGACCCCGGCCCGGCCGGCTTTTCGGGCAGCCTCATCGTCGCCGAATTCGCCTCGCTGGAAGCGGCCCGGACCTGGGCCGATGCCGACCCCTACATCGCCGCCGGCGTCTATGAAAAGGTCGTCATCAAACCGTTCAAGAAAGTGCTGCCGGCGTGAGTGCCGAAACCATCGCCCTCCTGCGCGAACGCCTTGCCGTACTGCAGCCGGAATCGATCGCCATCGAGGACGAATCGCACAAGCATGCCGGCCATGCCGGCGCCCGCGAAGGCGGCCACTACCAGTTACAAATTGTTGCACAGGCATTCGCCGGGAAAAGTACCATTGCCCGTCATCGCCTGATTTATGATGCGGCGGGCGACCTGATGCGCGGCAGGATTCATGCGCTCAGCATTCGCGCCAACGTACCTGGCGAAGTATAATTTTTGATCCCCTCACCGAAGGATAGATACATGCACACGCTTTCCCGTCTGGCCGCTCTGCTGATCGCTGGCGCCATTGTTTCCGCCCCAGTCATGGCTGCCGAGAAGGGCAAGGCCTTTGCCACCGTGAATGGCCAGCCGATTTCTCAAGGCGTCTATAACGCCTTCATCGCCGAACAGAAGGCCCAGGGTGCGCCCGAATCCGCCGAGCTGGAAAACGCCGTCAAGGAAGAACTCGTCCGCCGCGAAATCCTGGCCCAGGAAGCCAAGAAGAAGGGCCTGGACAAGAACGCCAACATCCAGGGCCAGATCGAACTGGCCAAGCAGGCTGTCCTCATTCGCGCCTTCCTGACCGACTACGTCAAGGCCCACCCGATCAGCGACGCCCAGCTCAAGTCCGAATACGAGCAGATCAAGAACAACCTGGGTTCGACCGAATACAAGGCCCGCCACGTGCTGGTCGAGAAGGAAGACGACGCCAAGGCGATCATCGCCAAGCTGGAAAAGGGCGAGAAGTTCTCCGAACTGGCCAAGCAATCCAAGGACCCCGGCTCCAAGGACAAGGGCGGCGAACTGGGCTGGAGCTCTCCTGCTGCCTACGTCAAGCCGTTCGGCGAGGCGCTCACCAAGCTCAAGAAGGGTGAATACACCAAGACCCCGGTCAAGTCCGACTTCGGCTACCACGTCATTCAGCTTGACGACTCCCGTCCGATGACCCCGCCGCCGTTCGACCAGGTCAAGCCGCAACTGCAGCAGCGCGCCAGCCAGCAACAGGTCGAAAACCTGGTCAAGGAACTGCGCAGCAAAGCCAAGGTCGATTAAACTTTCGCCAAACGTGTGAAAATGCCCACCATGCGGTGGGCATTTTTGTTTGGGGGATTCGATCGTGTTCAACGGCCTGAAAAAACTGTTTGGCGGAAAACCGGCTCAGCCCGAGGGTGCGACGACCGCCCCCAATCGGGAAACACGTGCGCCATCCAACCAGTTCCTGCGGCGCGAAGCCATTTTCGACCGCAATAACCGCCTGTCCGGCCACATCTTCCGCCTGCAGGAGTCGTCGACGCTGGCCAATGCCGACGTCGCGGAGCAAACCCGCTTCGACGAAACCCTGCTCGACACTCTGAACGCCAGCAAGGATGCCTGGAATACCAGCCTGGCCTTCATCCCGATGAGTTCTGCCAGCCTCGGACTGTCGGCTGTAGACAACCTCAAGACCAGCAATATCGTCCTGCTCATCCAGTTGGCACCGGACGCCGAGGCCGACATCGTTTGCGAAGCCATCGATAATCTTCACGAGCGCGGCATCCAGATCGGTGTCTTCCGCCAACCGAAAAACCCGGCCTTCGGGCGGGTCATCCAGCTTGCCGACTTTGCTGCCATCGACATCGGCGGCCACGATCCCGATACGGCCCGCGACTTTTCCGCTGCCGTGCGCGCCAGCCCCGGCGAGCGCAAAAAGCGCCTGCTGGCCTGCAATGTCGAAACGCTCGACGACCTCCGCTTCTGTCAGCAGTGGCATTTCGACACTTTCCACGGGAAATTTGCCAGCTCACCATCCGGGGCGCGCAACGACAACACCGGCGACCCGCACAAATCGCTGCTGCTCAACATGCTGCGCCTGGTTCAGGGTGAAGCCGAGAATGCCGAAATTGCCGACGCGATGAAACAGGACCCGCTGCTCAGTTTCCGCGTCCTGCGTTACCTGAATTCACCGGCTCTGGGCTTGACCCGCCGCATCGATTCGCTGGAACAGGCGCTGGTCATCCTCGGGCGCCAGCGCCTGACCCGCTGGCTGTCGGTGCTGCTCTTCTCGGTACGCGAACCGCATTTCGGCGACTGGCTGCTGGTCGAAAATGCGCTGACCCGAGGCCGACTCATGGAGTCCCTCGGCGAGCAGTTGATGCCCGATACCGGCCACGACCCGCTGTTCCTGACCGGCATTTTCTCCTGCCTGGGCGAACTGCTGCATCGTCCGCTGGGCGATACGCTCAACGAAATGCTGCTGGCCGACGACATCAAGCTTGCCCTGCTCGAACGTCAGGGCCCCTACGCGGCACTGCTCTCCGTCGCCGAAGCCTGCGAGGATTTCGATCTGGAACGCATCAAGGGCGCAGCCATCCAGGCCGGCGTCGCGCCGGAAATGGTCAATCGCGCCCTGCTGGCCGCGACCGCGTGGGCCAGCGAAGTGACGGAATACTGGGAGTAAGGCGCCAGCCCCTAAAGCTGGTACTCGTCGCCGCCCCCCTGCATGGCCATCTCGACGACGTGCTTCGACAGGTGCGGCGCGAAGAGCGCGATCAGGTCGTAGTCGTATCGCCGCAGATAGGTGCCACGGCGCAGGGCCAGGCGGGTGGTGTTGGACTCGAAGAGGTGCGCGGCATCGATTGCGGCAAGGCCGGTATCGCGCTGGGCGTCGAAGGCGAGGCCGGAAATGATGCCGAGACCGAGGCCCAGGCTGACATAGGTCTTGATCACGTCGGCATCGAGGGCGGTCAGGGCGACGTTCGGCTGGGCGCCGATGCGCTCGAAGGCGCGATTGATGCGCGAGCGGCCGGTAAATGCGGTGTCGTAGGTAATCAACGGCCATTTCGCCAGTTCGTTCAGCGACAGAGGTTGCGATTTCAGGATGGGATGGCCTTCCGGGGCGATGACGCAGTGCGTCCATTGGCGCACCGGCAAAGTGATCAGCTGCGGATACTGGTCCAGCGCTTCGGTGGCGATACCGATGTCGGCTTCGCCAGCCACGACCCATTCGGCGATCTGCGTCGGGCTGCCCTGGTGCATTTCAAGCTTGACGTCGGGGTGCTGGGCGACGAAATCGCGCACGACCACCGGCAGGGCGTAGCGGGCCTGGGTGTGCGTGGCGGCGAGCACCAGTCGGCCGGTGCTGCCGGCTGAAAACTCGGCGCTCGCCCGCTTGAGGTTTTCCGCTTCGCGCAGGATGCGGCCGGCAATGTCGAGCACCACCTTGCCCGGCTCGGTGACGCCGGTAAAGCGCTTGCCGCTGCGCTCGAAGATGGCGATGCCGAGTTCATCTTCCAGCAACTTGACCTGCTTGGAGATGCCCGGCTGCGAGGTGTAGAGCGACTCCGCCGCCTCGGAAACATTGAGCCCCTGGCGCTGGATTTCGACGATGTAACGTAATTGCTGGAGTTTCATGACCTGCCCACTTAATAACCAGTCGATATAACAATCTAACCCAATATTCTTTTTGATTCAATTCACGGCTGTTAACATGCCCACATGGATTATCTCTACACCCTTTCCGGCTTTGCCGTTGGCGCCATTGTCGGCCTGACCGGTGTGGGCGGTGGCTCACTCATGACGCCGCTGCTCGTGCTGCTGTTTGGCGTGCATCCGGCGACTGCCGTCGGCACCGATCTGCTCTACGCGGCGGTCACCAAGGCTGGTGGCACGGTGGCGCATGGCAAGAAGGGACACATCGACTGGTCGATCACCGGGCGCCTGGCGCTGGGTAGTATCCCGGCCGCGGCAATCACGGTGTGGGTCCTGTCGCAGATGCCGAAGGGCAGCAACATCATCGGCCAGATCATTTCGCATGGCCTCGGCTTCGCCCTGATGCTGACCGCCATTGCCATCCTGTTCGGCCGCAAGCTGCGGGATTACGCCAGCAAGCACGACGATTCCGAGCTGCGCCGGCAACACCTGGGCAAGATCACCGTCATCGTCGGCGTCATTCTTGGCGTCCTCGTCACCATCTCGTCGGTCGGCGCCGGTGCGCTCGGCGTCGCTGCACTGTTTTTCCTTTACCCCAAACTTTCGTCGGTTCGCATTGTCGGATCGGATGTCGCCCATGCGGTGCCGCTGACGCTGGTCGCCGGCCTCGGACACTGGATGCTGGGCGGGGTCGACTGGGCCCTGCTCGGGAGCCTGCTGCTCGGTTCGCTGCCGGGCATCTGGCTGGGCACACAAGTTTCCGCCAAGGTGCCGGAGCATATCCTGCGCCGCATTCTGGCCTCCATGCTGGTGCTGATTGGCACCAAGCTGGTTTTTGCCTGACGTTTTTCAAGGACGTTTCATGTACAAATACGATGCCATCGACCGCCAGCTCATCAACGAGCGCGTCGACCAGTTTCGCGATCAGGTCCGCCGCTGGAAAGCCGGCGAACTGAGCGATGACGAATTCCGCCCCTTGCGTCTGCAGAACGGCCTCTACGTCCAGCGCCACGCGCCGATGTTCCGCATCGCCGTGCCATACGGCATGCTCAACTCGGCGCAGCTGCGCACGATGGCGGCAGTCGCCGACAAGTACGACCGCGGCTACGGCCATTTCACGACGCGCCACAACCTGCAGCTCAACTGGCCGAAGATCGAGGACGTGCCGGAAATCCTCGCCGAGCTGGCCAAGGTCGAGATGCACGCCATCCAGACCTCGGGCAACTGCCTGCGCAACATCACGACCGACCAGTTCGCCGGCGTCGCCGCCGATGAAGTGATCGATCCGCGCCCGCTGGCCGAAATCCTCCGCCAATGGACGACCTTCCACCCGGAATTCGCCTTCCTGCCGCGCAAGTTCAAGATCGCGATTTCCGGCACGAAGGAAGACCGTGCCGTGACCTGGTTCCACGACATCGGCCTGCATCTGCAGCAGCAGAACGGCGAGATCGGCTTCCGCGTCATCGTCGGCGGCGGTCTCGGCCGGACGCCGATCCGCGGCCAGGTCGTGCGCGAATTCCTGCCCTGGCAGCACATCCTGACCTATTGCGAGGCCATCCTGCGCGTCTATAACCGCGCCGGCCGTCGCGACAACGCCTACAAGGCGCGCATCAAGATCCTCGTCCAGGCCTTGGGCGTCGAGGCCTTCGCCAAGCAGGTCGAAGACGAATGGGCGCACAGCAAGGACGGCCCGGCCACGCTCACGCAGGCCGAGTACGACCGCGTTGCCGCGCATTTCACGGCCCCTGCCTACGGCCAGGCCAACGGCGAAGATGCCGGCTTTGCCAAGCACCGTGAGGAAAACCCAGCCTTTGCCCGCTGGCTCGAACGCTGCACGCACCCGCACAAGGTCGCCGGCTACCGCGCCGTGACGCTGTCGCTGAAGAAACATGGCGTCCCGCCGGGCGACATCACCTCGGCGCAAATGAACATCGTGGCCGACCTGGCCGACCATTTCAGCTTCGGCGAACTGCGCATCTCGCACGAACAGAACATCATCCTCGCCGACGTCCAGGAAGCCCATCTCTACGCCCTGTGGCTGACCGCCAAGGGCGCCGGGCTGGCGACGCCGAACATCGGCCTGCTCACCGGCATCATCTGCTGCCCGGGCGGCGATTTCTGCGACCTGGCCAACGCCAAGTCGATTCCCATCGCCAACGCCATCCAGGCCCGTTTCGACGATCTCGACTACCTCTTCGACATCGGCGAGATCGACCTCAACATTTCCGGCTGCATGAACGCCTGCGGCCACCACCACGTCGGCCACATCGGCGTGCTCGGCGTCGACAAGAACGATTCCGAGTTCTACCAGGTCACGCTCGGCGGCCGCCAGGGCAATGAGGCCAAGCTCGGCAAGGTCATCGGCCCGTCGTTCGCGGCCGACGAAATGCCCGACGTCGTCGACAAGATCATCAAGGTTTACATCGAAAACCGTCACCCCGACGAGCGTTTCCTCGACACCCTCGATCGCATCGGCATCGACCCGTTCAAGAACCGCGTGTACGAAGGCCGCGCCCACGGCAAGGCCAAGGCAGCAGACAAGGAGGCCGCATAATGCCGCAACTGATCAAACAAGGCGCTGCGGCGGTCGACACCTGGACGACGCTCGTCCTCGCTGAAGGCGAAACGCCCGACACCGTGGCCCTGCCCGCCGGCGACGTGATTTTCCCGCTGGCCGTCTGGCAGGCCCGCAAGGCCGACATCAGCGCCCGCCCGCGCATCGGCCTGCTCATCAATCCGGACGAGCGTGTCGAAGACGTGGCCGACGACCTCAAGCAATTCGCCGTCATCGCCATCCACTTCCCGAAATTCGTCGATGGCCGTGGCTATTCCACCGCCGCCCTGCTGCGCCAGCGCTACCAATATCAGGGCGAAGTGCGCGCCGTCGGCGACGTGCTGCACGACCAGCTCTTCTACCTCAAGCGCGTCGGCTTCGACAGCTATGCGCTGAAGGACGGCAAGAGCGTCGATCATGCACTGGCCGCCGGTTTCACGACTTTCGGCAACGCCTACCAGGCATCGACCGACCAGCCGCAACCCTACTTCCGCCGCCGTAGCTGAAAACTCATGACCCCGAGCCTGCTCAACATCACACCGGAACTCTCGGCCAGCGTCGCCACCAAGACGCAGGCCGTCAACGCCCTGCTCGCCGACATCGCCGCCAACTGGTCGCCGGTCACCTTCGCCAACAGCCTCGGTGCCGAAGACATGGTCCTCACCGACCTCATCGTCAAGGCCGGGCTGCCCATCGAAATCTTCAGCCTCGACACCGGCCGCCTGCCGCTCGAAACCTACGACCTGATGTCCGCCGTCGACAAGACCTACGGCCTCAAGCTCAAGATCTACTTCCCGCAGGCCGAAGAAGTCGAAGCCTTCGTCCGCAACCACGGCATCAACGGCTTCTACGACTCCGTCGCCCTGCGCAAAGCCTGCTGCCACGCCCGCAAGGTCGAGCCGCTCAAGCGCGCCCTGGCCGGCAAGCGCGCCTGGATCACCGGCCTGCGCGCCCAGCAGGCCACCACCCGGACCGGCCTGCCCTTCCGCGAATACGACGAAGGCAACGGTCTGGAGAAATTCAATCCGCTGTCGGACTGGACCGAGAAGGAAATCTGGACCTACATCAAGCAAAACGCCGTCCCCTACAACGCCCTGCACGACAAGTTCTACCCGAGTATCGGTTGCGCCCCCTGCACCCGTGCCATTTCGCCCGGCGAAGACGTCCGTGCTGGACGATGGTGGTGGGAGAACCCGGAAACCAAGGAGTGCGGTTTGCACGTCAAGGGCTGAACACGTCCCCATGCTTAAAACCCGGCCTCGTGCCGGGTTTTTCATTTCCGCAGCCGCCAAACCCCAATCTCACGGTCAACCGGAAAAAAGGCCCAAAATCGAAATCCGCCGGACACAATTTGTTTCAGTTGCTCACAGCTAGCGCCGGCGCGGCGGCCTAGACTTCTGGCATCAAGCAAGCGGGGGTATGGGTGATGAAGGTGGAGAATCCGGGTCGGCGACAATTTGCGTTGAAGGCTTGCCGCGGGGTGGCCGTGGCAGGGCTCTGGGGTGCTGGTGGCAGCCGGTGGGCGCAGGCGGCCACGGCCGACGGCGACGCCGAAACGCTGCATGTCCTCAACCGCCTCGGTTTCGGCCCGGCGCCGGGCGATCTGGCGCGGGTCCGGCAGATGGGCGTCGCGGCCTACATCGACGAACAGCTTCACCCCGAACGGCTGACGCTGCCGACCGCCCTGACCCGGCGCCTGGACAGCCTCAGCCTCGCCAATGCCGGGCAGGCCGAGCTGATCCAGCGCTTCCACGCCCTGCACAAGGCCGTCAAGGACAACCCGGAGGCCAAGGCGGATCGCCAGCGCTGGCACCGCCAAATGACCGAGGAAACGTCGCTGGCCCGGCTTCTCCCGGCGCTGGAAAGTCCGCGCCAGTTGCAGGAGGTCATGGTCGATTTCTGGTTCAACCACTTCAACATCTTCAACGAGAAGGGGCTGGACCGCGCGCTGGTCGCCAGCTACGAGCGCGAGGCCATCCGCCCCTTCGTCCTCGGGCGTTTCCGCGATCTGCTCGGGGCCACGGCGCACCATCCGGCCATGCTGTTCTACCTCGACAACTGGCTGTCGTCGGCCGGCGAAGGCGCCGGCACGGGCCGCCGGCGGCGCGGCGGGCTGAACGAGAACTACGCCCGCGAACTGATGGAACTGCATACCCTCGGCGTCGATGGCGGCTACACGCAGCAGGACGTCACCGAACTGGCCCGCATGCTGACCGGCTGGACCTTCGACCCGCGCCGCAGCCAGGGCGCCTCGACCTTCGTCTTCGACCCGCGCCGGCACGACAACGAGGACAAGACTTGGCTCGGCCACCGCATCGCGCCCGACGGCCAGGCCGAAGGCGAACGGGCGCTCGACCTGCTCGCCCGCCACCCGGCCACGGCCCGCCACATCGCCTTCAAGCTGGCCCAGGCCTTCGTCGCCGATGCGCCGCCGGGCGCGCTGGTCGACCGTCTGGCCCGCCGCTTCACCGACAACGACGGCGACATCCGCGCCGTACTCGCCGCCCTCTTCGCCAGCGCCGAATTCCGCGACCCGGCGGCCCGGGGCGCCAAGTACAAGTCGCCCTACCGCTACGTGCTCTCCAGCCTGCGCACCTGCGCCGTGCCGCTGGAGAACGTCCGCCCCGTCCTGCACGCCCTGCGCGAACTCGGCATGCCGCTCTACGGCTGCCAGACGCCGGACGGCTACAAGAACACCGAAGCCGCCTGGCTCAACCCCGAAGGCACGCGCCGGCGCATCACCTTCGCCACGGCGCTGGGCAGCGGCCGCCTGCCGCTGCGCCTGGACCCGGACGACAACCCGGCGCCAAGCATGGCGCCCCCGCCCGCCCCCGATGCCGCCCGCCTGCTCGCCACGCTCGGCAGCACCCTTTCCGCCCGGACGCAGGCTGTCATCGCCAGCGCCGACGCCCGCCTGCAATCCGCGCTGCTGCTTGGCAGCCCGGACTTCATGACCTACTGAGGAGACCGCCATGTTGCGCCGCCAATTCCTCCTGTCCCTTGGCGCCGCCGGGCTGTTGCTGCCCGTCGGCCGTTCCGCCTTCGCTGCCCGCTCCCCCGCCCCCGCCAACAACCGCCGCCTCATCATCGTCCTCCTGCGTGGCGCGGTCGACGGGCTCAACGTCGTCGTGCCCTATGGCGACGACGACTACTACCGCGCACGCAGCAGCATCGCCATCGCCCCGCCGGGACGCGACGACGGCGGGCTCGACCTCGACGGCTTCTTCGCCCTGCACCCGGCGCTCGCCAGCCTCCTGCCGCGCTGGCAGGCCGGGCAACTCGCCTTCGTCCATGCCGCCGGCTCGCCGGACGCCACCCGCTCGCATTTCGACGCCCAGGACTACCTCGAATCCGGCACGCCCGGCCGCAAAGCCACGGCCGACGGCTGGATGAACCGCCTCCTCGCCCAACTGCCCGCCGCCGAAGGCAATCGCGCCCTCAACATCGGCACCGTCATGCCGCGCATCCTCGCCGGCGCGCAGCCCGTCGCCATGCTCGCCTCCGGCCAGGCCGCCACCAAGGCCGGCCCGCTCGACCGCCCGCGCATCGGCCAGGCCTTCGACCAGCTCTACGCCGGCAACGACAAATACGGCGACGCCTATCGCGCCTCGCAGCAATCGCGCCGCGAAATCATGGCCGCCCTGTCCAGTCCGGAAATCGAAAACGAAATGCAGAAAGCCAGCAACGGCGCCCCGCTACCGCCCGTCTTCGTCGACGACGCCGCCCGCGTGGCGCGGCTCATGCGCGGCGACCCGGCCGTCCAGCTCGCCTTCATGGCCGTCGGCGGCTGGGACACCCACGCCAACCAGGGCGGCGCCCGCGGTCAGCTCGCCAACCGCCTGCAGCCCCTCGGCGAAGGGCTGGCCGGCCTCGCCGACGGCCTCGGCCCCCTCTTCGACGACACCACCATCGTCGTCCTCTCCGAATTCGGCCGCACCGTCCGCCAGAACGGCAACGGCGGCACCGACCACGGCCACGGCAACGTCATCTGGCTGCTCGGCGGCCAGGTCGCCGGCCGCAAAGTGCATGGCCGCTGGCCCGGCCTCGCCGAACCAGCCCGCTACGAAAACCGCGACCTCGCCATCACCACCGACTTCCGCAGCGTCCTCGGCAGCGTCCTGACCCAGCACCTCGGCCTCAACAACAGCGCACTCGCCAAGGTCTTCCCGGATTTCACCCTCTGCTGCCCGAACGAACGCCTGATCCGCTAAAACGCCCGTACCCGAGGATTTCGATTTTGGGCATTTTTTCCGGTTGACCGTGAGATTGGGGTGCTGAGCAAGGGAACGCAACCAGCCAGGATCTGGCTCTCAGTATGGTGGAGCAAGGCGGCTGGTGATCGGCCATTCCGGCCGTTGGCCGGCTGGTCTTTGTCGGGCTGCAACCTGGCCGTAAGCCGCCCTTCAGCCTGTGATGACCTTGAATGGCAGCTTCTCAATCCGACGAACAGGTGCTCCCGACCCAAAGCGGCCGGTGGCAGTGTTTCAGTTGAATGGCCGGAGTGGTGCATATTCTGTTGAAAAACTCAAAACCGGGTTTTTCCGGGGTATGTCGAAACCTTCCCGGAGACGAGATCGTCGAATACGGAGCGATTGTGAACGTCGAGCTTTTCAGCCCGACCTCCCTTTTCGCCAATGAGCGAGTTTTTCAACAGAATAGTGCAGGTTGCCGACGTTGAGGTGGGAAGCCACTTTGAGTGCTGCTTCTTTCGAGAACTAGACCCCTTGGGGGATTAGGCTAACCACGCTTCCGATGACCAGCAGGGTGGGCGGCTTGATGCCATAGCGGCGTACTGTCTCGCTCAAGGCCAGGAGTGTCGTCGTGTATATCTTCTGTTCCGGCCAGGTAGCCTTGTAGATCAGCGCCGCGGGAGTATCTGCTGGGAGGCCGGCTGAAGCCAGGCGCTCGGCGATAATGTTCAGACCTGTAATGCCCATGTAGATCACGATGGTCTGATTGGCCTGGGCCAGTTCAGGTCGATGCGGTTGTCCTTGAGGTGCCCGGTGACGAAGACACAACTCTGGGCATGATCGCGATGCGTCAGCGGAAAGCCAAAGCTCGCCCCAGCCCCCAGTGCGGCGGTAATGCCCGGCACAATTTCCACTGAAATGGTGTTCTGGAGCAGCACCTCCAGTTCTTCTCCGCCGCGCCCGAAGACGAAGGGATCGCCGCCCTTGAGGCGCACGACACGTTTGCCGCTTCGGGCCTTATCAACCAGAAGCTGACAGATGGCTTCCTGCGGCAGCGTATGCTTGCCGGCAGATTTGCCGACGTAGATGCGCTCGGCTGCCGGCGGCGCAAAATCGACAATTCCCGGCCCGACCAGATTGTCATACACCAGCACCTCTGCCGTTTGCAGCCGACGCCAAGCGCGCAGGGTCATAAGTTCCGGGTCGCCGGGGCCGGCGCCGACCAGGGATACCGTCCCCGGCGCTTGTTCCGAGAGGCCGGCGATCATGCCAAGCGGCCCAGATGACATTTGTAGTTGCCGATCGTTAGCTTGACGACTTCATTCATGCCTCGATCTCGTACGCTTCGCCCTCTGCCGGGACTTCGTTCGCCAGCACGGCAGCAATATAGTCTTCCGGCAGACGGTACTCGACGGCTAGTTCGGCGGCACTCTTGCCGCTTGCCTGGATTTCCGCCATCCAGCCATTGAGGCCGGACGACAGCGAGTGGCCGGCCTGTTCGCCGGCGTGCGTGTTGCGCTCACCGTCTTCTACCGCGTACTTGTTGGCGTAGCCGCGCGGCGTCACCATCAGGCCGTGCTTGATGAAGGTGTTGGAATTGCCGATGAGCACCGTGGACAGCATGCCGATGTCGGCTTCGGCCATGCGTTCCAGCGTCGTCAGCTCGATGCGCTGTTTCGGGCGGTGGCCGGACTTGACGATGGCGACCGGCGTCTGCGGGTCGCGGTGGCGCAGGAACAGGCGCTGGGCCTCGACGATCTGCTGCGTGCGCCGGCCGCTCTTCGGGTTGTACAGCGCGACGACGAAATCGGCGTAGGCCACCGCGTCGAGCCGGCGGGCGATGGTCGGCCACGGCGTCAGCAGGTCGGACAGCGAAATGGCGCAGAAATCGTGCGTCAGCGGCGCGCCGACCAGGGCCGCGCAGGTGTTGATCGCCGAGGCGCCGGGGACGATTTCGACCTCGATGTCGCTGTCGGGGGTCCAGCCGGCCTGGAACAGCACCTCGAAGGTCGGCCCGGCCATGCCGTACACGCCGGCGTCGCCTGACGACACCAGTGCCACCTTCTTGCCTTGGCGGGCGCGGTCAAGCGCTTCAATGGCGCGGTCGAGTTCCTCGGTCATCGACTTCTTGATGACCTCCTTGCCCTCAACCAGATCGGCGACCAGGCGGATGTAGGTGACGTAGCCGATAACCGTGTCGGCCTCGGCAATCGCGGCACGGGCGCGCGCCGTCAGGTGATCGTGACTGCCCGGGCCGAGGCCGACGAGCATGATCTTGCCGGGTTTGGCGGTGTTTTCTGGTGCGTTCATGCGGGAATCCTTGCAATGGAGACGGTTGCGTTGCGGCCGTCCGGGCCGCGCAGCTTGTGTTTTTCGATGAGTAGATGGTTTTTGTCCGCGCCGGCTGCGAGCAGCGCCGCAGCTTCCGACACCGACGGCGTACCGGTGTGTTTGCGTACCGTTTCCGACGGGTTGGGTACCTCGACCGTCGCCAGTTCGCAGGCAGGGTAGAAGTGAGACGGCCAGCCGTGGCGGGCGATGACTTCAAGGAGACCGGGCTCGTTGGCCTTGAGGTCGATGCTAGCAGCGGCCCGGACGTCTTCCGGCACCGCGCCGCAGGCGGCGAGCGCTTCGCCGATGCAGTGTTCGATGGTGGCGGCGGGCGTGTCGCGGTCGCAACCGAGGCCGAGGGTGATTTTCAAGACGCCTCTCCGGGACGATAGATCACGTGGCGGCCGGCCAGGCGAGCCACGGAATCAGCCGGCATCGCCCGCCCGCTGATCCACAGCACGGCGGCGTAGCGTTCGGGATCGACGTCTTCGAGGCGGGCGAAGCACGTCACGTTGGCCGGCAGCGGTCCGTTGCGGCCGTTGGCGTGGGTTGGCCACCAGTCGGGCGAGCCGGCTTCCTGGACCAGGGCGACCGGCTCGTCGTTGACCATCGCCGCACTGCAGCGCACCAGTTCGTCGTGCGTCGCCTCGAAGGTCCAGCCGAGTTCGCGGCCGAGGATGTCGACGCCGATGGTCTGGCGCGCATCGGAGGCGGTGGTCAGCACCGCCTGGGCGCCGAGCGCGGCGGCGAGGTGGCCGGCCAACTGGTTGGCGCCGCCGAGGTGGCCGGAGAGGACCGGGATGGCGAACTTGCCGGCTTCGTCGACGACGACCACCGCCGGATCGACTTCCTTGCCCTCGAGATGCGGTGCGATCAGGCGGACGACGGCGCCGAGCGAGACGATGGCGACGATGCCGTCGAAGGCGGCGAACAGCGCCGGCACCTGAGCGCCGACCTTGCCGGCGTAGCAATGCGCGGCGCCGGGCACGGCGGCCTCGGCTTCAGCACGGAACTTTTCCGGCGCGAACAGTTGCGCGCCGGGCAAGGCGGCGACGACCCGGCCGGCCAGCGCGATGCCGTGTTTGGTGATGGAGACGACGGCGATTTTCATATCCGGGCGGCGCTATAAATTTCGATTTTGGGCATTTTTTCCGGTTGACCGTGGGATTCAGGCAAGCAGCGCGGCGGAGTCATCAACGACCTCTTTGCGCTTGCGGCAGCCCCGGCGCAACTCGCCGCGCACGCGCTTGGGGTTCTGCACCAGCAGCAGCGACAGGTAATTGACCTTTTCGCCCTTCAGATTGGCAACATCGCGGACGATGCGCTCCTCGGGCGAGCCGACCTTCTCGATGAACACCGAGGTCGCAAGCAGGTCGCGGCGTTCGAGCAGGTCGATGACCTCGTCGAGCAGCGGCTTGACCTTGAGCAGCGCCAGCGTGTCGAACTCGTCGAGCAGGTGATTGATGAGCTCGACGCCGTAGGCGGCCGGGATGATGGCGAAGGTTTCATCCTCCTCGGCGAGCGTCACGCCGGTGCTCGCTGCGGCGGCGGCAAACGAGGAGACGCCGGGAATGGTCTCGACCTCGACCTCGGGCGCCAGTTCGCGGACGACGCGGGCGAGGTGGCCGAAGGTGGCGAAGGTCGAGGCGTCGCCTTCGACCAGGAAAACCAGGTCGCGGCCGCTGGCGAGCAGTTCGACGGTCTGTGTCGCGGCGCGCGCCCAGGCCTTGGCCAGGATCTCGGCGTCGCGCGTCATCGGGAAGACCAGCTCGACCGCGTCGGCCGGCACGGCGATGCCGCCGCGCTCGACGATGGCCAGCGCGTAGGACGATTCCTCGGCCTTTTTCACCGGGTACAGCCAGCGCGCGCCGGATTGCAGCGCCGCCCAGGCGCGGCGGGTGATTAGTTCGGGGTCGCCGGGGCCGAGCGAGGCGCCGATGAGTTTGCCGAAAGTGCTGCGGGCTTGGGTGGGTTCAGTCATGGTTTTCTCGTGCGCTTCTGGAGGCTAGGGTTTGTTTGCGTTCGGCGGTGTAAGCCCACCAGGCCTGCGCCGGCTCGCCGGCCATGAAGCGCACCACGGAGATGAACACGTCGATGACGCACGGGTCGTGGCGCTGGCCGGTCTGCTCGCACAGTTGCTCGTAGAGCGCGTACGGGTCGCGGTGGCGCAGATCGTCGGGACGGAGGATGCCGAGGCTCTGCAGATCGGCGGCCATGGCCGGGCCGATGTTGGGCAGGTCGGTCAGTTGGACGAGGCGGTCGAGCCTGACTTTGTTCGGGGTCATGCCTTGCCCTCCTTGGCCCAGGCGGTAACGATCCACACCGGGTTCTGCGCCGCCATGCGGTGCAGGTCGAGAATCGGCTGGCTGCGGCTGGCTTGTAGTTGCACCACATCCCAGCCGGCGCCGATGGTCTTGAGTGCGCTCGTCGCCGTCGCCAGGTTTTCCAGCGTGACGAAGTTCATCACCAGCCGGCCGCCGGGTTTCAGGCGGGCGAGGATCAGGCGGATCAGTTCGTCCAGCTCGCCGCCCGAGCCGCCGATGAACACCGCGTCCGGGTCCGGCCAGGTGTCGAGCAGCGCCGGCGCCTTGCCTTCGCACAGCGTGTAGTTGCCGACACGGAAGTGCTCGGCGTTGGCGCGCGCGTTGGCGGCGTCGGCGGCGTTCTTCTCGATCGCCCAGACATGGCCGAGCGGCGCCAGCCCGGCGGCTTCGAGGCCGACCGAACCGGAACCGGCGCCGATGTCCCAGACCGTGCTGTCGGCCTTCAGCCGCAGCTTGGCAAGCGACAGCGCGCGCGCTTCCTGCTTGGTGATCAGGCCTTTTTCGGGCGAGCGCTGGAGGTAGTCGAGGTCATCGCGACCGAAGACCGGCGCGGCTTCTATCGAACGCTCAATCAGCACGACGCTGGGGTCGGGAAATTGCCGATTGGCCACGTCGTCCGCCGACAGATTGCAGGCCACCATTTCATCCGCCAGCAGCAGCCGGCTGGCCACCGACAGGCGGACTTCGTCGCCGTAGCCGGCGGTGATCAGCGCCCGTGCCAGCCGCGCCGGGTCGTTGTCCGGGCCGGTGAAGGCAAAGACGCGGCGGTGCAGCGCCACCGACCGCAGCAAGGGGTACAGCCCGTGCGCCGGCGTCGCGCCCGACTGCCACTCGCCGGCATCCTGGCTGTGGCAAGAGGCAATCGCCACGTCCTGCCAGGGTTTCTGCCAGCGGGCGAAGGCAATCTGCAAGGTCGAAGGCGCCGGCAGCACGCGGACGCCGGCGCCGCCCAATTGCCCGAGCAGATAGCCGCCAATGCCGTGGCAGAGCGGGTCGCCGGTCGCCAGCACGGCAACCGTCCGGCCGGCAGCGCGCGCCTCGGCAATCCAGCCCGGCACACGAGCGAGCGCGCCGTCCATGGCGCGCAGTTCGGCGGCCGGCAACTGCGTTTTCAGCAGGTCGAGCGTACGCCCAACGCCGATCACCAGCCCGGCACTGGCCAGCGCCTGGCGGGCAGCGTCGCCGAGACCTGTCCAGCCGTCGTCGAGGATGCCGACAATGAAAACTTCCGCGCTCATGACGCTGCCTCCTCATCGACGCGGCAAATGAAATTGCCGTCGAAATCGCAGACCAGCACGGCCAGCCGGTAACTGCCGGGATACTGGCTCTTGAGGGCGCGAATCGCCTTCTTCGCCAATTGCTCGTGAAAGGCCACCGACAGGCCGAGCGTCGCCAGGCGTTCGGCGGCGAAGCGGGCGGTTTCGGCGGCGCGGATTTCCTCGACCAGCTCGTCCGGCGCGCCGACTGCGTGCGCCGAGTCGGCGAGGATGTCACGGTCGACCTCGGCCTTCCAGGCGTGCGTCACGGCCAGGCCCTGGCACATCTTGGTCAGCTTGCCGACCATCGCGCCGACGTAGACATTCGGCAGCTTGCGCTTGATGGCGCTGGCAAAGGCCGCCTTGACGAAGTCGCCCATCTGCACGAAGCAGGATTCGTCGAGCTCGGGCAACTGGCGCATGGCGAATTTCTCGGTGCGCCCGCCCGTCGTGAACACCACGCTGGTTTGCCCCTGCTTCGCCGCGACATCGACCGCCTGCACGACGCTGGCGCGGAAGGCGGCGGTCGAGTACGGGCGGACGATGCCGGTGGTGCCGAGGATGGAAATGCCGCCGAGGATGCCAAGCCGGGCGTTCAACGTCTTCTTCGCCATCTCGTCGCCGCCCGGCACCGAAATGCTGACCTCCAGGCCGTCGTGTTCGAGCAGCTCGCCAGCGACGGCGCGCACGTTGTCGAGGATGTTGCGGCGCGGCACCGGGTTGATCGCCGGCCCGCCGACCTCCAGACCCAGCCCTTCCTTGCTCACCACACCGACGCCGACGCCGCCCTTGAGCACGATCTCGCCGGCGCGGTGCGGCAGCAGGCGGACGTCGGCGGTCAGGTGGGCGCCGTTGGTCGCATCCGGGTCGTCGCCGGCATCCTTGACGACGACGGCGTGCGCCAGCCCGGCGGCTTCCTCGACGCTGCCGTCGAGCACCGGGAAGGCCTGGTCCTGGCCGTTCGGCAGGCGGCTGATGATGGTCTCCGGCACTTCTCTGAGCAGCAGGCCAAGGCTGGCGGCGCGCGCCGCCGCCGCGGCACAGGCGCCGGTGGTAAAACCGGTGCGGTTGCCGCGCGCGCGCTTGCCGTCGCCCTTGCGAACCTTGGCGGGTTTTTCGGCGGCGCTCATGCGGCCTTTTTCTGTTCCGCTTCGGCCAGCGCGAGCATGGCGTGGATGGCGGCGACAACCAGCGTCGAGCCGCCCTTGCGGCCCTTGATCGCCACCCAGGGCACTTCATTGACGGTCATCAGCAGGTCCTTCGATTCGGCCGCCGAGACAAAGCCGACCGGCATGCCGACGACCAGCGCCGGGCGCACGCCCTCCTCGCGGATCAGGCGGACCAGTTCGATCAGCGCGGTCGGCGCGTTGCCGATGCCGACGATGGCGCCGTCAAGCTTGCCGAGACGTTGCGCCTTGCGCATGGCTTGCACGGCGCGGGTGGTGTCGGCGGCCTTGGCGGCGGCGATCACATCGGCGTCGGAAATGTAGTGGTGCGTCGTCAGGCCAAAGTGCTGCAAGCGCGGCTGCGACAGGCCGACGCAGATCATCTCGACATCGGCGACGATGGGCGTACCGCCCTTCAGCACCGCTTGCATGCCGGCCTGCATGGCGTCGGGGTGGAAGGCGGTGAGGCCGTTGAATTCGAAATCGGCGTTGGCGTGGATCATCCGCCGCACCAGCGGCCACTGCTCGGCGCTGTAGGCGTGCGGGCCGGCCTCGGCGTCGATGATGGCGAAGGAGTCGTGTTCGATGGCGCGGCCGGCGGCGGTCAGTTGTTCGGTGACGGTGTTGGACATGCGTGCTTCCGGGTCAGGCGTGGCTGTGGGCGTGGTCGTGCGCATGGTGACCATGGGCATGCGCCGGGCTGGCGATGGCGGTGTGGCTGTGGTCGTGCAGGTGCTCGGCCTCGGCCAGTTCGCGGTACTTGCAGCCGTCGCATTCGAGCAGGCCGCCGGCCAGTGCGTCGGGCGACACGCGGGCGTCGAGCAGCGCGAAGATGCCTTCGTCGAAGCCGAAATGCTGGCCCAGCGCAAAGGCCAGTTGCGGGTACTGCTGGCGCAGGCGGGCAACCTGCTCGCCGATGCGCTCGATCAGCACGCCGGTGAACAGATAGACCGGGATGATGGCGATCTGCATCATGCCCAGGCGTGCCTGGCGCTGGACGATCGTTTCCAGACGCGGCCAGGTGACGCCGGTGAAAGCCAGATCGACCAGTTCGTGTTCGTTTTCCTCGTACAGCCAGCGCGCCATCTTGGCCAGCTCGCCATTGGCGCCGACGTCGGAGGAGCCGCGGCCGAGCAGGACGACGCCGGTGGTCTGCGGGTCGGGCACAGCCAGTTGTTTCATCAGGCGGTCGAGCTGGCTTTGCAGGACGGCGAACAGCTCGCGCCCCATGCCGAGGTGGCGGGTGACGATGAACTGCACCTGCGGATGCCGCGCCCGCGCCGCTTCCACCGCTGCCGGCAGTTCCATCTTGACGTGGCCGGCGGCGTTGAGGATGAAGGGAATGGCAACCACCGTGCCGGCCCCGGCGGCGGCGCGGTCCAGGCCTTCGTCGAGCAACAGGTCGGCGTGTTCGATGAAGCACACCTCGATGCGCCAGTCCGGGTGGCGGGCCTGCCACTGCGCGGCGAAATCGAGGGTTTCCTTGTTGCCGTCGCGGCCGCGCGAGCCGTGCGCCACGAGCAGGTAGGTGGTGGATTTCATGAGCTGGACTCCGGAGAAAGTTCTGGGGAAAGGCTGGCGCGGCGGAAGCGGTGGGCAAAGGCCGGGTCGTAGAGCTTGGAGCGGATGAGGTCGGGCCAGTCGGCGGCGCCCAGCGTCGGGCTGGCGACGATCATCGCCTGGCTGGCGATCTTCTCGGCCTGGCAGCGCTGCTTGATGTCGGCCAGGGTGCCGCGCACGATCTTTTCCTCACCCGGCCAACTCGCCTTCTGCACCACCAGGATCGGCGCGTCCTCGGCCCAGCCGGCGGCGCGCAGCGCGTCCTGCACCTTGTGCAAGAGCGTGATCGACAGGTAAATGCACAGCGTCGTCTGGTGCGCGGCCAGGGCTGCGAGTTCCTCGCCCGGCGGCATCGGCGTGCGCCCGGCAACGCGGGTGAGGATCACCGTCTGCGTCACTTCCGGCAGGGTCAGCGTCTCGCCGGCCGCCGCCATCGACGCCATCGCCGAGGAGACGCCGGGGACCACCGCCCATTCGAGGCCGGCGGCGGTGAGCGGCCGCGTCATCTCGATCAGCGCGCCGTAGAGGCCGGGGTCGCCGGTTTGCAGGCGGACCACGGTTGCATGCCGGGCGGCGGCGGCGCGCAGCCAGTCGCTCATTTCTTCGAGCGTCATGTCCTTGGAGTCGCGGATCTCGCAGCCGGCCGGCGCGTACAGCGTCGCCGCCTGGTCGACCAGCGAACCGGCGAAGAGCACGGCGCCGGCCTGTTCGAGCAGCTTGCGCCCCTTGACGGTGATCAGGTCGGGATCGCCGGGGCCGGCGCCGACAAACCAGATCTTGCCGCTCATCGGCAAAATCCCGCGGTCAACCGAAAAAATCGGCCAAATTTCATCGAGCTTCCTCCAGGGAAAGTTGCGCCAGCAGCGCGTCCAGGCTGCGGGCCGGTGTGCCGGCGGCGATGCCGCGCGCGGCCAGCGCGCCTTGCAGCGCGACGACCGCCGGCAGCGGCTGCCCGGCTTGGCGCAGCGCCTCGGCCTGCGCCGGCAGTTCGGCAGCGGCAAAGGACGCGAGGCAGCGGCCGGCGGCGAGCAAATGGATGTCGTCGGCCCAGCGATAGGCGAAATCGACGTCGTGCGTGGACAGCACGATGGTGATGCCCTGCCCCGCCAGGCGGTCGAGCACGGCCAATAGATCGGATTGCATGGCGGCGTCGAGCCCGGCCATCGGCTCGTCGAGGAGCAGCACGTCGGGCTGCATGGCGAGCACGCCGGCAATGCACACACGCTTTTTCTGGCCGAAGCTGAGGTGATGCACCGGCCGGTTGGCGAACTCTCTCATGCCTACAGCAGCAAGCGCCTCCGCCACCCGAACGCGCACCGTCGCCTCGTCGAGGCCGAGATTGAGCGGGCCGAAGGAGACATCCTCGACTACGCTGGCCGAAAACAACTGCCGGTCCGGATTCTGGAAGACCAGCCCAACCCGCCGGCGCAAGGCAGCCAGCCCGGCGCGGCTCATGTCGAGCGGCGCGCCGGCAAAGCGCAGGCTGCCGGCGCTCGGCCGCAGCAGGCCGTTGCAATGCATGAGCAAGGTGGTCTTGCCGGAACCGTTGGCGCCGAGCAGCGCATTGCGGCTGCCACGGCGGATGGCCAGCGAACAGCCGTCGAGGCCGAGGCTGCCGTCGGCGTAGCGGTGGCTCAGCGAAAGCGCTTCGAGCAGCATCACGACGCCCACCGCGCCAAAGCCAGTAGCCCGCCGCCGGCCAGTACGGCGAGCGCGGTGTCACGCCCGGCGTGGGCGAACTGCGGCGTCAGGAAGCGCAGGCTGCCGTCGCCGTTGCGCGCCAGCGCCGCCAGATGCAGGGCCTGCGCGCGTTGCCAGACCTGCAGCGCCAGGTTGGCGGTCAACTGGCCGAGCGAGCGCAGGCTGTGGCGTAGCGTCGCATCGCCCAGGCGCGCCTGCTGCGCCGTGCGCACGTCGTGCACCGCCTGCGAGAAGACGAAGAGCATGCGGTAGCAAAGCACCATCAGGTCGAGCAGCACGGCCGGGCAGCGCAGGCGGCGCAGCAGCGCGATCAGGTCGGACAGCGGCGTCGTCAGCACCAGGCCGAGCAAGGCCGCCAGCGCGGCGAGCGAACGGCCGGCGAGCGCCGCGACCTGCGGCCAGGCTTCCGGCGCCCAGCGCCAGCCGCCGTCGAGATCGACCGCCACCAGCAGGCCGAGGCAGGACAAGGCGAGAAAACCTACCGCCGGCACCGCAACGCGCAGGTAAAGGCCCGCCGGCACGCCGGCACCGACGCAGGTCAGCACGGCGGAACATAGGGCCAGGCGTAGCGCAGCGCCCGGCGACACCGCGGCAAAGGCCGCCAGCAGCCCGGCCAGCGCGAACGTCGCCTTGGCCGCCGAGCTGACACCGCGCCAGCGGTTGGCGTAGGCCGCCTGCTCAATCAGCATGCTGCGCCTGTGCTTCACCCTGTTTGCGCAGCTTGTCGCGGGTCACTGCGCAGCCTAGCCAGTAACCGATGACACCGGCCCCCAGCGCCGCCTGCAAGGCAAACAACAGCGAGGCAATTTCGTCGCTGGCCGGCACCAGAAGCGGCTCGAACCAGCGCTGGTAACCCGGCGCGACGGCGCCGATGACCTGCTGCGCCTTGTCGTCGGCGCCGCCGAACCGTTCGCCATCGGCGCCGCCAATGCCCAGATAAGGCACCAGCCACAGCGGCAGCACGGTCAACAGCACGACGGCGGCCAAAATCAACAGATTCTGCTTCTTCATGCCCTGCCCCCGTTCACGACGAACAGCGGCAGCCCTTGCAATTCCTCGGCGTTGAAACGTGTCAGGGTATTGACCACCAGCACCGTCAGCAGCCCTTCGCTGATCGCCAGCGGAATCTGCGTGATCGCGAAGATGCCGCCGAACTTGAGCAAGGAGGCGGCAAAACCGCCGGCCGGATCGGGAAAGGCCCAGGCCAGCTGGATGGCGGTGGTCAGATAGGTGGCGAGATCGCCGAGGCAGGCGGCGGCGAACACGCAGACGGCGAGCGACAAGCCGAAGCGGCGACCGAGCCGGAACAGCCCGGCGGCAACGAAAGGCCCGACGATGGCCATCGAGAAGACGTTGGCGCCCAGCGTCGTCAGCCCGCCATGCGCCAGCAGCAGCGCCTGAAAGAGCAGGACGACGAAACCGACCGGCACCATCGCCAGCGGCCCGAACAACAGCGCGCCGAGCCCGACGCCGGTGGGATGCGAGCAACTGCCGGTGACCGACGGCAGCTTGAGCGCGGACAGGACAAAAGCGAATGCGGCGGCAACGCCGAGCAACATGCGCTGCTCCGGCTGCGCCTGCAGTTGCCGGCGCACCGCATGCACGCCCCAGGCGACGAACGGCGCCGACGCCAGCGACCAGCCGATGGCATGGTCCACCGGCAAAAAACCTTCCATGATGTGCATGATTCTCTCCCACAGCGAGAAATGGCAAACAGCACCAAGCCGCGGAAGAATTCTGAAGGTCGGAAGAATGGCTGCAATCGGGACATGAACGAACAAAATGCCGGCAGCAAATCAACAGAACCTCGCCCTCACCCCGGGGATTGGTACTTCGTTGATTTGGGCCGGTCTTCTGGCTCGCCTTCAATCTTCTCCACCAACCTTCCCATGCGGTGCACAGTGGCGTGAGGTGGAGTCGTCAGGCTTACAGCAGCGGGGGCTGCGCCGGAATGTCTGCTTGTGCAGATTCACCGGCTTCCCGTTTCACCCGCCCCACGAACGCGAGGCAAGGCACCCAAAATGGGGCGAATTGTACATGGAAATTTATGCACTGCGATTTTTTCTGATTAAGTCGTCCCCAGATTTGTTGAATCCTGCAAGGACTGCTTTATTCCCCGGAGCGGTCGGAGTTTTGATGAGAGTCGAGTGTCAACTTCGGCCGAAACGCTAACATCCCAAGCCCTATCGCCAGCCCCGCAAACGTATCCTCCTTCCCCAGCCTACCGCGCCGTCGGCCAGACGTAGGGGGAGCCGATGGCGCAGATGTCGCTCTCGCGCATGGCGATGTCGATTTTTTCGGCGAAGGCGGCGACGGGGACGCCGATGGTGAGGACTTTTTCGCCGATGGTCAGGCGTTCGGCGACGATGCCGGCGGCGATGGGCTGGCGACTGTCGTCGATCAGGATGGGGCCGCCGGACATGCCCTGGCGGACGGCGCAGTCGGTGACCAGGATGCCTTGCAGGGCGTTGCCGCCGTGCGGCCGCGAGGCGTTGCGGCAGTGTTCCTGGGCGAAGAGGCCTTGTTGTCGCTGGCCGAGGGGATAGCCGACGACGGCATAGGCGGTGCCGGGTGCGGGCTCGGCTTCGGGGTAGAGGAGGCGGATGGGTTCGATGCCGGTGACGGGCTGGTCGAGTTCGATCAGGGCCCAGTCGTTGGGTATGCGTTCCTGGCTGAAGCCGGTGGGCGCCGGCTGCATGATGAATTCCTGGCTGGCGGCAACGACCCGCCCGTTGAGGGCGAGCGGCAGGACGGATCGTCCCTGGTTGCTGCCGGGCACGAAGCGCACTTCGCTGCCGAGGCGCACGGATTCGCCGTTTTTGGCCAGGACGTGCCCGGCAGTGAGGACATGGCAGGCGCTGACGAGGAAGCCGCTGGCCATGGAGAGCGAGGGGCCGTAGCCGGAATAGACGCGGCCGACGGCGGCCAGCCGTCCGGCCAGCGCGCTGCCGGCTTCGACCAGTTTGAGGTCGTCGTCCTGGGCCGCCGGGGCAGCTTGCGCGAGGCTCATGCCGAGGAGCGCGATCAGCGCCCAGCGGCGTCGCCAGCCATTTCTATGCTCCATCGTTGTCCTGCCTTGCCATCTCGCTTTCACCGATCTACCCGACAAGACGATATGTAGCACAAACCGGCTGCGGGCTTGGGCTGGCGTGAGGGGGCAATTTGACGGTCTACCGGAAAAAAGGCCCAAATTCGAAATATTCCGCCGCCCGGTTTTGGTGCAACAAGAACGGCGCTGGAACCCCTGAAACACAATGCTCTGATCTAGCTCAAACAAGCAGTTTTCCCTGCTTTGCTGCGCCGCAACAAAATGGTAGTCTTGCGCGTATAAAATACTGCCATCAAGGCGAGGCAAACAGCATGAGCGAAATGGATCTGAAGCGTTTCTTCCTTGAACAGGTGCGCCTGTTCGAGAACTTCCCGGCGGACAAGGTCGAGGAGATCGTCATCAAGTCCCGACTGGCCACCTACGAGGGCAACGAGGCCATTCTGGAGACGGGCGACGAGGGCCGTTTCATCGGGATCATGATCAGCGGCCACGCCGAAATATCGATGACCGACAATACCGGCACCCGCGCTGTCATCACGCAGCTGGGCAGCGGTGACGTTTTCGGGGTGATGTCCGTGCTGACCGGTGACCGCATCGTCGCCGACGTGATCGCCGGCAACCGTTGCTTCGTGCTGATGATCCCGCAGGAGGTCTTCAATTCGCACATCCTGACCAACCCGAAGGCCGTCGGCTACCTCTCCCGCCTGCTCGCCGACCGCACGCGTGCCATGTCGGTCGATCTGCCGACCGCCAAGGCCAACGCCGTGGCCCGCGCCAGCGACCCGTACGCGCTGTCGCTGACGACCAACGAGCCGGGCAAGGTCGTCGTCCTCAACGTCGGCATCAGCCAGATTCATTTCGGCGTGTACGACACGCAGGAGAGCGGCGCCGACGTGCATGGCATCATCGACCACGCCGACCAGGCCGTCACCCACATCACCGTCCGCGTCGGCACCCAGCAGCGCAGTGTCGAACACGCGCCGTTCAAGCTTTCCGACCTGTTCTCGGTCATCCAGGAAGCCACCGCCCTGCTCGGCGACGCCTTCAAGTTCCATCCGGAAGACGTCACGGCCATCGGCCACCGCGTCGTCCATGGCGGCAACAAGTTCTCCAGCTCGGTCGTCATCACGCCGTCGGTCATCGCCGACATCGAGGAACTGGCCGTCTTCGCGCCGCTGCACAACCCGGTCAACGTCGCCGGCATCCGCGTCGCCATGAAGCTGTTCCCGAACGTGCCGCAGGTTGCCGTCTTCGACACCGCCTTCCACCAGACGCTGGCGCCCTACGCCTACCTCTACGGCCTGCCCTACGACCTTTACAAGCAGCACGGCATCCGCCGCTACGGCTTCCACGGCACCTCGCACCGCTACGTGTCGCTGAAGTCGGCCGAAGTGCTCAAGCGCCCGCTCGGCGAGCTGGAAATCGTCTCCTGCCACCTCGGCATCGGCGCCTCGCTGTGCGCCATCGACCATGGCCGTTCGGTCGACACGACCATGGGCATGACGCCCTCCGACGGCCTGATCATGCCCAGCCGCTCGGGCAGCATCGACCCGGCCGTGATGATCCATCTCATGGAACAGCACCACATGTCGCCGGAGCAGCTGTCCACGCTGATCAACACGGAAAGCGGCCTCAAGGGCATTTCCGGCATTTCCAGCGACATCCACGAAATCGAGGAAGCCGCCGCTGACGGCCACCACCGCGCCCTGCTCGCCCACAAGGCCTACTGCTACCAGGTGCGCAAGAACATCGGCGCCTACGTGGCTGCCATGGGCGGCATCGACGTCCTCGCCTTCACCGGCGATGTCGGCGAAACCAGCGCCACGGTGCGCAGCCTGGCCTGCCAGGGCCTCGAATTCATGGGCATCAAGCTCAACGAGGAAAAGAACCGCAACCTCGGCCAGGTCGACAACTACGCCATCATCTCGGCCGAAGACTCCCCGGTCACCGTCCTCGTCGTCGCCAACGACGACGAGCGCCTGGTCGCCTGGGAAAGCCTGCGCGCCATCGAACGCAACCAGTTGCTGCTCGAAGCCCAGGCCGAGGAAACGCCGGCCATCCCGGTCGAAATCTCGGCGCACCACGTGCACCTCGCGCAGGCCGACGTCGAAGCCCTCTTCGGCCCCGGCCACCAGCTGACGCCCATGCACGAACTGTCGCAGCCCGGCCAGTTCGCCTGCGAGGAACAGGTCCATCTCGTCGGCCCCAAGGGCCGCATCGCCAAGGTCCGCGTCCTCGGCCCGACCCGCAAGGAAACCCAGGTCGAGATCGCCATGACCGAGCAATTCAAGCTCGGCATCCAGCCGCCCATCCGCCAGTCCGGTGACCTCGCCGGCACCCCCGGCATCACGCTCGAAGGCCCCCACGGCTCGACCACCATCGAACGCGGCGTCGTCTGCGCCCAGCGCCACATCCACATGTCGCCGGAAGACGCCTTGCGCTTCCGCGTCCGTGACAACTACGTCGTCCGCGTGCGCATCGAAGGCGAACGCCAGTTGATCTTCGGCGACGTCGTCGTCCGGGTCAATCCGGCCTTCCGCCTGGCCATGCACATCGACACCGACGAAGGCAACGCCGGCAACATCCACACCGGCGCCCTCGGCTACATCGAGGAAATCCAGAGCCGGCATTAGGCGCCTTCCGGCACCGCGGCGAGGCCGACTGTCAGTGAAAACTGCGGTCGGCCTTTTTCATGGCGGTCTGCCGATTTCTCGCCAGCCTTCGGATACGTCCATGCTTCGGGCTTAGAATGGCCTCATTGCCACGCGCAGAGGGAGGCATCATGACCAACGAGCAACTCAAGAATGCGATCACATCGTCGCTGCCGTTCTTCGGGGTGACCGAACAGGGGGACGTGCTCGCCCGCTACGTGCCCTTCGGCCCGGTATTTCGCTGGAGTTGGAACCAGATGATCCCGATGCCGGTGCAGGGCAGCGACCTTGTCTGGCTGCTGCATTCGGCGGATGAAGAGGCGCATTCGATCAGCGACACCGAAACGCCCCGCCGCAGCAAGGCCAAGTAAGCCTGCCCGGCGCTAGCCCGCAGCCATCCGCGCGTTGAGCCAGTTGCCGATGGCCCAGACCTCTTCGAGGCAGACCGAGTGCGCCATGGCGTATTCGTGCCATTCGATGGCGTAGCCGCGGTCTTCGAGCAACTCCCGGGCGGTCATGCCGAGCACCGGGGACACCACGTCGTCGTCGAGCCCGTGGGCGGCGAGAATCGGGATCTGGCGATTGGGCCCGGCCGACGCCTCGTCGAGCAGATCGGGCGACGGAATGTAGGTCGACAGGGCGATGACGCCGGCCAGCTTTTCCGGATGCGTCAGCGCCGTCGTGTAGGCCACCGCGCCGCCCTGCGAGAAGCCGGCAACGAAGATGCGTGCTGCCGGGATGCCCCGCCCCTTTTCCCGTTCGATCAGCGCGCGCACGCTCTCGCGTGAGGCCAGGATGCCGGCCTCGTCGATGCGTCGGCTGGTGCTGTCGAGCGAGATGATGTCGTACCAGGCGCGCATGACGTAGCCGGCGTTGCAGGTCACCGCCATGTAGGGCGCGTGGGGAAAGATGAAGCGAACCGCAGGCGTTTCGGCCAGCCCGAGTTCGGGCACGATGGGCACGAAGTCGGAGCCGTCGGCGCCCAGGCCGTGCAGCCAGATCACGGCGAACTGCGGATTGGCGCCCGTTTCGACTTCGAGCGGTGGCATATTGATGTCCAAGGTCGTCTCCTTGCGATCGTCCTGCCCGCAGTATGCGCAATGTCGCGGCGATACGCCATCGCCACGCTATTCAGCCCGGGTTCGATATGCTATCTATGCGGCAAGGCGGCCCGATGGCGGGCCTCCCTGATCATGGAGTCGCCCATGCCCGTCCGTTCCAAAGTCTTCATCGCCTCGTCATCCGAAGGCCTCGACGTGGTCAATGCCGTGCGCCAGCTGCTGCAGGCCCGGCTCGCCCCGTTTGCCGACATCGAGCCGTGGACGCTGGCTTTCGAACTGAGCGCGACCTACATCGAGTCGCTGGAGAAAATTGCCGACGAGGTCGATTTCGCCATCCTCGTGCTGACCCCCGACGACGTGACGACCAGCCGCAAGAAGGCCAGCCTCTCGCCGCGCGACAACGTCATTTTCGAACTCGGCCTGTTCATGGGCGCCCTCGGCCGCGAGCGTTGCTATCTGGTCCAGGAAGACCGGCCCGACCTCAAGCTGCCGACCGACCTGCTCGGCATCCATTCGGCGAGTTTCAAGCGCCCAGCCGACAACGATCTGAGGGCGGCGCTCGAGGCCAAATGCGGGCTGGTCGCCGAACGGATTGCTGAACTGGGCAGCCGCCACAAGCTCAGCCCCGAGGCGCGCGCGACGCAAGCGGCGAACCGGGCGTTCATCGAGCGCGTCAAAGGCGCCTGGTGGGAGCGCATCACCATCGACGGGACCCACCATCTCAGCTTCCTGCAGCTCGACGCCGACGAGAGCGGCGATGCGGTGGTGCTGCAGGGGATTTCCTACGACGCCCAGGGCACGCTGATGGCCAACTGGAACAGCCTGGTCGCCCGCGTCGTCGAGAACGAACGGAAAATTCTCTACCACTGGCAGGGCTGGTTCCCGGAAAGCCCCTTCGCCAAGCCGCAGGACCGTTTCAGCGGTTTCGGGGAGGTCGAATTCGAGTTGCCGCGCGAACCGGGCCAGCCGATTACCCGCGGCATCGGCCGTTTCTGGGACGTCGATGAAAACCGCCCGGAAAAGACCGTGGTCAAGACCATCCGGCTGCATCGGACGGACAACGGCGGCGATATCGCGACCATGACCGAAGGCAAGGAAAAGGACCGCCGGGCCGTCGTCGTCCGGATACTTGAAGACTGGTAGCCACCGCCCACGGCGGCTACCTGGCGCCCGCAGTCCTAGCGGTCGCGGGCACGATCGAAGATGTCGGCGGCCTTTTCCAGCAGTTCGTGGTTTTCCGGTGCTTTCTTGATCTTGATGGCCCCGAAGAATTGGGCGAATTCGTCCGGTGACAGCTCGGCTTCCGCTGCCTCAGGCAACCGACGTTCGACGCTGCGGCGCCGTTCGATACAACCCTTGGGCGGGCCGACATCACGCCGGCGTCGCTCCGGCCTTCCTCTGCGCTCGATGCTCATGGCGGTCTCCATGACAAATGGGAAACCCGATTTTGATCCCGCGCCAAAAATTATGCAATTGGCAAAACATCATACCTTGCGAAACCCTCAGACCGTTGATTCCTTGCCGATAATTGGACAGCGGGGCGCCGCACAAATTTCGATTTTGGGCAAATTTTCCGGTTGACCGTTGGATTCACGCCAGCGTGACGTACACTGCCCTCCTCACTCTTCAGGCAGGAAGCCCGATGCAACAAGAACACTTCATTCCGGGCAAGGACGCTTCGCTCGAACACTCCATTTCCTCCATGCAGGCCAAGCTCGCGGCCCGCGGTTTCGACATCGAGGAATGCTCCTGGCTCAACCCGGTCGACAACGTGTGGTCGGTGCATATCCGCAATCGCGCCTGCCACCTGATGTTCACCAACGGCAAGGGCGCCACGAAGCTGGCTGCCCACGCCAGCGCGCTCGGCGAGTATTTCGAGCGCCTGTCTTGCAACTATTTCTGGAACCACTACTACCTCGGCGACACCATCGCCAACCACGCCTTCACGCACTACCCGCGCGAACGCTGGTTCCCGCTGACGCCTGACACCATCGACTGGCCGGCCGAATTGCTGACGCCCGAATTGCAGGCCTTCTACAACCCGGAAGGCAACATCCCGGCCGAAACGCTCGTCGACATGAACTCCGGCAACGAGGATCGCGGCATCTGCGCCATTCCCTACGTCCGCCAGCGCGATGGCGCCGAGGTCTTCTTCCCGGTCAATATCATCAGCAACCTCTACGTCAGCAACGGCATGTCGGCCGGCAACACCCAGGCCGAGGCGCGCGCCCAGGCGCTGTCGGAAATCCTCGAACGTCACGTCAAGTTCAAGGTCATCGCCGAAGGCCTGTGTTTGCCGGACGTGCCGGAAGAAGCGATCGGCCGTTACCCGACCATCGCCGCCGGCATCAAAGGCCTGCGCGACGCTGGCTTCGGCATTCTGGTCAAGGACGCCTCGCTCGGCGGCCTCTACCCGGTCATGTGCGTGACCATGCTCAACCCGAAGGATCAGGGCGTCTTCGCCAGCTTCGGCGCCCACCCGCGCTTCGAAATCGCCCTCGAACGCGCCCTGACCGAACTCCTGCAGGGCCGCGCCCTCGAAGCCCTCGACGGCTTCCCGCCCCCGGGCTTCGACCTCGACGAAATCGCCAGCGCGCCGAACATCGAAATCCACTTCGTCGATTCGAGCGGCATCATCAGCTGGGAATTCCTCGGCGAGGAAGCCGATTTTGAATTCGTCGACTGGAACTTCAACGACCTCGACCACGGCAAGACCGCCGACGACTACGCCTGGCTGGCCGAGCGCATCCACGCCGACGGCCACGACATCTACGTCGCCGACTTCGACCACCTCGGCGTTTACGCCTGCCGCATCCTCGTTCCCGGCATGTCCGAGATCTACCCGATCGACGACCTCGAATGGGAAAACAACAGCAACGGCAACGTCGTCCGCGCCGACATCCTGCGTCTGGCCGAACTCAACGACGACGAGTGCTGCGAACTGCTCGACACGCTGAACGAGTTGAACATCGCCGACGAACGCCCGGTTGCCGCACTGATCGGCCTCGCCGCCGACCCCGGCTCACTGTGGGCCGACCTGCGCGTCGGCGAACTGAAGACCATGCTGGCCCTGGCCGGCGGCGACCCCGACGCGATCCGCGAAGGGCTGGAGTGGGTCCGCCATTTCGAACAACTCGACGCCGGCCGCCGCCGCATCTACGCCTGCCTGCAGACCCTCATCGATATGGAAGACCCGGCCAACTACGAAGCCGCGCTGTTCAGCCTCTACGGCGAAGCCACCCTCGACCGCGCAGTCGCCATGCTCGACGGCGACGAACGCTTCTTCGGCCTAGCCTCCCCCGGCCTCGACCTAACCGGCTGCGACCTGCACCAGCGCCTCCTCAAGGAATACGCCAAAGCCCACGGGCTCCCGGCCTGACGAAAAAGCAGGCTTTCACGGTCAACCGGAAAAAACGGCCAAAATTGAAATATCCAGGGGCGGCGCTCAGGCCCGCCCCGGATCGGCCAGCCTCGACTGCACTCGTCGTTTCGACGATGGACTACTAATTGACTGGTCGATGCATTTTGGGAGTCGACATTCGCGTGGCGCCCTAAAGGAACCTAGGCGAACCAGGAAAGCAATCATTCTGGAACGCCAGCATTGAGCGCCTCCGGCGAATTTATCGCCCGCGTCCGCTCGACCAGCTTGTAAGGCAAAATGTGGATCGCGGAGGTTTTGCCGAGGCAACGAAACGCATCATTTGAGTAAAGCAAATGGTGCGCTTCGTTTCTCAACGCATTCTATGACCTCACAACTGATTAAGGCCTCTTACCGGATTCGGGTAATCAACAAGCGCCCATCTGTTGGCAAAGAGCTTCAATTGCCGCCTCTACAGCTGCAGCCCCGCCCGCTGCACCGGCAGCTACTATAGCTTGTAAAATAGCTATTATCGTCGCTGCATCGAGCCCCGTAACGGCGGCTATGATGGCAACTTCAGCGGCAATTTCCTCTGGCGCAAACTCTGGTGTTGCAAGCATTAGCGCAATTAAAGCAGCAATCGTCGCACCTGCGGCAACGTTAAGTCCAATCTTGCAAGCAACGCAGCCAAAGCCATCTGTCGCAGCCAACGAGCCTGCGAGCTTAGGACTCCGCAATGAATTTGCCGTTTGCTGCATGATGTATCGTGCCTGATCGGGCGTGAATAAGTTAGACATGGTTCTCTTCTCCAATAGGTTATGTGAAACATTTAAGGCAAAAATGCCCTATGCATACCCCGTTGCAAAAATCATTGAGCGTAAAAACGCCTAACAGTCATTCAACGGGCCCACTGGACGGCATAGAGACAATCGAAAACATCCCAATTCAAAATAATCGATTGATTCATTGTGGGTAGTCTTACGCATGCTAACGGCATATTCAATGATAGTACAAACCGTCGAAGATTTTGTACGCCAATGAAAATAACGCCGTGGCGAATAGCAGCTTTGGAGAAAAGGTTGAATGGCCGTTCCAGGCCAAACGCGGACCAGCCGCTCTTCAGCGCCGGCTCAGCCGCCTAAGCTTCCACCCGACTCAACCACTTGAGCAGGATGGCGTATAGCCGTGCCGGGTCGACTGGTTTGGCGATGAAGTCGTTCATGCCGACTTCCAGGCAGCGGGCCTTGTCTTCGGCGAAGGCGTTGGCGGTCATGGCGAGGATGGGCATGGCGGCCCATTTGGTGTTGGCCCGTATCTGCCGGGTGGCGGTCAGGCCGTCCATGCGCGGCATTTGCATGTCCATGAGGACGAGGTCGTAGTTCTGGCGTTCGAGCATGTCGATGGCGGCCTGGCCGTCATCGGCGATGTCGACGAGCAGGCCGACGTCGTCGAGCATGGCCTGGGCGATTTCCTGGTTGATCGGCTCGTCCTCGACGAGCAGGACGCGGCAACCGGGGTATTCCTGGCGCAGTATTTCGGCGCTGCCGTCCGTGCTTTCGGCGTCGCCCACAATGTCGAATTCACCGCCCCGCGTCAGGCGAACGGTCAGCCAGAAGGTGCTGCCCTGGCCCGGCATGCCGACGGCACCGGCGTCGCCGCCCATGAGGTTGGCAAGTTTTTTGGTGATGGCGAGGCCGAGGCCCGTGCCGCCGTACTTGCGCGTGGTGGAGTTGTCGGCCTGTTCGAAGGCATTGAAGAGGCGGGGTATTTCTTCTTCGGCGATGCCGATCCCGGAATCTTCGACCTCGAAACGCAGCACGACGCTGGCCGCATCCTCTTCCACCGCCCGGACCCGCAGGCTGATGCTGCCCTTGTCGGTGAACTTGATGGCATTGGTCACGTAGTTGAGCAGCGCCTGCTGCAGGCGCGTCGGGTCGCCGAGCAGGTTGGGCAGGGGCGGCACGGCCTCGGCGGTCAATTGCAGGTGCTTGGCCTGGGCGCGGTCCTTCATCATGGAAACGACGTTGGTGAGCAGGCTGCTGACCTTGACGGGAGCGGCTTCGAGGCTGAATTTGCCGGCTTCGATCTTGGACAGGTCGAGGATGGCGTTGATGATTTCGAGCAGGTGTTCGCTGGCCAGTTCCAGGCGGTCGAGGCGTTCCATCTGTTCTGCTTCGAGACCGCTGCGGCGGATGAGGTGGGCCATGCCGGTGATGGCGTTGAGCGGCGTGCGGATTTCGTGCGACATGTTGGCCAGGAAGGCGCTCTTCGCAACGTTGGCGGCCTCGGCGGCATCCTTGGCGACGGCCAGCTCGGCCGTGCGGCGGGCGACCAGTTCTTCGAGATGCAGGCGGTAGTTCTTCAGCTCTTCCTCGTCGCGCACGCGCTCGGAGATGTCACGGCTGATGCCGAACAGGCCGATGACCCGGTGCTGCTCGTCGAAGAGCGGCCACTTGTTGGTTTCGACGTAGCCGGGCTGGCCATCGGCATCGTAGTAGGGATCGATCCGGGCGAGGAGCGGCCGGCCTTCGGCAAACACGGCGCGTTCCTCTTCCTCGTAAAGCCGGGCGACGTCTGGCGGGAAGATTTCCCGATCATGTTTGCCAATCAAGTCTCGCCAATTCGCGTGACCGGTGATGTTGGCCATCGTCTGGCTGCAGAAACGCAGGCGGCCAAGGGCATCCTTGAAGTAAACGAAATCGGTGGTCTGGCTCAGGAAGGCTTCGAAGTCGCGATTGAAATCGGCCACCGCCTGCTCCGCCCGCTTGCGCTTGGTGATGTCGATATCCATGCAGACGAGGATGTGCGGGGACAGTTCGTCACCGGGAATCAGGAAGGCCGACGATTCCACCCAGCGCTGGTCGCCGCCGCGCGTCTGCGTGACGTATTCGATGGTTCCCGACGCTTCGCCATTTATGGCGGAGCGCGCCAGGATGCCACGCGACTCGGCCGAAACCGGGTTGTTGAGGCCGAGCTGGTCCATCGTCCTTCCCATCGCCTCGCGCACCGACCAGCCATAAAGGCTTTCCGATGCGGGGTTCCAGTAGATCACGCGGCCGTCGGCGTCGAACCACTGGATGGCGACGTTGGGCATGTGCTGCAGGCTGGCGAAGAGCTGACGGCGGGTCGCTTCGGCCCGCTCGGTTGCCGAGGAGGCCAGCGAGAAGGCACGCCACAGGGTGACGAAGGCGCCCGTGAGCAGAATGACGACCAGCATGAAGCCGAGACGCAACGACCACAGGTTGTCCGGCACCGCTTTCCAGCCGCCCCGCGGGATGGCGGCGATTTCCCAGCTGCCGTGAGGCAGGTGAATGGTGGCCTGCACGGGCTTGGCATTGAAAACGGCAGGATCGCCGAAGAACACGTCGCCTTCCGGCCCCTTGGCATCCTTGCCGCGAATGGCGATGGCGACCGGCAGCGTCTCGTCCTTCAGGCCGCTGGCGGCAAACAGCTTTTCGCTGTCGATCACGGCGCTAACGATGCCCCAGAAATACTCGCGCCCGTCCTTGTCCGGCAGATAGACGGGCAGGCGGGCGACCAGGCCAACGCCGCCCTGGACGAGGTTGATCGGCCCGGCCAGCACGACCTGGCGGGTGAGCCGCGCCTGTTCGACGGCCGCGAATTGTCCGGGCACCGTGCGGTAATCGAGGCCGACGGCTTTTTCGTTGCCGGACAGCGGATAGACCCAGCGGATGACCATGTCCGGCGCGCCGACGATGTTCCGGAGTTGGGTGCGCCCGGAAAACAGCGGCTGAGCGGCCATTTCGAAGCGTTTCTGTCCGGCATCCGGAACCAGCGCGATGACGGCAATCAGGCCACGCACGAGCTGGATGTCGCTGTTGAGGTTGCCTTCGAGCGCATCGCGGACCACGGTCAGGCTGTGCAGCACCTCGGCGCGTTCGGCCGAGGCAAACTGTTCGCGATTGATTTTCTCGGCGAAGTAGATGGCCAGCGCCAGGCCGCCGATGACCAGCGCGGCAGTCATGAGACGAAGGAATCGGCGATTCACGCTAAGCCCTCCTCGCCGCCGCGCACGAGCAGTCGAGCGCGGCGCGGCCTGCAGACCCATTCGACAACCAAGATTTCAACCCGCACTCCAAAAACCGGTTCAGCAATATTGCCTTGCGCCGATTGTATACAGCCCCGAAGGGCGCTGGCAAAGCAATTCAGCGCGAACCTAGCGGCTGGCCGGGACTCCAACCTGCAGGCCCCAGCGCGTCACCGATGCCCATGGCGGCCGGCGAGGAGGTCACCATGCCCGCAGTCACCCAATACCGCCAGGAAAAGGACAGCTTCGGCGCCATCGATGTCGCGGCGGATCGCCTGTGGGGCGCCCAGACCCAGCGTTCGCTGGGCCATTTTGCGATTTCGACGGAACGCATGCCCGACGAGCTGATTCGCGCCCTGGCGCTGGTCAAGGCGTGCTGCGCCAACGTCAATCGCCAGTTCGGCAAGCTCGACGGCAGCGTCGCCGCGGCGATCATCCTCGCCGCCAACGAGGTCGCCGACGGCCGGTTCGCCGACGAATTCCCGCTTTCGGTCTGGCAGACCGGGTCCGGCACGCAGACCAACATGAACATGAACGAGGTGCTGGCCAACCGCGCCTCGGTGCTGCTCGGCGGCCAGTGCGGCGACGCCCGCCTCGTTCATCCCAACGACCAGGTCAACCTCGGCCAGTCGTCGAACGACATTTTCCCGACGGCGATGCACGTCGCGGCGGTGAGCGGCATTGAAAAACACCTGTTGCCGGCCCTCAGGGCGCTGCGGGCGAGCCTGGACGAAAAATCGGCCGAATTGGCCGATATCATCAAGATCGGCCGCACGCACCTGCAGGATGCCACGCCGCTCTCGCTGGGCCAGGAGTTTTCGGGGTACGTCGCCCAGCTGCAGCATGCCGAGGCGCTGGTCACGGCGGCGCTGGCCTCGCTTTACCCGCTGGCGGTGGGCGGCACGGCGGTGGGCACGGGCCTCAACACCCTGCCCGATTTCGGCCCGCGGGTGGCGGCCGAACTGGCCGACCGCACGGGATTCCCCTTCACCAGCGCCGACAACAAGTTTGCCGCGCTGGCCAGCCACGACGGCCTGGTGGCGGCCCATGGCGCGCTCAAAACGCTGGCCGTGGCGCTCATGAAGATCGCCAACGACATCCGCTGGCTGGCCTCCGGCCCGCGCTCGGGTCTCGGCGAAATCGGCATTCCGGAAAACGAACCGGGCAGTTCGATCATGCCCGGCAAGGTCAACCCGACCCAGTGCGAGGCGCTCACCATGCTGTGCTGCCAGGTCATGGGCAATGACGTGACCATCGCCATCGGCGGCGCCTCGGGCAATTTCGAGCTCAACGTCTTCAAGCCGGTGATCGCCCACAACTTCCTGCAAAGCGTGCGCCTGCTCAGCGACGGCATGCGCAGCTTCGAGCAGCATTGCGTGCGCGGCATCACGGCCCACCGCAAACGCATCGCCGAACTCATGGAACGCTCGCTCATGCTGGTCACGGCGCTGACCCCGCACATCGGCTACGACAAGGCTGCCGAGATCGCCAAGCGGGCCAGCCGCGACGGTACGACGCTCAGGCAGGCGGCGCTGGCCCTCGATTACGTTTCGCTCGACGATTTTGACCGCTGGGTGGTGCCGTCCGGGATGATTCGACCGTAGCGTCCGATCTCACGGTCAACCGGAAAAAAAGGCCAAAATTGAAATCCCGGGCGAGCCCGGCGGACGGCGATCACGCCGCAGGCGAAACGCTATCCCGCGGTGCCCACCAGCTTTTGGTCAATGCAGGCGCTTCAACTGTACGCCTGCTCCTCGCTGCGACGATCCAGATTTATTCGCCGTTCCGCACCGAGCCGCTGTTCCGCCTGGCCGATAGGCGGGCCGTAGTTGATCGATCGCCGGTCGTAGTTGCGCCGGAGTGCGTGAAGATTGCGCTGCTCCGGACACAGGCCGGGCAGATATTGCAACTCAGTCGAGCCCTCCACATGCCCGCCATGGCGCATGGCTTTTTCGTATTGATCGAGGGCAAATTCGGCAATGCCGGCCGCCCGCTCGTCCTGACCGCGCAGATAGGAAATGGTGGTCAGGGCTTCGAGCAGGATTCTGATTGTTTGTTCGCCCGCTTTTTCTGCTTCAGTCATGTGCTTCCCGCCTCAAGTTCGCCCACATTCCCGGCTACCAAAAAGCCGTTTGCGAACCCTCAGCAAACATGATGCCTACGCCTGAAAAGCCCATGAGCACAACGAAAAATGATTTGGCATTTTGGGCGGTGTAAGTATTTCCGACAATTTTTCAGCCATCAGGGCATGGGAACGGCGGGCAGCGCCGGTCACCCGGAATACGCCGCAGCGCTTCCCGGGCCACGACGCAAAAACGGGCTTGGGGCACGAATGTCCGGGCGGACTGCTGCCGCCCGGCGCTTTTGACGGTCAACCGGAAATTTTGGCCAAAATCGAAATCGTCAGCGCGCCGCGATGACGCCGCAGGCGATGCGCTTGCCCGAGTTGCCGGCCGGCTGCGACTTGTAGTCGTCCGGGTCGGCATGGATCACGACGCTGCGCCCAACCACGCCGGTCGCGCCGTTCAGGGTCAGGCCACGCAACTCGGCCCGGTAGACGGCTTCGCCCTGCGCGTTGGCGATCAGGTTGGGCATGTCTCCACCGTGACGCTCGTCGCCGGCGTGATGGCCGTGCTGCTTGGCGGTCGGATTGAAATGGCCTTTGGCGCTGGTAGCGTCCGGCGCACTGCAGTCGCCGGCTTCATGAACATGGAAGCCGTGTTCGCCCGGCGTCAGGCCGGCCACCTTGGCTTCGACACGCAAGCGCCCATCCTGCTCGGAAAACGTCACCGTGCCGCTCACCGCGCTCCCGGACCGGGCCTGCAGATCGGCACTGGCCGAGGGGCGGGAAAAGGGCGTGGCGCAACTCGCAATCAAGGCGATGGCCAAGGCATTCAGGGCAATGGCGGAACGTAGCTGCATGTTGAATCCTCGCGGGAAGAAGCCTGCTTAATCATGATCAGACTCTCGTCGAGGGCAAATGTTCCGGCATGCCCAGCTCATTCTTATAATTATTGGAAATAACAAGATGCGCACTTGTTCTTAAACGAATATTAAGGACTTGCTACAATCCAAACCATTCGACAATCCCTGCGGATTCCCCAGCAATGACTCAACGCACTACCCTCTCTCATCTGGACTGGCTCGAAGCCGAAGCCATCCACATCATGCGCGAAGTGGCCGGCCAGTGTTCCAACCCGGTGCTGCTCTTTTCCGGCGGCAAGGACTCGATCTGCATGCTGCGCATCGCCGAAAAGGCCTTCCGCCCGGGCAAGTTCCCTTTCCCGCTCATGCACATCGACACCGGCCATAACTATCAGGAAGTCGTCGCCTTCCGCGACAAGCGTGCGGCTGAATTGGGCGAACGCCTGATCGTCCGCTCGGTAGAAGACTCGATGAAGCGCGGCACGGTCGTCCTCAAGCACGAAGGCGAATCGCGCAACAAGCACCAGTCGGTGACGCTGCTCGAAGCCATCGAGGAATTCGGCTTCGACGCCTGCATCGGCGGCGCCCGTCGCGACGAGGAAAAGGCCCGCGCCAAGGAACGCATCTTCAGCTTCCGCGACGAGTTCGGCCAGTGGGACCCGAAGAACCAGCGCCCGGAACTGTGGAGCCTGTACAACGCCCGCAGCCACAAGGGCGAGAACATCCGCGCCTTCCCGATCTCGAACTGGACGGAAATGGACGTCTGGCAATACATCGAGCGCGAAGGCCTCGAACTGCCGTCGATCTACTTCGCCCACACCCGCCCGGTCGTGCTGCGCCAGGGCGCCATCGTGCCGGTCAATGTGCAGCTCGTCTCCGGCGAACTGACCAACCTGCCGAAGGCCGGCGAGCAGATCATCGACAAGCTGGTGCGCTTCCGCACCGTCGGCGACATTTCCTGCACGGCGCCGGTCGAATCGGATGCCGACACGGTCGAGAAGATCGTGCTGGAAACCGCCACCACCACCATCACCGAGCGCGGCGCCACGCGTCTGGACGACCAGACCAGCGAAGCCTCCATGGAACAACGCAAGAAAGAAGGGTATTTCTAGGATCGAGTCATTAGGATCGAGCTGTTAGCAAAACCGCGGCCCACTCGATCCTCGATCCTGAATCCTCGATCCTCACGGAAAGACACCATGACGACACAAGACAAAATCGAAGACCACGGCCTGCTCCGCTTCCTGACCTGCGGCAGCGTCGACGACGGCAAGAGCACGCTGATCGGCCGCCTGCTGTTCGACACCAAGACCATCCTCGCCGATACGCTGACCGCCATCGAGAAGACCTCGCAGAAGCGCGGCATGGCCGCTGTCGACCTGTCGCTGCTCACCGACGGCCTGCAGGCCGAGCGCGAACAGGGCATCACCATCGACGTCGCCTACCGCTATTTCTCGACCGGCACGCGCAAGTACATCATCGCCGACGCCCCGGGCCACGAGCAGTACACGCGCAACATGGTCACCGCCGCGTCCACGGCCAACCTCGCCATCATCCTGATCGATGCGCGCAAGGGCATCCTGACCCAGACCCGCCGCCACTCCAAGCTGGCGTCGCTGGTCGGTATCCCGCACCTGCTGGTCGCCATCAACAAGATGGACCTCGTCGATTATTCGCAGGCCACCTACGAGAAGATCAAGGCCGATTACCTCGAATTCGCCGGCAAGCTCGGCATCGAGGACGTGCGCTTCATTCCGCTCTCGGCGCTCAACGGCGACATGATCGTCGACCGCGGCGACAGCCTGAACTGGTACGACGGCCCGACCCTGCTCGAGATCCTCGAAGAAACCCCGGGCGCCCACACCGAGCACACCGAGAAGTTCCGCTTCCCGGTCCAGTACGTCTGCCGCCCGCAGGATTCGGCCAATCCCGAGCTGCACGACTACCGCGGCTTCATGGGTCGCGTCGAAGCCGGTTCGCTGAAAGTCGGCGACGCCGTCACCGTGCTGCCGAATGGCCTGACCTCGACCGTCAAGGCCATCCAGATCGGCGGCGTCGATATCCCGGAAGCCGTCACCGAGCAATCCGTCACCATCCTGCTCGCCGATGAAATCGACACCTCGCGCGGCGACATGATCGTCAAGTCGAGCGAAGTCCCGGCCGCCGTCAAGCAGATCGAAGCCACCGTCTGCTGGATGGCCGAAACTCCGATGGACCGTGCCCGCACCTACCTGATCCGCCACACGACCCGCGACTCGAAAGCCAAGCTGGCCGCCATCGACCATCGCCTCGACGTGAACACGCTGGAAAAGGTCCCGGCCGAGAAGCTGGCGATGAACGACATCGCCCAGGTCACCTTCAAGCTAGCCCAGCCGCTGTTCGCCGACCCCTACCTGGAAAACCGCGGCACCGGCGCTTTCATCATCATCGACGAGAGCAACAACAACACGGTCGGCGCCGGGATGATTTTGTAGGCCTCTCACGGTCAACCGGAAAAAATAGCCAAAATCGAAAACGCCTCCAAATCCGGAGGCGTTTTTTATTTCGGACGGTCGCAATCGGCCACGGCAGCGCGACTGCGGTGGGTGGGTGATATGCCCCAATTCGGGGGAACTGCCTGCCCCCAACCGGTGCCAGACTGCACAAAAATCGATTTTTCCGTTGTAAAACAAGGATTAGGGTGAATGGCATGTCGCTTGCTGGGTAAGGAGCAAAACGTCGTTTCAGAATACCGCCCCAACCCCAACCGAGAATCCCCATGCACAACAACAAGCCGGCGATCGCCTTGGCCGTGGCTGCGTCCGCAACACTCTCCGCTCTGTTCTCCCCGTCGGCCCTGGCCGCCCCGGTCAACCTGCCCGCCGACCTGTCGACCTGGACCTGCACGGGCAATTGCGGCGCGATGGCCGCTGCCGGCGATGTCGTGGCCTCTCCCCTGAACAACCCGAAGTACGGCTACGTCACGACCTTCAACTCGAGCAGCACGGGCGTCTCCCCGCTGGCGCTCGATGCCAACAACCGGGGCAACGGGACCGAGACGAATGGTTCGAAATTCGTGTCGAGCAGCTTCAGCGTCCAGGCGAACGACCAGCTGAACATCCATTTCAACTACGTCTCGACCGACGGCAAGGGCTTTGACGATTACGCCTAGGCCCGCCTCCTCAACGCCAGCGACAACAGCTTCGTGGCCTGGCTGTTTACGGCGCGCAGCTCGAATTCGGCCACCGGCAACATCGTCCCCGGCGACGTGGTGAGCAAGAAGGATTTCGACCCCGATGTGACGATCACGAATTACAAGGACTTCGTCTTTACCTCCAAGACCACGGCCGACCCGGTCAACTGGTCGCCGCTCGGCGATTCGAACGGCACCTGCTGGCGCGACAACGCGCCGGGCTGCGGCTTTACCGGCTGGCTCGAGTCGTCCCACACCTTCGCCAGCGGCGGAAGTTTCAAGCTCGAAATCGGCGTTACGAACTGGGGCGATGCGGCCTACGATTCCGGCCTCGCTTTCGATTACCAGAACCTGAACGCGGCCAACCTCGCGGCGGTTCCCGAGCCGAGCGTCTACGCCATGCTGCTGGCCGGCCTCGGCCTGCTGGGCCTGAGCATGCGCCGCTCGGCACAGCGCTCGGCCTTGTAAAAGCCGCGCCGACCAATGCCCGGCACGCCGCACCGGCCCGGCCACCTGACGGTGGGCCGGGCCTTATTCATTGCCGGCTGTTCAGGCTCGGCCAATCCCGGCTAACATAGGCGCTGTGCGCGCTCCGCGCATTTTTGTCGCGTCTTTGCGAGACCGGTTGCCGATGTGAGTTTCCAGCGTGCGTGTTCTGATTGTTGATGACAACGCCTCGATGCGGGCGATGCTGACGTCCCTGCTCTCCAGCCAGGGCTACCAGATGGTGGGCGCGCTGGAGGACGGCAATGGCGTCATCGAGGCCATCCGCCAGCATTCGCCGGAAATCGTCTGCCTCGACTACGAATTGCCGGGGCGCAACGGGCTCGACATCCTGGGCGAGATCAATTCGACCTTTCCGAAGATCGACGTCCTGTTCATCACCGCCTCCGAGTCGCCGGACATCGAAGCCAGGGTCGCCGATGCCGGCGCCGCCGGCTTCCTGCGCAAACCCTTCGGGCAAAAGCAGGTCATCGACGAACTGCAGCAGGTGTGCGACACGCGTCGCCGCGCCTCGCTGGCCAAGGCAACGGAGAGCGCCCCTGCGGCCAGCGCCACGGCAGCGACTGCGCCCAAGGCCGCCCGGCGCAGCAGCGAGCGGCCCACTGCCGTCATCGCCGACGACAACAGTTCGGTGCGCCTGCTCATCAAGGGCCTGCTGGCCGAGTTGGGGATCAACGTCGTCGGCCAGGCTGCCAATGGCGAGGAAGCCGTTCGCGCCGCCCAGAACCTGAAGCCCAGTGTCATTTTTCTCGACGTCAACATGCCCATCATGTCGGGTCTTGAGGCCTTGCCGAAAATCATCGAAACTTCGCCCAGGACGGCGGTGGTCATGGTCACCGGCGACACCTCGCGGGCCATCGTCCAGCAGGCGGCCGGACTCGGTGCGCGGGGCTACATCGTCAAGCCGGTGCGGCCGGCCTATGTCGAGAATTTCCTGAAACAGCTGTTCAATCGCTGAACCGAGAGGTATGCCTTCATGACCTTGATGATCGATTTTCCCTTCCCCGGGCCAGGCCCGTGGGTGGATCACTTCAAGACCATCGACATTCCGGTCCTGCGCCATACCGTTCATCAGCTCAACGAGTTACGCGACGCCGCCGAAGACATCAACACCCGGCAACTGGCCACCATCATCACGCACGACCCGCTGATGACCCTGCGCCTGTTCCAGACCATGCAGCGGATTCGCTCCAACAGCCAGTCGCGGGACATCACGACGGTCGAGCGCGCGCTGATCATGATGGGCACCCAGACCTTCTACAACAGCATCGAAAACCCGCCCATCGTCGAACAGCAGCTCAAGGGCTACCCGAAAGCCATGCTCGGCCTGCTCAAGGTCATCGCCCGCTCGCGCAACGCGTCGCGCTGGGCACTCGACTGGGCGCTGCTGCGCCAGAACGTCAGCTTCGACGAGATCGCCATGGCTGCGCTGCTCCACGACCTGGTCGAGATCCTGATGTGGTGCTTCGCGCCGAATCTTGCCATCCAGGCCCGCGACCGGCTGGTCACCGAGCCCGGACGGCGCAGCAGCCAGATCCACCAGGAAGTGTTCGGCAGCACGCTTGACGAGATCGCCGACGAACTCATTGCCTACTGGCAACTCCCGGCCCTGCTCCGCTCGCTGATCGACCCGGCCAACGCCGAGCTGGCCAATGTCAAGAACGTCCAGCTCGCCGTCGACCTCGCCCGTCACTCGGCCAACAGCTGGAACGACCCGGCGCTGCCGGACGACTACCGGGCCATCGAAACCCTGCTCCACATTGGTCACAGCAACCTGCTGGAACGTATCGGCGCGCCGGAAGAGCAGGTTCTGGCCGCCCGCCAGGCGGAGGGATAAGCCATGTTGAAGACCAGCCTCGCACTCGCCCTGCTGGCGCTCAGCCCGCTGGCCGGTGCCGACATTTACAAATGCCGGCTGCCGAATGGCTCGACGGAGATCTCAAACACGCCGTGCCCGACCGGCAGCGGCACGATCACCTCGCGCCCGGACGAGCGTGTATCGGAAGCGTCCCGCCGACAGGCCGAGCAGGAAGTCGAAAAGATGCGGCTTTTCGTCGAAAAACGGGAAGCCGCGCAGCGTGCCGAAGAAGCGGCAGAGCGCGAAGAGCGCGCCGCCAGCCAGCGGCAAAGCAACAGTGTCAGCCGGACGCCACGTCAATATGGCAGCCAGGACGAATGCCTGCGCGACCTCGAGCAGATGGCCCTGGAAAGCGCCCAGCGCGCCCAGATGGAGGCCGATTGCCGGGCCATCGCCAGACCGCAGACCATCTACGTTCCTGTCCCCGTGCCGGCCTATCCGACGCACCGACCGCATCACGTCGAGCCACCGCTACAGCCGAAGCCCGCGCCCAAACCGGCAGCACCCAGCGCGCCCCAGATATCGGCGCCCCAGCTCAAGAAAAACTAGGCGCTTACCAGCCCTTTTTCCCCGCCTGAGCCGAATTTCACGGTCAACCGGAAAAAAAGCCCAAATTCGAAATCCGGATCAGACCGTTTCGTGGCCGCCGCCGTCTTTTTCCTGGCGGCCCAGCGTCAGTTCGGTGTTCTCGCTGAGCGCGAAGAAGAAGGCATCGACGGCATTCGGCTCGCCCGACGCAGCAAAGGTCGTCTGCCCGCACTCGCACTGACCGACCCAGATCGCATCGAGGCCGCGCAAGCCGCGCGTGCTGACCGGGTTGATGGTCGTCACATCGGCGCCGCAACCGTTGCACACCAGCTTTTCCGGACGGGTCGCTTCGATCTTGGCTTGCGCCTGGGCAATGCGGTCCGCCAGCGAACCCCGATTTTTGGCCTGTCCCATGTCTTTACTCCGCAATTTTCAAAGGCTGGCAGGATACAGGACTTGCCCCTCCGGCGGCCAGCCTACTGGGCCAGGTGATAGCAACGCTTGCCGGCGGCCTTGGCGTTGTACATGGCCAGATCGGCGCAGCGGATGATCGCTTCCGGCGTGCTCTCCAGCCCGGCATGCGGGAACAGGCAGATGCCGACGCTGGCGCTGAGCGCCGGCGCATTGGGCAGGCCGGCGATGGGCTGCTCGATGATGCGGATGAGCTTGTCCGCCAGGTGCGCCGCGGCGTCGCAGGAACCGATGTCCTGAACGAGCAGGAAGAACTCGTCGCCGCCGAGCCGGGAAATGGTGTCGGTCTCCCGGGTGGCGGCCACCAGCCGCCGGGAAATCTCGCGCAGCGCGATGTCGCCGACGTCGTGCCCGAGCTGGTCATTGATGCTCTTGAAACCATCAAGGTCGACGAAGAATCCGGCATGCCGCTCGGAGTCCCGGCGCGCCAGCGCCAGGGCCTGCTTGAGGCGATCATAGAGCAGGTCGCGATTGGGCAGGCCGGTCAGCCGGTCGTGCAGGGAACGTTGCAGATGGATGCGACGTTCCCGGTCAAGCTGCAATTCGCGCAGGAAGAGCTGACGACGCTGGTATTCGACGAGATAGCCCGCCGCACCGCCAATCAGGTTGGCCGAGATCATGAAGAAATTCTGGCTCAGCAGCATGGGCTGCGGATAGGCGCCGAAATAGCCGAACAGCACGTTGTAGAGCACGAGCACGAAAAGATTGATACCCAGCGCCTGGATGAAACGCGCGCCGATCAGGTTGTAGGTATAGAACGTCGCCAGCATCAGCCCCGGGTAGTAGTAGGCACTGCTGCTCACCGGCAGATGCCAGAGCATGGCGATCAGGCCGAGCGAGGCCGACAGGCCAACCAGCGCCAGCAGGAACTGGTTGGCCTTCTCGAACCAGGACGTGAAACTCGCAACGAGCACCAGAAGCGGCACGGCCAGCGCAACCATGCGGATGAACCAGACCAGCCCGAGCTGGGCGACCGGCACGAACAAGTGATCGAGCCCGCCATAAACGAAATAGACGAACACCCCGACCAGGATGGCGGCCCGCCCCTGCAGGCGCAGGCGTGGCAGAAACTGCCGGATGAAGGCACTTTCGGTTTCCTCGTCGCGGAAACTCAAGGTGAGCGGATGCATTCTGTTCATCGATGAATCGCCCTGTGAAAGCTTCACGTCGACCATAGGCAGGAAACCGGCAATGCAACTTGGGTATGACTTTCAGCATAGAGCAAGGTTCCTTTCAAGCGCAACAGGGATAACCACGATGTCGCGAGCCCCTGGCCTATGGCAATATGCTGGCATGCATGCCTTGCCCCACCTCTCGCTCATCGACTGGATTTCCCTGGCCATTTTCTTTGCCAGTTGGGCCGGCTACGCCTGGTACTCCGAGCACAGCCAGTGGGGGGCGAACGGCCTGATCCACACCAGCCAGGGCTATCGCCTGCAGTGGGCCTACCGCATGCTGGAACGCGACCTGCGCGTGGCCGATTCAACCTTGATCGGCAACCTCGTAACCAGCGTCTCCTTCTACGCCAACACGACGATCTACATCATCGCCGGCCTCGTTGCGGCGCTCGGCGCCTCGGACAAGCTGCTCAGTTTTACAGCGGAACTACCCTTCGGCGGCGCCGGCAACCGCGAGCTGCTCGAAATCAAGCTCATGCTGCTGCTCGCCTCGTTTGTCTTCGCCTATTTCAAATTCACCTGGTCGCTGCGCCAGTTCAACCTGCTCTCCATCCTCGTCGGCGCTGCGCCGCTCGGCAAAACGGGCGAACCGGGCATCGACACCTACGCCAGGCGCGTCGCCGGGGCCAATAACCTGGCCGGCGACGACTTCAACCGCGGCATCCGGGCCTACTATTTCGGCCTCGCCGCCTCCGGCTGGCTGCTCAACCCTGCCCTGCTCGGGGCGCTCGCCATCGTCGTGCTGGTCGTGCTCTTCCGCCGCGACTACCGCTCGCCGGCGCTGCAACTGCTGCGCGACTAAACCGTGCAGCCGAAAACCCAACTGGCCGGCATCGGCTTCGGCCTGCTCGCCTACGGCATCTGGGGCTTCTTCCCGCTCTTCTTCCGCCAGCTTTCGCACGTGCCGCCCATGGACGTGCTGTCCAACCGTGCCGTCTGGGCCTGCGTCTTCGTCGGCATCCTGCTCACCCTGCGCGGCAACTGGGGCAAGGTCGTCGCCGTCTTCCGCACGCCTCGCCAGTTCGCCATGCTGGCGCTCGCCGCCCTGCTCGTCGGCAGCAACTGGCTCATGTTCCTGTGGGCCGTCGCCCACGAGCAGGTCGTCGCCTCCAGCCTCGGCTATTTCCTGACACCACTCGTCAATGTGCTGCTCGGCCTCGTCGTGCTCAAGGAAAAGCTCAACCGGCTGGAATGGATCTCCGTCAGCCTCGCCGTCGCCGGCCTGGCCAATGAAGTCATTTCGCTAGGCAGTCTGCCCTGGATCTCGCTCTTCCTCGCCGCCACCTTCGGCACCTACGGCCTCGTCCGCAAGCAGGTGCCGGTCGATGCGCTGTCCGGACTATGGCTCGAAACCCTGGCCATGCTGCCGGTGTGCGGCATTTACGCATTGTGGATGGCGCAGAGCGGACACCTGGTCTTTGCCGACCACGACAGCTCGACCGCCCTCTGGCTGGTCGGCGCCGGCATCATCACCGCCCTGCCGCTCATGGCCTTCGCCGCCGCCACCCAGCGCCTCGACCTCGCCACCGTCGGCATGCTCATGTACATCAACCCGACCATGCAGTTCGTCACCGCCATCTGGATTTTCGGCGAGCCGCTGCAGATCGAGCGGCTCGTCAGCTTCGGGCTGATCTGGCTCGGGCTGGGGGTCTTCAGCATCAGCATGTGGCAGAAGTTGCACCGCACCTGAGCCACAAAGGGGGATAATTCCCTGACCGGACAAGCCGAGGCACTGCATGCTCGAAAGTACCCTCATCATCCTGTTGCTGATCGCCGCCAGCGCCTTCTTCGCCACATCGGAAATCGCCCTGGCCGCCGCCCGCCGGCTCAAGCTCGAACAACTGGCCGGCGACGGTGATGCGCGGGCGCGGCAGGCCCTGGCGCTGCAGGCGCAGCCCGGCCACTTTTTCACGACCATCCAGATCGGCCTCAACGCCGTCGCCATCCTCGCCGGCATCCTCGGCGAAGGCGCCTACGCACCCTATTTCACTGCGCTGCTCGCCCCGCATTTCGCCAGCCTGGACACCGCCGAGACGCTGGCCACGGTGCTTTCCTTCGTGCTCGTCACCTCGGTATTCATCCTCTTCGCCGACCTCGTACCGAAGCGCATTGCCATCGTCGCCCCCGAGCGCATCGCGCTGCGCATCGCCGGGCCGATGACGCTATGCATCCGCCTGCTGTCGCCGCTGATTTGGGCCTTCAACGGCATCGCCAGCCGCATCCTGGCGGCGCTCGGCCTGCCCCAGAAGCGCCCGGACGACGTCACGGCCGAAGACATCGTCGCCCTCGCCCAGGCCGGCGCTGATGCCGGCGTGGTCGCCGAGCAGGAGCAGCAGATGATCGAGAATGTGCTCGAACTCGACACGCGGACGGCGCCATCGTCGATGACGCCGCGCGACGGCATCATCTGGCTCGACGTCGACGAGGACGAGACCAGCCTGCGCGCCAAGCTGGCGACGCATCCGCACTCGAAATACCCGGTCTGCCGCGACGAGATCGACCAGCCGCTCGGCTACGTCGATGCCAAGGACCTGCTCAGCCGTATCATCGCCGGCCAGCCGCTGGCCCTCGACGCGCCGCTGCTCAATCCGGCCCTGATCCTGCCCGACACGCTGACGCTGTCGGAAATCCTCGGCCATTTCCGCGATGGCCGCGAGGATTTCGCGCTGATCATCAACGAGTATGCCCTGATCGTCGGCCTCATCACTCTCAACGACTTGACCAGCACGCTGGTCGGCGACCCGCTGATCGCCAGCGACGAAGCGCAGATCGTCCGCCGCGACGCCGATTCGTGGTTGATCGACGGCCTGACGCCGATTGGCGATGTCGAAACCGAACTCGACCTGCCGCCCTTCCCGGATGACAGCCAGTACGAAACCGTCGCCGGCTTCATGATGTACATGCTGCGCAAGCTGCCCAAACGCACCGACAGCGTCGTACATGGCGGCTGCAAGTTCGAGGTCATCGACGTCGACCGCAACCGCATCGACCAGCTGCTCGTCACCCGCCTGCCGCCGACCGCATAAAACCCGCCGCCGCAGGCGATAATTGCGGGATGTCCCGTTTCCTCATCTACGCCATTGTCTTCATCGAAGGCTTCTGCTCGCTCGGCGCCGAAGTCATCGCGCTCCGGCGGCTCGTGCCGCACATCGGCAGTTCCATCGTCGTCACGGCGCCGACCATCGGCTTCTTCCTGCTCGCGCTGGCGCTCGGTTACGCCTCGGGCGCCAGGGTCGCCGGCAACTACCTCAACATCGTCGCCCGCAATTTCCTGATCGCCGCCGCGCTCGCCGGCATCGGGCTGGCCGGCATCAGCGTCGACTGGATGTTCGCCCACCTGCAGCCGGTGCTCGTCGCCTACCTTGTCTTCATCGGCGGCGTGCTCTGCCCGCTGGCCTGGCTGCTCGGCCAGACCGTGCCAATCCTGACCAACCTCATGAAAGCCGAACGCACCGGCGAGGCGAGTGGCCTGGCTCTTTACTGGTCTACGCTCGGTTCCTTCCTCGGCTCGATCAGCCTATCGCTGCTCGTCATGCAGTGGCTCGGCGTTTCAGCGGCGGTCTTCGCCTGCGCCTTCGGGCTTCTCGTCGGCGCCGTTTTGCTAGCCGGGAAAAATTTCAAATTTTGGCTTTTTTCCGGGTTGACCGTGGGATTGTCTGCCGGACTCAATCTGCAGCATGCCGTGACCGCCGACACGGCCTACGCCGAATACCTCATCGGCGCCGTCAATCTCCCGGGCCAGAAAGACCCGCGCGCCTTCTGGGTCAACAAGTCGACCGCCTCGCTCATCGACAATTCCGAGCCGCCCAACTACACGCGCTACATCAGGCACCTGCGGCAGATCCTGCTCGACGACCTCGGCTTCTTCGACAAGGACATCCTCGTCCTCGGCGCCGGCGGCTTCACGCTGTCGCACCGCGAACCGCTCAACCGCTACACCTACGTCGATATCGACCCGGCCATCAGGGACATCGCCGAAAAGCACTTCCTGCGCGAACCGGCCCGTGGTGAATTCATCACCGACGACGCCCGCCGCTTCGTGGCGACCAGCGAACGTCGCTTCGACGCCGTCGTCGTCGATGTCTACAGCTCGCACACCTCGATTCCCAGCCACCTCGTCACCCGCGAGTTCTGGGCCGGCACGCGCCGCGTCCTCAAGCCGGACGGCGTGCTGCTCGCCAATCTGATCCTCGACGGCAAGCTCGAAAGCCCCTACGCCCGTAGCCTGCTCGCTACCATCGACAGCGTTTTCGGCCGCTGCGCCGTCGACGTGCTGCACAAAGGCAAGGCGCTGGCCAACGTCGAAGTCAGCTGCTTCGCGAGCAGCCAGCCCAGCGAAACGGGCATCTACGTGGATGAGAAAAACCGGGCCGACCTCGACCGGGCAAAATGAATTCAGGGCGGCGGCAAGGCCCGCTGCGCCTTGTCAGGCAAGGACTTCCGGTCCAGGCCGGTGCCATGCCAGAAAAGCATTAGCCAGATCAGCGAGCCCAGCGGCAAAACCACGCCAACGCCAAACAGCCCGATTTTGAAGGATCGCCCCCAGGTCGAACGGGCCGCGAACATCATGCCGGTGGCCTGTGGCAACTGGCGAACCAGCGTGGTGTAGCCGCGCACCAGATTGGCGGCGTATCGGATCATGGCAGGGATATCCTCGTCGTCTATCGACGTGAGTATGCCGGCCGCACATTGCCGGAAGATGACCGGAAAGCCGCGTTCCCGGCGTATCCGCGCTCAAGCCCGTCGGCGCAGCGCCATGTGCGTCGAGATCATGGCCGGAATCTGCTTGTCGAGATCGGAGCCCTTCTGGCAGCCGAGCATCAGGTGCAGCAAACCGCTGGTGAAAGCCCAGGTATCGCGGGCAATGGCGGTCGGATCGAGCCCCTGGCGCAACATTCCCTTGTCCGCGGCCTTGCGGTAGATGCGCTCCATTTTCTCGAGAAACTCGTAGGCCGGGCGGCCCGCCTCTTCCTGCACGGCGGAAAACTCATCGACGTATTCGCAGCGGGAAATCATGATTTCGAACACTTCGCGCACGACCGGGCAGTCATCGAGCACGCGGAAAAATTCCTTGAGCGACGCCTCGATGGCATCGAGCGGATTGGCAAAATCGTCCGAGAGAAGCAGTGAATCGGTGCGCTCGACCATGGGCGCAAAAACGTCTTCGCGCATGGCGAAAAACAATTCGGCCTTGTCCTTGAAATGCCAGTAAATGGCGCCGCGCGTCACGCCGGCCTCCTTGGCAATCTTCTCCAGCGTCGAACGGCTGACGCCGCATTGGTGAAACACGGCACGCGCCGATTCGATGATTTCCTTGCGGGTCTGCTCTGCTTCTTCCTTCGTTTTTCTGACCATCTTCTCTCCTGACCGAACAATCCGGCCTGCTTTTTATCTTACGACAGCCTGTCACCGTTCGTTACAAATACCTATTTACATACATTCATGAATGTTTATAATTCATCACAGCAAAATTGACAAGGAGAATTCGCGTGGCCCCGACAACCCATTTCCGTCGCCCGGTACTGGCCGTGGCACTTTCCGCATTATTGGCCGGAGCCGCCCTCACCGGCTGCTCCGGTGACAAGTCGGCCGGCGGCCCGCCGAAGATGGGCCCGATGCCGGTCACGGCCATCGACATGCAGCCGCAGAAGGTGCCGACCAGCATCGAAATCATGGCGCAGACCGAAGGCGCCCGCGAAACCGAAGTGCGCGCCCGCATCGGCGGCATCCTGACCAAGCGCCTGTACCAGGAAGGCGAAGTCGTCAAATCCGGCCAGCCGCTCTTCCAGATTGACCGTACCTCCTACGAAATCGCCCTCGCCGAGGCCAAGGCCAAGGCCGACCAGACCGATCGCGAAATGAAACGCCTGAAGACGCTGATCGACGCCAAGGCGATCTCGCAGAAGGAATACGACGACGCCACCTCGAACAACGCCATGGCCCAGGCCGCCTTGCGCCAGGCCGAGTTGAACCTGTCGTGGACCACCGTCACGGCGCCCGTCGCCGGCACCACCGGCCGCGCCCTCAAGTCGGACGGCAACCTCGTGACCGTCGGCAGCGACAGCCTGCTCACCTCGATCTACCAGACCAACCCGATCTGGGTCCGCTTCAGCCTCGGCGAATCCGACCTCGCCAAGTTCCCGGCCGGTCGCGTCACCGACAAGGACGTCAAGGGCGTCGAACTGATCCAGGGCAACGGCCAGACCTACGAGAAGAAGGGCAAGCTCAACTTCCTCGCCACCAACATCGACACCACGCTCGGCACCCAGGCCCTGCGCGCCGAATTCGACAACGCCGGCGGCCAGCTGCTGCCCGGCCAGTTCGTCCGCGTCCGCCTGATCACCGGCGAGCGCGACGGCGTCTTCCTCGTGCCGCAAGCGGCCGTGCTGCAGACCGAAATGGGCACGCTGGTCATGACCGTCGGCCCCGAAAACAAGGTGGCACCGCGCCCGGTCAAGGCCGGCGAATGGTACGGCAAGGACTGGGTCATCCTCGGCGGCCTCAAGGCCGGCGACAAGGTCATTGTCGACAACCTGATCAAGCTGCGTCCAGGCGCTCCGGTTGATCCGCATCCGCCGGCTGCCGCCAAGCCGGCAGAAGAAGCCAAGGCACCGGCCAGCAACGCAGCGGCCGCCAAGAAGGACTAAACCATGTCCAGATTCTTCATCAACCGACCGATTTTCGCGTCGGTCATCTCGATCATCATCGTCATCGCCGGGCTGGTCGCCTCGCAGGTGCTGCCCATCGCGCAGTATCCGCAGATCGCCCCGCCGACCGTGCTGATCACCGCCACCTACCCGGGCGCCTCGGCTGAAACACTGGCCAAGACAGTCGCCGCGCCGATCGAGGAACAGCTCAACGGCGTCGAGAACATGGTGTATTTCAACTCGTCGGCCACTGCCAACGGCACGGTGACGATCACCGCCACCTTCGAAGTCGGCACCAACGTCGACATGGCTGCGGTCAACGTCAATAACCGCGTCAAGGCGGCCGAACCGCGCCTGCCGGAATCCGTCCGGCGCAACGGCGTGATCGTCCAGAAGCGCTCCAACGACATCCTGCAGGTCGTCGCCCTCAAGTCCGACGGCGGCAAGTACAGCACGCTCTACCTCTCCAACTACGCCAGCCTGAACATCGTCGACGAGTTGAAGCGGGTCAAGGGCGTCGGCGACGTAACCATCTTCGGTGCCCAGGACTACTCGATGCGCGTCTGGCTCAAGCCTGACCGCATGGCCCAGCTTGGCCTGACCAGCGCCGAGGTCGCCGCCGCGATCAGCGCCCAGAACGCCCAGAACGCGGCCGGCAAGATCGGTCAGGAACCGGCGCCGAACGACCAGCAACTGGTCTATACGGTGACCGCCAAGGGCCGCCTGCTGACCGAGGAAGAGTTCGGCAACATCGTCATCCGCGCCAGCGGCCCGGGCGGCCTGTTGCGCCTCAAGGACGTCGCCCGCATCGAGCTTGGTGCCTACAGCTACGACCAGCGCGTGACGCTCGACGGCCAGCCGACCATCGCCATGGGCGTCTTCCTGCAGACCGGCGCCAATGCGCTGGAAGTGGCTGAAGCCGTACGGGTCAAGATGGTCGAGTTGAAGGCCAAGTTCCCCGAGGCAATGGACTACGTCATTCCCTTCGATACGACCCGTTTCGTCTCGGCCTCGATCAAGGAAGTCCGCAACACGCTGATCGAAGCGATGATCCTGGTGCTCGCCGTGGTCTTCCTCTTCCTGCAAAGCTGGCGTGCCACGCTGATCCCGATGGTCGCCGTGCCCATTTCGCTGATCGGCACCTTCGCCGGCCTGTGGCTGTTCGGTTTCTCGATCAACACGCTGACGCTGTTCGCCATGGTCCTGGCCATCGGTATCGTGGTCGACGATGCCATCGTCGTGCTCGAGAACGTCGAGCGTCTGATGGCCGAAGAGAAGCTGCCGCCCAAGCAGGCCGCGATCAAGGCCATGCACCAGGTGACCGGGGCGCTGATCGCCATCGTGCTGGTGCTGGTTTCGGTGTTCGTCCCGGTCGCCTTCCTCGGCGGCATCGCCGGCCAGCTGTACAAGCAGTTCGCCGTGACCGTGGCCGTGGCCGTCGTGCTCTCCGGTGTCGTCGCGCTGACCCTGACACCGGCCCTGTGCGCCCTGCTGCTCAAGGCCCAGCACACCGAGAACAAGCTGTTCGCGCCGTTCAACCGCCTGTTCGAGCGCCTGACCAACAATTACACACGCACCGTCGGCCTGACGATGCGTCACGGCATCATCGGTACGCTGGTGTTCGCTGCCGTGATCGGCGTGACCGTGTTCTTCTTCCGCGTCATTCCGGGCAGCTTCGTGCCGGCCGAGGACCAGGGCTACCTGATTTCGGCCCTGATCCTGCCGGACGGCGCCACGCTCAAGCGCACGGAAAAGACCGGTGAAGGCATGCGCCAGATGATCGCCCAGGACGAAGCGGTCAAGCACACCTTCATCGTCTCCGGCTTCGACCTGATCGGCGGCGGCAACAAGCCCAACGCCGGCACCATGTTCATTCCGCTCAAGGACTGGTCCGAGCGCCAGGGCAAGGCGCAGGACCTGGCCGGCAAATTCATGGGCATCGGCATGATGCAGCCGGACGGCATGGGCCTCGTCTTCAACCCGCCCCCGATCATGGGCCTGGGCACCGCCGGCGGTTTCGAGGTGTATGTGCAGAACCGCGTGGATGGCGACGCCCGCCGCCTCAACGAGGTGACGCAGAACTTCATGGAAGAGCTGAAGAAGCACCCGGAATTCACCCGCATTTCGACCTTCTTCCGCCCGACCGTGCCGCAATTGTTCGTCGAAGTCGACGAACAGAAGGCGCTGGCGCTGGGCATTCCTGTCGCCGACATCTACTCGACGCTGCAAAGCACGATGGGTGCGCTCTACGTCAATGACTTCAACAAGGCCGGCCGCGTCTATCGCGTGCAGTTGCAGGCCGAGGCGCCCTACCGCATGAAGCCGGACGACATCGGCAAGGTTTACGTGCGCAGCACGACGACCAACGCCATGATTCCGCTGTCTGCCGTCAGCCGCGTCAAGAACATCGTCGGTCCGGAACAGGTCGAGCGCTTCAACGGCTTCATCGCCGCCAAGGTCATGGGCGATTCCAAGCCGGGCGTCAGCTCGGGCGACGCCATCAAGATCGTCGAGGAAGTCGCCAACGCCACCCTGCCCGACGGCTTCGGCATCTCGTGGACCGGCCAGGCCTTCCAGGAAAAGCGCAGTTCCGGCTCGTCGGCCCAGGCCTTCGGCTTCGCCATCATCATGGTCTTCCTGATCCTCGCCGCCCAGTATGAAAAGTGGTCGCTGCCGGTCGCCGTCGTCATGGCCGTGCCCTTCGCCCTGATGGGTGCGCTGACGGCCATCTGGCTGCGTGGCATGCCGAACGACATCTACTTCCAGATCGGTCTCGTCGTGCTCATCGGCCTGGCGTCGAAAAACGCCATCCTGATCGTCGAGTTCGCCGCCCAGAAGTACGCCGAAGGCATGAGCGCGGCCGATGCGGCCATCGAAGCGGCCCGCCTGCGCCTGCGCCCGATCATCATGACCTCGCTGGCCTTCGTGCTCGGCGTCTTCCCGCTGGTCAAGGCCACCGGCGCCGGCGCTGCCGCCCGCCAGTCGATGGGGACCGGCGTCTTCGGCGGCATGCTCGCCGCCACCTTCATCGCCACCATTTTCGTGCCGCTCTTCTTCAAGTGGCTGGAACGTGGCAAACAGATCGACCCCTCGCACTTTGAAGCGAACGAGGAGGAAAAAGCATGATGCCCCGCATCGCAACCCGACTGACCCCGCTGGTCATCGCGCTGGCCATGGCCGGCTGCGCCCTCGGCCCGGACTACGTGCGCCCGGCGGCGCCGCTGCCGGCGGCCTACGCCGAAGCTGACCAGAACGCCGAGCAAAGCCTCGTCAATCCGCGCTGGTGGACGCTGTTCCAGGACGCCGACCTCGACGATCTCGTCGACCAGGCCCTGAAAAACAACGCCGACCTGCGTCAGGCCATCGCCCGCGTCGAGCAGGCCGATGCCGTCGCCCGCGAGGCCGGCGCCGCCCTCCTGCCGGCAATCAACGGCGATGCCGGCATCACGAACTCGAAGGCGAGTACCCGGACGTCGACCTACGTGTCGACCATGCCGCGCATCCGCCATTCGCGCAGCGCAGCGCTGAGCACCAGCTACGAAATCGACATCTGGGGCCGCGCCCGCCGTACCCGCGAGGCCTCGCAGGCCGCGCTGCTGGCCAGCGAGTATTCGCGTGACGCCATCCGGCTGTCGATCGCCGGCCTGGTCGCCAGCAACTACCTGGCCCTGCGCGCCCTCGACGCCCAGCTGGCGGTCAGCAGCGAAACGCTGGCCAGCCGCGAGGAAAGCCTGAAACTGGTGCGCAGCCGCAACGACGCCGGCCTGGTTTCGCCGCTCGACCTACATCAGGCCGAAAGCAGCCTGGCCGCCGTCCAGGCCCAGCAGGCCGACCTGCGTCGCCAGCGGGCGCTGACCGAGCACCAGCTGGCGCTCATCGTCGGCCAGCCGGATCTCAAGCTGGCGCCCGGCGACGTGCGTCAATTGCCGCTGCCGCCGGCGCCGCCGGCCGGTCTGCCGGCCCAGCTCGTCGAGGCCCGCCCCGACGTTCGCCAGGCCGAGCAGGAGCTGGTCGCTGCCAACGCCGGCATCGGCGTCGCCAAGGCCGGCTATTTCCCGCGCTTCACGCTGACCGGCAGTCTGGGCAGCGAGAGCAAGGCTCTGGGCGACCTCTTCTCGGCTGGCGCTGGTACTTGGGCGCTGGGTCTCGGCGCCACGGTACCGCTGCTCGATTTCGGCCGAACCACGGCGCGCGTCGACCAGGCCAAGGCGCTCACTCAGCAATCTCTGATCGGCTGGGAACAGACGCTACAAACGGCCTACAAGGAAGTGCGCGACGCGCTGGTCAGCCTGCGCGAGAACGGCGAGGCCGAAACGGCGCAAGGCAAGCGCTACGTCGCCGCCAAACGCTCGCTCGACCTGGCCAACCTGCGCTACGAATCGGGTTACGTCGGCTACCTCGAGGTACTCGATGCCCAGCGCAGCAGCAACGACGCCCTGACCGCCCTGATCGCCACCCGCCAGGCCCGCCTGGCCTCGGCGGTCGATCTGTTCAAGGCGCTCGGTGGCGGCTGGAAGCCGGAATAAGCCGGAATGGGCAATTTGACGGTCAACCGGAAAAAATGCCCAAAATCAAAAAGCCGGCGAATGCCGGCTTTTTCCGTTTCCGAGCCCCTGCGCGCTCAACCCAGCCGACGCCTGGCCTCGAACAGGCAAACCCCCGCCGCGACGGACACGTTGAGGCTCTCGACCGAGCCGTGCATGGGAATCTTGACTAGTTGGTCGCAGTTTTCGCGCGTCAGTCGGCGCATCCCTTCGCCTTCGGCACCGAGCACCCAGGCCGTCGCCTTCGGCCACTCGGCCGCGTAGAGATCGCTTTCCGCCTCGCCCGCCGTGCCGACCACCCAGATATCGCGCTCCTGCAACTCGCGCAGCGTCCGCGCCAGATTGGTCACCATCACGTAAGGCACCGTCTCGGCGGCGCCACAGGCCGTCTTGGCAGCCACATCGGTCAGGCCGACGGCTCTGTCCTTCGGCGCGATGACCGCATGCACGCCCGCCGCATCGGCGACGCGCAGGCAGGCACCCAGGTTGCGCGGGTCGGTAATGCCGTCGAGCACGAGCAGGAAGGCCGGTTCCTCCAGGGTATCGAGCACGTCATCGAGGTGAGCCAGCTTGCGGTCGCCTTCGATGCGGGCGATGACGCCCTGATGCCGGGCACCCGGCGCCATGCCGTCCAGCCGCTTGCCATCGGCCCCGATCACCTTGACGCCCTGCAATTCGGCGTGCGCCAGCAGGTCGCGGGCTCGCGCATCGTGGCGCGTCGCGTCGATGACGATTTCCTTGACCGATTCGGGATCATGGCGAAGTTTGGCAGTCACGGCGTGAAAGCCGTAGATGAGGCGCGAAGACATGGCTGCTTTCGAAATACGGAAGGCCGAATTTTACCGCGCCGGCACCGCCCGCCGGCAATTCTGCAAACGCCTAGCGATTCGAAATGACGGAATCGTCGCGCGCAATCCAGCGCGACAACAACATGTCGTGCAAGGCGATGTGGTGCGTGACCCAGCGCGCCAGCAGGGCATCCAGTTCGCGGATGCGCGAAACGATGTGCTGCGGATCGAGGGACGAGACAATCTCCTGCACCACCGTCGAAATCGCCGCATGGTCTTCCATGTGGGCCTCGCAGACATCGCGGTCGACCATCAACAGCAGCGAGTCGCGCATGACGGCTTCCTCGGTCTTGAAGTGATCCAGGATGAATGCAAAAACGTCGCCCAGGATGCTGACCACCGAGGACTCGCAAGTCTGCCGCTGTCCCGCGCTGCAGCCCGTGCAGTCCTGAAGATGGACATGATCGATACAGACCTGACGCAGGTTGGCAATGGCGGAAATCAGGAAACGGTGCTCGAAATCGATCAGCTTGTGGCCCGTCACCAGTGCCGGCGGCAGCTCGCCACGGGCCAGCCAGTACGCGGCGCTATCGCTCACGACATCGAGCGAGGTTTCTGCACTGACAGGATTGGGAAGCTCCCGCTGCCGATTCATTGCTAATCCGAAAGTATTAGAGATTGCTATTTTACCGATACATAACGAGTTGATGGTGCAGACATTTCGGAATCTGGTAATAATAGTGAACACCAAGCCGCTACATTGACCCGGGAACGCACTTGCTGCAAGAACACCAGAAACGTTGGGGCGTTGATCAGTGGGCTGCCTACCTGAGCAGCCGGGAACTCCCTTGCATGCCCCGCTCGAAAGCGCGGCTGCTCGAACTGGAAGCGGAACGAGGCGAACGCCTGGCCGCCTGCGACCTCGCCGACATCGCCGCCGCCGACCCCTTCCTCTGTCTGCGCCTGCTCCGCGAGGCGGAAGATCACCGCGCCCAGCGCCTTGGGCACGAAACCACCAATCCCCTCGGCACGGTCATGCAACTGGGTACGGACGCCGTACACAAGCTCATGCTGCATGCGCCGGAAACCGACGAGTCGAACCCCGGCCTCGCCGAGTGCGAAGCGCGCGCGCATCTGGCCAGCCGCCTGGCCTTGCGCTGGGGCGGGGCACGAGCCGACATTTCGCCCGATGAAGTGGCAATGGCCGCGCTGCTCTCCGAAATTGGCGAACTGCTTCTGTGGTCCTTCGCCGAGGAATTGCCCCTGGCCGCCCGTGAGGCCTTGCTCTCGGGCGTGTCGCAACGTTCGCTGCAAGCCCAGGTCGATACCTGCGGCTTCCGTTTCAAGGACCTCACGCTCAAATGCGCCACGATCTGGCATCTGCCATCACTGCTCACCCAACTCATCCGCGGCATCGACAATACCCGGGCCAACCTCTCCCGCCTCTGCGTGGATACGGCGCGCCATCTCAGCAGTGGCATTGACGACCCGGCGCTGCCTTCCGACATCGCCGCCGCCAAAACCATGATTCCCGGTGTTTCGCTGGAATGGCTGGCTCAGCAGCTTCCAGGACTCGACGAGGAGCAGGTGGCCGCCCTGGCACTCAAGGCGGCAGATCTGGTCGACCCAGCCCACCGCTGAGCGCAGCGAGGTCCCTCAGTGCTTTTTGGCGCCCGATTTGCGCGCCGGCTTGGCACCACCGGATTTGCCCCGGGGAGCAGCCGACTTTTTGACAGCGGATTTCTTGCCTGCCACCTTCTTTGCAACCGCTTTCTTGGCTGCAGGTTTGCCCGATTTGGGCGCAGGCTTGGCCAACACCGGACTGGGTGCCGACACTGCCGCCACCGGCCGAAGGCTGGATTGCTTGACGGCCGATTTGGGCAAGGTCCGCTTTCCGGCGTACGACTTGTCGCTGCCGGCCAGCACGAAATCGATCCGGTTCGATTCGAGATCGGCGCGCACCAGCTTGATCCGCACCCGGTCGCCCAGGCGGAAGCGCTGACCAGTACGCTCACCCAGCATCTGGTGCTTGATGTTGTCGAACTGGAAGTAATCGGCGCCCAGTTCCGAGACATGAACCAGTCCCTCGACATACACGCTGTCCAGCGCCACAAAAATGCCGAAAGCGGTCACGCCGGAAATCGTGCCGTCAAACTCCTCGCCGATACGTTCCTTCATGTAGAAGGTCTTCAGCCAGTTCTCGACGTCGCGCGTAGCTTCGTCGGCCCGCCGCTCGGTACTCGAGCACTGCAGGCCGATATCGTCCCAGGAACGGTCCGGCGTATAGGTTTCACCCGCCAGCACCGCCTTGATCGCCCGATGCACCAGCAAGTCCGGATAACGCCGGATGGGCGACGTGAAGTGCGTGTAGTGCTCGTAGGCCAGACCGAAGTGCCCGACGTTGTCCGGGCTGTACATCGCCTGGCGCAGCGAACGCAGCATCACCGTTTGCAATAGCTGGAAGTCGGGGCGTTGCTTCACCTTGTCGAGCAAGATGGCGTAATCCTTGGCCCTGGGGTCATCACCGCCGCCCAGCGCCAGGCCGAATTCGCCAAGGAAGGTGCGCAAATTGGCCAGTTTTTCTTCCGAGGGCGCGGCATGTACGCGGTACAGGCAGGTCTGCTTGTGCTCGGCCAGGAAGTCCGAGGCGCAAACGTTGGCCGCCAGCATGCACTCCTCGATGATCCGGTGCGCATCGTTACGCACGACCGGCACGATGTTTTCGATCTTTCCATTCGCATTGAACAACATCTGTGTTTCGGTCGTCTCGAAATCGATCGCCCCGCGCTGACCGCGCGCCTTGTGCAAGGCGGCGAACAGCTTGTACAGGTTCTGCACATGCGGCAGGACGCTGCGATGGACATCGGTTTCCGGCTGAGCCTCACCCGACAGCCACGACCACACCAGGTTGTAGGTCAGCCGCGCATGCGACTTGAACACCGCCGGGTAAAAGCGATACTTGCCGATCTTGCCGGTCGAACTGATCTCCATGTCGCAGACCATGGCCATGCGCTCAACATCCGGATTCAGTGAACAAATGCCGTTCGACAGCTTTTCCGGCAGCATCGGAATGACCCGGCGCGGGAAATAGACCGAATTGCCCCGTTCCACCGCCTCCTTGTCGAGCGCCATGCCCGGCTTGACGTAGTGCGAAACGTCGGCGATCGCCACAACCAGGCGCCAGCCCCGGCCCTTCTTTTCGCAGAAAACGGCGTCGTCGAAGTCACGCGCCGTCTCGCCATCGATCGTCACCAAGGGCACGTTCCGCAGGTCCTCCCGACCTTTCAGATCCGCTTTCGTGACCTTGTCCGGCAGTGCCTTGTTTTCTTCGAGGGCGGCCTTCGAAAACTCGAAAGGCAGATCGTGCTTGCGAAGCGCAATTTCGATCTCCATACCCGGGTCGGCGTAATTACCCAGCACCTCGATGATCTTGCCGATCGGCTGCGAGAACTTGCTGGGCTGCTCGATGATCTCGACCATCACAACCTGGCCGGACTGCGGCTTGTTCTTTGCCTTTGGCTGCGGCGGCACCAGGATGTCCTGCGAGATGCGCTTGTTTTCAGGCGCAACGACCACCACGCCATGTTCGACGAATACCCGTCCAACGATTCGCGAATTGGCCCGCTCGGTGACCTCGACAATGCCACCCTCCGGACGGCCCTTGCGGTCAATGCCGGTGACGCGGACCAGGGCCCGGTCGCCGTGCAGGACTTTCCCCATCTGGTGCTGATCCAGGAAAATGTCCGCACTGCCGTCATCGGGAATCAGGAAGCCATAGCCATCCGGATGCCCCTGAATACGGCCGGGCGTCAGACTCGCCCGTTCAGGCAGGATGTAGGCACCCTTGCGGTTGCGCATCAACTGACCTTCGCGCTCCATGGCACTCAGACGACGCTGGAACATCTCGCGCTCGCCGCTCGTGATATCCAGCAATCCGGTCAGTTCTTCAAATTCGACCGGACGGCCTTCGTCGGCGAGGATCTGCGACACATACTCGCGTGAAGGCAAGGGAAATTCATAGCGCGCCAGCTCGCGCTCAAGGAAGGGGTCCGCACGACGCGTTTTCGACAGCTTTTTTCTTGACATCAGTTCTTCTTTCTCTATAATGGCGGCTCTTCGCACCTGTGCCCAGGTGGCGGAATTGGTAGACGCACTAGTTTCAGGTACTAGCGGGTAACTCCGTGGGGGTTCGAGTCCCTTCCTGGGCACCAGCGATTTTGATAGAAGGCCTTGTTA
>Ga0316605_10000078_pt1 | contig 108704 bp, 96 predicted proteins | sample OWC_soil_day20_n_FD_207666 | JGI IMG/M metagenome (GOLD analysis project Ga0316605, IMG submission 207666) | Wetland soil microbial communities from Old Woman Creek delta, Ohio, United States - OWC_soil_day20_noCT | ecosystem: Environmental > Terrestrial > Soil > Wetlands | place: USA: Ohio...
ATGATATAGTAATTTTTTGTTACCTGTTTAATTTTCTTTTAATCAGTTTTGACATCATTTTGTACTATTATTATGCTCCAAAGAACAAAAAAGAGCTAAAAAGAGAAGAAATGTTGATTAAATAACTTTTTTTAACCTTTTTTCGTCCCTACTATCTCATTTTTTTTATATATTTTTGCAAATTGAAACAAAAATATCTATGGTAAAGAAAAAAATTCTCTTTATAGCACCTGCTATATATCCTTATCTGGAAGAGAACTATATCTCATCAATTTGCAGATACTTGCCACAAGGCATACAAGAGAAAGAAAATGAAATCAGAACATTCATGCCAAAATATGGATGTATCAACGAAAGAAAAAATCTACTCCACGAAGTTATCAGATTATCAGGACAAAATATCATTATCGAAGATACTGATCATCCTTTAATTATTAAAGTGGCTTCACTACAAACTGTGAGAATGCAGATTTACTTCATTGACAGCGAAGATTTCTTTTATCGCAAAAATCAATTTTTTGATGATGAAGGTAATTTCTTTGCAGACAACGATTCCAGATTATTATTTTTTGCCAAAGGGGTTATAGAAACTGTGAGAAAGTTAGGATGGAATCCTGACATTATTCATTGTCACGGCTGGATCACCTCTTTAGTACCTCTGTTTATAAGAACTTGTTATAAGGATAATCCTTTATTTCAAGACACCAAATTAATCTATTCAATTTATAACGACCATTTTACAGAAAAGTTTTCTAATAGTTTCAGTAAAAAATTGAAAATTACAGGTATTCCTATTGATGCACTTTCAAATTTCAAAAAAGCAGGATATGAAGCAGTTGTTAAATCAGCTATTGACCATTCTGACGCAGTAGTGATTGGACACCCTGAAATTAAAAAATCAATTTTGAACTATATTGAAAAGTTAGAAGGCAAACCAACAATGGTACATCCTGACAAAGAGGAATATATTGAAGATTATGATCTTTTTTACGATACCGTATTACAACACAATTCAGTTATTCAATAATTTACATGAGAAAACGCTCTCTATTAGTAATAGCAGCCCTCATCAGCCTGTTTTTTATCAGTTGTGAGGATGAATTAACATCATTAGGATTAAACTTAAGGGATCCTAATGATTTGATGGGAACCAGCTTTATGGATTCAACAACTATTGTTGCTCAATCCCTGTGGGTTGACTCATTAAATACAAAAGGCTTAAGTAGTAACGTCTTAGGATATGTTAACGACCCAACTTTCGGTTCGACTAAAGCTGATTTTTATGCACAATATCTATTATCTGCAAAAAGTGTAGATTTTGGAACAGCCAATCTGGATTCGGTAGTACTTTGTATCAGAATTGGTGGTTTTTTCGGAGATACCACAACAGCATTGCCTATTCGAGTTTATGAATTAGATGAAAAAATGAATACGGACTCAGTATATACAGCAAATAGTACGTTGGAATATAAAAATACAAATCTTACTTACGATCCTAACTTTACATTAAAACCCAAACCAACTACCAGAGTTACAATTGATACCAATTCTTATGAAGCTCATATCAGAATAAGATTATCTGATGCTATTGGACAATTCTTTCTTGATCATGAATCTGATATGCAAACAGATGCCTTGTTTGCAGCATTATTTAAAGGGCTTTATGTAACGGTTGAAAATCCAAATGGTACCGGCTCTTTGATGTATATTAATCTTACCAGTTCATTATCAAAAATTGCCATTTATTACAAAGATAATAATGTAAGAAAGGAATTTACACTTCTAACTTCCTCTTCAGCTATTAGATTTAACCATTACGAACATTACTACACCAAAGCAACACCCCATTTTATTTCAGAAGTAATGAATGGCGTTCCTTATGGAGGAAATAGTACCTTAGGTGAGGAATTATTGTATTTACAACCTACAGGAGGTGTGAAAACAAAGATTCAGTTTCCAACAGTAAAAAATGCTTTTAAAGATAAAAAGATAGTGATCAATAGAGCTGAATTGGTCATTACAAATGTTTCTACCGATCCTACACATTTTTTCAACCCAGCATTATTGACAATTCAGGGAGTTGCAAAAGATGGAACTATTTGTTATTTACCTGATGATTCCTATTTTACTTCATCAGAATATTTTGGAGCCACTTATAATACAACTACCAAAGAGTATAGAATTAGAATAACAGACTATATCCATGATCTCATATTAAGAGATAATTTTCAGGATTACTTTTATTTAATGGTTTCAGGTTCCGGTGTAAGAGGAAACAGATTAATTTTTGGAGGGACAAATCCAAGTGATATTTCTTCCAGACTTCGATTGGAGATCTCTTATACGGAGTATTAAACGATTTATTTTTTATTAAAAAACTTTGTTCTATGTGTGGAATTGTTGCTTATACAGGAAGCAGGGAAGCGTATCCGATTTTAATTAACGGATTAAAAAGACTAGAATATCGGGGATATGATAGTGCCGGAGTTGCTTTGATGCAAAATAATAATATCTCTTTATACAAATGTCGAGGCAAAGTGGCAGATCTGGAAGCTTTTTGTGAAGACAAAAATGTTGAATCCCATTGTGGAATAGCCCATACTCGTTGGGCAACACATGGTGAACCAAATGATCAAAATGCGCATCCTCATCTCTCCATCGATGGAAAATTGGCATTAATTCATAATGGAATTATTGAAAATTATTTAAGCTTGAAAAAGGAGTTGATGAATAAAGGATATGAGTTTCTCAGCAATACAGATACAGAGGTTTTAGTTCATCTGGTTCAGGATATTCAAAAAACTGAAAATGTAGATTTGATAGAAGCAGTTCAGTTAGCTATGTCTGTTGTTATTGGTACTTATGCTGTTGTAATTTTATCTTCGGATCATCCCCAACAACTGATTGTGGCTAAAAAAGGGAGTCCCTTATTGATTGGAATTGGTAAAAATGAATTTTTTATTGGATCTGACGGAGCACCTATGGTTGAGTTTACCAATAAAGTTGTTTACTTAGAAGATGAAGAGGTTGCGGTTGTCCATCCTGATAAAAAACTGGAGATTACCAATATCAAAAATGAACGAAAAAAACCTTTTGTTGAAAGGTTGGAGTTGCAATTGGAACAAATCGAAAAAGGGGGTTTTGAACATTTTATGTTAAAAGAGATCTTTGAACAACCTAAGGCGATTTCTGATTCCATGAGAGGAAGAATCAATACCAAAAAGGATGTTGTGGCATTAGGTGGCATCATGGAGTATGAAAACAAGATGTTAAAAGCCGGAAGATACATCATTGCTGCATGTGGGACTTCCTGGCATGCAGGTTTGGTAGGAGAACATCTTTTTGAATCATTGGTGCGCGTTCCTGTGGAAGTGGAATATGCTTCTGAATTCAGGTATCGTAATCCGATCATCAAAGAGGATGATGTGTTAATCGTGATTTCTCAATCCGGAGAAACAGCCGATACTTTAGCCGCCATTGAGTTAGCTAAAAGTAAAGGAGCCACAGTTATTGGAATTTGCAATGTTGTAGGTTCCAGTATTGCCAGAAATACGCATGCCGGGTCTTATACACACGCCGGTCCTGAAATTGGAGTTGCTTCAACAAAAGCATTTACAGCCCAGGTTACCGTTTTGTTTTTGATGGCATTGAGTTTAGCTCGTAAAAAAGGGGAAGTGTCATTATCTATGTATCATCACTATATTAGTGAACTGGAAGCAATACCTGCAAAAATTGAAACTATTCTAGCTAAAAATGACTATATTAAGCAAATAGCACAGGAGTTTATCAACTGTCAGAATGCAATCTATATGGGCAGAGGAGTCAATTTTCCTGTTGCTTTAGAAGGTGCTTTGAAATTAAAGGAGATCTCCTACATTCATGCAGAAGGGTATCCTGCTGCAGAAATGAAACATGGTCCAATTGCTCTCATTGACAAAGAAATGCCGGTTGTTGTGATCGCTACGGAACAGGAAACTTATGATAAAGTAGTGAGCAATGTTCAGGAAGTGAAAACCAGAAGTGGAAAAATTATTTCCATAGTTTCAGAGGGTGATGAGATCGTTAAAAGTATGTCTGATTTCTGTATTGAAATTCCAAAGACTGATGAATTATTATCTCCTTTAGTGGCATCTGTCCCTTTGCAATTGTTGGCATACTATATTGCGGTTGCTCGTGGGTGTGATGTGGACAAACCCAGAAACTTAGCCAAATCTGTTTCAGTAGAATAGGAACTTTTAACACTGTTAAATATTTTTACGATTGTTAAAAATTATTTTTTAATTTTTTTTAACAATCGTAATTATTTTATGGATTTTAAGGAAAAAAAGTGTTACTTTTGCAACCATACAAAAAAAGTGTAGCTTTATAGTTAACCATTTAAAAATCACATAATTATGACAATGCAAGAAAAAATCAAGCAACTACTTGAATTGAGGGAACAAGCTCGTTTAGGTGGAGGCGAGAAAAGAATTGAGAAACAACATGCTCAAGGAAAATTTACAGCAAGAGAAAGAATTTTGATGTTATTGGATGAGGGAAGTTTTGAAGAGTTTGATATGTTTGTGACTCACAGATGTGTAAATTTCGGTATGGAAAAAGAAAAATATTTGTCTGACGGAGTTGTAACCGGTTACGGTACAGTAGAAGGCAGATTGGTATTTGTTTATTCACAAGATTTTACTACATTTGGAGGTTCTTTATCTGAAACACAATCCAATAAAATTTGTAAAGTTTTAGATCAAGCCATGAAAATGGGAGCTCCTGTTGTTGGTATTAACGATTCAGGTGGGGCACGTATTCAGGAAGGTGTTAACAGCTTAGCCGGATATTCAGAAATTTTCCAAAGAAATATTTTAGCTTCTGGTGTAATCCCTCAAATTTCTGCTATTTTTGGTCCTTGTGCCGGTGGTGCAGTTTATTCTCCAGCTTTAACTGACTTTATCATGATGGTGAAAAACACTAGTTACATGTTTGTAACAGGTCCAAAAGTGGTAAAAACGGTAACTAACGAAGACGTTACAGTTGAAGATTTAGGTGGTGCATCCATTCACTCTACAAAATCGGGAGTTGCTCATTTTGCAGTTGAAAATGAAGAGATTGGATTACAAACTATTAGAAAATTATTGAGTTTTATTCCATCAAACAATATGGAAGAGGCTCCAATAGTACCAACTAAAGACCCAATCAATCGTTTGGAAGATAAATTAAATCAAATTATTCCGGATAATCCAAATAAACCTTACGACATGAAAGAGATTATTCATGCGATTGTGGATGATGGTGATTTCTTGGAAATTCAACCCAATTATGCTCCAAATATTATTATCGGATATGCTCGTTTTAATGGTAGATCTGTTGGTATTGTAGCTAATCAACCTAAATACTTGGCTGGTGTATTAGATATCAATTCATCCAGAAAAGGGGCACGTTTTATTCGTTTCTGTGATGCTTTCAATATTCCTGTGGTTACTTTGATTGATGTTCCCGGCTTCTTACCAGGAACAGGTCAGGAGTATGGTGGATTAATTGTTCATGGAGCTAAATTACTTTACGCTTATGGTGAAGCAACTGTTCCAAAAATTACTGTTATTCTTCGTAAAAATTATGGTGGAGCATACTGTGTAATGAGTTCCAAACATTTACGTGGTGATATTAACTATGCATGGCCAACAGCAGAAATCGCTGTTATGGGAGGAAAAGGAGCAATTGAAATTTTAAATGGTAGAGAGATTGCTGCTATTGAAGATCCTGAAAAACAAGCTGAGTTCATGAATCAAAAAGAACTTGAATACCGTGATGCATTTGCAAACCCTTATGTTGCAGCTCGTTATGGTTATATTGATGACGTAATTGAACCAAGAAATACACGTTTCAGAATTATTCGTGCTTTGGAATCAACCAAAAATAAACGTTTGGAAAATCCTGCTAAAAAACACGATAATTGTCCATTATAATTTAAAATTGCTATGAATAAATTAAAGACAATTTTTATACTTTCAATTTTGTTTTTGTCTGTAAATATTTTATTTGCACAAAAGCAAAAAGATTTGAGAATCAATGAGTTATTTCTTAATAATGTAGATAACCTTGCTGATGAATATGGTCGTCATGTACCGTGGGTTGAAATATTTAATTCATCATACAACAATGTGAATATTTCAGAGTGTTATTTAACCAATGATACAACCGGATTAGCTGCAGGTGTTCCTACCTCTCGTTGGTATAGAATTCCAAAGGGAGATCCTAAAACGGTAATCCCTCAAAGAAGCTTTTTGATTTTCTACCTGGATAATATGCCCACTTATGGTGTATTTCATACCAATTTCAATCCAATGGATTCTAATTCAACTAATTATGTTGCATTGATTAGTTCCAATGGTAGAACTCTTATTGATTTTTTTCCTTATAAATCTTCACTAAGAACAGCCACTCATTCTTACGGATATCAATTTGATTTTGGTAATAAAAATTTAGATGGTGAAATTGAAAATGAATTATCTGAATTGAAATATTTTACTCCAGGGTCTCAAAATTATCCTGAGCCAATGGCTACAAAATCTGAAGAGATTAGCAAAAAAGATAAATATGGCTTAGGACTGACTGTAATTTCAATGGTTGTTGTATTTGCCGCATTATTTCTCATTTTCGTGATTTTGAAATTATTTGCAAGGATGTCAAATAAACCAAATCCACGTTTGAAATTACATAGTGCGCAAAAGAAAGCTAAAAAAGAGGAAGTGAAAAATGAAGAAAAACAAGTTTCACCATTAGTCGATAATGGGGAAGAGTTGGCAGCTATTTCAATGGCATTACATTATCACTTGAATGCAGCACATGATCAGGAAAGTGAAGTGATTACCATTGAGACACCATCAGCACATTACTCTCCATGGTCTCAAAAGCATTTTACTGTAAAAGGTTCACCAAAAAGAAGATAGTTAAAATCCAAGAATAATAAATCAACAATACTTAAAATGAAAAATTATAAATTTACAATAAACGGGAATAAATATAATGTTGATATTTTGGGCATAGAAGACAATGTAGCTCAATTAGAAGTTAACGGAACTCCCTACGAAGTTGAAATGGAAATTGAAAAGTTCGTTCAACCTAAAGCAGTGATTAAATTAACCCCACCACCTGCACCTAAAGCAGGTTCTGCAGGTGCATCCGTGGCAAAAGCACCAAATGCACCAACCGGTGGAAGTAATTTAAAATCCCCACTTCCTGGTGTTATTTTAGATGTTTTTGTTAAAGTGGGCGACCATGTAAAACCAGGTGATCATATCGTTCTTTTGGAAGCTATGAAAATGGAAAACAATATCGATGCGGATAAAGAAGGAACCATTAAGGAGGTTAAAGTTCAAAGAAACGACTCTGTAATGGAGGGTGATGTTTTAGTAGTAATAGGTTAATTCCTTTAATATAAAAAAAATAAAAAATGGATTATTTAGAATTTTTAAAAGAAGGGATCTCACAGTTCTATACTTATACCGGATTTGCCAATGTAACTGTTGGTCACTTAATCATGATTGCTGTGGGTCTTATATTTATTGCTTTAGCGATTATTAAAGACTATGAACCTCTTTTGTTAGTTCCGATTGGATTTGGTATCATTATGGGAAATATTCCTTTCACTGATGGGCTTCAAATCGGAGTATATGAAAGTGGATCTGTGCTTAATTATCTCTATTTCGGAGTATTACAAGGAATATATCCACCATTGATTTTCTTAGGTATTGGTGCAATGACTGACTTCTCAGCGTTGATCTCTAATCCAAAGTTGATCTTAATCGGAGCGGCTGCTCAATTTGGTATATTTGCTGCATACATGTTAGCTTTGGTATTTGGTTTCTCACCAATGGAAGCTGGGGCAATTGGAATTATTGGTGGTGCTGATGGTCCAACTGCTATTTTCTTAGCTTCTAAGTTGGCTCCAAGTATGTTAGGCGCCATCGCCATTTCTGCATACTCATACATGGCTCTGGTTCCTGTTATTCAACCACCTGTAATGAGAATACTTACCAACAAAAAAGAAAGAGTAATCAAAATGAGACCTCCAAGAGTGGTTTCTCATAGAGAAAAAGTACTTTTTCCAATCCTTTGTATATTGTTAACTGCTTTTATTGTACCTAGTGGTTTGGCTTTATTAGGGATGTTGTTCTTTGGTAACTTATTGAAAGAAAGCTCTGTAACGCGTCGTTTAGCAAATACAGCCAGCGGTCCACTTATTGATATCGTTACTATTTTGATTGGATTAACAGTAGGTGCTTCTACTCAAGCTACTACTTTCTTAACAGTAGATTCTATTTTAGTATTTGGTTTAGGTGCATTATCATTTATTTTCGCTACTTTCGGTGGTGTTGTATTTGTTAAATTCTTAAATCTATTCCTAAAAGAGGGTAATAAAATTAATCCTTTAATTGGAAATGCAGGTGTTTCTGCTGTTCCTGACAGTGCCCGTGTATCTCATATTGAAGGTTTGAAATATGATAAAACGAACTACTTATTGATGCATGCCATGGGACCAAACGTAGCCGGTGTAATCGGTAGTGCGGTTGCTGCAGGTATCTTATTGAGTTTCTTGTATTAGAGATATTAACTCCAAAAATTATAAAGGCGTAAATTAATTTTTACGCCTTTTTTTATCGTACCGCCTTCGGCGCCCTCCACATCCCTAATGCGAAAAACCTGCGGTTTTTAGGGTATTTGGTTTAAGGTTTTAGATCTTAGTTCAATTGCCCTGCACTTTAGTGCAGGGCAATTGATAGGATAATACAACGCTCTTACGGAGCTAATAAAAAGACTGCAGACTGCAGACCGCAGACAACAGACTATTTTTTGGTTTAAAATGACTAAAATTCACACAAATCAAGAATAAAGTTCCAAAACCCAAAACCCAAAAACCCAAAACCCAATACCCAAAAGCATCTACAAGCCAGAACTAAAATAGCACACTGATGACGCTGATTAAACAGATGACCACAGATTAGAAATATGCTAATATGATAATAAGCAAATATGGTCAATGTCTTTTAAAAAATCGTTTTATAATTCGTGAATTCGTGGCAGTTTTAAATGTTGAAAGGTTGAACGCTTCGCTGTTTAAAGTTGAAACGTTATTAAACCTTTCAATAATAAGATACTAAAACCCAATAACTAATACCTTATAACAAAAAAAAACCGTAAAGTTTTAATGCTTTACGGTTTTTTGGTGCGGATGAAGGGACTCGAACCCCCACGCCTCTCGGCACTAGATCCTAAGTCTAGCGCGGCTACCAATTACGCCACATCCGCTTGGGAAATCAGAGTGCAAAAATACACTTTTTTTTAATACGAATTATTACTTTTTTTGTTTTTTTGAAAAAAAACAACAGTTGTTAAAAATAATATTTAAGTGATTAATAATCAGTAATATAAAAATATTTTCAGTTCTTATATTTTTCATTTTTTATCATTATCTTTGTAAATCAAAAAAAAAAGAATATGAGTACGGTTTTGATTGGTGATATAGTGAAGCAATTTTTGGAGAAATATGGGAAAAATGATCTTTTTCTTGAAAAACAAGCTGTTTCTTCGTGGCCCAAAATTGTGGGTCCACTGATTGCTCGTTATACCCATAAAGTTTCTTCTAAAAATGGAATATTAACAGTGTATGTTAAAAATAGTACCCTACGTTTTGAATTGATGGGAATGAGATCTGAAATCATTCAGAAATTAAATCAAGAGGTTGGGAAAGATGTCATCAAAGAGATTCTCTTGAAATAAATGTTATGGAAAATCATATATTTGCATTAATCGGAAAATCTCTGACGCATTCTTTTTCTCCAGTCTATTATAATTCCTATTTTTCATATCATGGGATGGATGATTATATTTATAAAACCATAGAAATTGATCATATAGAGGAGATAATTTCTATATTAAAATCGAATCCAAAAATAGAAGGGTTTAATGTTACATTACCCTATAAAGAAGCAATAATCCCTTTTTTGGATAAAATAAGTCGCACTGCAAAAATTATTGGATCTGTTAATGTTGTTAAAGTTGTCAGAGAAAATGGACAATTTGAATTACATGGTTATAATACAGATTATAAAGGATTTGAATCAATGTTTAAAGTGTTGAAAAATAGAAATATAGAGAATAAAAAATCAATCATTTTAGGGTCAGGTGGTGTATCCAGAAGTGTGCAATATGTGCTTCAAAAACAGGGTGTGCCTTTTCTTGTTATTTCAAGAATAAAAAAAGATCAATGTATTTCTTATGAAGAATTAACAAGAGAAATTGTTATGAATCATAAAGTTATTATCAATTGTACTCCATTGGGAATGTTTCCAAATATTCAGGAAAAACCACCAATTAACTATGATTTCATTGGATCAGGACATTTTTTAATGGATTTGATTTACAATCCGGAACAAACTCAATTTATGAAAGAAGGGTTGTATAGAGCATCCAAAGTCATGAACGGAATGCAAATGTTTATGATTCAAGCAAAGGAGAGTCTTAAAATATTTTTGTAATTATTTCTTTTTAATCCCTTTATAGATCAGGTAAATTAAGAAAAGTACACCACAAATCGCTAAAATTATTGTAAGTTCGTGGGAGTATTTGTTGATCAGATCTTTTTGTCCATGAGCAAAATAACCCAAAATGGCTAAAATAGTATTCCATAAGGTGGCTCCTAAGGTTGTGAAAAGGAGAAATGGCCCCATTTTCATTTTCGCTAAACCGGCAGGAATAGAGATCAATTGTCGGATCGCAGGAATAAGACGACCTACTAAAGTGGATATATTTCCATTTTTGACAAAGTAGTTTTCAGCCTTTTCAATACCAGGTTTACTGAGTAAAAACATCTTACCAACGCGTGTTTCCACAAACCAATAAATAATAGGTCTTCCTAAAAAAAGCGCTAAAAAATAGTTGATTAAAGCACCTAAAATGGCACCCACTGTGGCAAAAAGGATAACAATCAGTATGTTAATGAACTTATTATCTGTTACATACAAATTCTGATTAGCAGGATCACATGCCCCATAAGCTGCCGGAGGAACAACAATTTCTGATGGAAATGGAATAAAAGAGCTCTCAATAGTCATAAATAGAGTGATTGTATAATAATTGAGATTATCCAGATAACCACCCACCAGTCTTTCAGTTAAAGAGGGTTTTGTTTGAAGGGTTGTATCGGTTAATGATTGAGAAAATGCCGGTAATGTGGCAAAAAAGAATGCTAATACTACGATTAATTTTTTCATTAAGGGTGATATTGTTGAATTAAATGTTGAATCTCTTCATTATCTTCTAGCAATGATGAAATGGCTAAGAACTCGTCATGTTGATCATAAGCTATTGTAAGCGCATCTTCTAAAATAGGTCTTCCAAACTCTTCTCTGTCCGTTAAATAGGAAAATGCAGCATAGTAGTAATCCATCATAGCAGGTCTTTTGGCTACATCCAGTTCATGAGCGTAAAACTGAATCATATAAAAACCTGTTTCCAGAAATTCATTGGCAACACAAAAGTTAGTAAAATATTTAAAAAACTCATCGTAATCTTCCAACTGTTTAAGAGTTAGATCAATAAGTCTTAATAAAGCTTCTGTTTGATTGTCATCGGCATAAAAAGACAAAGCCATAAACAGCAGATCCATATCCTGAGGGGTATTGGCAAATGCTTTCTCAATAAACAGGATTGCCTCATCATCCTGATCTCTTTTTTTCAAAACATTAGCAATTCCAATAATTGCTTCATTATGATTGGGGTTGATATCCAATGTTTTACGATAATAATCGAGTGCTTTATCTTCCTCTTTCAACATCATATAACAATCAGCAATATTGGAAAGGGAGTGAAAATCAGCATGATCAATATCATGAGCCAGTTCATAATACTCAATAGCATTTTCAAAATGTTTCATTTCAAAATAGGCATTTCCAATATTAAAATAGGCTGTACCGATCTCATTATCACAGGTTAAAGCTAATTTATACGCTTCAATGGAGTCTTCAAAACGATCTAACCAACTGTAGGATAGTCCCAATCCAAACCAGGTTGCACCGGCAAATGGAAACTCTTCAGTCAAGGTAGTATAAAAATGGAGGGCTTCATCATACCATTTTTCCTCTTCAAATAAGAATGAATAGATGGAGAGTTGTTCTTCAAAACTGATATCATTCTGAAGAGCGAAAATAACATGTTCTAAAGACTCCTCTAATTGTTTTCTTTTCAGAAGTTCAAATCCTAAAAGAAAATGGATATCAGGTTCATTTGGAGCGAGATCAAGCGCTTTTTTCAACCAATTGATATTCTCTTCATGTTTATTTAAAATATTGGACAAATAAACTTTTTCCATATAAAACTCAGGAGTAGGTTCAAAATCGTGTTCTATACGATTCAATTCCTCTTCAGCCAGATCCAGTTCAAATTTTAAAATATGGGATTTGACCTTATACAATCTAAATGGGGATTGCATAGGATACAATTCAATCGCTTTTTGTAGGGCGATATCCAAATATTCAAAATCAAATTCGCTGATCAACTCCTCAATAATGATCTCATATTCCTGAGAATCATAATACCGTTCTATATTCGCATCAACGGCAGTTTTAAACTCCTTAACTAATTGATTGTCATTCTCTTCAAACTCTTTCATCACTATAAAATTGAACTGCAAATATACAAAAAAAACCTGTATCTTTGCCAATTGATTTCTAATAAACATATTACAAATACTCAATTATGGCAATTCTGATTAAAAATATTCAAAAATTAGTACAAGTTGAAAAAGAGCCGGTTCCATTCAGAGCAGGCAAAGAGATGCAAACCTTACATACGGTTGATCATGCATTTTTACTTACGGAGGGTGACTATATAGTTGATTTCGGTTCTATGGATCTGTTGACAGAAAAAGTACTCAAACAAGTCAAGGAACCCATTGAAGAGATTGATGCTACCGGGAAAATGGTGTTTCCATCATTTTGTGATTCCCATACACATATTGTTTATGCAGGAAGTCGTGAAGTGGAATATATTGATAAAATCAAAGGTTTATCTTACGAAGAGATTGCCAAAAGGGGAGGAGGAATTAATAATTCTGCTAAAAGGTTAGCGGAAGCAACCGAAGATGAGCTGTTTCAGGCTGCGATGAATAGACTCGAAGAGATGGCATCATTAGGAACCGGAGCTGTTGAAATTAAGAGTGGCTACGGTTTAAATACTGAAAATGAATTGAAAATGTTGAGAGTGATTCAACGTCTTAAAGAGCATTCTCCCATCATTATTAAATCCAATTTTTTGGGAGCTCATGCCGTGCCATTAGAATACAAAGGAAAGCAAACAGAGTATGTTGATTTGATTATCAATGAGATGATTCCTATGGTTGCCGCTGAAGATTTGGCAGATTATATTGACGTTTTTTGTGATAAAGGTTTTTTTACTCCAGATGAAACAGAGCGAATATTAATGCAAGGAATCAAATATGGAATGAGACCTAAAATTCACGCTAACGAATTGGATTATTCAGGAGGCATTCAGGTTGGTGTTAAATACAATGCTCTTTCTGTTGATCACTTGGAATATACGGGAGACGATGAGATTGAGGCACTGTTAAATACTGAAACGATGCCCACATTTTTACCGGGAGCAGCCTTTTTTCTGGGTATGATATACGGACCGGTTCGTAAAATGATGGATGCCGGACTTCCAATTGCTTTAGCTTCAGATTTCAATCCTGGTTCTTCCCCATCCGGAAATATGCAGTTAATTTTATCGATGGGGTGTGTTAACTACAAAATGTTACCCGAAGAAGCGATCAACGCCACAACTCTCAATAGTGCTTATGCCATGGGAGTAAGTGATGTTGCAGGATCGATTGCAAAAGGGAAGTATGCCAATTTCTTTATTACCAAGCCGATACCAACAGTTGAATTTATGCCTTACTCTTACGGAAGTGATAAAGTGGAACAACCGTTTTTAAAAGGGAAACGTGTAAACAAAATATAAATGAATTTTTATGGAAGAAAAAAGATTTAATCCTGATAAATTGGATCGTTTAAACCATCCGGATCGGATATACAATTTTCCGGTTTTGGAGATTTTAGATATGATTGGGGTTCAGGAAACTTCAACAGTTGTTGATATTGGTGCAGGAACAGCCTTTTATTCCAAACCTATTGCTGAGAAATTTCCAAATTGCACCATTATAGCTGCTGATATTTCTGATTTGATGATTCAATGGATGGAAGAAAATATTGTATCATCATTTCCTAATATTCATACCCTAAAAATGGAGGATCATCGCCTTCCTTTGGAAACGGGTTCTGTAGATTTTACTTTTATGGTTAACTTACATCATGAATTGGATACTCCTGAGCTCAATATTCAGGAATGTTACAGAATTCTTAAAAAAGGAGGCTATTTGGCTATTTCAGACTGGAGAAAAGAACAGTCAGATAAAGGGCCTTCATACGATTTGAGATACGATCCGATCACAGTTATGTCGCAATTACTGGCATCAGGATTTATTGTAGTTTTTAATTCCAGTGATTATCCAGATAATTTTGTGATTTTGGCAGTAAAAAATTGATTTTTATATACTTATTCTAATAAGGCATATCATCTCCAGGATTGGCACCTCCATTATCTTGAAATTCATCATTCATTTTGGATTCATAAGTGTCAAATCCACTATTTACAGGCAAACTACCAGGATGATCTAACCCTTCACGACTATCCACATCTGAGAATTTGGTGTATCTGCTTTCAAAACGAACTCTTACATTTCCGGTTGCCCCATGTCTGTTTTTTTCAAACATGATATCTGCTTTACCAGCAGCTAAGGAATCATCCTCAAAAGTTTCCAGTTTATAGTATTCAGGACGATAAATAAAAAGTACCATGTCTGCATCTTGTTCGATAGATCCCGATTCACGTAAGTCAGACAAAAGGGGTCTTTTGGTACTGTTTGCACGGGTTTCAACAGCACGAGATAACTGGGAAAGTGCAATAACGGGAATATTCAACTCTTTCGCCAATGCTTTCAAAGATCTTGAAATGTAGCTGATCTCCTGCTCACGGGTTCCTTTTCCTTTATCTTTATCTGTTCCACCTTGCATTAATTGAAGGTAATCGACAATCACCAACTGAATATCGTGTTGATGCTTTAAACGGCGACATTTGGCCCTTAAATCGAACACACTTAAAGCAGGAGTATCATCTATGATCAAATTGGCACTGCTCAAATTTCCGATTTTATTGGTTAACTGAACCCACTCCACTTCGTCTAATTTCCCCTTAGATATTTTTTCGGAATCGATACCGGTTTCAATAGAAAATAAACGGTGAACAATCTGAGTTGCCGACATCTCTAATGAGAAAAAAGCAACCGGTTTTTTATAATCTATTGCAGCGTTACGGGCAATGGACAATACGAATGAAGTTTTCCCCATACCGGGACGGGCTGCAAGAATAATCAGGTCAGATTTTTGCCACCCTCCGATTTTTTCATCAATGGCTCTGATTCCTGTAGGAACTCCATGATATGTTTCTTCACTGTTTCTGATCTGGATCAATTCATCCAATGCTCTTCTTACAACTTCGGTTAATTCTTTACTTTCCCTTTTAAAATTGTTTTCAACAATTCCAAAAAGCTCTGTTTCTGCTTCATCTAAAAGTTGTAAAACATCCTTACTATCATCATAAGAATCTTTTATGATTGAACTACAAGTAATGATTAGTGAACGTAATACATATTTTTCCATCACAATACGAGCATGATACTCAATATTAGCTGATGTTGCAACTCTTTGAGTCAATCCGGCAATATAGGCGGGTCCACCCACAAACTCCAACCATTTATTTTTACGAAGCATATTCGTAACTGTCAATAAATCTATCGGTTCAGAATTTTTAAATAGTTCCCGAATCACAGTATAAATATGTTGATGTGATTCTTTATAAAACATATTTGGGGTTAAAAAGTCAATAACCTCACCAACGGCATCCGAATTGATCATAATGGCACCTAAGATAGCCATTTCAAAATCTACTGCTTGTGGGGTTAACTTTCCGGTTGCTCCCATTGCAGATTCAACAGTGTTGTATGTTAATTTGTTTTCCGTTTTCTTACTTGTAACGTTTTCGTTTGCCATAATTTATCTTAAATGGATTGTCTCAAAATTCGAGATTCAAAAATAATCAAAATTTGGTTAATGGGAGAGTCAATTTTATACCACTTCGAGTTATTAACATTTTTTAATTTTACAAAAAGTGTGTAAAAAATTGATTATTAACATGATACAAGTATAATTTTGATCTTGTTAAATTTATCAACAACACAAAAAAAAATCGTAAATTTGCACCCTTTAATGAATTAACAAAATTTCGATATGAAAACAGTGAAAATGAACATCATCACCCTTTTGTTAACCCTTTGCAGTTTGTCACTTTTTGCTCAAAAAGCGCCAATCATCAAAGGAAAAATTTTAAATAACAAATTTACTCAGGTTGATCTAAAACTAGCATACAAAAATGATAGTATCAGCTACGGTAAAGCGACTATTGATCCAAATGGAAATTTTATATTGAATACAACCATTACCAAACCGGATTTGTATCGTTTAACATTATCTGAAAAAGATTTTTTCTTATTTGCTTTATTACCGGGTGAAGTGATTGATGTAACTTTTGATGCCAATAATCTTCAATCAATCGTTTCTGTTTCCGGATCTGAAAATATGACATTTGTTAAAAATGCTGCTGATTATATGGCATCTAATAAAAGGTTTCTGGATAGTTTAAATTCCGGTTTACAATCTGATCCTCTTCAAGTGTATTATAACACATTTTTTCAGGATTTTCATCAATTCCACCAAACCAATCAAGAAGTTGATACGTATGTTTCCAAATTTTATAATACGTATGATACTCTATTACAAGTGATTCAACTCTATTCTGAAAAAGGAAAAATTAAATCAAAAAATTGGGATCTTTTTTTAAGTCAAGCTGTTCCACTAATGAAAAATTTAGAATCCAGTTTTGCTCCTTTGAAAAATTATCTCAATAATGCATCATCCTATTTTGATTTTAAAGCAAACAGAATTACCAATACAGGAGATTTTTATAAGATTTTGGATGAACAATATTTAGATCAAATTGATAGTCGTCATCAACTGGTTTATAATGGATCTTATGTTTTTGTATCTGAATTAACAAAAGTGATTTTAAAAAGGGATTCTTTATTGTTTAATGAATTGTTAAGTGATTCCAAAATTAAGAAAAATCTGGTAGAAGAGATTTTGAAAGTTATTGAAAAAAATCCGGTGAATAGTGCAGATGGTCAAACGTATATGAGTCAAACGGAACAAACAAACAACGCTGCCAATATTCTGAAAGAGGAAGCCCAAAAGCAAGTGAGAGCAGTTGTCCAAAAATATCAGAATTTCTATAATACAGAAAATCCAAAAAGGGAACAAGGTTTTAAAAAATTGATCTTAGATAACAAAACTCAATTAGCTGTTTTAATGTTTATTGATATGTTTCCCAGAGAGCAGAACTTGGAACTTCATAGCGAAGTGATCAAAGCATTACAATCAAAATATCCTGATAATCCCTTAGTTGCGGAACGTTATACTATTGAAACAAAACCGGCAAATCCAACTGCAATTGGTGCAATGGCTCCAGATTTAGCATTTTCAAATCCGGAAGGTAAAATTTTAAAACTTTCTGATTTAAGAGGAAAAGTTGTCTTATTGGATTTTTGGGCATCATGGTGTCGTCCATGTAGAATGGAGAATCCAAATGTTGTTAAAGATTACCACAAATATCATGAAAAAGGTTTTGAAGTATTCAGTGTATCTCTGGATAAAGATAAAAATTCATGGATAAAAGCGATTCAGGATGACGGATTAGTATGGCCTAATCATGTAAGTGATTTAAAATACTGGTCATCAGAAGCAGCCGCCATTTATGGCGTAACTTCCATTCCTGCTACTTTCTTAATTGGAAAAGATGGTCGAATTATTGCAAAAAATTTGAGAGGGGAAGCTTTAGGAAGTGCACTGGAAGAGTTGTTGGGAAAATAGAAGTTCATAATAAAGAAATTAAAAAAATTAAATGAAAAATATAAGAAATTTTTGCATTATTGCACACATCGATCATGGAAAAAGTACGCTGGCGGATCGATTGTTACAATATACAGGAAGTGTAGGGGATAGAGATTTTCAGGATCAGGTACTCGATGATATGGATTTGGAAAGAGAGAGAGGAATCACCATTAAAAGTCACGCAATCAGAATGAGTTATATCCATAATGGAGAAGAATTTATTTTGAATTTGATAGACACTCCGGGACATGTTGATTTTTCTTATGAAGTTTCCCGTTCCATTGCTGCGTGTGAAGGAGCATTGCTTCTGGTAGACGCCACTCAAGGTGTTCAGGCTCAAACGATTTCAAACTTATATTTGGCTATTGATCACGATTTGGAAATTATTCCGGTTCTGAACAAAATGGACATGCCATCTGCCATGCCGGAAGAGGTTAAAGATCAAATTATTGATCTGTTAGGCTGTAAAGAGGAAGATATTATTGAAGCAAGTGGAAAAACAGGGTATGGAGTGGAAGCAGTTTTAGAAGCTGTTGTAAATAAAATTCCTGCTCCAAAAGGGGATCCAAACGCTCCATTACAAGCATTGATTTTTGATTCAGTTTTCAATTCATACCGTGGGATTATATCCTATTTCAGAATATTTAATGGAACCATAAATAAAGGGGATCTGGTTAAATTTTTCTCCACTGACAAGGAATACAATGCTGATGAAATTGGCTATTTAAAAATGAAACAAGAACCTACGCAAACGATGTCTGCAGGTATGGTAGGTTACATCATTTCCGGAATTAAAACTTCCGTAGAAGTGAAAGTGGGGGATACGGTTACTCATGTTGAGAATCCTTGTGAAAAAATGATTGCCGGATTTGAAGAAGTGAAACCCATGCTTTTTGCAGGGATCTATCCAACTGATGCAGACGATTATGAGGAATTACGTGCCTCATTAGAAAAACTGCAGTTAAATGATGCTTCTTTGACATTTGTACCTGAATCTTCTGCTGCTTTGGGCTTTGGTTTCCGTTGCGGTTTCTTAGGATTATTGCACATGGAAATTGTACAAGAGCGTCTTGACCGTGAGTTCGATATGGATGTAATCGCTACTGTCCCTAACGTATCCTATAATGTAATTACAACCAAAAAAGAACTAATTGAAGTACACAATCCATCCGGTATGCCTAATCCCAGCGAAGTGGATCATGTGGAGGAACCATTCATCAGAGCTCAGATAATCAGCAAGGCTGATTATATTGGGCCCATCATGAAATTGTGTCTGGATAAAAGAGGTACTTTATTGAATCAGGTTTATATTGCTTCCAATCGGATTGAAATGACTTTCGACTTGCCTTTGGGAGAGATTGTATTTGATTTTTATGATAAACTAAAGAGTATTTCTAAAGGTTATGCTTCATTTGACTACCATATTACAGACTACAAACCTGCCAAATTAGTTAAATTAGATATATTGCTAAACGGCGATTCCGTAGATGCATTGTCTTCTTTAACTCATGTCGATAATGCATATCCTTTTGGAAGAAAGATCTGCGAAAAATTGAGGGAGTTGATACCTAGACAACAGTTCGATATTGCTATTCAAGCCGCTATCGGTTCAAAAATTATTGCCCGTGAAACCATTAAAGCTCTAAGAAAAGACGTAACTGCTAAATGTTATGGGGGTGACATTACCCGTAAACGTAAATTGTTGGAAAAACAAAAGAAAGGGAAAAAGAAAATGCGTCAGATCGGTAACGTAGAGGTGCCACAATCCGCTTTCTTGGCCGTTCTGAAGTTGGACTAAAGACGAAAGACAAAAGACGAAAGACGAAGGACAAAAGACGAAAGACGAAGGACAAAAGACGAAAGACCAAAGACTAGAGACAGGAGACTGGGGACAGGAGAAAACCTAAAACCTAAAACCTTAAACCTAAAACCTTAAACCTAAAACCTAAAACCTGATAGCTAAAAACTAGATCTTGTATTTTAGATCAGTGCTGGATGATACAATATTTTTTACGGTATTCTGAAGGAGTTAATCCTGTAAGTGTTTTGAACGATTTTCTGAATGAAGGATAATCTGTATAGCCGGTTCGAAACGCAATTTCTAAAATAGGATAATGAATCTCTTCCAATAAATTTTTTGCGGCTTCAATTTTTGTTTTTTGCATATAAACAAAAGGAGTATCCCCTGTTGCCATTTTAAACCTTCTTAAAAAATTTCGCTTACTCATGTAGGAGTTTTGAGCCAATTCTTCAATGGGAATAAACTGATCCATTTTTTCTTCAATCAAATTTTGAGCTTTCAAAATGGATGTATCTCCATGATTTTTTTGTCCATTAAAAATGACAAAATTATTTTGATTATATCTGTCATTTTCAATTAATAACATTTTTGACATAAAAATGGCCAACTCTTTACTGAGATATTTTTCTATTAGATAAATCATCATATTTTGAAAAGAGGAAGCACCACCACTCATACATATACGTTGATGATCAATCAATAGTTTATCAATCTCTAATTGAATGGTTTTAAAACGATAAGTAAACTCTTTTTTATACAACCAATGTGTTGTTGCAGTTTGATGATCCAATATTCCAGTTTCAGCCAGAATGAAGGCACCCGTACAAACTGTAGCAATATCAGTTCCATTTTGGTATAAGTCTTTGATTGTATTTATCATTGCCTGATCAGATAATATCATATTAAAATCCCTATCAAATCCCGGAATAATAAGAAGGTCAGGTCGTTCCATTTCAAATATGGTACAATCCGTTTCAAATCCGTTTCCATAACTCCCGATGATCTTTCTTTCAGATGTAGTTGAAACTGTCATGAGAGTAAAATTTTGTTTTAATTTAAAACGACTCGGATACAGTTGTACCATTCGTTCTGTTTTTTGAAAAATTTCATAAGAACCTATCAAACTCCACAATGAACATTTGGGATAAGCTAAAAAAGCAATTTTCATTATTTATTACAATTTAGGGTGTAAAAATACAAAAAATGGCCTTATTGGCAACTGAAATAGTCATTATAGCCATATTTTTATTTTTTTTAATCGATTTATTTTTGCAAACTCAATTTGTTTACAAATAATTATCAATTAAAAAAGAAAAAAATGGACATTAAAACCCCCAATTTTCAAACCTCCGCTATATGTGGTTTATTCTGTAGCTCATGTATGATCTATTTAGCTACTCAGAAAAATGATATGATTAAATTGCAATATTTTGCTGAAAAATTGAATACATCCGTAGATCAAGTCAGATGTAATGGTTGTAGAAGTGATGTTTTAACCACTTATTGTAAAAACTGTTATATGAAAAAATGTAGTTCTGAAAAAAAGGTCTCTTTTTGTTCAGAATGTGATGAATATCCATGTAATTATTTAATAGAATTTCAAAAACAAATGCCTCATAGAGTTGAATTGTTTGATTCTTTAAGTAGGATTAAAGAGGTAGGGTGGGAGCAATGGTTTCGTGAAAACGAAGAAAGAGTTACTTGTACTCAATGCCATCAGATTTGCAGTTGGTATGAAACGATCTGTTCCAAATGTGGAAATACGCCGTCTTCTCCATTTGTAGCGGATCATATAGATATTTTAAACATTAAAAAGGTCCGGAATTAGTGTAAATACTGATTCCGTTCTCATTGTTAAAATATCCGAACATCCTACCATTTCCACTCATTGATATCTTTTTAATGAATGGACAACTTTCGCATATATAGGACCATTTTACTGGATAAATCTCTTTATCATAAAAATTTACTTCATAAATATTACCATTACCATCACCTACAAAATAACCTGACAATGTAGCGAGCATACTACCTCTAACGCGTTGAATTTCAGTAATAAAAGCTTTTGTTTTGATTTCGGCAGGTTTATCAGATTTATCAGTTTCCCAATAATATAGTTTGTTAAGAAAATCACTGCAAATCAATGTGTTTCCGGAAGAATACAATCTGCAAACATCATTTTTCTTTAATGTATAGGTGTTTAAAATTTTATTATCTGTGACAGAATAATGGAAAATTTCTTTACCCTGAGCATAATAAAAAGTTGTATTATCTTTCCCGAATACTATATCCATTACATCCCCTTTACAAACCATTGACCATTCTTTTTTCATTGTTTCAACGTCAAAAATGGAGATCAGGATCATTTTATTATCCAACTCATGGTGCACTAAAATCTTTTTATTATCAGGAGAAAGCACAAATCTGGTGATTAATCCATCCACTGTGATAACTTTATAATCATGAGGTGTTTGATCAAAAGTATTGGCATTTTTAAGGTTTAGTTTTTCGATATCAAAAACATAAATCATACTACAATAGGCACTTTTAATTTTACTATAGAAAATCCAACCACCTGAAAATAGATTTTTACCATCGGAACTAAAAAGCAATGAACCTTGGGTTTTATTCAGTTTTTGTTCTTCAGGAGTAGCCAATTCTTTATTTAAATATAAATTAAAACTAATTTTTTGACGTAAAATATTTCTTTCAGAAGGTTTAATATATTGATCATTCACGAACATGCTAATCAACCCATTATTGTGAGCCACAGCAAGATAAACATCAGATTCTGTTGGTGTAACAGGCGCAAAACAGATATCTCTGATATTGGAAGCAGAAGAAGGATTATTCCATTTTATATCAACCAGATATTCGTATTTAAAAGCCTTAGAAGATTGAGCGGTTAATACAAATGGTATTGCAATAATAAGTAGTGACAAAATTTGTTTAAAATTTCTTATAAAAAATGAATTAAGGTTAATTTGCTGTATTTTGAAATGCAAAGATACAAAAAAGGCGAAAGGCTAAGGGCGAAAGGCTAAGGGCGAAAGGCAAAAGGGGAAAGGCAAAAGGGGAAAGGGCGAAGGGCGAAAGGGCAAAAGGCGAAAGGCAAAAGGCGAAAATAAAACCCCAAAACCTAGCCTGGACAAGCCAGAACCAAAATAGCACACTGATGACACTGATTAAACAGATGACCACAGATCTATTTGTTCTATATTTTTTAATTGATTTTTGAATATATTAATTTTATTTCTGTTTTATTCTTATTTTTTAGAGAAATCCCATTTTATTTAATTTCAAATATAGTTAAAAATTATATTATTTTGACGAAATTAATCTGTGTAAATCAGTTCAATCTGTGTCATCAGTGTGCTATGAAAAACTTAACTAAAGTGGCGTTAATCTAAATACATTAAAATGATTTTTTAAATATTGTGCCAAAAAAAACACTAATATTAAGAATAAGGTACTAAAACCCAAAACCTAAAACCCAAAACCCAAAACCTAAAACCCAAAACCCAAAACCCAAAACCCAAAACCTAAAACCCAAAACCTAAAACCCAAAACCTAAAACCTAAGACCCAAAACCTAAGACCCAAAGCTTATCTTTTCACGATTTTTTGGGTTTCAATTAGGGCTCCATTTTCGGAAATCAATTTTATAAAATAGATTCCTGATTCAATTTCTGATATGGAAATGGTTTTATCTGAAGTGACTCCATTTGCTATCTTTTGTCCAATACCATTATAAATTTCAAATTGGATTGATGTTTCCAAATTGGTGTTCAATTTGATCACATTTTCTGCAGGATTTGGATAAATTCCAATATAAGCCTGATTATTTTCATCAACACTACTGGAACTGATTTGTCCTGCTGCAATCTGAGCATTTGGTGTTCCATTATAGGCATAAGATTTAATGATCAATTTCCGGGTTGTATTATAGGTTTGAAAATTAACTAAAACCCAACCGTAATGAATATTAGTTCCTAATTTGAATTTTACGCCAATATATTTATCCCCTTGATCAAGGAAATTTGAGTTTAAAGTACTTTCCCCGATGAAAGGTTCGGGATAACTGGTTCCCCATAAAAGAGAACTGTTAATAGGATCTCCGGATGCTAATTTCTTGATAAAACGACCTCCATACATGTTGGTTGTTGTACCATCCAATGCAATTTGATCATCAATAACATTAAATGTAAAGTGCATAAACCAGTCAGTCCCCCAGTCATCCCATCTGAAATCGTACTCTTCAGTCCCGTCATTGTTAAAGTCGATAGGGAAAATGTTGTATGCACTTTCCACTGTAGAAGACATTTCCGTCACAACATCCGGATTGATATCAAAATAAAAGATTTGGGATTTTAATGATGGATGACTTAAAAATAGAAGCATCAAACTTAAAAAGATAATTTTTTTCATTTTTTGTGGGATTAAATAGAATATTAATGTTTGTTATAAATGATTTCTTAAAAAATCATGAGCAAAAATAGAAAAAAAATGAAACAGTAAAACAATCTTTTTATTTTCAAAAAGTGCTACTAAAACTTGAATCCTATGTATAAATTTGGTTCAAAAAGGAAATAGTTATGCCATTTTTTATCAATTTTTTGGAAACTTTCGGGAGTATTTGTGTCTATGGGCCAATATTGACAATGAATTTGGGGCTCAATATAGAATCTGTTTTTGAAAAAGGATAAATGATAACCAACATGATAGGATGTATATAATTTAAAACCATTTCCAATTTTTTTATTGTTGAGATCATAATAGGTTTTAAGTTGAGGTAATACTTCCACCGTTGCAAACAAACCTTTCCAGATCAAACGTTGATAGGTGATTCCAATACCTGATTCGCGAAGTCTACCCGGATAGAAATTGGTTTCATCGAAACTAAGTTGTTCTTGCATGGGCATTCCCATAGGAGCATACATTTTCCATGTAGCCAGCTTGATCCCAATTTTATCTTTAGAAGTCCATTGGTAGCCAAAATGCAATTCATAATGGTGTGTATTGGTTTCCTCTTTTTCAAAATTCATAAAACTGTAATAAGTTGTACTAATTGAAAATTTCCGATCAATTGGTGCAGGTTTACTTTCCATTTTTGGAGATTGAGAAAACAATAGTCCCAAATTGGTAACTAGAAATACTGTAGTTGTGATTTTTTTGTAATTCATAATTCTATATTTTTGATTTTTTAATATTTATTTGGCAAAAATATAGGTGCAAATTATGAAATGCCTTGATTCAAATCAAGAAATTGTTTCTCTTTTATATTACGTTTTCTACATTTGTTATTGTTTTATATATTCAATTATTTACAATAACATGTCCTTTCTCAAGGCCTTTTTCTACATATCGATGAACTTCAGCCATTTGTTCCAATTGAAACCTCTTATCAATGATTGTTTTCAACTTTTCCTCTTTAAAAAGCCGGATGATCTCTTTCAGAAACACTAATCGTTCTGAAACCGGTTTTAATCCTGTTGCAGAAAAGATTACTTTTCTATTGTTAAACCGGGAACTCCAAAAAGTGAGAAAAAGATTTGAAAATGTAGGATAACTAGTTATATAGTATCCTTTCTCTTTGAGCATACTTTTGAATTGTATTGAAGAAGGTTTACCTGAAACTTCCAGAATAACATCATATATTTGATTTTTTCCCTTAAAATTTTCTCTTGTAAAATTCATTAAATGATCTGCTCCAAGCGATTTAACCAAATCAAAATTATAAGAGCTACAAACACCGGTAACCTCAGCTCCATATAGTTTTGCTATTTGTATTGAAGCCAAACCAATATTCCCGGAAGCTCCATAAATCAAAACTTTTTGTCCATCCTGAATTTTTGCAATATGAATAAGATAATTCCAGGCAGCTAAGGGGCCACAAATAGGAGCAGATTCTTCGTAGGTTAAACTTGATGGTTTTATTGATAATAATCCTGTTTCAGGCATACAAATATATTCAGCATTACAACCAAAAGAAGCTCCGGTAACTCCTAATACTTTATCCCCTTTTTGAAACAACTTTACATTTTTACCCACATCTTCAATTTCTCCACTGAATTCTGTCCCAAAAATCGGTTTTTGGGGTTTTGTTAATCCAAAAAATAGACGAAAGAAGTAGGGTTTTCCCTTTCTTTGCATAATATCTTCTATTCCAACAAATACCGAATAAACTCTGATGAGCACTTCATCGTCTTTTGGAATAGGCTTTTTTACTTCCTTCAATTTCAGAACTTCCGGATCTCCATATTTTTCACAAACTATTGCTTTCATTTTTGTTTTCATTTCAGGTTATTGGGAATCTGTTTGGTATTGTTTTTTTAATTAAAAGTTCCAATTAATCAATGGAAATGACCTTTTTCCGTTTTTATTCCAAAGTCCGAACTGGAAACCATTTAATTTGATTGTTTTATTTATAAGACCAATCTGTACCCCATTAGTCACAGCAGTATTGTTTACAAATCCAATTGTTATTCCATTAATTTGCTCGTAAAAGTTCCACAAAAGATTAAAAGAAAGACCGTTTATTTTCTTTCCCATACTCATCCATAAAGAAAGAGATACTCCATTCACCTGGTCTGTAAATGTCCCAAAAGGAGATATTAGAAGTCCATTATGAACCGCTCTTTTAGGTATAGTTTCTTGAGATTTTGTTGAATCAGAGCTTTCTTTTTCGCAGAAATCAGAGATCCTCATTTTATTAATATAAAAGGTTTGGAAAAACCCTTGACCAGGTATTTGTATATTCAATCCGTGTGTATATTTGGTATAAGGTCTGTTGCAAATGGCTTCTGACCCAAAAGGTCCAATTGCAATACCATAAATATTTTTTGAATCTGATGGAATTACCCAAATAACATAACGATTTTTTGCTTTTTTATCAAAATCTAAAGAGTCACCTTGCGAAAAAGTAAAACTCATTGAAAATATGATCAGTAATAAAATTGGAATTCGTTTCATGCAATAAGTGTTAAACGTAAATTTTTTTATATACTTTTTTTAAGTTGGTCTTTGTTTATTTTTTACATTTTGTCATAAATAATTCTTGGAATATTCTTCAAAATTGAAGCGATTAACCCCCAACGCTTAGTTATATAAGCAACTTTCTTCTTGTTCCTTATCGCTTTGTAAATCTGTATAACTGCTTTATCAACCGGCATAACCCAAAATAATCCTTCTCCTTTTGCCATTTCTGTATATACAAAACCAGGTCTAATATCTGTTACAAAAATTGAAGTTTTTAAATGGGTTGCTTTTTGTCTTAGTCCTTCTATATAATTAATTTGATATGCTTTTGTTGCATTATATGCGGGTGCCTGTCTGCTTCCCCGAAGTCCTGCAATTGAACTTATAGCTACTAAATGACCATATTTTTGGGTTTGAAAATAATTGAAAGTCCAGTCTGCAATACAGGTAAAACCATTTACATTAGTGTCAATTGTTCGTTTTTCAATTTCAAAATCCAGAGTTTCATTTGCATCGCCTGTTCCTGAACTAATGATTAGCAAGTCAAGTCCACCTATTTCAGTTGTCAATCCATCTAAATTTTCAACAATCTTTTTTGTATCAGTTATATCAAAAGTCCTTATAAAATAGGAGTCAGGTTTTTGCCTTTTCATTTCTTCGAGTAATTCAGTCCTTCTTCCGGTAATTCCAACTGTATAATTATTGTTTACTAATAATTCAGCAACTCCTTTTCCTATTCCGGAAGTTGCACCGATAATAATTGCTTTTTTCATTTTAATTGTCAGTGGCTAATTTATTTTTTATCGTTTTTTATAATATTCACCAATTTATTTATAATTAATGAATCTAAATAATTTAATATATCTAAAGTTGCAAAATTAAACAGAATTTTAATTAAATGCATTGATAAAAGATAATAAGTGATTCGTCTTTGAAATCTTTATTTTTTTTTCAATAACCGTTTTCTAATCCTGCTTAAAGATTCGGGGCTAATACCCAGAAAGCTTGCAATTTGATGTTGAGGTACCCTTTGCAAAAGATCGGGTCTCTCTTTTGTCAAATCAATATAACGTTGTTCAGCTGATGACATTCTGAATTCATCCATTTTTTTTTGAAAATTGACAAAGATTATATCTGCCATTTTTCTATATAATATTTCTAATTGTGGGTATTTTTGAAAAGCTTCTTTTTCGGCATTGGGATTACTTATATTCAAAACCACCTCTTCAATACATTCTAAAAAGTGATCTGATGGAATATTTGTCCCATATTGATTCGGTAAGATAAACTGCTCTTCAGTAAAAAATTCTGTTGTTTTTTCCTTTCCATCTCTTATATAATAACTTCGAACACACCCTTTTAAGATGAAATAACACTCATTGGAAATATCCCCTTCGTGTAATAGAATTTTCCCTTTAGGAAATGATTTTATTGAAGCACTCTCAGTTATTGCTTGTTCTAAATCATTAGTTATAGTTGTATATTTTGACAGGTATTGTATAATAAGATGTTCCATTGAAAGATTTTTTTTTAATTTAATAACAATACCTTTTTTATTGATGTGGAGTTGTACGATATTCTAAAGGTGTAATTCCAACCTTTTTTTTAAATAATTTACTAAAGTTTTGAGCATATTCAAAACCTAGGGCATAAGCAATCTCATTAATATTTTTATTTGTACTCAATAATAATGTTTTTGCTTTTTCCAATAAAAAATAGTGAATATGTTCCTGTGTGTTTTTTCCGGTTTCACTTTTTAATAGATCACTAAAATAGTTGGGCGACAAATGCATCTTTTCAGCACACATCTTTACAGAAGGGAGTCCTTTTTTAGATAGTTCAGGGGAATTAAAGTAGTTTCTGATAAACTCTTCAAATTTCATAATAATATCACGATTCTGATTTGTTCGTGTCATGAATTGCCTGTCATAATAACGCTTACAATAATTTAAAAGAAGTTCAATGTTTGTAATAATTAAATCATGAGAAAAATGATCCATATTGGCATCATACTCATTTTTTATTTGTTTCAAAATAGATAAAAGTGTTTTCTTTTCTTTTTCTGATAAATGCAAAGCTTCATTTTCAGAATAGGAGAAAAACGAATAGTCATGGATCTTTTTCCCCAAATGGGAGTTTCTAATCAATTCCGGATGGAAGTATAGTCCCCAGCCCTCTGAACCACCTGAATCTCTTGTTCTATCGAAAGTAATAATTTGTTCCGGTGCGGTGCAATGTAATGTACCCTCCTGATGATCAAAAAATTGTCTTCCATAAAGAAAGTGACAGTTTTTTTTAAAATTGACAGTATAAAAATTACAAATAAAACTTCCTGACTCAGGAGCATTTTCAACAACTACTTTTGAATAATCAATAATAGAAATCAATGGATGTTTAGGCTTTTCAAAACCTGCAATTGCATGCAAATCGTGAATGGATTCTACTCTATAAACTATATTTTTCATAGAAAGATTATTTTATACAAAAATATAAAAAAATAGATGTAAAATCAATATCCAAATTCCTTTTATTTGTAGTCAAATTACTGAGAATTCAGTTGGGTGTCACTAATAAATTTTTTGATTGTTTTTATAGTGTAATTTAAGTCCGAAATAGTCGTGTTTATTCCAAAACTAATTCTGACAGTTTCAAAAATTTGTTGATCATTTAATCCTATAGCCTTTAAAACGTGTGAAGGTTTAGGAGAATGAGTACTACAGGCTGATCCTGAGGAAACTGAGATTCCGTGATAATCTAACATCATCATCAATTCTTTACTTTTAATACCTGGAAAAGAGATATTTAAAGTATTCATGAGTCCATTGTCTAATGGTGAATTAACCACAATATCTGATTTTATATCTTTTAATAGTTTTAAAAAATGATCTCTAAGGGTTTGAGTTTTTTGCAAATGGGATAGTAAATCTGGAACACTTTGACAAGCTTTCCCAAATCCGGCAATGTTATGTACCGATTCTGTACCACCACGAATACCCTCTTCCTGACCTCCTCCATGGATAAAGGAGGATAATGGCGCACTTATTTTGGCATAAATGGCCCCAACACCTTTGGGGCCGTATAGTTTATGTGCTGAAAACGTAGCATAATCTAATCCTAACTCTTTAACATCAATCGGGATCTTTCCAAATGCCTGAACACAATCCGACATAAGCAAGATATCTCTTTTTTTAGTAATTTCTGAGATCTCTTTAAGGTTTTGAATCGTCCCAATTTCATTATTAGCAAGCATACAACAAACTAGAAATGTATCATCATCAATCAACCCTTCCAATTCTGAAATTGAAATAAATCCATTTTGATCTACAGAACAAAATTCAACAATAATCCCCTGATTTTTTAAATAATCAAGTGTCTTCAATACAGAAGAGTGCTCAATTGGAGTTGTAATAATTTTTCTTTTTGATGGGTAGAAATGTTGAGCAAGTGTTTTTAAAATCGAATTATTGGATTCAGTAGCGCAACTGGTGAAATAGATTTCGTGAGCATGTGCATTTATGGATTGCGCAACCTGATCTCTGGCTTTTTCAATGATTTGTTGTGCATTTTTACCCTTTTGATATCCCGTTGAAGGATTGCCCCAATAATATTTCAGAACACGGTTCATCGTTTTTCTCACGGAAGAAGCAACGGGTGTTGTCGCATTATGATCAAGATATACGTTTCGTTTCAACATTTTTACTTTTTTTTAATTTTTATGATTTCGATAAGATCTCAATAATTTTTTGACAACCTCCGGATCTGATGTATTCAGAATGATCATCTATTGAATCAAATCTTTTATTACATATTTTAGAACATTCAACTTCTGAATCGGTTACCATATAGAAATTACGTATTATTTTTTTGGCATCGGGATTATTAAAAATCGATTGAACTTTTCCATTGTTGTTTTTGCAAAAACTTAACATTTTGTACCACATTGCCGCACTTAATGCCCCACAAGCACTTCCACTCAATCCAATACCCCCTGCAAAACCAGCAACCATGATCGATTCCTCTTCAGTGCCCCCCATTTTCTTAACCACTTCAGAAGCACAACTTAAACAAGGTGTTTTAATGGGGAATTCAGTTTCAAAACTCTTATTGGCAGCTGCTATCGCTTCAGGAGTCCATTTTGAAATTAAAGTAAAACAGGGGTTAAATACAAAACCATACGCCAGTGTTTTTAATATATAAATTGTAAATTGCCATTTGTTTTCCCAATCTACTTTGGAAATATCACGACAATTAACCGTTTGTTTTCTTTTATGGAATGAAGTCATCAAATTGCCAGATCCATAAATAGCCATTGCTATTGCTTTATCTCTATCTTTGAATCTACGATACGATTCAGTCCCAATGGCTAATGAACCACCCCATAATAGGCCACATTGATTTCCTTTTTGTGAGATTCCTCCTGCCATTATATCAACAGCTTTTTCCTCTAAAGGTTTTGAGTTGCCATATTCATCATTGATTAAACAAAACATCGCTTGAGAACAAGTTCCACATTTAAAAAATGTTTTTCGGGGATTCAATCTTTTTTTTTCTTTTTCCATTTAAAATTTAGATAATAATTTGCAAATATAATAAAAGTTTTATACCGTTTTTTCTTTATAAAGTTTACTGGCTACTATTCCTCCTAACAGAAGTTCTCCTAATCCCCAGACTGTCCCTAATATAGTAAAATTTAATGGCATAAACCCATAAACAACCATTGCAAAATTTCCTAACAAATAGTGCATAAAAAAGGAGATCAGTGCAGCCATAATGCCGGCTTTAGTTTTAGATTTCCATAATGGCCTCAAAAGGGCATATAAGAATACTAAAAATATTCCATTGCATAAACTCACAAAAATGATATAAATGGTAGCAAAATTGCTTAAAGGGGGTAATCCTCGATTTGCTAAAATCTGATTCATTTGATCTCCTACTAATGGGATCATAGATAATCCGCTGATGAGAATTACTAAACCGGTAATTAATCCGGTGATAAAAATACTTTTGATGTTTAATTTCATTTTGATTTTTTTTTAATTTTGGTTTTTATTTTTTTAAAATTCTATTTTATAACTAATTACGGGTAAAATTACACTGTATCCTTTGTTTTCAACAGTGCCTGTTTTATAATAATAGGAGTATCCATCGTAATTTTTTTCCCCTAATGCATTTTTAATTTGAATAGCCCAAACAGAAGAGTGTTTTTGTTTGTTAATCCGATAAGTTAATGTGATATCAAGATATTGTGAACTTGGGATTTGCTCTTGATATGCTTTGGATTCATCATATATAACCGTTTTAAAAATAATGGATTGTTCCATGTTTACGGGTGTAAAGCGGTCGCCACCCATTAAAGTATATCGAGCATTGATGCCGAGAATATGATCGTTTTTAAATGTAAACTCTTTGCCAATTAATAGGTTAATAACATATCCTTTGTTGAATTTTGAATTTCTCCAGATCCCATCATCTCCACAATATTTAGATTTAAAAAAAGATGTGGTGATTAAATAATAGTACCCTTTATTCAAAAACTTTTCAAAAGTGATATCAATCCCAATATTTTCTCCTTTACTATTATTTACTAAAGAGTCTCTAAAAGCCCAATCCTGTGTGAAATTGATTAATGAATAGGAGCTTCCGGGTTTTCCGGGAATATTATACAAGTATTGATAATAGGGTTCCATTTTAATTCTCATATTTTGATTGATTTGCCAATCATATCCTCCTACAAAATGTAGAGCTTGTGATGGTGCCAGATTTATATTTGGACTACTAAATTGATCGTTTTGCACTTTCTTTACGAGATAGATTTTTAAATCTTCAATCTGACTATGTTTTCCAAATCCAAAACTGATGGAATGTCTTGTATTGATTTCCCATTTAAAACTGATACGGGGATCAATTGAGAATTTTTTATTGAGTAGAAAATAGGACCCGTTTATTCCGCCATTAATCACAAAATGCTCTGAAATGGAGTATTTGGACTGATAAAATAGTTCAATAAACTCACTTTTTCCTTTCTCCGTTACAAAATTCTGATAAGTTATGGGATTATTATTGAAAGTACCATTGATGTTTAATTCATAAAACAATGTATAGAAAGTGAATCCCGCTTTCAATGTATGTCTTGAACTAACTTTTTGATTAATATAAGAACTTAGAATAATTTTTCCTGAGTTGTCAATAATATTTAAATTAGGCTTTGAAATTAAAAAATCATTCAATCGATCCATCTTTAAACTGTTAAAAGTCCCTGTAAAAGCTAAAGTTGTATTGATAAAAGTTGATTGGTTTATGAATTGTTTATTGGTGATCCCGATAGCCCCCATTTTTAGATTCCAATCCAGATTAGTTCTTGAAATTTCATTTTCCCATTTGGTTGAATCTAATATGAAATCCTGATTCATATGATCTAAAGCCCCAATCCCCCAAATGGAGATGGATCCGTTTTTAATTGGAAAATGAAGTTTGAAATTCAAATCCTGATAAATAGGAACACTTGTGTTTTTGGGTAAAAATGACCTCATTAGTGAAAAAGTAGAATACCTGTAATTAAACAGATAGGTTGCCTTGCCCCCTTTCCTGAATGGCCCTTCAGAGGATAAATCGATACCCATAACCCCTATTTGTATCGTGTGCTCTTTTTTTTCACTATTCCCGGTTCTGAATTTCATGTCAAAAACACCAGCCAAAGCGTTCCCATATTCTGCTGGAAAAGCACTTGTGAAAAAATCTGAATTTGTCAACATTTGACTACTAAAAACCGTAACAATTCCTCCACCTACTAAATTTGCATTAGGAAAGTGATTTGGATTGGGAATCTCAACACCTTCCAGTCTCCATGAAACACCTTTTGGTGAATTACCTCTGATGATGATAGAATTACTTTGCATACTTCCTGTAGTAATTCCTGCAAATGCTGATACCGTTCTGGCAGGATCATCCATTCCACCGGCATATCTTCTGGCTTCTTCTACGGAAAATGAACGAGCACTGATCAATGCCATAGTGTTTACCGGCTTATCCTTTTCTGTAAATCCACTGATCGCAACTTCACCCATTTTAACAATTGATTGTTTGAGTGGAGTATTAATAACAACCTCTTTTCCTGAGGTTACTTGAATCTCTCTCATTGTGGATGACTGATACCCTAAATATGAAAATTGAATATCATACCGACCAAGTGTAATATTGGAAATCAAAAAATTACCATCCTTATTTGTTGTAGCTCCTTGTAACGGTTCAGTCCCTAGTATTATGATCGTTGCACCAATTAATGGTTGCTGGGTTTCACTATCTATCACTTTTCCCTTGATGGTCTGTGTTAACACCTGAGCTGTTAATATGCAAGTGCTAACACAGAAAACAAAAATTAGGAACACTATTTTTTTCATCTATAATAATTTATTTTTTAATTGATTTTATCAATCCATTCATTAATGATTGGTTTTGCCAGAATCACTGTTGACTTACCATGTCCACCATTTACTATGGTTTCATACCTTTTTTCCTTACTATTCCAGTTTTCATACAATAAATCACACCCTTTCTGATCTACTAACGGATCATTCAATCCATAAATTAATAATAGAGGAATATCTACTTTTTTTGCTTGGGGAATAATTGAATCCATACATTTTTTAGAAACTAACATCATGTTCATGCTGAAATATTTCACTAACAATGAATCATTACTACGAATATCAGATTCTTTTTGATCTTCTTCATTTTCAATCCATTTTGAATCTCCGGCCATATTTACAATGGGAGTGTGTTTTGCAAAAATCATATAACTCATATATTGCAAATATTGGGGCCATTTGGGAGACATCCCCTTTGCTTTCTTTAAAATTACCGGAGGATTTACTAAAATGACCCCATCAATAAGATCCAATTGCGCTGCAACAGATACTGCTATTGCTGAAGACATACTGTGTCCGTAAAGAATGAAAGGGTGTTCATTGGATCCATAATCTGAATCCGATTTAATAATATTGATATAATCATCAATAAAAAGTGAAAAGTCATCCATATCTCCTCTTATTCCATCAGAATAGCCTGTTCCCCGGGGATGAATTATTACAATTCTATGTTGCCCGTTGCTCAAAAGTTCAATGATCTCTTGTTCATTATTATGATTGATTCCGGTGATCCCTGAGATTATAAAAATTACTGATTTGTAATTTTTAATGGGTTTATAATCAAATATATAAATTTTCAAACTATCTTTAGTCGTAAATATTCTACTATCATTTGTTATACAAACGGAAGGTTTTTCAATATTTTTCAATGATAAGCAGGATGAAAAAATGAAACAAAAAATGATAATGACACCTATTATTTGAAAATAAACAGTCATTTGCAATTTGAACATTTTAGGAAGCAAATGATTATTGTTTGATCAATTTTCTAGTAATTACTTCCCCTTCATTTTCAATTTTCACGAAGTATGTTCCTGATGGATAAGATGATAAATCTATTTGTATTTGATCATAAAAATTTGTAACCAAAAGTGATTGCCCAATCAAATTAAATAATTCCACTTTTTTTATGGTATTGGTATTGGTTTCAATTTGAATTCTATTGACAGCAGGATTTGGATAAATATGTATTAAATTTTCTCCTTTTTCATGATCATCAACGCTTAAACTGTTTGAACTGATGGCAATATTATCAAACCCAACAGTTATCCATTTACTGCTGCAATCAGAATTTCTATATCTAATGGCAATAAAACTTGAACCACTAAATGATTGTAAGTTTAAATTTGACAATAAATGAAATGTCCCATCAACAGGGTAGTTATCACCTCTGAAATCATACAACAATATTTTTGAAACAGCCTGTCCCGGATCTTCAGATCCTTGTAAAAGATAGATCCCTATTGTGTCATCAGCTTCAGGGGTTGAGAAACCGGAAAACATGTACCGGATTGAATCTAAATGACCACCTGAAGGGATAAAGAATTCTGGTGAAACATACCAGTTATCAGTAAGAGTTATTCCTGATGAAGGGGAGTAACTATGATTTAGATAGTTGGGCTCAGAGCAAGCTCCATAGTTTGCCATTCCCCAATGACTAAAAGTGGTTGCTCCTTTTTTAATTTCAACCCATCCGGCCTGACCGGGAACATTATCGAATCCGGTATAATAGGGCAGGCTTATTTGTGCATTTGTAGAATTAATCATTGTTAATACCATTCCTACAATGGTAATCATTTTTGCTAATTTCATTTGTTATTGTTAATTAAATGTTAAATATTATTAGGGGTATGTAATTGAATTCCATTGATTATAGGAAGTTGATCCGAAATCTTTATATAATACATTAAAATGTTGTATTAAATTCCAATTTGCAAATTTAAAAGTGTATTGATAATCACAAATACAATAAGCATTGGGTTCAAATTGATCTTTTAAATAAATATTGAAAACTCCTTGGTCTAATGCTACAGAATCCAAAGGTTGAGAAGAACAATTCTTATTAATGGTAACGTGAAGCAATAGTGTATCATTAATTACCTCACAATAAAGGGTGTCCGGACTGGTAGTTCCGTTTTTACTGGTAAAACATCCATCCTTTTGTACACTTAATAACTTAGGCGTAGCAGTAATTGGATCTTGATCAGTACATGAATTGAAAATCAATAGAATAGCAATCATCAATCCGAAAATAATTTTTTTCATAAAAGTTTTTTAAATTTGTATATAATACTTAAGTTTTTTTTCACCAATTGTCGTTTTTAATATATTTTTTAGAGTTTTACAACCTTAAATGTCTCTATGTTTTGTGTTTTTGGATTCATTAGTTTGATAAAATAGATACCGGCCTCTAATTCTTTCATTGAAATCACATTATTATTAATAACACCTTGGTTCACTTTTTGTCCAAATGTGTTGTAAATGGCATAGGCAATAACTTCATCAGAATTGGTTTGAATAGTAATCATATCTTGTGTTGGGTTGGGATATACTTCAAAGTTGACTTCTACAGATTCATCAACACTGCTGGAACTGGTTTGTCCGGCACTGATTTGTGCATTGGGAGTATTATTAAAAGCAAAAGCTTTAATGATTAATTTTCTGGAATCAACTTTATTAGTGGGTGTAGTAGATTGAAAATTTACCAATACGTACCCATAATGAGTATTGTTATTCTTTAAAAACTTTACTCCAATATATTGGTCACCCTGATCTAAAAAGTTGGTATTCATAGTACTTTCACCAATGTATGGATCAGGATCACTTGTTCCCCAGGTAAGAGAATTGTTGATAGGATCGCCAAATGAAAGCATTTTAACAAATCGACCATTATAAATATTGACAGTTGTTCCATCTAAAGCGATCAAATTATTGGGATTACTAGATGTGAAATGCATAAACCATTCAGAGCCTAAATCTTCCCATTTAAAGTTGTACTCTTCCAAACCATCGAATGTAAAGTCGAGAGGAAAAATATTATCCATACTTCCAATAATTGGGGACATTTCGGATTCAACATCAGGCGTAATCTCCAGATAAAAGATTTGAGCTTTTAATGAAAGGGTAGAGATTAATAAAACAATTGAACTGATTAAAAATGCTTTTTTCATTTGATTTTTTTTTGATTAAATTTTAAGGTTTTTAATTATGCAAAATAACAGAATATGAATATTTTATCGGATATTTGAATTACGGTTTAAACTATTCATTTTACTTATTTTTTTTTGGCAAAAGTATAGTTGGGCTATTTAAAATTCATTGACTTTAGTCAAGAAATAAAAAAGTTCTATATACTAAAAATTAAATCCAAAATGCAAACCCGGCTCCCCAAAGAAAAATTTAGACCATTTTTGATCCAATACTCTGAATGAATCGGGCATTTTGGTATGAAAAGCCCGGTGAGTGATCGCAATAGAGGGTTCAATAAATAATCTGTTTTTCCAGAAACTAAAGTGGTAGCCTAACCTATAGGTATTGAAAATCTGAAACCCACGATCAATTTTTTGGTTCTGATTATTTACAAATGTTTGAAATGCATTCATTACATGAATTCCGGTATATAATCCTTTCCACCAATAGTGCTGATAAACGAAACTAAACCCATATTCTCTGATATATCCCGGAAATTTTTCTTCCGGTGCATCAAAATTTTTTCCATAAGGAATTCCTAATGACCAGGCATATTTCCAAGTTTGAAGTTCTAAGGAAACTGAATTTCTAGGATTAATTCGATAACCAAAGTTTAATTGAACAAAATCGGGACCATCTTCCGGTAATAAGTTTCCCAGCATCATCATAGAACTTCCAATAAAACATTTTCTGGATGTATCTATCTGTGCATAACTTTGTAATGAAATAACGACAATGAAAGTCGCAATTAGTGTTGAAATTTTTTGTTGCATATCTAATTAATTTTTTTGACATGCAAAAATAGATCCCTTCATAAAGTCAAAATCTTCACTTAAGTTAAGAAATGATTTAGATTATTTTTTACCCACAATTCTGGCTCTCATCCTGCTTAAAGATTCAGGCTTAATTCCTAGATAACTGGCTAATTGATACTGAGGAACCCTTTGAATCAAATCGGGCCTCTCCTTCATCAGATTTAAGTACCTTTGTTCTGGAGATGAGGTCTTGAAATCTGCAAAATTTGTTTGGCTTTTAACAATTAGTTGCTCAGACAGGATCCTGCAGACAGTTTCAAATTTTGGGAATTTTTTAAATACTTCTTCTGCCATATTGGGTTTTGAAATTGCAATTATGGAATCTTCAACACAAGAAACATAAAGCTCAGATGGTTGATTGCTAAGAACACAAGGTGGTGTATATCCTTCCAATTCTGTAAAAAACTCAGTTGTCTTTTCTGTTCCATCTAAAATATAATAAACTCTTATACATCCCTTTAAAACAAAATAGGATTCACTTGTTCTTTTTCCCTGTTTCAATATTAAGGTTCCCTTTTTGAAATATTTGATCACATCCAATTCTAAGATAACATTTTTTTCATCTTCAGTTAAAGGAACAAACTGTTCAATAAAATCACAAAGAATATTTTTCATTTTAATAAAATTAGGATTCATTTTTCCTTGTTACTATTCTCCTTCTTATTCTGCTCAGTGTTTCCGGTTTCATCCCTAAATAACTGGCTATTTGGTGCAAAGGAACCCTTTGGATTAAGTCCGGCCTTGTTTTTATTAAATTCAAATAACGTTCTTCAGGAGAGGTTAATTTAAATTCTGTATGAGTATCTTGGTATTGAGCCATCAATATTTCAGCCATGGCACTGTTAAAAGTAACCAAAATGGGATATTTTTGGTACATCACCTTTTCAAATTCAGGAGTCCCAAAACTGACAATCGTATCTTCTGAACACTCTAATGTGATTGAGGATTCGATTTGTTTTCCATAAATCGATAAAAGCACTACCTGATCTTCGGTATAAAATTCAGTTGTGATCTCCTCTCCATCTTTTAAGCAATAAGCTCTGATACAGCCTTTTAAAATAAAATAACATTCATTGCAATAGTGTCCTTCTTTTAATAAGATGGTCCCTTTTTTGTATCGTCTAATCATGGTACTCTCCTCGATTGCCGAAATTAACTCCTTAGAAAGATCAACATATTTTGAAAGGGATTGTATTAACTCACTATCCATATTAATTTAATTTAAGGACAAACTGCCCATCAATAATCTATTCAAATTTAATCTTATTGATAAAATAGACAGATCTGGTTTGCTTGAATTTGATGTTTCCGGTCTCATTTTTGATCTTTTGTGTACCATAAGCAATAAAATAATTATCGTACCAAAAAATGATATCTGAAAAAGAGTATTTAGTTTCATCACCTGAATGATTGGTTTCTATCTCTTCGGTTTGAGTGTCTGACAAAATATTTCCTTCATGATCCAATGCTTTAGTATGTACTTTATTATAACTGGTATATACCATTTTAATCATATTTTGATCTTGTGCTGTTATTGATATGAATTTTTTTAAATAAAAAGGTTTGTATGTTCCCCACATTTCAAAAATCTGATCCCATAACATATTTCCTTCCTTATCAAATTTACAGAGCATAGCATGAGTATATTGATATCCATCAAATTCAGTGTAGGTTTGAATGGAGGTGACAGGAGATCCATTTATATATGTTATTGTTGTATATGAGTGAGTTATATAAGTTGGATAAAAGCCTTCCCCTAATAATAAATAACCATCTTGATCAACGATAACATCATGGGTAAGCAAACGATAATTTAAAGTAAACACTTTACCTTTTTTTTCCATTTTGGCCTTTTTTTTCTCTAACTTTTCTTGTCTCTTTTCAGGTAAATATTTTAGAAAATTTTCCATTTTCGCATACTCATGAAATTTTATAAAGTTAACCTGATCATTTTCAACTAGACAGAAAAAAACTCCTTCAGAAGTATGATAATGATCAACAGAATAAGTTCCGGTGAAAACATATTTATTGTCCTCAATTTTTGATGCAGATAACTCATTTAAAAGGTTATTATTCTGTGGTGTAAGATTAATTTTATTTAGATATTCCGCCTCTTCATTAAAACGAAAAGCATAACTTTCAGAATGTTTTTTATCTACATCCCCATTGATATAAATAAAGATCTCTTTTGATTTTTCCAGTACCTGAAGTTTGGATATTTCGCATTTTTTAGGTTTAATATTTTCTAAAGTTACCGGCAACATTTTAATAGTTCCAGTTTTCCAATTAATAGCATAAACAACAGGATCACTTTTAATATCTCCTCTTACATAAGCATAATCTCCCAGAACAACCATTTCATCAAAATCAAATTTTTTGGGCAATTTCCCATGAACTTTAGTGATCTCCATTGACATGGCTTCAACACTAATTAAAGCAAAATTTCCATGTCTGTCTGAATAAATGGAATGATCTCTTTCAGTTGTAGTATAATTTAAACGGGGATCTAAGTCTTCATCAATTTTGACTGATACCTCTCTTTCTGATTGTAAATAGGTGTTAAATTTTTCAAATTTCCATTCAGTCAGATCATCATCAGAATCATTTTTTTTGGAAGACAAAATAAAACCTTCCTCTCCAAAAATCTTGATTTCCTCTCTGGAATAACCATCTTTTAATTGCAATTCTATTCTATCTTCATAAGTTATTTGAGATATTCCGGTTGATACAACCAAAAACAACCCCCATAATAAAAACCACTTTTTCATTTTATTTCTCATTATTCATTATTCATTATTCATTATTCACTCTTCATTTTTCATTTTTCATTTTTCATTTTTCATTATTTAGTCCAGATCCTCCCAGTAGTAACCCCATGACAACTATTGCATTGTCCCATTGAAATAGTACCATGCATATATTTTTTTCCAATATTTCCAACAACAACAGGGTACAAACCTGCTCCAAAGTCAATAGCTTCAGTGGTGTGAAAGTTTCCTTTTGTATCCACTTCAATAGTATGAATAAGTGTTCCAGTACCATTTGGTCCACTGTATAATTTAACAGTTGCCCCAGGGTATGTATTAACCAATAAGCTATCATAAACAGTTCCAGCTGCAACAAACCAACCAACTCCACCACCTCCCTCTTTGTGACAGTCCATACAATTCATCCCCATATTATGACTTCTTACACTTAAATACTTGCTAATATTTTTTTCATTACCATCAGATTTACAAGATGTTAATAAGAAAAATACAAATCCTAAAAGAATAAATAATTTGAACTCAGTTTTCATAACTTTTTTAGTTAAATGGTTAAATGTTTAATAATAAAAAATGATCGACAAATATAATACATTTTTGTATTCAATAGGAGAAATTCTGGATTATTTAATTAAAAATGAAAAATGAAAAATGAAAAATGAAACCCGATATCAGAAACTTAGCAAAGACAAGCCAGAACTAAGATAACACACTGATTAAAATACAAAAGACGATGAGTTTTATTAATTAATTTAAATAATAGAAAGATAATTTTATTTCACAGTGTTATACGATGTATCACAATGTCTAAATGTGTGTATTTTTAATATTCAATAACACTGTGGAACTCATTAGTACACTCTAGTACTCTGTGGTAAAAATGATAATTAAATATTGTGTTAAAAAAATGTGAAAAGTAAGAATAAGAAACTAAAACCCAAAACCTTAAACCTGAAACCTATTATTTAAAAATTAAATATCCTAAGAAAGTCAAGAATATCCCAACGACTACACTCAGAATGATATAGGTGAAAAAATAAGTGAAATTTCCGTCCTTTAATAACTGTAAACTCTCATTTGAAAAAGTGGAAAAAGTTGTGAACCCACCACAAAATCCGGTGGTTAAAAATAATCTGACTTCAGCAGACATCATATCGTACTTATTGCTGATTCCAAAAAGGATCCCGATTAAAAAACAACCTACAAGATTAATCAGTAATGTTGAAATTGGAAATGCTGTAGGAAATGATACCGATAGATACTTCTGAATTAAATAACGGGATGAACTTCCCAAAAAACCACCTAATCCAACCATTAGAAATAATCTCATAAATGTATACTATTTAATTATTTATAAACACATTTGACTAATAATCCCCTTATATTCAGGGTATTGTTTTATTAAATCTTCTTGATTTGCCAATATAAAATCTTCAAATTCAAAACCCGGAGCTACTATACAACTAACTAAACAATACCCAATATCTTTTTTTATTTTGGCTGCAAACCAATCTCCTTTTGGAATTACAATCTGCGGTTTTTCACTATTTTGAATATCATTACCCAAAAGATGGGTAATGAGTGCGCCTTTGGTATCTATTTGATACAGTTCTATCGTTTCCCCTTGATGATAGATCCAGATTTCATCCGAAAGAACTTTGTGAAAATGGGATTTATGATCATCTAAAAGTAAATAATAAATGGCGGTTGAAGTGTTTCTGATTTTAGAATTATCTATTTCAACTGTCGATAATGCACGATAGGTTTCCTTATAAAATCCCCCTTCAGGATGAGGTTTTAAATCAAGTATTTCTATAAGTTTGTAAGGATCCATGAAATTATTTATATTTAAAACAAAAGTATAAAAAAAGATTTACAAAATTCTTATTTTGAATCATTTATTTTATTTTTTTTGTACATTTGTGAGTTGATTTTAAAAAAATAAATTACTACATATTCTAAATGGAACTGCTATGACAATAGAAGAAATAAGAGAAGAAGTCCATCAATATCAAAAACAACTGGAAACTCCTGTACCACTTGAGATCAATCATTGTTTAGAACGTTTATCCTATTTATCCGGTATCCATTCCAGAACCGGCTATTTGTTGGCGAATGCTAAGAAAAATATGCGAATAGTGAAAGAGAGTCAGCTTAATTCCTATCTGACTAAGACGAATGAACGCTATTTATCCTCCAAAATTCAGAATGCCCTTCTGGAAGGGATAGCGATTGAAGAAACTTATTATGTTGAACTCCTGGAGAAAATGAATGTTGCCTGTTCACAACAGATGGATGTATGCCGCACTATCATCAGTAAAGAGAAAGAGGAGATGAGATTTGCAGGGATGAAGTAATTTGCCTTGCCCAGTAATGGAACACAGATGACACAGATGTTACAGATTTACACAGATCTATTTATACAAAAACTAAATCGCAGTTTTTATTTTTCATCAATAGACCAGAGCTAAAGCACTGGTCTATTGATTTATACTTCTTACCTCTTACTTCTTACTTTTTACCTCTTACTTCTTACTTCTTACTTTTTACTTCTTACTTCTTACTTCTCACTTCTTACTTCTTATTTATCTTGTCCAAATTCTCCCGGTTGTGCTCCCGTGGCAGCTGTTACATGCACCAATACAAAGGGTGCTGGCCATAGATTTATTTCCAGTATTTCCTTCAACTACAGGATGTAATCCCCCGTTGAAATCAATCATTTCTGTTGTATGAAAATTTCCTTTAGTGTCTACTTCAATAGTATAAACCAGTGTTCCTGTTCCATTTGGTCCGGTATACAGTTTTACTGTAGCTCCGGAATAAGTATTGACTAGTAAACTGTCATATATGGTCCCGGCTATCTCAAACCAACCGTTACCTGCACCATTTTCATTATGACAATTCATACAATTCATTCCCATGTTATGACTTCTTGTACTTAAATAATCACTGATATTCTTTAAGTCATTTTCCGAAGTACAAGAGTTGATACAAAGAATCAATATCCCACTTATTATTAAATAGATTTTTTTTGATTTCATACTGTGAAATAATTTTTATTTTCAAATTTAAAGGTGCAAATATAAAACATTTTAATACCATATACAAATTTTTTTTACATTTGCAAACCAATAACCACATTTTTAACCATTTTTTCAACATATCATGAAATACGTTCGAAGGTTTTTCGGTTTATTTATTTTGTTTTGCAGTTGTTTAACCTTACAGGCTCAAAACAAAACACTTACATTTATGCCGCACTGGCTTCCACAAGCTCAATTTGCCGGTTATTACATGGCTTTACAGAAAGGGTTTTATGCAGAGTTGGGTCTTCAGGTACAAATTATTCATCCAAATACTTCCAGAATTGCTACGGAAAGCCTCAAAAACAAAGAAGTTGATATCATTTCATTGTTTCTCGTGAGTGCATTAACCGCTCAGGACAGAGGTGTTCCGCTTGTCAATATTGGTCAGATTTCTCAAAACTCTGCCTTAATGATAGTGGCTAAAAAAAGCAAAAATTTTAAAACAATCCAGGATCTTCAAAATAAACGAATCGGAATATGGAAGAGTGGTTTTGATGAGATTCCTAAAGCATTGATTGCTGCAAATCATCTGAATGTGACCTGGGTTCCGATCCTCTCCTCCATCAATATGTTTATTGAAGATGGTATTGATGCCATGACAGTTATGTCGTATAACGAATATGATCAAATTATTAATGCAGGTTTTAACCCCGAAGAGTTGAACATCTTTAAATTTTCAGACCTTGGTTTCAATATTGTGGAGGATGGCCTTTATTGTCTGGATTCCACAAGACAAACCAGACAACAAGAATTACAAAAGTTTGTTCAGGCTACCTTGAAAGGGTGGGCCTATGCAGAACAACATCGCGAGGAAACATTACAGGTAGTTTTGGAATGGATGAAAAAAGAGCATGTGGCTACTAATTATGCTCATCAAAAATGGATGTTGGATCAAATGTGCATTTTGATGAAATCCTCTACTAAAAATCTAAAATATGGACAATTGTCTGAAACGGACTTCAATAAAGCACAAACGATTTTATACCAATCGGCTGTACTTAAAACTAAAATTCCATTTGTATTGTTTTATAAACCGGTTGTAAAATAGCGTATTATGTTTAAGATCAAAAAATCATTGACCCAACGTATCGTTTTTTATGTGTTAACGCTATGTATATTGATATTTCTGACCACTTTATCCTTGTTTTACCTTTCGTCAAAGAAGCAACTGGAGCAGGTTACCTACAAGAATACAGCCTATATTACTGAAAATACAGCCTTGAAGATTGAAGCTATTTTAACACCCATCATGAAGATTGCTAAGAATTATCAGTGGATGATGATTCAAATGAAAGATAAACCCGATTCCATTGCAGCCTTAACCCAAAAAGTGGTGGCTTCTAATCCTGAGATTATGGGATCCGCCGTCGCATTTATTCCTGATTATTACGCTTCAAAAGGGAAATATTTCGCCCCTTATTCTTACAGAAAAGGGGATTCAATCATTACCAAACAACTGGGTAACGAAAACTATGAATATTTCTATATGGATTGGTTCCAGATTCCAACCTCGATTAATAAACCCTATTGGTCTGAGCCTTACTATGATACCGGTGGAGCAAATGCCCTAATGACCACCTTTTCCATTCCCATAACCATTGATTCTGCAGGCGTTTCCAAAACGATTGCTGTCCTTACGGTTGACCTGGCTTTGGATTGGTTCACCGAGATTGTTTCTGCCGTTAAAGTACTGGAAACCGGATATGCATCTGTGATCTCTAAAGCAGGAACATTTGTGACCCATCCCAATAAAGAGTTGATCATGAATCAAACCATTTTTAGCTATGCTAAAGAGAATGATAATGAAGAACTTAGAATTATTGGTAGAGCAATGCAAACTCAGAAAAATGGGTTTGCCAATAGTACATTAAATGGCGTACACAGAATCATCTATTACACCACTTTGCCATCCAGCAACTGGTCATTAGCGGTTGTATTCCCCAAATCTGAAATATACTTACCTCTTAGGAAAATAACGATTATCCTGATTGTGTTGATTGTGATTGCTTTAACATTATTGACCATCATTATTACCAAAGTGATTAGTAAACAGTTGATTCCATTAACTGCCTTCTCTAAAACTGCCCGCCAGATAGCCAAAGGAGACTTTCAAACGCCCATCCCGCAGATCAAAACAGAGGATGAAATGTTAGAACTCCACGATGCATTTCATTTTATGCAAGACAACTTGCTCCATTACATCGAAACCCTCAAAGATACCACAACAGCTAAAGAAAAGATCGAAAGTGAACTTCGGATTGCCCGTGAGATCCAAATGGGGATGATCCCCAAAACGTTCCCGCCATTCCCAACTCGTAAAGAGCTGGATCAATATGCATCTTTGATTCCTGCTAAAGAGGTTGGGGGCGATTTGTATGACTATTTTATTGACGACGATAAACTCTATTTCATCATCGGAGATGTTTCCGGTAAAGGGATTCCTGCCTCTTTGTTGATGGCCGTTACCCGCAGTTTATTCCGCTCCGTAACCCTCCATTTCGACTCGCCGGCAGAGATATTGACCAATCTAAACAACTCATTGGCCGAAAACAATGATTCCAACATGTTTGTGACTCTTTTCATAGGTATCCTAGACCTCAACACTGGACACTTACAGTTTTGTAATGCGGGTCATAATCCTCCGATTGTGATCAGAGAACAGGCTTCTTTTTTAGAAGTGATCCCTAATCTTCCTCTCGGCTTGATTGATGGATTCCAGTATCAGCAACAAGAGAAAAAGATCCACAACGGAACAACACTTGTCTTATACACTGATGGTCTTACCGAAGCTGAAAACGATTCTAAAAAGCTGTATGGTGAAGAGCGATTGCTTGAACTGACTTCCACAAATGAACATTTGAATACACAACAACTGGTGGAAACCATTCTCGAGGATGTTCATGCCCATGTTCAAACTGCAGAACAATCGGATGACCTTACCCTTCTGGCTATCAAATACAACGGACCCACACGCAAATATGAAAAATCGGTTTCATTGATCAATGAGATTGAACAGATCTATATCCTTCAACAATTTATTGAAGAAGTGGGAGAGGATCTCGATTTTGATGCCTCTTTGGTGATGAAATTGAACCTGGCACTTGAGGAAGCGGTTTCCAATGTGATTCTCTACGCATATCCTAAAGTTTCCGGCAAAAAGATCATTGTTTCCGCTGCCTATAAAGGGAATGATCTCATCTTTACCGTAACCGATACCGGTGTTCCTTTCGATCCGACCTTGACTGAACACCCCAACTTAGACCTAGATGCTGAAGAGAGACCCATTGGCGGCCTCGGCATTTTCCTCATCAAACAGATCATGAACGAGGTTACCTATTCCAGAATTCATGACGTAAATGTGTTTACCATGAAGAAGAAAATTGATCCTAAAAACGAATAACTCAACTAAAAAATATCAATATGGAAATTACAATTGACAACATTGCAGAACAAACGATTATCAACATTAAAGGGAGAATTGATACCGCTACTTCCCCTGAATTTGAAAAAGCGATCGCTCCCGTTATAGCCGGCGATATGAAAGATGTGATTATGGAATGCAAAGATTTTGAGTATATCAGCAGTACCGGACTCCGCTTATTTCTAGTGTTACAGAAGAGTGCCAATGCCAAAAAAGGGAGTCTCCTCATCCGAAATATGAATGATGATATCAAAAACGTGTTTAATATGACCGGTTTTACTGCACTTTTTAAATTTGAATAATCCAATATGAGAAAAAATAAACTATTATGGATCATACTCCTGGTCGTTCTCACTTTTACTTCTTGCTCGACTAAAAAGGAACAAGAGGTTAAGCATCTCAACGACCTAAAGGAGTCCCAATTTGCTGTCGTAACCGGAACCATTGCGGATCAGTTGGTGTGGAGTAAGTTCCCGAAAGCGAAATGTGCTTACTACAACTCCCCTTTAGAGGCTTGTGTTGCCGTTCAGAAAGGGATTGAAGTTGCTGCTGCTTACGATGAACCGATTCTAAAGAATATCATGGCTCAAAATCCGGGTCTGACGATGCTTCCGGACATGATTACCGTGGATAACTACGGCATGGCTCTTCGCAAAACAGACACCAGACTGAAAATGGCTGCCGACTCATTGTTAGATGCTCTCAAAAAAGATGGAAGATACGATGCAATGATGGCACGTTGGTTTCCGAAAAAAGGGAAACCTGCACCAATGCCGGTCATGAAATGGGAAGGGAAAAATGGAACTTTAAGATTTGGAACCAGTGCTGTCACAGAACCGTTCTCATTCTTCAATGATAAACAGGAGATTGTTGGCTTTGATGTCGAGTTTGTTTCGCTTCTGGCTCAAAGTCAGGGGATGAATCTCGAGATCATCAATATGGAGTTTGGCTCCCTGATTGCCGCTTTGAATTCTCAGAAATGCGATATTATCGGGGCCTGTATGACCATTACGGAGGAGCGTGCCAAGAGCGTTTTATTCACAAAACCTTACTATACCGGAGGTATTGCTGTTGTCGTAAAAGAGGTTCAAAAACCGGAATCAAATCCTGATGTTAAACTTCGGGATGGTTCTAATCTGGCAACCGCAACAGTAGGTGCCATGACCGGAACCACCGGAGAAAAGTATATCCGGGAACACTATCCAAAAGCTACGGTTCAGTGTTATGATGATATTATGGATGCCATCGCTGCACTTCAGGCTCATAAATTGGACTATGTGATCACTGCTTATACTACAGCCCTCAAGGTTTCCAATAAAAATGATGATCTGGAAGTGCTTCCAAAAGAGTATACCGACGAATACGCTGCCATCGCTTTCAACAAGAAAGATGTCGAACTATTGAATCAGGTCAATAAAGTACTCCTTCAGTTCAAAAAGGATGGCACACTTGATACGATTATTCACAGATGGGTGAAAAAGGATAAAACACCTTACCAGATTGTTCCAATTCCTAAAGTAACTACCGGTAAACCGATCATTGTAGCGATTGCTGCCAATCGGGAGCCGATGTGTTTCATCTCAGATAATAAAATTGTAGGGCTCGACTGTGAACTGATTGAACGGATAGCATACGAACTCAAAAGACCGGTTCAGTACTACGACATGAAATTCTCTGCTTTGATTGCCGCTTTGGAATCCGGAAAAGCCGATTTGGTGATCTCCAATATGACAGCTACGACAGAACGCAGAAAAGTGGTGAACTTCTCTGAAGGGTATTTTGTAAACCCACAGGTATTACTCACTTTAAAAGATGATGCTACTCTCGCTGCAACGGCTGAAAAAACGACGTTTATCAATAAGCTAAAAGATAGTTTCTATCGCAATATCATTCTTGAAAAACGGTATCTATTGCTGTGGAATGGATTCAAAGTAACCTTCTTTATCGCGATCATGGCGGCCATTCTGGGCACAATTCTAGGCGCTTTGGTTTGTATGATGCGGATGAGCAGATCGAAGTCGTTGAATATCATCGCCAAAATCTACATCGATTTATTACGCGGTATTCCGCAGGTTGTCCTACTGATGCTGATGTTTTATGTCGTTTTTGCACCCCTCAATATCGGTGGGGTAGCGGTCGCCATCTTCACGTTTGCCATGAATTTTGCCGCTTATGTTTCTGAAATGTTCAGAACCGCCATCGAAAGTGTGAAAAAAGGGCAAACCGAAGCGGGTATTGCCATGGGATTTAGTAAATTAAAAACATTCATTTATATTGTTTTACCACAAGCGATTCAACGCGTGCTTCCTGTTTACAAAGGGGAGTTTATTGCATTGGTCAAGATGACTGCAATTGTAGGTTATATTGCCGTTCAGGATTTAACTAAAGCGAGTGATATCATCAGAAGTCGCACCTTTGACGCCTTTTTCCCATTGATCATGGTGGCGATCCTCTATTTCTTGCTGGCGTGGCTCCTCACCTTGCTTTTAGAGCGGATCCAGTGGAGTGTTGCTCCTAAAAAGAGAAAAATAAACAGTAAATAAATGGATTTATGATGAATAATGATACGAAAATGATAAAAGTAGAACATCTTTCAAAAAGTTTTGGCAACCTCGTGGTGTTGAAAGATATCAATATAGAGATTCAGAAAGGGGAGATTATATCCATTATCGGACCATCAGGAACAGGAAAGAGTACATTCCTCAGATGTCTGAACCTTCTGGAAAAACCTACAGGTGGATCGATTTGGATCGATGATAAAGAGATCATGGATCCCAAAAATAATGCGAATCTACTCCGACAAAAGATGGGAATGGTTTTTCAGAATTTCAATCTGTTTGAGCATCTCAGTGTACTCGATAATCTGACCATTGGGCCGATAAAACTGTTGAACAAAACGAAACCGGAAGCGGAGGAGAAAGCCAGAGAACTCCTTAAGTTGGTTGGTTTGGCTTCCAAAGAGGATGCTTTTCCGGATGAGTTATCGGGTGGACAGCAACAAAGGGTAGCGATTGCCCGTTGTTTGTCGATGGACCCAGAGATTATCCTGTTTGATGAGCCCACATCTGCGCTTGATCCAACGATGGTGAGTGAGGTTTTGGGGGTTATCCGAAGGTTGGCGGCTGATGGGATGACTATGGCGATTGTGACTCATGAAATGAAGTTTGCCCGTGATCTATCCACACGCATCTTGTACATGGATGAAGGGATTATCTACGAAGAGGGGACTCCTGAAGAGATCTTCGAGCGTCCGCAAAAGGAGAAAACCAGAGCATTTATTCACCGGATCCGCAACTATTTCTACCATATTGAACATACAGATTTCGACTTTTACGGGATGCGTTCCGGACTCGAAGCGTTTTGCAACAAACATTTCTTCAACCACACCGAGATCAACAACCTCAATCTGATCATTGAAGAAACCTTACAGTTATGCTTTAGGGAGGGGGATGTCGAAGCCCGTAATCAGATCATCAGAAACACCGGTGGTTTAGATTTGACGGTTGAGTATTCCGAGCAGACCAAAGAGATCACGATCCTATTCACCGCCGACGCCAAACTCCAAACGATCATCAACCAGGTCGCAGACTCCGACGGTATCAGTTACATCATCCTACAGGGAATGACGAAATCGATCGATGAGGTGATCAGGGAGGGGAGGGTAACGTTGAATTTGCTAATGTGCTAATGTGCTAATGTGCTAATTGGACAACGGACAACGGCGCTTCGATACGAAACCTTAGTTATCCCCAATTTGTTGTTTTAGTATGTATTTCCGGTTTCTACTCAGCGACCTTAGAGTAGAGATGAAAATACTAAAAGCTTTCAAATATTGCTGTAAACTAAGGTCGCTGAGTAGAAACCTCATTATAGACAAAACTTTAAAAATAGGACAAATAGGTTTCGTATCGAAGCGCCGTCCGTTATTGGAATAAATACTCGCTAATTATAATTTTTCTCTGTTTCATCATGATTTCACCTGCATTGGGGTAACTCATTAATTCGTTAAAGTTTTTTGGAATAATCTGCCAGCGCAGGCCGAATTTATCGATGCACCATCCACACATAGATTCTTCACCTTCAGAGGTGAAATAGTCCCAGAATTTGTCTATTTCAGGTTGGTCATCACAATGGATCATGATGGAAAAAGTGTCATTCATTTTCTGATGCACCTTTTCAGTTGTCATAATTAACAAGGGGTCTCCGAAGAACTTAACATAGCCCATTTCAGCATATCCTGATGGTGTTTCGCCCAAAGAGATTGGCGTTTCCGCTTCAAAATCACTTCCAAATATTTTGGAGTAGTAATCTGTCACCTGTTTCATTTTCCCGTCTTCGGTATGATACCAAAGTGTTGGTGTAATTTTATCGCTCATTTTTTTTAGTTTTAAAGTAAATATTGTTTCATCTGCAAAGATAAAAAAAATGTGCTAATTAGGCGAAGGGCACAAGGCTCAAGGCGAAAAGGGGAATTAAGTAATAGAACACAGATGACACAGATGTAAAAGATTTACACAGATAAAAATTGTTACACAGTGTTTCACAGGGTTAAAAGGTGTATCACAGTGTTGATTAAATTGAATTTTATTATTAAAAAACACTGTGGAACATCGTTTTACACCGTGGAACACTGTGTTACTAAAGGATGCCACGAATTCACGAATTATTCACGAATTTATGAATAAAAACTATTCACTATTAGTTATTAACTATCTGGGCGTGCCCCTTTGGCTGCGCTCAACCAAATTTCCGACTCAATAAACAATCAACCCCGTCGCTGGCCAAAGGGTCGGCCTACGCCTACAAGTACGCAGTTGTAAAGCGTGGGCTGCCGGGTCGTTAAAGGAGCTCACAAGTTCGCTCTTTAACTCCCGCATCCCATCGCTTTCCAACTTTGCGCGCTTTCCGGCTCCGTCCTCACGCGAAAAACCTTCGGTTTTAAAGATAAGAGTTAAGAGATAAAAGATAAGAGCTATGCTAATTGTTATGTTTTTAGCGAATTGCTAGTCTGCCGTCAGCCGAATGCTGTCTGCCGTCTTTTCTACCCCGAATGGGGTTACATGTGAGTAACCGTATGCAAGCTTGCGCAGCTTACGGACAAATGATGCTCCCATGTCTCACTTCAACCCCGAAAGGGGTTGCATGTGGATATAGAAAAAAATATAGAACGCGGATGACACGGATTTCTAAACGCTGATTTAAACGGATCTGTTTCATCCGTATTGCGAAGCATCCGTTAAATCAATGTTTCATTTTAAATTCCGAAACTTCCAAAGGTTATTTGAAACTTTCGGGAGACTATTCGAAACTTTCGGGAGTCTATTTGAAGATGGCGGGAGTCTATTCGAAACTTTCGGGAGTTTATTTGATAATTGCCAAGGGTTATTTGAAGATTGCCAAAGGCTATATGAAACTACCCGATGGTTATATGAAACTACCCGATGGTTATTTGAAACTTCCCGATGGTTATTTGAAACTACCCAATGGTTATTTGAAACTACCCGATGGTTATATGAAACTACCCGATGGTTATATGAAACTACCCGATGGTTATTTGAAACTACCCGATGGTTATATGAAACTACCCGATGGTTATATGAAACTTCCCGATGGCTATATGAAACTTCCCGATGGCTATTTGAAACTTCCCGATGGTTATTTGAAACTTCCCGATGGGTATTTGAAACTACCCGATGGTTAAATGAAACTACCCGATGTTTAAATGAAACTACCCGATGGTTATATGAAACTATCCGATGGCTATATGAAACTTCCCGATGGCTATATGAAACTTCCCGATGGCTATATGAAACTTCCCGATGGCTATTTGAAACTTCCCGATGGTTATTTGAAACTTCCCGATGGGTATTTGAAACTACCCGATGGTTAAATGAAACTACCCGATGTTTAAATGAAACTACCCGATGGTTATATGAAACTACCCGATGGTTCTTTGAAACGTCCAGATGGGGTCCATACGGATCTATTCAATAAACTGTGTAAAAAAGTTGGGTTCGTAGTCTTTTTACCCCGAAGGGGTTGCATGTGAGTAACCGTATGCAAGCTTGCGCAGCTTACGGACAAATGATGCTCCCACGACTCACTTCAACCCCAAATGGGGTTGTATGTGGAATGTAAAAAAATGTTGAAAACAGCCATGCGAAATTTGATAATTGCCACTGGGGTCGTATATTTTGTGGTAAGGGCGGTATTATTCCTTTTTCAATCAGTTATCTTTTTGAAGTAAATTTTCTAATCGTTTTTCAGCTTCAAGTCTTTTTATTGTGATAAATTTTAAACCATTATTTGAATTGGTATATTCTTCTCTCATTTTCAATTTTCCAATCAGTACTTTCAAATCTTCAATTGAAAGACTTGCTAAATCATTATATTTATCTTCAATATCAACTGATGAAATGGTTCCATTTTCTATATTAACAAATCTTTGTACATCTGTCTCCTTGATATCAACCAATTCAAATTTTGTCAAATCAAGTCGTTCAGCATTAATGATTTTTAAATAATCATCCACAACATTTCTATCGATCATTATTTTCCCATCACCAGCCCAATGTCTATTTTGACCATTTTTTTTGATGCCGGTAATCCAATAGATTTCTCGTGTTTCAATATCACTACAGACACCATGCCCATTTCCTTTAAAAGCATGCCCGTTAAAGTAAACTGTTTTTCCGGATTTTGAGAATTCCACTTTCCCAATCCATGCCGGTCCATTGTCCGAATAGCCTGATTTTAATTCGATATATTTTAGTTCCGATTTCATAGCAATTAGTTGTTTTCTGTTTTTATACTTTTCATTAACGTGTGATGGCAAATGGATTTCATTCAGAACCATCAATATGTTATTTATTTAGCTTTAAATTTCAAAGCATGATCAATCTGAATCAATCAATCTACGAAGCACAAATTCATTTTGTTTTTTTTGATCGTTGGCAATCCTAAAACCATCCTGAAAGGTGGTTACTAGTGCTGTATAGGCGAAAGCTCTTTTGTGAGTTTGGCTTGGTCTTTGGCGTGAGGGGCATGCAAATGTACTGAAATTAGGGTGGGGTTTCCTTCTCCTTTTTTGCGGAGGCTGGAAGAAAATAAACAATATAAATTTCCAATAAATTTGCACAGTTCTATCAAAAATCTAAATCCTTTCTTAATTTTATCAATATCGTATCTTTCTGTCTTCTTTACTTTTACCGTTTTTTTAATATTTCGTTGTTTATTATTTGTCAAATAGTTCAATTAATATATTGTCCAAATGAGCATCTAAATCTCCTTTAAATTCAGAATATGGTATTTCAAGTTCATTTAAAATTTGAGCAAATCTTTTGTAGCCATTTTCATCTCTCAATTCAACCCATTTTACGTTCAATTTATCTGCTTGATGTTTATTTAAGTCAGAAAGTTTGTCAGCTACAAATACATCACTTTCTCTAGCGAATATTGCATCAGCACTTTCAGGATTTCCACGTCCCATCATTTTTACTTCACAACGAGAATAAGTTTGCCCTTTAATTAAATAAAAGTCAACTTCTCTCATACTTGCTGGGATTTTACTTTGGTCAAAATGTTCAAATGGAACATTATAAACTTTGCAAAGTGTTACCATTAAATATTTTTCAACCCTTTTACCGGCAGTACTCCATAGACCACCACGAAGAGCAGAGCGTTTAACTGCAAGAGTATTAATAACAATTAAACTTTCATTAATGTTTAATTCAACACTTACACCTCGAAATTTTATTGTCAATGTCAAATCAATGTCTGGTTGACTCTCTATTAAATTGCTGATTGATTGGTAAAGTACATCATAATGTTCATTTGAAGCATCAATCACAATTTCTTTTGAAGCAGAATTATACATATTTGTAATCGTCTTTTTGTTTAATCCTGAATTTATTGCAATATCATCAGAACTTAAATTTCGATTTAAAAATGTCTGCTTGTACCAGTCAATTGTAACATTTTTATTTGCAAGTTTAGCTTCAACTACTTTTTTAAAAAATTCAATTGCAAATTGTAAAAACTCTGCATTTATTAATGCAACTACTTCAATTCTATAATCTTGTCCTTTTATTAGTCTTTTGATAATATTCTTAACTACTTGGTCGGTTAATGTCATTTTGTTTCTTCTTTAAATTGTTCTAATGTTAAAAATTTTGTTACTCTTTCCTTGAAAATGTCTGACTGTTTTGACTTTGATTTCATGTATTCAAAGTATTTGGGTTCTTTTTCAGTAAGTAAAAATAATCTTTCCAGAGCTTTTGCTGTTTTTCCAACTGTTCCGCTACCACCAAATGGGTCAAATATTAAATCCCCTTTGAATGAATAGTATTGAATTACTCTTTTACAGAGTTCTACTGGAAAAATTGCAGAATGAATTTTATCAAAGCAAGGGTCAATTTTCCAAACATTTGTTGTTTCATAACCATCTGCAACTTTGCTATTTTCCACTGTTCCATAATCGTAGCTTCTAATATTCCAATCTAATAATTTTTCGGTAGATTTTCTATAAACCATTAAATATTCAGTGACACAGTTTGGCTTGTATCCTAATGGTTTACGGTGTTGCATAAAACCACCGATTCTGTTTTTTACACTTGCTTCTGGTTTAAGCCAAATAATATCGTCTATAAATTCCCATCCTTGTTTAACTAAAAAAGGGTGTAAATCAAAAGGTATTGGATAGCGTTTACTTGAATGCGAACGACTAACACGCGGAATTATTATTGGGGAAGTATTTACAATTAGGAATCTGCCTTCTTTTGTAATTCTGTAGGTTTCTTTAAATACAGTTTCAAGAAATTCCAAATATGCTTGATAACTTGGATATATTGAATAATCCCTTGCATTATAATAAGGTGGGGAAGTAAAAGTTAAATGAATGCTCTCGTCAGGAATGTACTTAAAAGCTTCTAAAACGTCTGCATTAATAACAACATTTTTTAAATAATCAAAAGTTTCAGGGTGTGGCAATGCACTCTCTGTTTGATTTTCTTTAGCAAAATACTCTTTGTAAATAACAGTTCTAACCATTTCATTAGTGTGATTAATTAATGGTTTTAAATGTTCTTCTACATTTTTGTCTTTTTCAAAAACAAGAAGCCCGCGAATTGCTTGACATATAACTTTGGGATCTTCATCCTTTAAAAATTCAAATAAAAGTGGTATGTTCTCAGGTCTTCTTTGTCTACCGATTGAAGATATTATTTCACGTTTGACACTTGTGTCAGTTTCTTTTAGATAAAGGTCATAAAGTTTTTTTATATCTGAATTTCCATTTAATTTTCCGATATTTTTAACTGCATTCAACCTTACTTGTGAATGTTGGTGGTTTAAAAGTTCATATAAAAACGAACTGTCAAAGTTACTTGGTAATTGACCTAAACATTCTAGAATAAAATTTATTGTTCCAACATCCCGCTGGTTTTTTATAAGATTTGCGAGTTCTAAATTCCCTTTGTGTTTCAGTTCGGAAATATATTCTTTAGTTATCATTAGTTTGTGTTTTTATTTAAATGCAAAGATAATAAATTTATCTGATTTTAGTTCAAAATACTATTTAAAATTCTTTGTGTTTTTTAATAAGAAGTCCAACTCATTTATTTCCCCAACTCTTCCCATGTTTATTACGCTTATCTTCCCTAAAAGGGTGAATAACCGATTGTATTTATTACACTTTTTGTATTTATTAATAACCTTTTAAAAATAAAATATTATAAAAATTGGTCAAATGAATGAGAGGTATTTTTTAGCAATTCGAGTGTGCAATAATTCGCTTGCAAAAATATTAAAAGGTTTTGAATAAATATGAAAAAAAATTAAAAGGCGAAGGGCGAAAGGTTCAAGGAGAAAGGGACAAGGGAAATTTGATAATGGAACGGGGATGAAACCCCGAATGGGGTTGAACTTGATGATAGCTTGTTATCTGGCGTTTTTATTTATTTTTTCTATCCAATTTTCTTCAAATTTTTCATTGTCAAGATTCTCTTGAAATTCTGTGTAAGTGTGCTTAAACCAAAATTTCTGTTGTTTTCCTATCCCAAATACTTCAAAGTAACCATTTTTTGTCTGACTGTATAAAACAAATTCTGTCGTGTCAATTCCTTGAGCATTTCTACCATAGAATGTTTTGCTTAAAAAATCTGGTCGGTCGTCTGAGTTAAAATTATATAGTTCAAATTCAAATCCTGTACGAAATCTACCAAAATAGGTCTGCTTTTTTGTTTTCAGGTCGTAAATGATTGGATAATTTACACTGCACCCAAGTCCAGTGCAAGGTGTATTTGTCAGAACAAATCCGATCAAGGATTCATATTCATATATTTTTACTTGTTGTAAGAAATTTGCAAAGTTCACGCTATCAACTCCAGAGTCCCAAACTGTATTGGAAGTCACTTTGTCTGAAGTTGTAAATGTGTGTCCGTCAACTGTAATTTCAATTCCTTTCTCCAGATCTCTCCAACTAATTATATGCTCCAATAAGTCAATTTTATTTCGTCCATCATTATTGAAAACTACAGTTGGTTCGATTGTCTTTGTCTTTAAATATGCTTCAATCATTTGACCAAAATCAACCTTTTCAGTTGAATTGTCTGTTTTTATAGTTGCTGAAATACAACTAATCAAGATTATCAGAACTGTCAGTATTTTAATTGTCGGTTTCATTTTTTAAATGGCAGTTATCGCCTGACGCAAAGCTTCGTGTGGGCAACGACGTCAATTAGCCAGCGAGTTTTTGTTTATTTTTTCATTTATATTTTATTATGTGGAACAGGCCCATAAGGGATTTAGCGTTTGTTATGTTCCGTATTTTTATATCATTTTGATATTATAAAAGTTTTAATTTTCTTGTTACTAAAGTAATGAATATCCAAATATTTATCCTTGAAACAAGTCCATTCACAATCTGCGTAAGTACCTGATGTGTCAGGTTTTCCAATTTTAGCCTCAACAGTACCTTTTTTGTCTGTATATTTTAATCCATAAGGTAAATTACCTTGATATACTGATTCAATGAAAATTGAAGTTAAAATACTATCCTTATCAAATCTAAAATCAATACCATCAGCACCATATGAAATATAAAAGCAATCATCATATTTGCTTATTGTTGAATCATTACCAAGAGTTGAAAACACTTCATTAAATTTTTGATATTGTAAATTCTTATCCAGTAGCTCAAATAATGTTTCAGTTTTTATTCCTTTTGATTTATTGTCATAAACTTTTTCACAAGGATAATTCTTATGATCTTCAGTTTTTAAGTTTTCGAATATTTTTTCAATATCAATTTTCTGGGCTTTTAATTCACCTTTAATTCTTTTTCCCCAATAAAACACTGCTTTATCAATTTCTTTCTGACTTATAGAATCATTTAAATTATCATACCATTCCCAAATTAACCCATTATAAATGAAATGCCATCCAATTAGGTTATTGCAATCTTGGTAAATATTAACAATTGATAAATTATCATTTGCATTCTCAGGCTCTAATATTTTAGTGAGAATAATATGGATAATAACTGTCTTATTCGATTTAGTCAGGTTCTTAAATAAATCTGCAACGGTAGGTTGACCAATTTTTATTAAACCTTGAACAATAGAATCTTGAAAATCTAACGTAAAAATATCGGAAGAATGATCCATAGTAATTGATTCCCATGAGAGTCTATCAATCAATTTTTGAATCTCATTATTTGTCTGTCCAAATGTCGAAATTGGAATAAGCAAACTAAGAATAATATGTCGTAATTTTCTTTTCATACTATGTTCTACTACTCTTTTATATGCGCATCTAGAAAACCTCAAAAAGTGTATCTATTCATCCAATTTGTAAATTATTGTGCTACCTTTGTAAACTTTTTGAGTGCTTTTTTCCGTTGCAAATATATTAAAATGTTTTGAATAAAAAAATAGGGCACAAGGCGAAGGGCGAAAGGCAAAAAGGGACAAGGGGGAACCTTTCAATCTTAATAAGAATGCTGCCAATGTGCAAATTAAAAATGTCTTTCGTCTTTCGTCTTTGGTCTTTTGTTTTTTCAACAGCGAAGCGTTCAACCTTTCAACCTTAATAAGAATGCCACGAATTCACTAATTATAAACGTCTTTCGTTCTTCGCCCTTCGCCTTTCGCCTTTCGCCCTAAGAGCACACAGATGACACTGATTAAACTGATTTACACAGATAAAAATAGTTACACAGTGTTTCACAGGGTTATAAGGTGTATTACAGTGTTGATTTTTTAATAATTTGGTAATTTATACACTATGAAACATCGTTTTACACCATGAGACACTGTGTTCCTAAAAGAATGCCACGAATTCACGAATTAAAAACGAATTCAATCCCGGAGGGATTACATGTCTATAGAAATGAGATGAGGTTCGAATAGGTACGACCCCGGCTGGGGTCGAATAATTTGTGGAATGTTCCTTTGCTATTGACATTTCACCCCGCTGGGGTGAAGTACTTGGAAACGGATAAAAAAAAGAAAAATATTTAGTGATTCTTTCTTCATAAAAATGGTTCAATACTAAGGTTTATATGGGATTTCTTTTGGATTATCTTCGTTAATTTTTGAAATTATTTTAAATTGTTCTTCGGTTAATAATAAAGCTCCGAGATCATTCCCACTATAGATTAAATAAAACTGCTCCTGTGATTTACTTTTTTGCAATATTTGATTAATTTTTTCAAAGAATCTCCGGGGAGCAATTTCCCACATACTGTAATCTTCAATATTCTTTGCCTCAAATAAAATAAATAACTCATTATTGATTTTTACTTCATGGAGTTTTTCGAAATTCTCTGTAGTTGAGAAAGTTATTTCCAATCCTCTTTTATTTAGAATTTTGGTCAACTCTGTTTTAAAAAAATCAAAATTACCTTCTGCTAATTCCTCTGCGTCGATATGCAAGTACCTGTTTATCTCAGGTCTAAAAATATTGCCATCCTTTATAAAAGCTTGTCTTGCTGAATCAATATTAGATGAATCAGCATATTTAAAAAAATCAAATTTTATTAATTCATTTACAATAAAATATTGATTTTTTGTCTGAGAAATCACTTTATGCTCTTGTCCAGGGCTACAAGAGACTAGAATCAAAATCAGTATAATCAAATGTCTTAGGGTGTTTATTTTTGGATTTTGCATATCTTGTTTATAACCTAAACTATTTTATCTTTTTACTACGATTAACTGCCAAAATTTGGTTTATAACCGCTTGTTTTTGTGTTTGCAAATATATTAAAAGGTATTTAATTAACAAGCATTTTAAAACAAAAATTGACAATTCATTTCATTTGTAATTTGGACAAATATCAGAGATTTGTACATAAAAGTTAATTCATTTTATTTTAATTTTTTAATAACCGATGTTTTAAAATCAAATTGGTTAATCTCGAATTTCTTGAGGTCAAACTGATTTTCATCAAGATATTTCTCAATAAATGGCAAATCGGGAGCATAATGGAAAGATCCACCAACTTTCAATGAGTTCAGAATACTTAAGTAGGTTTTCCCATATCCAATATAATTTCCGTCCTCTCTTAAATTATGGTGGTTGAAATGATTTGAAAACCCTAAGTTGCTAACGATGGTTCCCCATTTTTCTTTTCCATAATCAAATTCCAACCAATCGGATGTATTCAAATTTGGGTCTGTAAATTTAAATCTGTCTATGCCATAAACTTCAAATCCCAGATTTTTCAAATAATGAACTAAATGTCCTTGGGAACCACAACCTATATCCAATATCGGTTGCAATAACTGATGAATATCAAGCTGTAAAATACCACATTGCAATTCCGGTGAATATTCAGAACAGGCTACTGGACTAACAATCTCGCTTCCCTTTTTATAAATTTTTTCTGCGAAAGGATTGTATTCCTTTAACCAACCTTTAAGTTTTTCGTAATGACTTTTTGAAATATTTTCGATAGAGTTCGTACTTGTTTGAATGTTTTCAAATAGGTCAGCGTAAATTTTCCTTAAGCTATTTTTCGCATTCATGTCAAAAGAATAGTATTGATTTACTCGACAGAACGCTTCGATCGCTTTATCAGTAGCATAATCTATTAAGTATTCTTTTGAATCCGGATTTAACGTACCCATATTTGAAATGGTTTTAACCGTTTCTTCAGCAAATTGAAAAAAATCCAGATGATCAAGAAAGATATTTTTGCCTTGATTAAATTCTATTTGATTGTCAATGTTTTCCTGTATTATTTCTGTTCTAGTAACCATTTTATTAATTCTTCAGTATCTACAATACTCCACGAATGAGGATGTCTTCTATTGTTAGGTTTTCTATATCCTTTATTTTGTGTAATAATTAATTCAACATTGTGATTTCCAAGTCTATTTAATTCGTTAATCATAGCTGAACAATCAGTAGCATTCATACTTGTTAAGTCGCCACCACGTTCTTTTAACCACCAATTTATATCAGGTTCTGTGTATATTCTTAAAGGTGTATTGATCAGGTTTTTAATCGCAGTCTGGTTTTGGTCTGAAAATGAGTAAGGAGAAATGTTATAATATTCTGAGAGGTTTGTCTGAGGATTTCCACCGGTTATCATTTCAAGTCTGGATATCATATAAATGTTCTCTTGACTGGCTTTGTTATCTTTTGAAAGTCTAATATCTCTTTTAGCCGAATTGTAAAATCTTTCAAAGTCGAGAGGTGGATCAATAGCAAAAACTGCTGTTGGTTTTATTGTAGAACGTTCTGCATATTTAATCGCACAACTTCCACCAATTGAAAATCCACCAACATAAAATTTTTGGTCTATCAGTTTGTGTTTAGAATTTACATCAGCTAAAATTCTATCAAATGTTTGTTGGCTTAAACTATCAACACCAAATGATAACACACCATCTTGAAAAGTTGGAATAATAGTCAATATTCCATTTTTAGCCAATCTTATAGGTAAGTCAGTTTGCTGTAAAACATTCTCAGCTCTTTCTCCAAAACCGGGAACAAGAATCAGATACCCTGACCAAGTTTGCTCAGATGGATAAATTATTGTATAACAGTTTTTTGTCGTGTCGGTTTTGTCAAGAAAAACTTTCTCAATTTTTGGGTTTGGAATATTCTGGCTATTACAATTAATGACAAAAAGTGAAAATGTTAGAATGATTAAATAAAGTCTATTCATAATGTTTGCTGTTTGTTTTACTGTGAAGATTCTTTAAATAATTAATCATTAGTTTATTGTTTCTCTTTATGTTGATTGTATATCATTTGACAAACTTTATCCATTGATTTAAAAATTTTAGTATCAAAATATGAGGCGTTTGTTATGCTTGTTAATGTTACAACTGCATCATATAAAACGACGTTTTCTTTTCGGGCAATACGTTCAATTAAGTTTATTTTCTTACTTCCTTTTTGTGATTCTGAAACGATTACTTCTTGTGTAATTGTATCAATGGCAAATAATGTATTCATTTTTAATTTGTTTGATAATTTATTGATGAGTATGGCATCGTCCATTAGAATTTGTTGTCATATTTTTACATCTCGAACCTTTCTTTGTTGTTCCAGTACATTGGCTTGAGGTGGTTGATTTATTTTTAGATTGAGATTTGTGAGATTTGGTTACAGTTGTATTGCCTTCACAACAATTATTCCCCACTTTTTTATTATGTATTTTACAATAGCAACTATTTGATTTACTTCGATTGCATTTTTGACATAGTAATTGAATATTTGAGGCGTCACTACTCCCACCACAAGAATAGGGAATGATATGGTCATATTCTAAGTCTTGAGAACTCCCACAGCATTGGCATTTACCGCCATCTCTTGTATAAACAACCTTTTTTGTCGTTTCTGAAATATACCTACTCTGAGAAAAACAACAAATGCTAAATAAAAGGAGTGCTAAGATTAAATATATTTTTTTCATTTTTATTTACTTTAATTCATTTTGCAAATATAATTAAAAATAACAAATACATTAAATGGAAGGCGAACGACACAGATGTTAAAGGTTTAAGGGTTTAAAGGTTTAAACAGCGCACGTTCAACCTTTCAACCTTAATAAGAATACCACGAATTCACGAATTATAAACATCTTTTGTCTTTCGTCTTTTGTCTTTCGTCCTAATAGAGCACAGTGTTTCATAGAGTTATAAAGTGTATCATAGTGTTGATTAGTTTACTTTTATTATTAAAAACACTGTGAAACATCGTTTTACACTATGGGACACTGTGTTCCTAAAAGAATGCGGCGAATTCACGAATTATAAACGAATGAAATTAACGAGCATAAGCCTGAATCTCGTCAATTAATCCTTGCTCATAAGCTTTCTTTACTGAATCCCATTCACCAAGTCGATTTAAGAAAAGTGAAGCATAGTTACGCTGAATCTGAGTGCCACTGAATAAATAATAGGTTATTCGTTCAATCCCTTCCTCTTTTTCGACTAAACTTAATGCAAAATCAACATAACGAGTCATGGCTAAGGATGAATCAACAGTTAAATGATCCATGATATAATCCACATCTACTGAATTGCCATTTAGTGCTTTATCAATTAAAATCCTAAGGTGTCCGGTAAAATCAAATATCATTTTTAAACTTTTATGCAAAAATCTGAAAGAAAAATGTAATTTTTTTTGACATAGATCACAAAATCATCCCTTGCGAATCCTGCTTAAGGTTTCTCTTGATACTCCAAGGATCGATGCGATATGCCCAATTTGGGCTCGTTTTATAAGTTCGGGGGCAATGGATCTCAGATACTCGAATTTTCCTTTTGCATCTAATTGATTTAAAGCTTTAGTGTGCTTGTCTATATTAACAAATTCCCGTTCCATCATGGCATTTGTGAAAACAACTATTTGAGGGAATTGGGCAAGCTTTTCACTGTTGTTCTTTGATATACCTATCAATTCGGTATCCTCACAAGCTTGAATATATTCATCAGATGGAGTGTTTTGAGCATAACTTTGTAAAGAAGTAAGGATATCATTTTCAGTATGTATCCAGGTAGTAATTTCCTTCCCATTACTTAAATAAAATTTTCTAACCATCCCACTTTTCAGAAACCAAATTTTATTACATCGCTGTCCTTGTTTTAAAATAAACTGATTTTTCCTGAAAGATTCTATTTCAGCAAGGTTTTCAATTGCATAAATGACATCTGAATCTAGACTGACAAATTTTTCGATATAATGTATTAATTGTTGCATTTGATGATTTTCAGAATTTTAATTTAGATGGCAAATATAGTAAATGATTTTGAATTTGTCATTCGCCCTTCGCCCTTCGCCCTTCGCCTTTCGCCCTAAGAGCACACAGATGACACTGATTAAACAGATTTACACAGATATAAATAGTTACACAGTGTTTCACAGGGTTAAAAGGTGTATCACAGTGTTGATTTTTTAATAATTTGGAAATTTAAAAACACTATGAAACATCGTTTTACACCATGCGACACTGTGTTCCTAAAAGAATGCCACGAATTCACGAATTATTAACGAATTATAACCTTTGTCTTTTAATCTAAGATTCAAATCCGATGCAGTTTATGGCATATAAAGGTAAATTTGTCATCCAACTCTCTTGTTGGTAGTTTGATAGAGAGGTTTTTAAAGCAAATTTTGGTTTCATTCGTTCGCAATAAATTTTAAAACTGGAAGATTTTAAATTATCTCCAGCTTTTACTTCGATTGGAATCAGATTACCTATTTCATTTTCTATTAAAAAGTCAAGTTCATATCTCCCATTATCAAAAGTATAGTAATGAATAGGAAGATCTTCGTTTAATAGAAGTTGTTGAAAAACAAATTGTTCTGATAATGCACCTTTAAATTCCTCAAAAACAGCATTTCCTTCTACTAATGTTTTAGCTTTAAGCTTAGACATAGCCCCAAGTAATCCTAAATCATTAAGATATATCTTGAAACTTGAAAAGTCCTGATAAGAAACCAAAGGAGTTCCAGGTTTAGTTACTGCAAAAACTTTATGCAAAACACCAGCATCTGTTAGCCATTGAATAGCTAACTCAAATTCTTTTGCTCTTCCTCCAGATTTTAATACTCCGTAAAGGAATTTCCGATTTTCTTTTGATAGTTGAGATGGAATACTATCCCAAACCAAATTTATTCTTGGAATTAACTCTTTAGGAGCATGTTTGGAAAAGTCATTTCTATAATTTTTGAGGATTTCATTTTGTATTTGTCTTGCTTTTATCCAATCGCGATTTTCTGCAAAAACCCTTACTGCTTCAGGCATTCCTCCAACAAAAAAGTAGTATTTTAAATATTCTTTAAATTTTTCATGAAAAATGGGCATCATATCAAAACGGTTTTCATTTAATACTTTAGCTAACCCATTCTCTTCGCCCATTGCAATTAGAAACTCGTAAAATGACATAGGATATAAAGTCATTATATCAACTTTACCCACGGGAAAGGATACTCCAGGATGTAAGTTAATTCCAAGTAATGAACCTGCTGCAATAATTTGATATTCAGGAGCCTCTTCTGAAAAGTATTTTAATGAAGTTATTCCTCTTGGAGCTGCTTGAATTTCATCTAAAACAATTAAAGTATCTTCAGGTCTTATTTTTATTCCGGAATAAAACTCAAAAGCTGTTATTAAGCGTTTGGGATCAAGATCGTTTAAGAAAATTGATTGCATCTCTTCGGCTCGTTCAAAATTGATATAGACCATTTGCCTATATTCAGTTCTCCCAAATTCCTGAAGAAGATATGTTTTACCTACTTGTCTGGCTCCATAAATAATGAGTGGTTTTTTAGATTTATCTAATTTCCAATTAATCAAATCTATATATTTACTTCTATACATAAAAAAGCATTAAAAATAATAATAATATTACATTTATTATCAGTAAAATAATGTGCAAATATACACTTTTTTTCACAATAAATAACCATGCCACGAATTTACGAATTATAAACGTCTTTTGTCCTTCGTCTTTTGTCCTTCGTCTTTTGTCCTAAAAAAATCACTAAAATTAATAAATATTAACAAAAATCACCTTTTGCCTTTCGCCTTTCGCCCTTAGCCCTTGTTATTTTCTAAAAAAATCTTAAATTTGCAAATTGTTCTGATTCGCTAGCTCGTTTTGTGTAGCATCAGCTTTGTGTTTATTTTTTTAACTACTTCGTATGTTTACTATTGGTATTGACCTCGGAAGCTCTTCCATTAAATTGTCCCTTTTTGACGCTGAAACCGGTCTGGGATTGACCACTTTACAACTACCTGAAACTGAATTGCCAATCATCGCTTTGAAACCGGGATGGGCGGAACAAGATCCGAACGAGTGGTGGAGCCTGATTCAACTCGGAATCCCTCAACTGATTGCTCAAAGCGGCATTGATGGAGATGAGGTGGCCGCGATCGGAATCACCTACCAAATGCATGGACTCGTGTGCGTTGATGAACAGTTGCAACCGGTTCGACCTGCCATAATCTGGTGCGATAGTCGCGCAGTTCATTATGGTAATGAAGCATTTGAGTCGATAGGTAAGGAGAACGCCCTGAAACATCTGCTCAACTCTCCCGGAAACTTTACCGCTGCTAAACTGGCCTGGGTGAAAGAACACGAACCGGAAATCTATCGGAAAATATACAAATTCATGCTTCCCGGCGACTTTATCGCGATGAAAATTACTGGTAACTGCACAACAACCTTTTCCGGTCTTTCCGAAGGGATTCTTTGGGATTTTGTTGATCAACAACCCGCTAAACAGGTACTAAACCATTTTGGAATTAACCCCAATTTATTGTCAGCCCCATTGCCTCAATATGGAAATCAGGGACAAATAGCGCCTGAGATAGCACAACTTTTACATATTTCTGACAAAACGATTATCTCATATCGTGCAGGAGATCAACCCAATAATGCTTTTTCTCTTCATGTTTTAAATCCCGGTGAAGTGGCTGCAACAGCCGGTACATCAGGGGTTGTGTATGGTGTAACGGATCGTGTCAATTTTGATCCATTGTCTAGAGTGAATACCTTTCTTCATGTGAATCATACTGAACAAGAGCCTCGTTTGGGCATTTTATTGTGTATCAACGGCATTGGGATCACCAATTCCTGGATCAGAAAGAATTTTACGCCTCAGCTCACATTTGAAGAGATGAATACGCTGGCAACTACTGCTCCTGTTGGCAGTGAAGGGTTGCTTTTTATCCCTTTCGGAAATGGTGTCGAAAGGATGCTGGAAAACCGGGAATCGGAAGCGCAACTTATAGGACTACAATACAATATTCACGCCATTCAACATATTATTCGCTCAGCTCATGAAGGGATCGCTTTTGCTTTTGCTTACGGAATGGAGATCATGCAGCAGATGGGGATGGATCTGAAAGTGATTCGTGCCGGAAAAACCAATCTGTTTTTGAGTCCCATTTTCCGTCAAACACTGGCAACCCTAACCGATACGGAGATCCACCTTTACAATACGAATGGGTCGCTTGGTGCTGCCAGAGGTGCTGCTGTTGGTGCCGGATTTTACACAAATAGGATCAATTGCCCTGAGCTAAAGCACAGAGTTACGGATAATAGGATCAATTGCCCTGAGCTAAAGCACAGGGCAATTGATAGTAATATATACCAAAATATGGATGATGCTTTTAAAACCCTTGAGGTTTTAGAGAAAGTGTTGCCTATTTTTGCTGATAAAGAGATGCTTAAAACAACCTATCAGCATTGGAAACATGCATTACAACAACAATTAACCAAACATAAATAATCTGATAATATGAAACTTACATTAGGTAACAAGGAGTTTTTTAAAGGAATCGATCCCATTAAATTTGAAGGGAGAGACTCCAAAAGTAGTTTAGCATTCAAATGGTACGATGAAAATCGGATTGTAAGAGGGAAAACAATGAAAGATCATTTCCGGTTTTCGATGGCTTACTGGCACACGTTGTGCGGTACCGGAGGAGATCCTTTTGGTCCCGGAACGAAAAACTTTCCCTGGGAACAAGCTTCTAATATGATGGATCGCAACCGGGAACGGATGGATGCCGCTTTTGAATTCATGACTAAAATTGGGATCCCTTTCTGGTGTTTTCACGATACCGATATTGCCGGTGATGGTTCCGTTTTTGAGATTGAGTCCAGATTGGCAGAGATGGTGGAGTATGCCAAACAAAAGCAAGTAGCTTCAGGAGTGAAATTGCTTTGGGGAACGGCCAACGTTTTCTCGAATCCCCGCTACATGAATGGGGCTTCTACCAATCCCGATTTTAATGTAGTTGCCCATGCTGCTACTCAAGTGAAGAATGCCATTGATGCTACCATCGCTTTGGGTGGTGAAAACTATGTGTTCTGGGGTGGAAGAGAAGGGTATATGTCGCTGTTAAATACCGATACTAAAAGAGAAAAAGAACATTTGGCCCGTTTCCTTACTATGGCGCGCGATTATGCTCGTTCCAAAGGGTTCAAAGGGACGTTTTTGATTGAGCCCAAACCGATGGAACCCACCAAACATCAATACGATTTTGATAGTGAAACCGTGATTGGATTCCTACGCTACTATGGATTAGATCACGATTTCAAATTAAATATTGAGGTGAATCATGCCACTTTGGCGGGACACACCTTCCAACATGAACTTCAAATGGCTGCTGATGCCGGATTGTTGGGCAGTATCGATGCGAACCGAGGGGATTCCCAAAATGGGTGGGATACCGATCAGTTTCCAATCAACCTTTACGAAACAGTTGAAGCGATGCTCGTGATTTTACAAGCGGGTGGTTTTACTACAGGTGGCGTTAATTTTGATGCTAAAACGCGCAGAAACTCTACAGATTTAGAGGATATCTTTATCGCTCACATCGCAGCGATGGACACTTTTGCCAGAGCATTGCTTATTACAGATCAAATGCTTTCCGATTCCGATTATCTGAAAATGAGAACTTTACGTTATTCATCTTTTGATAACGCAAAGGGAAAAGCATTCGAAGAGGGAGCATTAACCCTTGAAAATCTGAGAGAGATCGCCTTACAAAACGGGGAACCTCAAATGCTAAGCGGAAAACAGGAACTATTTGAACAACTCATCAATCAATATATTTAAACATGAAATTGGAAAAAAGAAATAATACCCTTTTCGGGATCACTTTAATTGCCACCTTAGGGGGATTGTTGTTTGGTTACGATACCGCCGTGATTTCCGGAACTGTTGAATCACTCCGCATTAACTTTATTGATCCGAAAGGATTAACAGAATTTGCTGCCAACTCACTCAAAGGATTTGCCGTATCCAGTGCTTTAATAGGTTGCATTATAGGTGGACTCACCGGTGGGGTTTTAGCTTCCTATCTTGGAAGAAAGAAAACCTTGATATTAGCAGCTGTTTTACTAATAATCTCAGCCGTTGGATCTGCATTTCCGGAGATGTTCTTTGCTCCAATTGGTGGTGAAGTAGCCGATTTTCTCCCTCACTTTATAGTGTATAGAATCATTGGTGGAGTAGGAGTGGGACTCGCTTCCATGTTATCCCCGATGTATATCGCGGAGATCGCACCTGCCGAAAAACGGGGACATTTAGTGTCGTGGAACCAGTTTGCGATCATTTTCGGGATGTTGGTGGTCTATTTTGTGAATTTCACTATTGCCCGACAAGGAAGCACCGAATGGCTCCATTCTTTTGGATGGCGCTGGATGTTCTTCTCAGAAAATTTTCCTGCTGTTCTTTTTTTAGGACTCCTTTTTATTGTCCCTGAAAGTCCAAGATGGCTCATGATGAACAATAGAGAACCGGAAGCATTAAAAACATTAACCCGCATCAATGGAGATACCAAAGCAACTACGATTTTAGAGGAGATCCGACTCAGTATTGGAGATAAAACCAAAGGGGAGTTGTTCTCTTTTGGCTATCTTATCGTGATTGTCGGGATTTTACTCTCTGTATTTCAGCAATTTGTAGGGATTAATGTTGTCTTATACTACGCCCCTGAGATCTTCAAAAAGATGGGAAGTGGAACGGATGTTTCTCTTTTACAAACCATTATCGTAGGATTTATAAACCTTATCTTCACCGTGATTGCGATTGTAACCGTAGATAAATATGGCCGCAAACCGTTGATGATCATTGGTGCTTTAGGGATGGCGATCAGCATGACTGCATTGGGATTCAGTTTCTATTTCGAACAAGTTGGCCTCATTTCGTTGATTTTTATGTTGACTTACGTTGCAGGTTTTGCGATGAGCTGGGGACCTGTAACGTGGGTTTTATTGTCAGAAATCTTCCCGAACAAGATCAGAGGCAGAGCGATGGCGATTGCTGTAGCGATGCAGTGGATTGCTAATTATCTCGTTTCCTGGACTTTTCCGATGTTAGACGACAGCTCCGTACTCACAGCAGCATTTCATCATGGATTTAGCTACTGGATCTACGCCTTGATGGGATTCTTAGCAGCTTTGTTTATCTGGAAACTGGTTCCTGAGACTAAGGGGAAAACGCTGGAAGAGATGGAACGAATAGTTAAGAAGTAAGAAGTAAGAAGTAAGAAGTAAGAAGTAACAGGGGATAGGTAACAAGTAAGAGGTAAGAGGGGACAGGTAACAGTCAATAGACCTGTGCTTTAGCTCAGGTCTATTGATGAAAGTATCAACTGAAAAATAATATTCAATAATTTTAAATGGAATAGAATGATTATCAAAATTTTTCTATTGAATTTTTGTATTATATGATTGAAGTTTTAAAACTTTTTTTATATTTGCATTAAAATAAAATTATGAAATACATCTTTTTTTTAACCATTTTTTTCTTCACTATATTCGGTTTTTCCCAAGTTAAAGATAAACGAGCTGAACTTGATGTTGAAGGCAGGATAAACGAAATTTCAGTTTCTCCCGACGGTAAGATCTGGTTGACTACTGCTGTTGGAAAAACCTATTATTGCAATCATATTGATTCTGTTTGGCATTATGGAAAACAGATCTATGTTTCTAAAGATGAGTTTTATAATTTCGCTCCAAGACTTGAAAGAATTTCATTCTTTAATAAGGATACGGCCATAATTACAGGACATATCATTTTCGATGAAGAAGATATGAAATGTAATGGCTATTATTTTACCAAGGATGCTGGGGAAACTTGGGAATTGCGAAATTATAACGGAGATTCCTGGATTTATACCATTTATTCAGATAAAAATGGAAATGCATGGATGGGTGGTCTTTACAAAGAACTTTATTTCTCAAATGACTATGGAATAACATGGAAAACCAAGAAATTAGGATATAAACATTCGGATCGAACTTATGGAATATTTATGTCTGATGCCCAAAATGGAATTGCAAGTTCAGAAGCTAATGAAATTTTAGTAACAGATAATAATTGGAAAACAATTAAAAATATTCAAACCCCTTTAGAACAAAAAAAATACAATGAAGTTGATAAATGGGGGTACATTGATGCCAGAATTTCTAAAATTGTGATTTGGAATAATAATATTGTTGTTAATCAGAATGGACACTTTTTTTATTCTGATAAAAACACCATTGATTGGAAATTGTTCCCATTTAAAATAGTTGATTTTGAGCTTGATATTAATTCACAAATATTATATGTTGTAACTGATAGTTTAAAAATTTACACCTTTTCAGATCCTCTTCATTTTCAATTATTTAAACAGGAAAAACTTTCCAGTTTCCCGATTGATATGAAAGTTTCTAATGGTTCTTTGTTCATTATTACAAAAAATCTTAATGTTTACAAAATCAGCAAGGATGAAATGAAAAGATCAATGTTATTTACTACAGATCATCCTATTCCTGAACCAGAAAAAGTTGTATGGGGTAAAAAAATTACATGGGGTGCAAATGGAAATCATCTATATATTTTAGATAAAAATGATTTGAACTGGTATAGAGAAAAAGTATTTGATTTTGAGATTTCCAGTATTTTTCTACAAAATGATAGTGTAGTTATCCTGTGGGATGGTGTTCGAAATAATTATATCTATTCTTTGAATGATCATAGTTATAAAATTTATAATCCGGAAAAACCATTACAGAGTTTTTTATCTTATCCTGTTAAATCTTTTACTATAAATGCTGGAAGTGCGGGTTGTTTTCATCTCAATAACAATATTATAATATATGAAAAAGCTAATGATTCAACATTCACAAATTCAAAAATTTCTTATAATGATCATTCAGAAGATTCGACAATTAAAAATAATCAATCGACTTTCAAATACTTTACAAGTACATCAAACTTGACCAATATCTTAGCCACAATTAATTTGAATATTTCAGCAATGCCAACCTTGAATGATTTTCAAATCACGGAACAAGATAAAAAAAACTTTTTGATTTCAGTAGATGAACGTATAAAAAGGGAAGAAAATGAATATGTAGAGGGTGAAAAAGTGAATAAAGAATTTTACTATTCAGTTGTTTCAGCATTAGATACATTAGAAAATGAAATTATCTCAGAATTGTTAAATCAAGAAGAAAATGGGTACAGTACTACTTCGAATTGGTTTACAATTCAAATTATTAATGAAAACAATGATACTATAAAAATTTCCAGGGATTATTATGTGGAGACATTACCATGGAATCTACCCTGGAAATTTGAATACAAAGGACAATGGTTCAATTGTTATAGTATAGACTTTTCCAGATTTATTGATTCTTGTATTCCGGAAATTTTTATTGATAAAGAAGTGTTTGATAATAAGGTTTTGATTATGTCAATAGCTGATTATTTGTGGAATAAAGTGGAATAAAATTTTTTTTTTTACTTTGAGTGACACTGAGTTCCTAAAAGAATGCCACGAATTCACGAATTAAAAAGTCCGCTGTCTGCCGTCTGCCGTCTTACTCAATGCTTTGCATTATCCACTTTCAAGTAGCGGATATAAAATTTATCAGCTGATGCATTATTGAGGTACATGACTACACTACCGGTACTTTCATCACAAAACTCTTCACTTTTAGATTCCAATAGTTCACCTTCGGGATAATTGGTGATTTCAGAAATAAAAAATTCATTTTCAAACCGAATCAGATTTTTGGATTGTCCGACTGAATAGGCAATTTTATTGCTAAAAATAAATGGAGTATCCTCTTTGGTGAAGTTTTTGGTTTTAATTTTCCTTTTTGTTGGGTATTTATAAAGATCACAATCATGAATTAACGATTTGTTGATGGTGTATTCAGAAATGATCTTGGCTGTTTCTGAACCATATTTCCACCTTCATCCCAAAGGTTGTAAAAAACAATGCAATTGTCATCTTCATATACCAATTGATTATCCTTCATCACTGTATTTTCAGAAGGAGTTGTTTTGTAAACCTGATAAAATGAGGTTGATACACATGCGGTAAACATAACGGTAACGAATACAGCAATTAAAATTTTAAGTGTTTTAATTGTTCTTTTTTTTAAATAATAAAATGAATCTTAAACATTCTTCTAAGAAAATTCTTCAATCCAAAAGATTGAGAATCAGACTACAAATATATGAAAAAATGATTCAAAAATTAATTTCTCATTGAAAAAATTAGTTACACAGTGTTTCACAGAGTTATAAGGTGTATCACAGTGTTGATTAGTTTGAATTTTATTATAAAAAAACACTGTGGAACATCGTTTTACACTGTGGAACACTGTGTAACTAAAAGGATGCCACAAATTCACGAATTTTTTATATCCAAATATAAACAAATTCAATGCACGCCATGACTAACCAGAAAAATAAAAAACTCATCTCTTTTGTGAGTTCGCGATGTTTTCTATATGATATGATTGTTAATACAATTGGAATTAATAACATGATATTTGCCTTTTCTGCTCCGGGTAGATGTAAAATTGAAAAGGTAAGATGAATAGCAAGAAATCCACCCATAGTTACTAAACTATTTCTTTCAATTTTTCTTAAGTCTCTAGCCCATAACCCATAAATAAATGTTGCAATAGCCATTATCAACATAATCATTATGCTAATAGTCATAATTATAGGTATTTTAACCCAAGTGATGAGTATAGCCAAAGTTATTCCTATTGAGATCAATTTGTGAAAGATCCCTTTAAACTTGAATGCAGTTAGTAACCCTAAAATTGCAATAATGGAAAGTATTATTTTCACCATAATGTTGATTTTTTAATGAACAAAAATACAAATTTAAACAACATAGCGTTCAACCTTTCAACTTTAATTATAATGCCACGAATTAATTTTTCATTTTTCATTCTTCATTTTTCATTTCTATACTAGCACTTTTCCCCGCAAATTCCCCTTGTGGAAGTTCTATTTTAATGGTGCTCGTTTTTCCGTCCCTTTCGATATTGTTTCCCTTCAGATATTTGCTGAACTGTAGCGTAATATACTCTGGATTTTTACTTTCACACAACGGATTACCTACCGAGATCTCAATAACAGAATCCTTTTCAATGAGCATCACGGCACATGGATGATCTACAGTTAATGTTGTTGAATCGGCAAATTGTAGTGTTCCGGCTTTGTAGAAATGGATTTGTGTAATATTGAGAATTTTGTGATGAACCGCCTGAATCTCTTCGGTGTTACTGATCACTTCAATCGGATTGTTTTCCCGGTAATTTTGTAATGTTTCTTCACTACAATTGGGATAAACTATATAAGCATACGTTTCATTTTTGGGATTCTTCCCGTGCTCAATTCCTAAACTGAATAGGGGCGTTTTGCCCTGAAAATTAGATTCGATGGAAAAAACACTGTTTGGGATGAGGTTGATGTACCCGATGCTATCCTGTATAAACCATTCCGGATTGCTGACTTTTGTATTTCCGGATCCGATTTCAATCTTATTTACAGTCTGATTTTCAGAGTAATATATCGGCGTTTTTTGAATCACTTGATTAAGTGTGGTCATGACGGTGTCTCTTCCGAATCTTTGGGAAATGTCACACCCCAATGCAACAAACTCATTGTCAAAATAGAACCAGCTCTTCGCGGCTTCTAAGTTCTTCTTATCGTAAATAAACCCAATGGTGCCGTATTGTTGGTTGGAAACTCCACCGGCGTAAGGATTGTTGTTTCGACTATTCTTTCCCCAATCTACGGAGGGCAACTCACGATCTCCCTGTTCAGCAGTTGTTCCTGGCCATTGACGAGGATTCATCACTTTAAAATAGGGTGTTTCGTACTCTAATCCGGTTCTAAAAAGAAAGTTCAATCCGGCGGATGTGTAGTAATTGTTGAGGCCATCTCCATTTCCGGATTCCATTCCAATTGTCCGGGTGGATGTTAACCGGGAACTTACGTAATATCCTGTACGACGATGAATCATGTAGTCAAATCGCCAGAACATCCGATTTCCTAGTAATTGGAGTTCTGTGTCCTGATCCTGAAAAATCCGCTCCTGAATTTGTATCAATTCCTCTTGCTGAGGCGATTCCTGGGCTATCATCAACTTCAGATTGTTCTGATATCGGGGATTAAGTGAAGCATTGGGCCTTCTGCCGGTTTGAGCTGGATCCTGATGTTTTTTGTATACATACCACTGCATTCCGGTGATGATGTGATTGTCTAAAACAGTTAATTCTTTTTCGGTGACACTGTAAATGGTCCCTTTACAAAGATCCAAATAGGATAAGATGGAATTCAGATACTCCTGTTGATAATTGGCATAAAGTTGTCGCCCATGAAAACTGTGTTGTGAAAACATAAAGTCGGGCTCAATCCCTTCTCCAACAGTCTGAACCACAATCAAATCCTTGATTTGTTGCTGAAATCTTTTTAAAAGGGTGTCATTTTCTATGAGGATTGCAGCGGGTAAAGCAGCAAAAATCTTGTCTGCTCCATTGGCGCCTTCCATGTGATTGTTTTTGTTGTAAGCCCAAAGCAAATAATCAATAGCTTGCTGAAATAATGCAGGATGCTCACTTTTTACTTCTGCATTCATTAAAAACAAAGCAATTCCAAACGCTTTTGGATATCCAATGTGTCGAAACCACCAATTGGAAGGTCGGTGATCAGTTGTGATCCAGAATTGTAAAGCATTGATATATTGTTTTTTGATAATAGTATCGTGGTAATAGATGCTACTTTCCGATTGATAGGCTCCTGCCAAATTCCGCAAACGGCTTAAATGTAGTGAAAGGTCGTTTTTGGATTGGTAGTCAATATCGGAAAAAGAGCCATCAGGGTTTAGAAATGAGAAAGAATTTTTTACTTCCATATCACCGGGAGTAGTTACAATAGTATTCAAATATCTGGAATAAAGCGTATCTATATCAGAACCGAATATTGGAAAATAGGAGCAAAGAATCAGAATCGGAATTAAAAAGAGCTGTTTTTTCAAAGTGAGTTTGTTGGATTTATTATGATAAAATGCAAATATAGGAAAAAATGTCCATGTTAATAGAGTAAACCGAACATCCAAAGAGGTATTTTATTTCCATATCCAAACTCGATATTGTCCAGAGCTAAATATCCATTTTCAATTCCCGTAATTTGTTCTTTTCCTTTGTTTTTTCCTCCAACTTCTACGAAATATTTGTCATCAATTTTAAAATCCCCATTTTTTGTAGAAGTGATGCTATGTAAAACTTGAAGTTGATTAAAGAAGAAAGTTTCTCTAAGATTTCCCAAATCAGTATTATTTGAATCTAACGCGTAAATTTGATTGGTGTTATTTAAATAAATTTTTTCCGGTTTTGCTAATGAATTTAATCCTTTAACGCTGCTTTGAAGAAGATTAATGAGTCCTGCTCTTTCTAAGATCGTTAAATAATTAAGCAAGCTATTTCTACTAACACCTAAATCTTTTGCGAGTTCGGTGATGTTAGGGGTGAATGGAACAGATTGAGAAATGATCCATAATAGCTTTTTAATTTTCCTAATGGAATGGATTTCAATATTTTCAACTGAAGGTAAATCAATTTCTAAAATCAAATTGATGGTATTGGTCAATTTGGAGAGATAAAATCGTTTATCAGATTTGTAATATGGGTAATATCCTTGTTTTAAATAATTTATAAATGCTGGGATAGGTTTTATCTTATTCATAATGAGTGCAGAAATCTCATTGTGATTCTGAAAGATTTTCTCTAACGTATAGGTCTCAATATCAATGTTTTGATCAAATTTTAAATATTCTCTAAATGAAAGGCCATGGAGGGTATAATGAACGGCTCTTCTACTTAAATCTGCATTTCCCTTGTAGATTTCCAGCATGGAGGAACCGGTAATTACAATTTTTAGATTACTAAAACTATCATAAATATTTTTAATTTCCTGAGACCAATTTTCGTATTTATGAATTTCGTCTATAAAAAGAAATTCACCTCCCATTTTATCAAAGTCATTTGCCAAATCAAAAAGCCTATTTGCTGAAAACCAAATATTATCAGCATGCACATGCAAAACGTTTTTTGGAGCATTCCCGAACGTTTTTTTGATATGTTGAAGAATTAAAGTTGTTTTTCCTGTCCCTCTGGAACCGGTAATAACAGAAAGTCTCCCATCCCAATCAATATCATTCATAATATACCGCTGAAATGTAAGATCCACTTTTGCTAATTCTCTATAGAAATATTCATAAAGTTCTTCCATAATATTAGTGTTAAAAATATTTGGCAAATATACAAAAAAGTTTTATACAAAAAACAATATTAATATAAAAACGTATAATATAAAAAACAAAATAAATGTAAAAACGTTTAATAGAAAAAACAAAAGTTCAGAATGCTCGAATGCTCGATTGCTCGAATGCTCATTGTGCTCAATTTTTCATTATTCATTATTCATTCGTCTGTAGTCTGTTGTCCGCTGTCTGCCGTCTTTTTTATTTGGGCGTTCCGGCACCATCCGCCCACAATCCAACCCTGCTGCCGTCGGGCTTTCCAGGGGTCCGCTTCGCTCCCGTACTTCGCTGCACTTCGCTTAATCAAACCTCTTCTACATATCAAAATGATCGCGGCGCTCGTTCCAGCTCGTACCGCTTCGCGCCCTTCCAATCCCTAACGCAAGGAAGGCTCAAGGCAAAGGGCGAATGGCCAAAGGGTTTTCAGCTGTAAGGTTTCAGCTATTAGTTTTTAAATAGTCAAGTTTTTAGAATAAATTTGAAGTCACAGTTTGTGATTTCAAGTAATAAAGAAGACGGTTTAGAAAAAAATCCAATTAAAAATCAAGGCCAGTTTGATGGAAAAGAGTCTCTTTTATTGTTTGAACTTCAATTTCTGATATGGATATGATATTTTTTTGATAAGTAGTTAATAATTCCGGATAAAATTGATGCCAATTTTCTATAGTCAAATATCCACAGTCAAAATTTACACCAAAATGTTTAACATATATGGAACCTTTCATTAAAACCATAATATAAGTAGATCCACATTTTGGAGAACCTTTTCTCCATGGTTTGAGTTTCCAAGTTTGCTTCATTTGGTTTAAAGTCTCCTTATTTGTAATAACAAAGTTTTTTTTGCTGATAGCAAAAGGAGTTTCACCATGAAGAGCTTCTTGAGTTACAAAACCGTATAATTGATATTCTCCTGAATCAAAATTATATTCTACGAATATTTGATAATTCTTTTTACAACCTGATACAAGGATCATGAGAAAAAGTAAGTAGAAAATAGCTATAATTTTTTTTGAATTTTTCATAGTTTATTATTGTATTAAATAATTCTTTTGAGTAATAACGTGTTCCAAAAAATCAGAAACTGTTTTTATATTAGCAAGAACATAACAAACTTTAAAATAAACTATTTTTGAAGAAACAATTTCAACAAAGACGAGTTTTGTATGATGACCTCTGCCACCTTCATGATACACTAATACATATTTGGTCTTGTTTTTAATTAAAAATAACATCTGTTTATTTGGTAAAAATGGTATTATTCTCACATCAGTTTTTCTATAAAGTCTGTTTGGGTTAGCTATTATAAAACAAGTGTGATAATGTTCTCTTAATTTTTTCTTAAGAATACGTGGAATAAATATACGATTATAATACACTTTATTGTTGCAGGAATCAGATACAAAAGTGTTTAAAGAATCAACAAAAGAGTAAGGTTCTTCATTTTGTGAATATGAAGTAAAGCTCAACGATATAAAAAGTAAGAAGAAAATTGATTTTAAAATCTTCATATGGTTTATATTTTTAACAATTTCTATTGGTATGACTAGTCTAATCCCAGTTTTGCTTACAGAGTTATATTTAATTTGTGAGTGCAAATATATATATTTAATCCGAACTACTTTTTGAAAATTATATTCTACTAAATTACGGGTGCATTTTTTTATAAATAATTTGTTTATTGGATATTAAAAAATAGGCGAATTTTACATCAAAACAGAAACCGTAATTTATTAGAATATGAAAATATCCCCCCGCAGCAAGCCCGACACCGAATTAAGTGAGGGTAAATTGACAAAAGTAATAATCAAATTTTAAAAAGTGATATTTTTATAATCTTACTAAAAATACACCCACTAAAAGAACAATTGCTATAATAAGTCTTGCAAAATAAATGAAATTGATTTGATCTGTATGCTCTTCCGTTTTGTATTTTATTCCTAAGAATAATGAAGCAAGAATTAAAATTGCAGCAATGGGAACCATCAAAATGGAAGTTGGCAAATGTAATAAGGTAAATCCAACCCATAAAGCGGTTATTGCCAGTCCCCAATAATAAATTTTAAAGAAATATTGGGCAATCTTTTCTTCAGAATTAAATTTAGTATAGCTTAAAAAAGCATATATCAATGATAAACTTGAAAAACCTACCATAAAGATTGTCTTCACTTGTGAGAATTCAACTTTTATTAAAATTAGAATTACTCCCAAAATACTTAAAACTCCGGATAAGATCTCAACTTTTTTTGCAAACGCTTTAAAATTGTTTGATTCAACTAATTCTTTTAATACCATAATGTTTTTTTTGCAAAAATAGAAAAAATTAGCAAATTAGTGAATTAAAAATGCCACGAATGCACGAATTATACCACAGAGTATCACAGTGTAAAAAAAAGTGTTCCACAGTGTTCCATGTTGAAAAATTATGACACATTAACACTGTGAAACATAGTTTAACATTGTGGAACTCGGTGATCATTTCGTATAAATAAATACCCAAAACCAAAAAACAAAATGGCACACAGATAACACTGACTAAACAGATGACCACAGATTAGAAATAAGCTAATGTGATAATGAGTTAATAAGCTAATTAAATGAATAATGAATAATGAATAATTGAATTAGCAAATTAGTGGCTATTTTATTAGAAAATACCAAATAAAAAAAACTACAAAACGTCGAACGTCGAACCTCGAACGTCGAACGTATTACAACGGAATCAACGACGCCGAAATGATGTGACTGATTAGTCCTAACAATACAAAAACATGGAAAATGGCGTGCATGAACTCTTTTTTGGAGGCGTAAAAGAAGGTCCCGGCTATGTAAAAAACTCCACCGATTAGGAGCCAGTAAAGGATCGATAAGCAATCTTGTGCGATACAAACATCAATCATCGGTTTAATGGCAATGAATATAGTGGAACTGATCAACACATAAAAGACGGTTTTTAAGTTGTTGTTGGGCTTTAATTCTCTGAAATTGAGTAATATGCCAACAAAAGCAAAAAACCAGACCAGTCCGAAAACCAACCAACCCCAGATTCCGTGTTCTCTAAGGAGAATCAAGGTTACGGGAGAATAACTGGTGGCTATCTGTAAATAGATGTTTCCGTGGTCAATATGACGAAGAATCTTCTTGGTTTTGGGCTCCTTGACATAATGATACAAAGTTGATGATAACATACACATCAACATCCCGAAACCATAAACAGAATAGGCGAAAATGGACCATCCATTATCTGCAACTACTGCTTTGTTAATTAAATATATCGCTGCTACAACTGCTACCAAAACTCCAAAAGCATGGGTTAAATAGTTGGCCTTTTCTTCTCTTTTAGTGTAAACTTTTAAAATGGACATGAATTAAATGAAAAATGAAAAATGAAAAATTATTTAGCCACGAATTTACGAATTAAAAATGCCTTTAGCCTTTCGCCCTTTGCCTTTAGCTTAAATCAAATAGTCTGTACTTAAAAACCCCGAACTTCGTTCTAAAAGGATTTTTCGGAGAATTTCTCTATTCTCTTCAGTTTCCTTTAGAGCTACGAGCGTTCTGATCGAAAATACACGTAATGCATCACTAACAGAAAGTGTTCCTTCTGCAGAGTCTTTTCGTCCGGTAAATGGAAATACATCCGGGCCACGCTGACATTGTGAATTGATGTTTACTCTACATACCTGATTGACAAATGTATCTACCAGTTCTGAGATCGCTTCATGGTCTTTACCGAAAATGGAGGTTTGTTGTCCGTAATTGGAATTGATCACATAATTTAAAGGCTCTTCTATTGAACTGTACTTTACAATCGGAACAATAGGTCCAAACTGCTCTTCATGAAAAATGCGCATTTTGTCGTTGACATCGGTTAAAACAGTAGGGAAAAAAACAGTTTTAAAATATTGATTTCCTGAAGGATTAGCAATTTGAGCACCCATTTTTATGGCATCCTCTACCAATCCGGATAAGTATTCCGTTTTGTTGTGTTCCGGAAGTGGTGTGATAGAAACTCCATCTTCCCAAGGCAAACCCACTTTTAATTTTTCAACTTCTTCCACTAATTTTTGAACCAGTTGATCATGAATATCTTCGTGAACAAATAGAATTTTTAGTGCAGTACACCGTTGTCCATTAAATGACAACGCTCCCGTAATGCACTCTTTTACTGTTTCTTCCAGATTGGCATCCGGTAGAATGATAGCAGGATTTTTAGCTTCTAAACCTAGAACCGCCTTCATGAGGTGTGGTTTAGGGTGTTGCTTTTTTAAAACATCTGCTACCCGACAAGAACCAATAAATGCCAGAACATTGATTTTTCCCGATTCTAAGATCGGAGTAATCACTTTTTGCCCTTCTCCGTATACAATATTAACAACTCCCTTAGGAAATGCCTGTTGAAATGCTTTTAAAAGGGGAGAATGTAATAAAACACCCAGCTTTGGGGGTTTGAAAACAACTGTATTTCCCATGATAAGTGCGGGAATGAGTGTCGTAAAAGTTTCATTTAATGGATAGTTAAATGGTCCCATACAAAGTACAACACCTAATGGAGATCGTTTAATCTGAGCAATAATTCCTTGCTCAATACTAAATCTGGAACTGTTTCTATCTAACTCTTTTAAAGACTGAATCGTGTCCAGGATATAATCCACAGTACGATCAAACTCTTTTTCTGAATCTTTGCGGGTTTTTCCAATCTCCCACATCAAAAAATGAACAATTTTTGTACGCTCCAGCTTCATGAGTCGAACAAACTCCAACATGCAGTCGATCCGTTTTTCTATGCTCATTTTAGGCCATTCACCGGTACCATTTTTGTAGGCATTTTCAGCACTTTGCAATGCTAAAAGTGCTGTTTCAGAATCCATCAAAGGATAAGATCCAATAATATTGGAAAACTCCCCCTCTTTTTGGTAAAAGATAGGGGAGTGAACCTGATTCATGTCACCTTTCCAGGTTCTGATTTCACCATCAATCAGGTATTCTACCTGGTTGTATGGGAACTGAAAAGGGATCTCATTTATATTGAGTGTATTAGATCTGAAAATATCTAATTTGGTAGTTTCCATGAGAAATATTAGTTAAACAAGATTAAAATTTAATGGTTAAAATTTTATTAATTTTTTATTGATGTTTCCTTCATTCGTAATTAAACGAATCATATACATACCGTTTGCTAATGAAGAAATATTGATTTGATTATTTTCTAGTAATTCATTTGATTGTTCCATTAATTTCCCAAATTGATCATAGATTTGATATCCGATAATTTGAATAGCATCAGAATTTGTATTGATTGTTACAAACTGAGTAGCAGGATTAGGATAGATTTGAATCATTTGAGCTAAATAATCTTCTATACCTACAGTTACAAGGTAATCAACAGAAGCAACTTCACTTGGAGTCATACCTGCTTTGTATGCGATCGCTTTCATGGTATACTGACCAGCTTCCAAAATAATGAAATCTGTATAAAGTTGAGATTGGTCTGTTGGAGTTGAACCATCTGAGGTATAATAGATTACAGCATCTGGGGTTGAACAATGTATAGCGACGGTTAATGGAGCAGTATATGTACCTATAGGAGTATCAAATATTGGTGTAGCTACTTGTTCAGGAACGATTTCTACGATATCTGCATTTTCGCGAGGTGCAATTTGGAATGTAGTATTAAATTGTAAAACAAAACCGGTGATATTGGCATTAAATCCGGCAGGAATAGTCATACTTAATGTTTTATGAACATTACGTGCTACCATCGTATTGGCACCTTGAGTGAAACTTACATTAGTGGTAGTTGTAGTATTAAATTCACCGGCGCTAAATGTAACATCTTGAATGGTAACCAATTTAGATTCATAAAGACCATAATTTTCAGCAATCTCCTGAGCAGTAACAACAATTGGAGTGATTGCTCCTACATTTGAAGTAGAGGTTGCCCAATTGATGATTGGAATAAATTGATTTAATCCGTTGTAAAAATTGTAGGTTCCGGTAATTCCACCACTGATTACATCCCCATTATTGTATGTGTTGGTAATCACTGATGTTGTATTATCAAATACCAACAATCCAGCGGTATTGTCTTTGATGTAAATGTATCTGCCACTTCTGTAAACAAAGGTAACATCACCGTTGATTTTATAAGGAGTATTTGAAGTTACACCGGCAGTGGCATCTATAAACTCTTCAATGGTGTTCACTTGAATTGGGAAAGTATAAACGGCTGAAGCAACAAAACTGGAAGTCATCCCTGTTTTGAATGCTTTTGCTTTAATAGTTGTAGAAGCTGTAACGGCTATTGGAGTTGTGAAAATTGAAGAAGTTTCTGTAGGAATTGAACCATCTGTTGTATAACGTATAACAGCATCAGCTGTAGTACAAGAGATAGTCACGTTAATTGGGGTAAAAATGGTTCCGCTTGGTTGACTGAATGTTGGAGTAGCAACAGTGTTAACTGCTGAATAATCAGTCATTTCAATGTTGTCAATGTTTACAGAAGTACCACTTCCTTGCATCGCTTTGAAAAATCTGATTCTAACAGCACCAGGAACATTAAATACAACATTTCCGGTTTCCATAGTTGTAGAAACGCTCCATGCAGGAGCCGTAAAACTATTAGATGGAACGTCGTTCCATGATGCTCCCTGATCAACAGAATATTGAAGAACAAATGATCCACCGCTATGGGTTCCATAAGATCCATATTTGAAACTAACTGTTCCAATACCATTAGGACGATCAAAAGTCATGGTGATCTCATTTCCGTTAGGGTCAGAACCATTTCCTCTCATTCTGATAGATCTGGTTCCCAAGAATCTGTCATTGGCATCCATTGTAGTATATCCTTTTACGTAATAGATTCCTGTAGCAAAAGTTAAGCTAGCTCCGGAATAAGAACCGGTTCCGGCACTTAATGTTTCAAAATCTTCTATAAATGATGGAAGTGGAATTAAAGAGAATGTATAATGAATAGTATGATTTGCTGTAATATTTTGGAAAATATATGTTGGAACAGGAGTAGTGAAAACGCCATCAATAAACATGGAATCAATTTGATACCCATTAGCAGGAGTTGCTGTAAATGAAGCATTAGCAGCATAGTTATAGGTAGTAATACCGGATGGAGAAATAGAACCGTTAGCTCCGGCAGTTGCTGTTATGGTATAAGTATTGATTGCAAAAGCTGCTCTGATTGTATGATTTGCAATAACGTTTGTAAAGGTATAAGAACCGGTTGAAGTTGCATTTGCATTATAAATTTCATCAACAAATACAGAATCAATATGATAACCTAATGAAGGAGTAATAGAAAATGATTGGTCATTTCCGGAAATAACATTTATTATCCCGTTAGGAGTGATATTTCCATTAGCACCGGCAGTGGCTGTAATTTGGAACTGATTTACAGGTATAAGTTCAAAAGCAACCACAATAGTATGATTAGCCGTCACATTGGAGAATGTGTAAGTAGGAACATTGGTAACTACAACACCATCAACCGTGATAGTACTGATCTGATAATTGGCATCGGGTGTAATGGTAAATGACTGGTTCGATCCATAAGTAACGTTAACAACCCCATTAGGAGTGATGGAACCATTTGATCCTGAGGTCGCTGTGATGGTGTATGAGTTGATTAATACACCTTCAATAGTGATCACCTGATTGGCAATAATTCCAGAAATCGTATAAACTCCTGCAACGGGTGTAAGAATATTTCCATTTGTTTTTACAACAACTATGGAATTGCTATATGCTGGTGCAATGGTAACTGTAAAAGAGAAATTTCCAAGTGAATCAACTGGAGAAACAGAACCGGTCTCAGGAGTGAAGGTAACTCCAGTAACTGTAGGGAATGTAACTGTATAAGTAGGAATAGTGTAGGAAGGAGTGATATCGGTCAAAGCTCTTGGAGCAACTTGTTTTGCTGTATTATAAGGAATGGCAAAACCAACAACATCATAAGGTTGTGTAGCATCAGTAGTATAACCTGTAAGAACGCCAAATTGGTTACGACAAACAAGAGTTGTTGTTCCTTGAGTCATATTGACATTACCGGCAGCTCCGGTTCCAAAAGTTCCTGTTGTAAATGTAACGTCTTCAATTTTAACCAATTGAGATTCATATTGAGAGAAATTTGCACTTAATACATCTGCTGTGATCACTAATGGAGTTACAGCTGTTCCAGGTGTTCCTGCAGCAGTTGCATAAGTAGGAATAAACTCATATAATCCACCATAAATGGTACATGAACCATGAAGTCCACCACTAATGACATCACCATTATTGTAGGTTTGCGTAATAATAGAAGTTGAATTGTCATAAATACAAAGTCCTGCAGTTGCATCTTTTACAAAAATATTTCTACCGTTTCTGTAAACAAAAGTAACATCACCGGTAATTTTGTAAACGGTTCCGGATGATGCAGTATTTGCGGCTTTAAATGCTGCAATATTAGCTACTTCTATGGGGAATGTATAAGTTGCGGTAGCTACAAAACTTTCTGTATAACCAGTAAAAAAAGCTTTAGCTTTTAGTGTCATATTTGCAGTAACAGGAATTGGCGTAGAATAAAGTGTTGATGTCTGAGTAGGTGTAGATCCATCAGTAGTATAATAAATGGAAGCACCGGTAGTTGAACAGGTAATGCTAACATTAGTTGGAGTGTAAATTACAGAGTTTGGAACGGATAAAACAGGTGTAGCAACTGTATTACCTGTAGAATAAGGAGAGGCCTGGAATACGAAATCATCAAAGCGATTGTTTCCTGTTCCTGAAGTAGCACCGGTAACAGTAAGTTTAATGTAAACGGTTGCCTGATTAGTTAGTGCAGAAACGCTTGAAAAATCAACAGTTTTAGCTTCCCATACATTAACTACAGAAGGAGCTGTATTTGTAGTTGTAAAAGTTGTAAATGAAGTCCCGTTAGTACTGTAAGCCCACTCATGATTGGTATATCCTGACGCTGTTCTTCTCGCTTGAAATCCAATAGTTAAATTTTGAAGATTGGTCATTGAAATGGCGAATACAACGCTTTTCCCATTAGCTGCACTATCCACTAAAGCTAATGCAGAAGTTGTAACACCACTGAATGAATTTAATTGGGTTGCTTGCAACCAGGCTGAGGATCCGTTAGTTCCATCTAAATAAATGGTACCTGAACCAGCATCTGCTGCAATAGTTGTTGGAGTATTCGGTTGTGCAACCAAAGTAGGGAAACTCCATCCCGCAATGGTTGTTTGTGCTGATGAGGAAAATTGGCCCAAAATCATTAAAATGGTTACTAATATGCTCAAAATGATTGAATTTTTTTTCATAATTTATTATTTTAGTATTTTATATTTATTATCTTAATTAAAAAGCAAAAATACCAATAAATATTTGAATTTTTGGATTATAAAGGTTACAAAAAGTTAAAAAACCATAATCGATTAATTCTAGGTTTTAGCTAAATGAATTTGAAAAAAACGTAAATATTGAATTTTGATAAAGTGTACCACGCTCTCCCGTAAGTTTAAGCCAATTACCCCAACTGAAGTTTGCGCCAATTACCCCCAACTGAAGTTTAAGCCAATTACCCCAACTGAAGTTTGCGCCAATTACCCCCAACTGAAGTTGGGGGTAATTGAACTTTTGATTGATTTTATTATTAGAAATAGTATGATTATCAATTTGAATCAATTACCAATTGGCTTTAGCCATTGGTAATTGGAAAATAGAATACGAGCACTTAAATTCGCCCTACGCCTTTAGCCCTTCGCCTTAAGAATATTCTCAAACCTTGTATTGCTAATCGGGTGGTGACTGATCACTTTGCCATCCAGAATAATACAAAATGTCCCAAATGGACTTGGAGTTTGTTGAGCTGTTGCAAAATCCTTGATGTCAATAAGTTGGGTTTGTAGATGGAATTTCTTTTCTGCTGTTTCCAGCATAGCATTCACATTTTTCTCGGTATAGGGACATTGTACTGATCTGATGATAGTTAGTCCCTTTTGATACTTTTCAGTATTATCTAAAACATCATGTTTAAAAGTAGGGTAGGGACTCTTTTGATCAAATTTGAAAACCAATAGTTCAAAATCGGGTTTTGCCTGATCGACGATCTCAAAACCAAGTTTCAAAAAGAGATCATGATCCACCATAAAAGAGCCTTTGCGGGTTACAATAGCTACTCCGAATCTATTTTGATCTTTCGCTTCCTTAACACATTGTTCAATCATAGAAGTAGCAAAACCTTTTCCTTTATAATCAGATTTGAATCCCACAAAAACACAATGAATGAATAGATACCCGCTTGCATTAACGGGTCTATGGGCATATTCTCCGGGAATATATTCAATCATCCCCTGATATCCCCCAGTTTCAGAAATAGCAGCTTTAATTCTTAGTCCTTTTGAGTAATATTCAGAATACCAGTTTATTTTGTTACGGAGTTCTTTGTGTTTATTGGCATCTTTGTATCCACAAACTCCAAAATTACCAATATTTTCAGGCGTTAAATCAATGATTTTTAGATCGTTCATGACATTTTTTTGCAAAGATAAAGAAAATTAGCAAATTCGTAAATTAGCAAATTAGCAAATGAAAAAATGCCACGAATTCACGAATTATAAAAGAATTAATTTACCCGTTTGGATAATGTTTTTTCCAACTTTAACACGATACAGATACATACCACTATTCAAAGATGAGATGTTGATGGTTTGTCCGGAGTTTGTAATGGTTTCTGTTTGAACTAATTTGCCCAGAAGATCATAACATTCAAAGGCAAATGATCCCTCGTTTTTATAAGTTATTGTTACTTGATCTTTTGCCGGATTTGGAAAAAGGGTAAAACTTTGTTGAATTTCCAATTGATTTTCTATTCCAAGAAGATTGAAAGGAGTTCCATAAGACACCCCATCTTTTTTGTAATAAACTAAAGATCTTTCGTCAGAATATTCAACTCCATGACTGTTATTATAATATGGACCACCTAAACCTTTAAGGTAAGTATTAAATTCATGTCCCCATGAAGGATTAGTTTCAAAAAAACAAGAATTATCAAATTGGTAAAAATGAGAGAAATCACTAATATATTTTGTTTCACTATTGTTAAGAAAAAAATACCAAATTTCAATATTATTTCTATATGGCTCCAAAGGAAGATAATGATCATAAGGATCATTTCTAATGATTTTTTGTTTTATGGTATCATGTGTATAAGTAATAGAATTAAATTGTATTTCAATTACAGTTTCTCTATCAACAGTATAAACTATTGAATCACTATAATCATTACTATTTAAATATTTATAAATAGATTTTCGAGAAAAGAAATAACTGGTATTGTTTCCATTCTCAAAAATATGCAACTCATCTCCAGGTTGAAAGTCAAAAGTTTCAAACCATGTAAAATTGGTTAACCCCACATTAGGATTGGTTAATCCGGTGATAATAATTGAAGATGTAGTTTCATAATTTGGAAAAACTGCAAAATCGAACCACTGTTTTAATCCATAATTTTTACTTAATTTTATTGAAATACTGTTAAAATAGTGATTTACAGGAACACCATTGAGGTCTTTAAACTGTAATGTGATGTTTTTTACAGAATCAGTAACCCCAAAGAGTGATTCCTCTGAAATAGATGCAACAGTTGCCGTAACTTCATACATGGAATCTCTAAAAAAAATCCAACTTTCATTTAAAAGGGCATTGGTTTTAATTTTTATTGTGTCGAAAGTATAAGTGATAAATTCATTATACCCATTATCTCGTAAAATAACAGATCTTCCCAATCTCGATGGTTCTAAGGGAGAAAAACAATCAGTATCAATTTGTCTAACAATTGTAAATGGGAACAATTGTGTGGGATTGTCATAAACCGAATCAAAACGCGCACTCTCCTGACTCGATCCATTATTAAAATAAATGGCTCTATCTTGAAATACAGTTTGGTAATTTTGAGCAGAAATATACCCAAATGTGCTCATGAAGACGAATACTAATAGGTTAATTTTTTTCATAATCTTTGCTTTTTCTGTGATTATATTAGAGTGCAAATATATAAAAAAATAGGAATTGAGAAATATTTTATTAAATTTATTTTTATTCAACCCCTAACTTTCGATAGTTACTCCTATCTTTTGCCAATTACTGCTAACTTTCGTCAATTACCCCCAACTTCCGCCAATTACCCCCAACTGAAGTTGGGGGTAATTGAATGCTATCTATAACTATTTGTTTGAAAAAGGTATTGTTTTTTTTAACGAAAAAGTTAAAAATTGAATATGTTTTTAACAGTTTTATATCAAATAAATAATAGAATTATTTTAATAATCTGATGTTTATGTTATTTACTAATGGATTTGGAAATATACAATTAATTAAAACTAAATTTGTTGGAAAAAAATTATGCCTTTTATTAAAGTTTATATTCTTTTTGTATGGTGTACAAAAAATAGAACACCTTTTTTAAATTCGTTTGAATTGAGAAATCTTATGTGGCGTCATATTAAAGAAAATGCTAATATTAAACAAATTAATATTGATTGTATTAATGGATACGATAATCATTGTCATTGTTTGGTTTCCCTTAACCATAACCAAACAATTCAGGATATTATGAAATTCATTAAAGGCGAATCTTCACATTGGTTTAATCAACAGGCATTTATAGTTGATACTTTTCAATGGCAGAATGATTATTATGCAGTTTCTGTGTCAGAATCAATAATAGTTAGAGTCAGAAATTATATTAAAAATCAAGAAAAACACCATTGTAAGGTTTTATTTCAAAGCGAGTTAGATGAATTTATAAAGAAGTTTGGATTTGATAAATTTTCAGATTGACCCCCAACTTTTGCCAATTACCCCCAACTTTTGCCAATTACCCCCAACTGAAGTTGGGGGTAATTGAATATTTGAGAGTTTAAAAAAATCAAAAATATAACGTCTTAAATCAATTACCACTTGGCTTTAGCCAGTGGTAATTGACGGTAATAATTGACTACCAAAGTTAGCCAGTGGTAATTGACGGTAATAATTGACTACCAAAGTTAGCCAGTGGTAATAATTAGCACATTAACTGTCTCTTTTATTGTCTTTTAGAATCACATCGTGGGCGCCACCTTCGATAATACTCGTGGAGGATACTAAAGTGATTTTGGCTGTATTTTTTAACTCATTGATCGTCAAAGCTCCACAACTACACATGGTGGATTTGATTTTTCCAAGCGTAACATCAAGGTTATCTTTCATTTTGCCAGCGTAAGGGACGTAACTGTCTACACCCTCTTCAAATTTAAGAGATGCATTGCCACCCATGTCGTAGCGTTGCCAGTTTCTGGCTCTGTTGGAACCTTCTCCCCAATACTCTTTTACATAGTTGCCACCAACCATCAGTTTTTTAGTTGGACTCTCATCAAAACGCGCAAAATAGCGACCCATCATGATAAAATCTGCTCCCATAGCTAAAGCAAGAACCATGTGGTAATCCTGAACAATTCCGCCATCAGAGCAAATTGGAATATATACGCCATGTTTTTTAAAGTATGCATCACGAGCCTGAGCCACTTCAATGATGGATGTAGCTTGTCCGCGACCAATCCCTTTTTGTTCCCGGGTGATACAGATGGACCCACCACCAATACCCACTTTGATAAAGTCAGCACCGGCATCGGCTAAATAGTTAAATCCTTCAGTATCCACAATATTTCCGGCTCCAATTTTAACGGTGTCACCATATTTAGCTCTTACAAATTCAATGGTTTCTTTTTGATATTCTGAGAAACCATCTGATGAATCGATGCAAAGAACATCAACGCCTGCTTCTACCAATTTAGGAATCCGTTCAGCATAATCTCTGGTATTGATACCGGCACCAACTAATAATCTTTTTTGAGCATCTAAAAGTTCTGCAGGATTCTCTTTATGGTTATCGTAATCTTTTCTAAATACGAAATATTTTAAACTTTGATTTTCATCAACAATGGGCAAAGTATTGATTTTGTGATCCCAGATAATATCATTGGCTTCTTCTAATGAAATACCTAATTTCCCAATCACTAATTTGGAATAAGGAGTCATGAAATCAACAATTTTTTTATCGTGAGCATCGATATTGGGGCGATAATCGCGGCTGGTGACCATTCCCAACAATTTTCCTTTTGAAGAGCCATCTTCCGTGATTCCAATGGTTGAAAATCCTGTTTTAGCTTTAAGAGCGATAACATCAGCTAATGTTTGATCTGGTCTTAGATTAGCATCACTAACAACAAAACCGGCTTTAAATTTTTTCACTTTTTTAACCATTTTAGCTTGTTCTTCAATGGATTGTGATCCAAAAATGAAGGATAATCCACCGTTACGAGCTAAAGCAATACCTAAACCTGAATCAGAAACTGATTGCATAATGGCAGAAACGAACGGTATATTTAATTGAATGGCAGCCTCTTCCCCCTTTTTAAATTTAGTTATTGGAGTCTTTAAACTCACTTTATCAGGGGTGTGCGTTTTTTGGGTTAAACCTGGAACAAGCAAATATTCATTAAAAGTTCTGGAGATTTCATCAATAATTTGTGCCATAATAGGGATATTTAATGGTTATTTTTAAACATTATATCAGAGATGGAATAGAAAACTTAATGAAAATAAATTGCTAATTATCAATAGATTGCAATTTTTAAGTTCAGAATTCTACCTTACCCTTAATTAGCATGCAAAAGTAATAAAATATCTGATACAAAATCACATTGAATTAAAAAAACAGTATAACAGATAAATCCATTATTTTTGTTTCAAATAGATATGTCTGATATTATTGATGCCGGTTTCCCGTTCATCGATTTCAAAAAGATTCATAGAGCGAATCAAAGGTAATAATTTTTGGAACCCATAGTTACGAGGGTCAAAATCGGGTTTCTTTTTTAAGATAAAGTTTCCTAGATTACCTAAGAAAGTATAGCCATTTTCATCGGCTAAGTCATTGACACTCTCAATGATTAATTTTCGGGTTCTGGCATCAACAATATTGAGAGGTTCTTTTTTTGTTTTGGGTTTAGTCGATTGTTTAGATGATAATTCATCAGGCTCATTCTTTAAGATTTCCAGATAAATAAATTTATCACAAGAAGCAATAAAAGGTTGAGGTGTTTTTTTTTCTCCAAAACCCAGAACTATCATCCCCGCTTCTCTTAGACGAGTGGCAAGTCTGGTAAAATCACTATCACTGGAAACGATACAGAAACCATCCACTTTTCCGGAGTATAAAATATCCATAGCATCAATAATCAAAGCACTATCACTCGAATTTTTGCCGGTAGTGTAACTGTATTGTTGTATTGGAGTAATAGCATTTTCCAGCAATACACTTTTCCAACCTGATACAGTAGGTTTGGTCCAGTCTGCATATATTCTCTTGATTGTAGGAGTCCCATTTTTGGAGATCTCTTCCAGCATCTCTTTCACATTGGCATAAGGAACATTATCGGCATCAATGAGAACAGCTAATCTTTCATCTTTCATGGTTGAATATTTTATTTAGGGATTAGATTACATGATTTTTTTCAAAAGCAAAGATAGTTTATTTCTTTAGATTTTCAATAACCCTCGAAATCCTCTAACCCCGTAGTAGGATTCGGCTGTATTATGATAAAAAAATACTCTCCCAAAACGGCAATCTCCGAACAATGCGCCACCTAAATTCCTAATATCTTGAGGTGTATTGATCCAGCTGGATGTTTTAAGATCAAAAGGTCCTAATTTTTGTAATTCAATGTACTGCGCTTCATTTAAGATTTCAATTCCCATAGAAATGGCCATTTCCATAGCACTTCCTGCAGGCTTGTTTTCTTTTCGTTTATCCCAGGCTTGCTGATCGTAGCATAAACTGACTCTTCCTTTAGGGGTTTCAGGAGAACAGTCACAAAAAATGAACTCATTTGTTGTAGTATCTTTTCCAATTACATCCGGCTCGCCACCAGTAAGTTCCATTTGTAATAGGGATTCTAATTTATTAGGTTTTGTAACTAACTTTTGTTCAATAAGTTCCCAGATCATTTCGGGGTGACGTTTCATATGTTTGTCAAAACGCTCTTTTAAAGTTTGTATTAAATTTTCAATTTCAGGTTTCATGATTTTTTTATATTTTTTTCATTTACAAAAATAAGGAAAACTATTCAAATTTCAATAACCAATTTATGATTGAAGTGATGCAGATATTGTTTTTTTCAGAATTATATTCTTCATCCTTATTGAGAGTTATAAGCGTTAATTTGTTACAATGTAATTCATCACTGGCACGAATGAGTGCATTTGTTTCACGATTGAAAGTTCTGGGTGAAGAAATATCTGCAGAAACTTGGATCAATTCAATTACGGTATTTCCGGATACCAAGACAAAATCAATCTCATAACCATTTTTAAAGTAAAATATATTAAGCAATGTCTTATTTTTTCTTCGTAATAATTCAAGAAATACAATGTTTTCAAGTCTCCATCCAAAATTTTCTTCATGAAAACTCTCATTTAATGTTGAAATAAATGCAGAATCAATTACATAATTTTTTTCATTCCGAATACGTTCGCGACTTTTATAAGAAAATTTTTGTAATCCTACTAGTAAATATGATTGTCTTAAATAAGCTACATAATTTTCTGCAGTATGGATAGATCCGAAAGAAAACTGCTTTGATAAATTTTTATAATTTATTTCTAAACAAACAGTTTCAGTTAAATAATAGGCCATCTTTTGTATTGCTTCAGGATATCTTATTGAAAATCTCTGTTTTATATCTCTCAAAATAATGGAATTGAATAAATTTCTGATATATCCCTTTTTATTTTTTATTTGAAAAAGTTCAGGAAACCCACCTTGGTATAAATAATCTTCAAATGCAGCTTTTCGAAGAGAAACACCTAAGGTAGATTGATCAAATTTATCCAATTTTTTATATTCTAGAATTTCTAAAAAAGAAAAAGGAAATAATTCAATCTGATTATATCTTCCTGTTAGATGAGTGCTTAATTCACTACTTAATAATTTTGCATTTGAACCTGTTATTATTAATCTCATTTTTTGTCTTAACAAACGATTAACAAATATAAACCAAGAAGGAATATTTTGAATTTCATCACAAAACAAGTATTTAAAATCTCCATAAATGATATATAGTGCTTCTAAAACATCATTTAGATCATCTGATTGAATTTGATATAAACGTTCATCATCAAAATTGACATAAGCATATTCAATATTATTTTGTTTAAGAACCTTATGGCAAAGTGTTGATTTCCCACTTCGACGAACACCAATAACAATTTGTGCTAAATTACTCTCTAAATCAAAATATATTTCTTCACGTCTTGATGTTAATGTGTCTAATAAAATATTGTCTTTTTCTTTTTGTTGATCTAAAAGAACTTGTTTAAATACATTTAAATCCATAGTTTAAATTTTAAAAATATTTTTGCAAATATATGAAAATATTTTAAATAGCATATATGTAATAAGTTAAGTTTTTTTAAATGCACTAAAATATTATTTATCTAAAGTAAAACTGCACTAAAAATGAATTATTATAGTTTCAAACTGCACTAAAATAGAATAAATTGAGAATTAAACTGCACTAAAATAGATGAAAATTCGGTTTGAACTGCATTAATTGGATAATGGATACACTAATTCTTTAGTCTTTAGTCCTTCTTCTTTTGTCTTTTGTCTTTTGTCCTTCGTCCCTAGTCTTTCAAAACACCAAATGCCCTTATTGGGGAACCGTCGCTATCTTTTATCTTTAATGGAATCGTGTAAAAATCAAACGATTTATTCAAAAGTTGATCTAAATGGGTTAGATTTTCGATGATTAAAAGTCCATGACCCAGAATGAGTTGATGATTAGGGAAATCAACAGAATCGATTGGATCGGCAGAGAACGAATCGAATCCCAATCCTTTTATCGGAAATTGTAACAACCATTCAATAGCTTCAAGTGTCAGAACAGGAAATGGATCAACATATTGAGGGGTGTTCCATTTTTTATCCCAGTTGGTGAAAAAAAGAACGAAAGAGCTATTCTTGATTTGTTCTGCATAAGGTTTCAGAAGATCAAGAGTGATTGATTCAGTCTGGAAGCAATTGATTACCAAACCATTCCCTGTAAACTCTTCCAAATGAAACTGATCTAAAGTTTTTCCCTGATCGACAAAATGGGCAGGTGCATCCATGTGGGTGCCGGTATGTGAATTGAACGATATTTTTGTAACAGCAGAACCATTATCAACAACGGAACTTATTTTATCAAATGAAGGATTTTCAGTTTCGGGATAGATGGAAATACCGTTCTTCAACGTTTGTGTTAAATCTATGATCATACAACTACTTAAAAAATCCTCGGATGATATCCATTCCGTTTGCATACAGAAGTAAAAGCATCAAAAGGGCAAAACCTACGTAATTGGCATATCCAATAAATTTATCACTCGGTTTTCTTCGGGTGATCATCTCAATGAGGATGAATAAAATATAGCCACCATCCAATGCAGGAATTGGCAAAATATTCATAAAGGCCAAAATAATGGCAAGAAATGCGGTATTTTCCCAGAATCTGGTCCAATCCCATTCTTTAGGAAACATTTTTCCAATTGAGCCAAAACCTCCAATTTGAGAAGCTCCCTCTTTGGTAAATACTAATTTAAATTGTTTGATATACATTCCCAGTTGTTCCACACCAAAACTGAGTCCTTTGGGAATAGACTGGAAGAAATTGTAGTAATTGGTTTTAGTTTCAAAAAATTGTATAGGATTGGTTGGATAAACACCCACTTTCCCCTCTTTATTAGGAGTAATGGTGATTATTTTTTCCGCTCCATCTCTAATTACTGTAAGTTGAACTGGTTTTTCAGGATTTTTGGTAAATGCATCCTGATAATCAAAATAGGATATTGTTGGAACTCCATTGATGGCAATTACGCTATCATTTACGGCTAACCCTGCAGCTTGAGCCGGCATTTTATCAACCAATTCTGCAACGACAAATGGGAATTGGTAATTGGCAAATGCCCCTTTTCCGTCCCCAACCACTTTTCTGGCAAACTCATCAGGAACTACAATTTTAACAATTTGGGTATCTCTTTGAACTGTAACTTCTTTGATATTGTCAACCAGTACTTTAATGGAAAAATCTTGTAAATCAACCGGTTTAATCGTATCAATCATCAGAATTTTATCTCCATTTCTGAAACCGATTTTTTGAGCAGTTTCGGAAAATTGAAATCCATATTTTGCATTTTCGATAGGAAGATAGGTGTCACCCCAGGTAAAGAAAATGGTAACATACAGGATAATGGCAGAAACAAAGTTAAATAAAACCCCACCCACAATAATGAAGAAACGTTGCCAGGCCGGTTTAGAGCGGTATTCCCATGGTTGGGGTTCTTCTCCTAGAGAATCAGCAGTTTTTGTTTCATCAACCATACCGGAAATGGAGCAGTAGCCACCTAATGGTAACCAACCTAATCCCCATTCGGTTGTTTCAGGGTACTCAGCCCAAGACTCAGGGGATGATTTTGAGAAAAAGGAAAATTCTCTTTTTCCGTTGATTTTTTTCATTCTTATTATGGAAAAACCGGGATTGAAAAAAAGATAAAACTTTTCAACTCTGGTTTTAAATAATCGGGCAAAGAAAAAGTGCCCTAATTCATGAACAAAAACTAAAATGCTTAAACTGGCTAGCAGTCCTAAAACTTGTGTTGGTATTCCCATTTTTTAATTAATTTTCTAATAGATAATTACGCGTTTCTTGGTCGATTTGCAGATACTCTTCGATGGTAGTAGGTTTAGTATAGGGTAGATATGTTACAGCTTTTTCTATCATTTTAGGGATATCAGTAAATCTTATTTTACCTTGCAAAAACTGTGCCACTGCAACTTCATTGGCAGCATTCATGATACAAGGCTTGTTTCCTCCCTCTTTTGAACAAGCAAAAGCCAGCGGTAAACAGGGGAAATTAGTCATATCAGGTGCTTCAAAAGTAAACTGAGGGTAATTCATAAAGTTGAATCTCGGAAATGAATTGGGTAGTCTGAAAGGGAATGTAAGTGCGTATTGGATAGGTAGTTTCATGTCAGGAAGTCCCAATTGTGCTTTTAAAGAACCATCCGTAAACTGCACCAGTGAGTGGATAATCGATTGCGGATGAACCACCACTTCAATTTTATCTAACTCGCAGTTAAAAAGCCATTTAGCTTCAATAACTTCCAAACCTTTATTCATTAACGTGGCACTATCGATGGTGATTTTACTTCCCATATCCCAGTTAGGATGTTTCAAAGCCTGGGCAGGAGTCACATTTTGTAAAAATTCAAAACTTTTTCCTCTGAAAGGGCCTCCTGAAGCAGTCAAAATCAGTTTTTCGATTGGATTTAAGTTTTCTCCCACTAAAGACTGAAAAATGGCAGAGTGTTCGGAGTCAACAGGTAGTATCGGAACATTCATCTCTTTTGCTTTTTGCATCATCAGTTCACCGGCGACCACAAGTGTCTCTTTATTGGCAAGGGCAATAATTTTTTTATTTTCTATTGCACGATAAACAGGGGCTAAGCCTGCCACTCCAACGATACAGGAGAGCACCATCTCGATAGAGCTCATCTCCATCAGATCGCAAAGGGCATCCATTCCGGCAAACACTTTGATATCATCATCCCATAATGCTTCTTTCACTTTAGTGTAATGAGCATCATTGACAATCACCACCGTGTTTGGTTTAAATTTCTTAGCTTGTTCAATAAGTAAATCTGCGCTGTTTAGGGCAGCTAAAACTTCAACTTCTAATAGGTTGGGAAACTGTTCAATCACTTCCAACGCCTGAACTCCCATGGATCCTGTCGATCCGAGAATTGCAATTTTTCTTTTATCCATTTGTTCCATACAAAAGTGCAAAAGTACGAAATAATAAGCTAATAAGCAAATGTGATAATAAGCTAATGAAAAAGGCCAAGGGCGAAAAAAAATTAGCAAATTAGCAAATTTGTAAATTAGCAAATGAGAAAGGCGAAAGGCGAAGGGAGAAAAAAATTAGCAAATTAGCAAATGTGATAATAAGCAAATGAAGTAGGAGAAAGGAGAAAGGCGAAGGGCGAAAAAAATCAGCAAATTAGTTAATGATGGTATTTGTTTCTGAATTATAAAAGCAATGAGGGTAAATAATGGTTGAATCTTCAGGATCAATCCAGCTTACGAATTGTATTTTGTAATCCTTTTTTTCAATATCAAAATTAACCTGAAGAACTTCAAAACAGATCCCTTGAAAACATTCAATTTTAAATGGTAATTTGGGAGCATGTTTTTTTGTTTTAGTATTCAAATCTATGAATATGAAACTTTCCTGAGAATCAAAAATAAATAAACTATTTTGATCTTGTACAAGTCGGATTCCATAAATGTTTTGTAGGACAATAATTTCTCCATCACTATTGGTTATATAGCAGGAGTCATTTTGAAAATATAAATCATATTTTTTACTACATAATTCAGGGTAAAGACAAGTAAACTATTCTTGATGTTTAAGTAGTCTTCTTGAATAGGAGTTAAAGAAGTGCTAAATATAGTCTTTATTATCTCGTTATTTAAATGTATATAATTGATATTGTTAATATTATCATCTACTTTATTTTTGTATATTAAACTAAAAATTAAAGTTGAATCCACATTGGATGGAATTTTTTCGATTTCTCTTTTTGCAAATTTTTGATTTTCTAATATTGTTTGATTGTTTTTCAAACCATACTCGATCAATTGTAAGATCGGTTTCAATTTAAAAAAATTATTAGAAAAATAGATTACAATCCCTTTCTTATCAAATTTTTCGCTTATTTTCAAAGAATTCTCAAAGGAGATTTTACCATACAATGCAAAGTCTGAAAAATTACCATAAGATAATGTGTAAAATGAATGGTCACAATAATAATCCTGTTGATCAAATTGGATATAAATATTTTGTGTTGAATCAATCTCCCTGACAAAATTATTGATTAGATTCAAATAGGTTTCTAAAACCCGTTTCTCTTTTGATCTTTCATTACCGGTTCTAATTTGACATAGGGTGTTTGATTCTTCATAAACATAAATCTTATCCACAAATGCAAAAACTGAAAAGTTTCCAAATAAAAAGCAAATAATAAACAATAACTTTTTCATTTAAATTTCTTTGTATTAAAAAACATAAATAATTTGCGAAAATAACAAAAATGAGCAAATGTGCAAATGAGCAAATGAATTCGTTTTAAGCCCTTCGCCTTTCGCCCTTCACCTTTCGCCCTAATAGAACACAGATGACACAGATTAGACAGATGACCACAGATAACGGACTACAGCCAAATTAGTATTTATAATGAGCACAAAATCAGTATATTACAGCACTATTCACTATTCACTATTCATTATTCACTATTCATTATTCATTATTCACTATTCATTATTCACTCTTATCGTTTAGCTCTTCACTTAACTATTCTATTAAATAACGGGTGCTATTTTTTACAAACTATTTGCTTATTGGATCTTTAAAACAATTCAATATAAGCATCAAAACAGTACCCGTAATTTTTTAGAATATAAAATATTGAAGCCAATCGGGAAGATTGTGATTCCTTTCTATCAAGTAAAAAGTAAGAAGTAAGAAGTAAAAAGTAAGAAGTAAAAAGTATAAAATTAAAAAATTCCCCAATTTGCTAATTTACAAATTTGCTATTTTGCTCATTATCAGTCCGCCGTCCGTTGTCCGTAGTCTGTTGACCGCCGTCTGCCGTCTGCTGACCGCCGTCTGCTGACTGCTGATTGCCGTCTGCCGTCTGCTGACTGCCGTCTACCGACTGCTGACCGCCGTCTGCCGTCTCTTCCTCCTCCTCTTCAAAATACACCTTCTTCTCTGGGCCCTCTTTGCGGTAAAACCATGCCAGGATTAATCCCGTTACAGCTCCTGAAAGATGTCCTTCCCAGGAGATATTTTTGTCGGGAAAAAGCTTGGGAAAAAAGCCCCAGATGATGCTGCCGTAGAGAAATATAACAATCAATGAAAATGACATTAACGATTTTTCCTGTTTAATAAGTGATATGGTTACCAAAAAGAAAGTCATAGCATATACAATTCCACTCGCCCCGATATGGTTGCCACCCATTCCAATGCTCCAGGTTAATATTCCGGTTAAAAGGTACATCATGAAAAGGATCAGCGTGGATTTGGCTTTGAAAAAGTAAAAAATTCCGAATGCTAAAACAAAAAGCGGTACAGCATTGGAAAAAAGGTGCCCCTGATCGCCATGTAAAAAGGGCATGGTGAATATACCATACCAATGTTTGAAATTGCGCGGATATACTCCATAATCGTTCCATCTCAACTCAATTATATCATTTAGAAAATAGGCTAAAATGATTAATAATGAGAGTATTGCAGCTTTGGCCAATGATTTGTAAAAGCGATCTTTCTCAATCTGTAAGGATGTTTCCATATTTTCATGGGTTATTGGTATATGCAAAAGTACAAAAAAATGTTATCTTTGCTTTTCAAATTCACATTCATGAATCTGTTGTATATTTCTGAAGATTATCTCAATTCCAAAGTGCATCATCAACTATGTAATGCATTGGCTGATAGTGATAAAAATTTGAATATTACCCTTTTTTGTGTGGAAAGATCCGGTGTTTCATTTAAGGATTTGAGATCCCTTTTTACAGAAAAAAAGTACAATCCTGTAATAGAACCATTGAAAGGATCCCATTTTTGGTATAAATTCTGGTTTCCCTATAAGGCAAGACTCAAATGGAATATGTTGCTGAAAAATCTGGATTTATCACAAATCGATTTTATTCATGCTGCCACTCTTTTTTCAGAAGGTATAATAGCACATCGGGCTTATGTCTATTATGGAATCCCTTATTCTGTTGCTGTAAGAGGTTCAGATATCAATTTTTACTTCTGGAAAATGCCCCATCTCTGGGCTATTGGACGTGAGATTATTAGATGTGCTCAAAATGTGATTTTTATATCTCCGGCTCAGGAGAAAATGGCTTGTTTACTTCCCCCTCTTGAAAAAGTGGTGGATCATCTGAGTGAGAAAAAAGTGGTGATTCCTAATGGGATTGATCCTTTTTGGATCCTGAACAGAAACTATAAAAAGAAAATGAATGCGAAACGTTTTCTCTATATTGGTCGTTTTGATTCCAATAAAAATGTGGAACTTTTAATAGATTCATTTTTGATTATTTTAAAACAACACCCTGATTCAGAGCTCCATTTAGTAGGCGTTGGCGGTGATCGGGAATCCCAGGTTTTGGATAAAATAAAACCGTTTTCTTCCTCTATTATTTATCACGGACCTATTTATGATCCCACTGAACTTCAGAAAATATACGATCAGTGCGATATTTTTACCATGATCTCCCATTCTGAAACGTTTGGGTTGGTTTTTATTGAAGCTTTATCTCAGGGATTACCCATTCTTTATACTCAAAATCAAGGAGTTGATGGCGTTTTTTCGGACCAATCTATCGGAATAGCTGTTGATTCTCATCAAACCAGTGATATCTCTCAAGGAATGATCTCATTGATCGAAAATTACGATCACTATTCTGAAGAAGTTGAAAAACTATCTTTAGATTCATTCCAATGGAAATCTATTGCTGATCAATATCTTCAAATCATTAATAAAGAACAAAATAGTATGATTACGCCTAATGAGATGGAAGAGGATTTGCCCTTTATTTCGGTTATTTGTCCGGTTTATAATGAAAAAAATTATATTCGTCCATGTATAGATTCTGTGATTGAATCTGATTATCCCAAGTCTAAAATGGAACTCTATTTTGTGGATGGGATGAGCCCGGATGGAACGGCAGATATCATCATGGAGTATGTTGAAAAGTATCCTTTTATAAAACTTTTGAAAAATCCGCAAAAAACGGTTCCTTATGCTCTTAATATTGGTATTGATAAGGCTGTTGGAACATTGATAATCAGATTAGATGCACATGCTTTTTATCCTAAAAATTATTTCTCGGAACTAGTGAAATGGCAAATGAAACTGGATGCTGATAATGTGGGTGGTCTTTGCAGAACGTTACCTGCTAAAAATACAGCTACGGCGAAAGCGATTGCAGAAGCCGTTTCCTCTAAGTTCGGGATGGGAAACTCCTATTTCAGAATTGGGGTATCTCAGATCAGAAAAGTGGATACGGTTCCATTTGGTTGTTTTAAAAGGGAAATATTTGAAAAAATTGGTTTTTTTGATACGGAACTGGTTCGCAATCAAGATGATGAATTTAATGGCAGAATCATTAAAAATGGTGGTTCTATCTACCTTTTACCACATGTTGTTTCCGATTATTATGCCCGGGATACCATCTCCAAAACGGCCAAAATGTTTTATCAGTATGGTTTGTTTAAACCTTTGGTGAACAAAAAATTGGGAGCCCCTGCTACGTTACGCCAGTTTGTTCCTCCCGTTTTTGTGTTGGGACTGATTTTAGGTTTCATTTTAAGTTTTTTGACAATTTATATTTTGATTCCTTATTTGGTGGTTTTAATTGGATATCTTTTGACAGCCTTAGATAATGGAAGAAAAGGTGGCCATAAATGGAGCGATCGGCGCATTATGTTTTTGATGCCTGTTGTTTATTTTATGGTTCATGTCAGCTACGGTTTTGGGTACTGGAAAGGATTGATCCGGTTGTTATTTAAGAAATCAATAGAAGTCAAAGTTAATCGCTAAATAGATCATTATGAAGAATATTGCAGCCATTTTGGCAGGAGGAAGCGGTAAAAGGATGGGGGAGGAGCTTCCCAAACAGTTTTTGAAAGTGCAGGGGAAAACAATACTGGAGTATTCTTTGGATGTTTTTGAAAACCATCCTTTGATAGATGAGATGATTGTAGTATTACCCAATGAGTTTGTCGGCAAATTAGACCAGTTTATAGATTTATCGCTATATAATAAACTAAAAGCACAATTACCGGGCGGTTCTGAGCGTTACTTATCCACTTTAGCAGCTCTTCGCTATTATTCGGATGAGTATGATGCTAATATTTTGTTTCACGATGCCGCAAGACCCATGATTACTCAAGAGATCGTTTCTAATGTGTTATATGCACTGAATCAGTTTGAAGCCGTGTGTGTTGCGATTCCATCTACCGATACAGTGATTGAAACTTCTGAAAGCGGATTTATCAAACATTACCCTAAACGGTCCACATTAGTGAATGCGCAGACACCGCAGGCTTTTAATATCAAAATTATCAAAAAAGCTTTCTCTTTAGCCATGCAGGATACCGGTTTTTTTACAACCGATGATTGCAGTATCGTTCATAAATATTTACCGGAATTCCCCATAAAAATTGTTCCCGGATCTCCTAATAATTTAAAAGTTACCAATCCCATTGATTTAGAATTTATTATAAATCAAGTAAATAAATAAATAGATGTTTACTACAAAAATCCATTTTAAAATCACTTACTGGCTCCTTGTTGCAGCAATGGCTACGATGCCATTCACTATCTTTTTCATGTTGCCCATTGCGATCCTTTTGATGTTGAACCTGATACTGGAATGGAATTGGAAAACAAGATGGAACCGCATTAAAGAGAATGGTTTTCAAAACTATTTCTGGATTTTTATCGCTTACTATTTGATTTATTGTGTTGGATTATTGTACACACAAAACGGGAGTTACGGAGCAAGTGTAATGGAACATAAGTTATGGTTTTTACTCACTCCCATTTTGATTTTTACTTTAGATCAACAATATTTTACATGGAAATACAGAAACAGATTGGTTTTTATATTCATTATTGCCACTTTTGCAATGGTTTTGACCAACTTAACCATGTCAACAGTTGAATATGCTCAAATTCATAATCCTTTTTTGTTTTTCTACGAAAAAGCATCTCACCTTCCATTTTCTAATCCTATGCATCCCACTTATTTGTCGATGTACATAACATTTGCATTTGTCGCAGCCCTTTACTATTTGAATTTTTCGCCGTTTGAATTGAAAAAATGGAAACGTGTACTATTAGGTATTTCATTACCTATATTATTTATATTCAATTATTTACTCCAATCAAAAGCGGGGTTAATTGTCTTTTTTGTGATGCTGCTAATCAGCACTTTATATTTATTAAACCGGATCAAGGTACAATGGATGAAAAGCATTATGTTTGTGATCATTCTGATCTCATTTGTGTTTGCCACCTTAAAATATGGCACAGAAACAATGAACAGGATGGTTGAGGCGATGAAAGATATTTCAAGAACTGAAAATGGAGATGATCAGAACTGGCATGCATCTGAGAGTGCATCTGAAAGATTGGTTGTATGGAAAATTGCAGCACAGCAATCGGTTAAACATTTACCTTTTGGTGTAGGTACCGGAGATGGGAAAGATGTTATGGTTCAACAATATAAAGAGCAGGGATATGAAAGTTTATACCGTGATCAGCTCAATCCGCATAACCAATATTTGCAAACATTGTTAACATTAGGCATTTTAGGATTGGCCATTATTGTACTCTATTTTGTATATCCTTTATATAAAACCTGGAAAGAGAAAAAACTGCTTTATTTAGCATTTTTATGCATTGTGATGCCCAATTTACTCACTGAATCGATGATGGAACGGGGTGCCGGTGCCAACTTTATTGCTCTTTTTATGTGCATTTTAGTGTATGATGCATTTTTGAAAGGCGAAGGGCGAAAGGCGAAGGGCTAAAGGCAAAGGGCGAAGGGCTAAAACCCAAAACCCAAAACTTTTTTTCATTTTTAATTATTCATTATTCATTATTCATTATTCATTTCCGTCATCCTCTAAGCAGCTTAACTTGCGGGGTATCTGGCCTACGACCTAATGCTTGTTCATGGCACCGGCGTTTCGATACGAAGCGCCGACGCCATGAAGAGTGAAATGTGAAGAGTATTTTCTAATTGGTTAATTTTATGCGATTTGCTAGCCTGTAGTTGGTTGTCCGTAGTCCGTCCTCTTTTTAATATTTATGTTTTTGATTACAAAAATAATTTGGAATCTAAGAGAAAAATGTGGGTTAGGAAATCTGATATTTTAACAAATTTAAAATGGCCAATTTTTTATATCAATTGAAGGATAGTTGTCATTTATTTGTTGAATGTTTTTTGAAGAACTTTCAACTAGAACATTTTTCTTTTGACAACTTAGAACACAAAGAGAAGTTAAAAATGTGATAAATACAATTTTTGAGATTTTTTTAATATAATTTTTCATAATTAATAAAAAGTTGTGAAATTAGATAATGTTTGTAGTTGTCCAAGATTTAGTATGGTGTGTCATTCTGTTGGATTTGAGGGCGCAAAATTAAGAAAAATTATAAATAAAAAATGAAAAATTTTTGGAGCAAAAAGTTAAACAAACTAAATCTTTGTAAATCTGCAACATCCGTGACATCTGTGTGCTATCAAAAACTTCCAAATTTGGACTTTTAAACCTAATTTTTGCTATTTTTGTTCTTTAAAAAACCATTTTTTTTGGATTTGTTTTATACTAAAATTTTTAATTTTTTAAAAAAACTCAACATTTTTGACATAAAATCATGCGCTCGTTTGGAAAAAGAGGGTTAAATGTTAATTTTTTGGTTTTTTAAATACTGTATTATTTTTTTTATTATGTTTGGGGCAAAATATTCAAATAAATACAAATTATTTTTAAATAAAGTATATGAAAAAAATAATAATTATAATCGTTATGGTTTTAATGGTTACACCTTGTTTCTCACAAAGTGTCAGAATTGTATTAGGAACCAGATTAAATTTCAGATTTGTAGAGTTTGACAGTATCGTACTTATTAATACGAGAACATGGGATACATTAAGAAAATATTATCCTGATACGATTTTATATTCCTCTAGTGTCGGGATAGAAGATTATCAACAAAATGCTTTTTTTGGGTTTGAATCAAACTATCAGAATCCCTACGTACAAGAGACTGAAGTTACATTAAATGTGATAAAATCAGAGATCATTAATATAACTTTAAATGATATTTCAGGAAGGATATATCAAACATATTCCCGTTTATTTAATACCGGCATATACAAATTTCGAGTTTCTGCTATTAATAGTGGGTTTTTTGTTTTAAATGCAAAGTCTAAATCATTTTCAAATTCAATTAAATTAATTCAAACTTCATCGGGAGGTGAAAATTTAATAACGCTTATTGATGAAAGTCAAACCGAAAAGCCCATAAAGTCTGATCCATATAAAAGTGATGATAGTGACTTTTTTAATATTGGTGATAAATTGATAGTAAGAACTTATTATAAACAGAAGTCTGATAATTCTTTTCTATACACTACGAGAAATGGATATTTTATTCGAGATTTAATTGATGATGGATCATGTGATTCAATAAATTTTATTGGTAAATGGTACATACTTAAACCGGGTACTATAAATCTATATACTCCAACTGATGAACCATTTTCATTTCAAAATGAAATTAATTTTATCTCTGATTCCGTTTTTACTTCTACAACACTCTGTCCTCCTGCTTCAAATTCAATATGGCTTTCCAGTACTGTAGGTACTACAATATATCGTAAATATAAATTATTTTCACCAGTTAACGAAAGCTACGCATTCTCATTCTACCCTATGAGTACTATTATTGCAAATATTAACACATATACAGAAAATAACACTTATTCATTTCATTTTTTTGATTGTAATGCAATTATCTTATTTCCAATAGGAATAAGTTTTGACGATGGATTCAATGATCTTATAAGAGATCCTTATAATTAAAAATTAAAATTTTTAACAATTAAAAAATTTCAGCACACATGAAAAAATTTATTTAATTAGTTTTAGTATTTTTGTATTTATTCTTGTTTAATTCATTTTCACAAGAAACTTTCTATCTTAATAGAAACAATGATACAATTAAATTTCAAAAAAGTAATTATTATTACTTTGAATTTAAAAAAACAATAGACTCTACTGATCAAGATTCTATAGTCTATATAATGTACAATCAAATTGATACACTTGTTGGCTATTATAATAATTTTGGTAAAATAAGAGTTCTTAACGATTCATTATAATTTCCAGTGGAGTGTATGTTTATACTTTGAAATCGGATCAGTTGATCCTGTTTTCAGGAAAAGTGATTGTGAATAAATAAGGCTAAAGGCGAAGGGCTAAAGGCAAAGGGCGAAGGGCTAATTGGGGCAGAATTCAGGGATGGATTTTGTCCCATTTTTTGTTTGGAGCGCTAATTAAAACAAAGTAAATCCGTGAAAATTTGTAGCATCCACGTGTTCTGTGTTCCATAAAGGACACTATTATATTTTATCACTGAGGACTCTGAGGAAAATTTCTCAGTGATCTCTGGTGCGCCACGAGGCGTGTGTATATATTAATTAAATACCTAATTGTATGAAAGTTACAATCAACCCAATTTGCCGTTCAGGTTGAAGCCATTGCGATAATGTAGGAGGAAACGAATACATTAA